>Ga0187846_10000228_pt1 | contig 34205 bp, 29 predicted proteins | sample TC_taG_FD_161473 | JGI IMG/M metagenome (GOLD analysis project Ga0187846, IMG submission 161473) | Biofilm microbial communities from the roof of an iron ore cave, State of Minas Gerais, Brazil - TC_06 Biofilm (v2) | ecosystem: Environmental > Terrestrial > Deep subsurface > Cave > Wall biofilm... | reverse complement strand
GCATCAGGTGCGGACCGAGTTCACCTGCCGCTTCCGCTGGCAGGAGGGGTCGCTCGCGTTCTGGGACAATCGCGCGGCGCAGCACTATCCGGTGAACGACTATCACGGCTATCGCCGCCTGATGCATCGGATCACGCTCGCAGGTGACCGGCCGCGCTAAGACGACACTCCTGCGCGACAGAGTGATGAGAACAAGCCGTCATTCCGCTCGCTTCGCGCGGCCTCGCGCTCTTGCGCCGCGTGGCGCCGACGGGTCGGCCAGTTACGATCGCTCGTCGTGAGCGGGCGTGCACGCCAAATCAAGCCAGCAGCGTACCAGCCGCGCGCGCGACAGGAGCCGCTGTATTATCCGCACGGAACAGATCCCGCCGCACCGTTTATGCGCCGTCTCGCCCTCCTTCTTGCCGCGCTGCTGCTCTGCGCCCAGGCCGTAGCCCAGTCGTACCCGGCCAAGCCGATCCGGCTGGTGGTGGGCTACCCGCCCGGCGGATCGGGGGATTTCCTGACGCGGGTCATGGCGGAGGAGCTGACGCGCGAACTCGGCGTCGCGGTGATCGTGGATAACCGCCCCGGCGCCGGCGGGTCGATCGCCGCGGACGTCGTTGCGAAGTCTCCGGCCGACGGCTATACGGTGCTGAACGGCGGCCACCAGACGATCAACAAGGAGCTGTACCGCAACCTGCCCTACGATCCGGACAAAGACCTCGTACCGGTGTGCCGCGTCGCCACGGGCACGACCATCCTGGTCGTGAACAACGATTTTCAGGTGAGCAACGTGCGGGAGCTGATCGCCTACGCGAAGGCGAATCCGGGCAAGCTGTTTTCGGCGTCGGCGGGATTCGGCTCGGCCCCGCATCTCGCCTCGGTAGGGTTCGAGGCGGCCGCCGGTATCAAGTTCACCACGGTGCAGTTCAAGGGCGGCGGCCCCGCGGCGCAGTCGCTGCTCGCCGGCGACACGCAGCTGATGTTCGCCACCTCGCCGACGGTCCTGGGGTTCATCAGAGCCGGGCGGATGCGGCCGCTCATGGTGAGCAAGCGCCAGGCCTCGCCTTCGATCCCGGGCATTCCGGGCGCGGACGAGGCCGGGCTGCCGGGCTATGAATCCACGTTCTGGTTCGGACTGTTCGTGCCGGCGGGCACGCCGGGGCCGGCGATCAAGCGGCTCCATGAGGCGGCGGCGAAAGCGCTCGCGAAGCCCGACATACGCGAAAAGATCGCGCAACAGGGCATGGACGCTACGCCTTCTGCCACGCCCGACGCATTCGCGGCAGAGATCAAAGCGGAGGCGCCGCTCTGGGAGCGAACGATCCGCGAGTCGGGCGCGCACGTCGAGTGAATCGGGGGGCGAACCCTCGCGTCGTGCGCCCGTGTGCGCGCGGTCCGCGCGGCACGGCACTGGGCGCCGCGTGTGACGGCGCGGCGCCGCCCCAACGATGAACGAAGTCCAGCCGACCCGCTGGCGCGCGGAGCTTGCCGCCCACCTCGCCGGGCTCTTCGAGGACGTCGATCCCGCGGTGCGCGCCGAGCTCGAAGTCGACGCCGAGTGGACGCGGGTCGGGGGCGGCGAGACGCTGTTCCGCCGCGGCGATCCCGGCGATTCGGCCTATGTCGTGATCAGCGGCCGCCTGCGCGTAGTCGACGACCGGCGCGGCGAGCGGATGCTGAACGAGGTCGGCGCCGGCGAGACGTTGGGCGAGATGGCGCTCCTCTCGGGCGAGCCGCGCTCCGCAACGGTCTACGCCGTGCGCGACTCGCTGCTCGCAAAAATCGACGCCGAGGCGTTCAATCGCCTGGTCGAGCGCCATCCGCGCGTGCTGCGGCGGATTGCGGGCCTACTGGTCGAGCGGTTGCGCCGTTACGGCCTGCCCGTGCCGAGCGCGAGCGCAGTGAAGACGATTGCGATCGTGGCCGCGGGCGTCGGCCCCGACAGCGCGGGATTCGCGCCCCGGCTCGCCGACGCGCTCGCCGCGCACGGCGCGACGCGCCATCTCGACGCGCGGCGGGTCGATCAAGCCTTGGCCCGCGACGGCATCGCGTGCTGCGCAGAAGGCGATCCCGACCACCTGCGGCTCGTGCGTTGGCTAAACGAGCAGGAGTCGGCGCAGCGCTTCGTGCTGTACGAGACCGACCCCCATCCCTCGGCCTGGAGCGACCGCGCGGTGCGCCAGGCGGACCATGTGCTGTTCGTGGCCGATGCGAGCGCGAGTCCGCAGCCGGGCGAGCTCGAGCAGCGGCTGGCGGCGCGCTGGAGCGGGGCGCGCGCGCCGCGTCGCAGCCTGGTTCTGGTGCATCCTGCGGACACCGGCAGGCCGCGCGGCACGGCCGCTTTTCTCGCGCCGCGCAAGATCGACAACCACTACCATGTGCGGGCGGATTCGGCCGCGGATTTCGCGCGCCTTGGGCGGCTGCTTGCCGGGGTCGGCGTGGGTCTGGTGCTGGGCGGCGGCGGCGCGCGGGGCTTTGCCCATCTCGGCGTGCTGCGCGCGCTCGTCGAGGCAGGCGTCCCCATCGACTGGGTCGGCGGGACGAGCATCGGCGCGATCATTGCCGCCCTCGCTGCGCAGGGGCTTCCCGCCGATGCGTCGCAGGCGCTCTGCCGGGAGTGCTTCACCGCGCTGCGCGACCCGACGTTTCCCTTCATCTCGCTGCTCGCCGGACGGCGTATCCGGGCGCAGCTCGAACGAGCGTTCGGCGCGGTCGAGATCGAGGATCTGCCGCTGCCCTATCTCTGCGTCTCGACCAATCTCTCGCGCGCCGCGCAAGCCGTGCATGAGCGCGGACCGCTGGTGCGCGCCATCCGCGCCAGCATCTCGCTGCCGGGAATCCTGCCGCCGGTGAGCCTCGGCGCCGACCTGCATGTTGACGGTGCGCTAGTGAACAACCTGCCAATCGACGTGATGGCGGCCAAGCCCGAGATCGGCGCCGTGATTGCGGTCGACGTGAGTCCAGAGGTCGAGATGCGCGCCCCCGCGGATCTCGCGTCCGAGCTGTCGGGCTGGCATCTGCTCTGGCAGCGGCTCAATCCGCGCGGCTCGCGGCTCGAGGTGCCGGGCATCATGAACCTCCTTACGCGGAGTGCGCTCGTCGCAAGCATCCACTCGGCGCGTGAGCGCCACGCCGCGGAGGCCGCGAGCCTGTACTTGCTGGTCCCAGTCGCCGACTTGCGCCTGCTCGCGTTCGAGCGCGTGGACGAGATCGCGCGCCGCGGCTACGAGTCGACCCGCGGCGCGATCCGCGCCTGGTGGGAGAGCCGTAACGGGGCCTGACCCAAGGCCCCGCGCAGCGCTATTTCGGCTGCGCCACGGTCCGCAGGTACGGCTTCAACGTTTTGAAGCCCTGCGGATATTTGCGCTTGGCCTCCTCGTCCGAAACGGAAGTCGGGATGATCACGTCGTCGCCCGGTTTCCAGTTCACCGGCGTCGCGACCGAGTGCTTAGCGTTCAACTGCAACGAGTCGAGCAGCCGCAGCACTTCGTCGAAGTTGCGGCCGGCGCTCATCGGATAGACGAGCATCGCCTTCACCTTCTTGTCGGGCCCGATGATGAACACCGAGCGCACGGTCGCATTGTCCGCTGCGGTGCGTTTGCCCCCGCTCGCATTGGGATGGATCATGTCGTAGAGCTTCGCCACCACCAGATCGGCGTCGCCGATCAGCGGGTAATTGACCGCGTGGCCCTGCGTTTCCTTGATGTCCTTGGACCACACCTCGTGGTCGCCGACCGGGTCGACGCTCAGACCGATGATTTTGGTGTTGCGCTTGTCGAACTCCGGCTTCAGGCCGGCCATGTAGCCGAGCTCGGTGGTGCACACCGGCGTGAAGTCCTTCGGGTGCGAGAACAGAATTGCCCAGCTGTTTCCGATCCACTCATGGAACTTGATCGTGCCCTGGGTCGTTTGCGCCGTGAAGTCGGGCGCCTCATCGCCGATGCGGATTGGCATGGTCGTCTCCTATAGGGGTCCGTGCGTGAACGAGATTGCGTCCTGCAGGCGGACGCACCCGCTCATGCTACACCTGTCGGCACGCTCGCGCGAGCGAGCGCCGCGGCATCGTCGGCGGCCTCGAGCGAGCGCACGAGGGCGATGATCCGGTCGGCGCGGCAGCCAGGGGCGCCGGCCGCGGCGAGTTCCCGGAACTTTGCTTCGATCTCCACATCGGTCATGGGGCATTCGACGCTGCCCCGAGCGTGCCGCACGTGCGTCGACAGGATCCGACCGTCGGTCGTGTGGACCGCTACGATCGCCTCCACCCTCCCCACGGCGGGGTCTTCTCGAACGTCCACCTTGCCGCGAAGTACGGCGACGGCAGGGTCCTGGATGCTCGCTTCGGTGAACTGGGCGATCCCCGCCGCGCCGTGGACGAGCGCGACGGCGGCGCCGTGTTGCAGGCTAAGCCGCGCATCGAGCCGGGTGCGCGGGTCGGGTCGCGACGTGCGCGCGACCGCCAACGGGTTCACCGTGAGCGCGATGCGCCGGATGCGCTCGGGCGGAAGCGAATGCCCGCGGTGCAGGTCGATGCAGCCGTCGAGGACCGGGTGCATGACGATGCCGCAGGGGTAGGGCTTGTGGGCGTTCACGGCGAGCGCCCACTCCGCGCCGAGCCGGGTCGTGATCGCGTCGAAGTCCGGACGCTCGCCGACCACGTTGGCGAAGCCGCGCACCCCCTCGATCACCCGCTCGGGGCCGGTGAATCCCTTTGCCGCGAGCAGCGCCGCGAGCAGGCCGTTGCGGGCCGCGGCGCCGACACTCAGGCTCTTTGCCATGCTGCCGAGGGCCTCGACCAAGCCGGCCGACTGCGTCGCGGCGACCCCCAGCGCCCAACGCATCTCCCGCGGCGAAAGTCCGAGCAGCTTGCCGATCGCCGCCGCCGCGCCGAAGACGCCGCAGGTCGAGGTGATGTGCCAGCCGCGGTCGTAGTGGCCGGGTGAGATTGCATTGCCGATCCGGCACTCCGCCTCGACGCCGAGCACCAACGCGTGCAGGAAGCGCTCGCCGGTGGTGCGGCGGTGCTCGGCGAACGCGAGCAGCGCGGACGCGACCGGCGAGGTCGGATGGATGACGGTCCGCAGGTGCGTGTCGTCGAAGTCGAGGATGTTCGAGCTGATCGCGTTCACCAGCGCCGCGTTCAGGATGTCGAGGCGCTCGCCGCGGCCGATGACCGTTGCCGCGGGCGGACCGGAGACTTCCGCGAGCAGCGCGAGCACACGGTCGACCGCGTCGTCGCGGCAGCCGCCCAACGCGCAGCCGAGCCAGTCGAGGAGCGAGCGCACGGCCTCATGCCGGACCGGGGACGGGACATCCTCCCAGCGCGAGTCCGCCAGGAACTCGGCAAGCCGCGCGGTCACGTTGTGGGCGTCCACTGTCGCGATCTCGCAAGTCAGTCGAGCTTTACGCCGGCCTGCTTCACGATCGGCTCCCACTTTGCCATCTCTTCGCGCATGAACGCTGCGCACGCCGCCGGCGTTCCGGGCGCCGGATCGGCGCCCTGGGAGACCAGGCGTTCCCGCACGTCAGGCGCATCGAGGATCTTCAGGAGCTCGCGGTTGAGCCGGTCGATGATCGGCGTCGGCGTAGCCGCCGGCGCGAGCATGCCGTACCACAGCGACACCGCGATGCGCGGGAACCCCAGCTCGGCGAAGGTCGGTGCTTCGGGCGCAAGGCGGTTACGCCCCGGGCTCGCCGCCGCGAGCACGCGCAGCTTGCCGCTTCTCACGTGCGCGATAAGGGCAGGTGCGGCGTCGAACATGACCTGCACTTGGCCGGCCAGTAAGTCGGCGACCGCCGGTCCGCTGCCCTTGTAGGGAACGTGGAGCACGTCCACGCCGGTCACGCGCTTGAAGAGCTCGCCCGCCATGTGGGGCGCGCCCCCGTTTCCCGACGAGGCGAAGCTGAATTGACCCGGGTTCGCCTTGGCGAGAGCAATGAACTCCGTCGCCGAGGCGGCCGGCACGCCGGCGTTCACCACCATGATGAGCGGTAGCGTCGCAAGCATCGTGATCGGCGCGAAGTCCTTGATCGGGTCGTACGGCAGCTTCGCGTACAGGTGCGGTCCGATACCGTGCGTCGTGATCGATGCCTGGAGCAGGGTATAGCCATCGGCCAGCGCCTTCGCCACGGCCTCGGCGGCGATCGTGCCGCCGGCGCCGGCACGGTTCTCGATGAGGACCTGTTGCCCGACGGCCTCGGCGAGCTTCGCGCCGACCGTGCGAGCGATGAAGTCGGCTGCACCGCCCGGCGGAACGGTGACGATGATATGGATCGGCCGGCTCGGATAGCCGTCGACCCCGGCAGCGCTCGGCTGTGCAAGCGCCGCTTCGCCCAAGAGCAGAAGCAAGAACAGGAGCGCCGTCCTCATAAACCCGGTGTCGGGCTGCCGATCGTCGCCATCGCGGCCATTCTAGTCGCGAGCGACGGCGCGCTCGACCCGCGCGTCGATCAACGCTCACCATCCCGAGGGATTGTCGCGATCGGCAACGACGGGCGTGCAGCTGGAATGCTGTTCCGGCCGGTCTGGGCGGGTCCGCAAACTTATCGTCTGCGGACGCTCGGCGCTACGGTTGAAGCGCGTTCGCCCTCCTGTCGCTACGACTGTCCGAAGCGGGTCCGCATCGCGCCCATCGCCTGCCGGTCGCAAACCGGGCCAGGAGCCGTCACTCGATGGGGCAGTCGGATGGTCGGGATCGTGACGTCCAGCACCGTGCCGCGGGGCGCGGTGCTTGGAATCCGCACGCGTCCGCCAGGAACTCGGCGAGCTGCGCGGTCACGTTCGGGGCGTCCGCCATCGCGATCGCAAGTTAGTCGATCTTCACGGGGGCCTGCTTCACGACCGGCTCCCACTTCGCCATTTCTCCGTCGGCTCCGGCGATGCATAGGCCGGCGCATCGAGGGCGGATGATGGGGTCTTCAGGGCGAGGCGGTGCGCCGCAAGGTCGGGCAGCGCCTTTATCTTTGTGGCCATTCCCCGCCTGCGCCGCTTGTCACCCGACACGGGCAAGCGGCGCGAAACCCGCCTCGGCGCCTTCGAACGTTGGTCGACCTCACGATCAACGTCGGTCGTGACCGGGACCTCGTACGCGACGGCAAGGGTCTCGGCTTGCCGGTGTCCACCACGGGTGCTAGCATCGTCGCAGCGGGATAGCTTTTCCTAAGCTCGATGGGGGAGACCACGATGATCGCCTGGCCGAGACGTGTGTTGGCATTGATGGCGCTTGCCGTCGCAACCATAGCGGCGCCGCCGGCTGGCGCTGGCGACAAAGATGATTGCGTGGGGGCCCGGACCGTGGAGCTGTACAACGGCCGCATCCACACCATGGATGCGGCAAACCGCGTCCTATCCGCGGTCACCATCCGCAACGGGAGGTTCGTCGTGGGCGATGGTGACGACCGAGGATCCGGTCCCTGCGCGGTACGCATCGATCTCGGCCATCGCATCGTCGTTCCGGGACTCATAGACAACCACAATCACTTTCTGCTTCTCGGACTCCGGCCCGGATTTCACACGCCGTTGGAGAGCGCGGCCTCGTTCGCCGATATTGCGGCCATCTATCACGCCCGCATAGCGCACGCACCGGGGGGAGCCTTCATCACCACGATCGGCGGATTCAACCCTGTGCAGTTCGCCGAAAAGCGCCTGCCGAACTTGCAGGAACTGGATGCCATCGCGCCGAACAATCCGGTCTACATCCAATTTTCGTTTACCGGCCCTGCGACAACCAACACCCAAGGAAAGGCTTTCTTCGCGTCAAAGGGCGTGGTGGTTGGGAACGATGGCTCGATCGCCGCGAATGCGCCGACTGTCGCCGCGCTGAACGCTCTGCGTTCCGTCCAAACCTTTGCCGACAAGCTGCGCGGCACCATGGATGCGATGAACTACGCAGCGTCGCTGGGTGTCACCACCCACTATGACATGGGCGGATTCATCGTGCCGGGCTCGCCCGATCATGACAATGAATTCGAAGCCGACGGTGCCGCCAGCTGGGATCCCTACACGGCTTACGATGCAATCCTCGATCTTCATCGCAGGGGCATGATGAAGGTGCGGGTGCGGGTGTTCTACCTCAGCATGGACCAAGATCCGACCATCCCCATCCTCAGCCGGCGGGTAGAGAACGCATTCCGCCAGTTCGGCGATGATTGGCTGCGCGCCTCGGGGCTGGGCGAGTTCATCTCCTCCTGGCCGCTGTTCGGACTACCCTTTCCCACCAATTATCCGGCGGCGGTGCAAGCGGCGGCCTCGCGCGGCTGGATCTATCAGCAGCACACGTTGTCGACGGCGGAGGATAGTTTCTCCCTCAGCGCCTGGGAAACGGTGAACCAGCAGATCCCGATCGCGCCGTTGCATTGGTCGCTTGCACACGTCATATCGCTCACGCCAGCCAATATCGCGCGCTTGAAGGCGCTCGGCGCCGGCGCTGCGGTACATGCGTGGCTCTACCTCTTCGGCGTGCCGGGGTTCGCCGGGCCGCCCTATCGCACCATCCTCGACAGCGGGATCCAGGTCGGCGCCGGGTCCGACAGCGCGCAAATTTCGACTCTCAATCCCTGGAACATGCTCTACTACATGTCGACCGGAATAAACGCTGCCGGTCAGCTCATCAACGCGGGTCAGACCCTCACCCGGGATGAGTCGATTCGGCTCTACACCGCGGCAAACGGCTGGTTCGTCAAAGAGGAGAGCAAACTCGGTTCGATCGAAACCGGAAAGCTCGGTGATCTAGTTGTGCTAAGCGACGACTATTTCACCGTGCCCGATGCGGCGCTCAGGCGCATCCATTCTGTCCTCACCATCGTGGGCGGTCGAATTGTTTACGACGCGGGAGTGGTGCACATCCGCGAACGCGACTAGTGAAAAAAGAAGGTCGCCAAGCGAGCATAACAACGAAGCGGGCGCACTGGCGCCCGCAGAATTGTGGTTTGGTCCGATAGCGTAAGTAGGCAAGCGCAGGAGTGCCGTCCTCATAGACCCTGTGTCGGGCTGCCGACCGGCGCCATAGCGGCCATTCTAGTCGCGAGCGACGGCGCGCTCGACCCGCGCGTCGATCAACGCTCACAATCCCGAGCGATTGTCGCCATCGGCAATAGCGGGCGTTCAGCGGGAATGCTATTCCTGGCGTGCTTCTAGCGCTGACTCGGAGCCTTTAGAATCAGGCGGCTTCGTGACACGTTCGCATGCCGCTTGAAAAGACAGTCCGGTCCGTGCCCGGACCGCGGGAAATGCTCGCTGATTTCGGCGGCGTGTATGCCGTCAATGCGGCGGTCGCTTTCCTATTTGCTTGCACCGGGCCGGTCGCGATCATTCTCACCGTCGGCGCCCGCGGCGGCTTGTCAGAGGCGGATATCGCGTCCTGGATCTTCGCCGCGTTCTCCCTGAACGGCCTCATCAGCATCGCGCTTTCGGTGCGGTACCGACAGCCCCTGGTATTCCTCTGGAGCATTCCCGGCGCGGTGCTCCTCGGGCCGGCGCTCGCGCATCTCAGCTTTCCGCAGGTCATCGGTACCTTTCACGCCACCGGAGTCCTCATGCTTCTGCTCGGCCTGTCGGGCTGGGTGCGGCGGGCGATGGCGGCGGTGCCGATGCCGATCGTGATGGCCATGGTCGCCGGCGTATTCCTGCGCTTCGGCGTCGATCTGGTCCTCGCGTTTCGCGACGGCTTCTGGATCGCACTACCCATGACGGCGGTGTTCTTCGGGCTGAGCGCCGCCTCGCGCCTGGCGCGCGCCATCCCACCGCTGATCGGCGCGCTCGCCGTCGGCGCTGTGGCGATCTGGTTGCTGGGCAGCTTCAGGCCGCCGGCTGGAGCGCTGTTCGCCGTCGCACAACCGATTGTTTACACGCCGCAGTTTTCCTGGGCCGCGATGGTCGATCTCGTCGTGCCGCTCGCGATCACCGTGCTGGTCGTCCAGAACGCGCAGGGCATCGCCGTGCTGGCCGCGAACGGGCACCACGCGCCCATCAACGCCGTCACCGCGGTCTGCGGCGCCGGCTCGATCCTTACCGGACTCTTCGGCGCCGTGTCTACATGCCTGACCGGACCGGTGAACGCAGTGATCTCGAGCTCCGGGGAGAAACCACGACAGTACACGGCGGCGGTGTTAGTCGGCCTGCTCGCGGTTGGTTTTGGGCTGCTCGCGCCGCTCTTCACCCGGCTGCTGCTCGCAACGCCGCCGGGCTTCATCGCCACGCTCGCCGGTCTCGCCATGCTGCGCGTGCTGCAGACCGCCTTCACTGTGTCCTTCCGCGACCGCTTCAGCTTCGGCGCGCTGGTCTGCTTCGTCGTCACGGTGGCCGACGTGCCGATCTTCCGCATCGGCGCGCCTTTCTGGGGACTCGTTCTCGGCCTTGCGGGGTCGTGGCTACTTGAGCGCGACGATCTCAAGCGCGCAAAATCCTAGTGCCGCAGCAGCGCCGGTTGGGGACGGAGAAGCAATGGCAAGAAGCGAAGGCAAAGACTGAGTCGCCGGGCTCGTCGCCTTTGATCGTCTCCTACATTGGAGAAGCCTTCCTTGCAGCGGACTGTGAGCGGTACCGCGGGGCTGACATCCATGTCGCCCGACGGTAGACGTACCAGCGTGGCTTCAACCGCTCAACGCGTTGCGCGCAGCGGCCGCGACGCGGCGCGCAGAGACCCCCGCGGGGCAGTCGGATGCATCCCGGGATTGCGCCGCGGCGTGCCGTTTGGCGCGCGGCAAATATCGGCAAATAGCGGTAGCCTTGCAGGCGTGAGCCCGGGTTGCGAATGCTCCCGGAAACCGAAATTCGAACTGCGCCAGCGGCGGAGGTCTCGAGTTGGCAGGCACTAGACGCCCGGTAGCCCAGCTAGGCATGGCAGCGCTGCTGGCGGTCGCTTCGCAGTCGCTTGGCGCCGCCGACTGGCCCGGTTACGACAAGTTGACTCGCGAGCAGGTGCTCGGCGCATTGACCAGTGCATCGCGTTCTGCGCCGGCCAGCTTGTACGCTAAGAACCTGTCCAACCTGGATCTGTCCGGCATCGATTTCAAAGGCGCCAACTTGAGCGCAGCGGTGCTGAACGAGAGCAACCTGGCGGGCGCGAATCTCTCCGGCTGCAACCTCACCGTCAGCTTTGCCGAGCGGGCGAACCTGACCAACGCCAACCTGCAGGGCGCCACCATGTTCTCGATGCAGCTTCAAGGCGCCATTCTGAAGGGCGCCGATCTCACCGGCGCGCGCTTCATCGGCGACCTGCGGCGCGCCGACCTGGAGCGGGCAGTGCTCGCGCGGGTGGATGGCGCGGCCGACATGAAGAACCAGTCGATGGGCCTCATGCGCGCCAACATTGTGTCGGCCAATCTCCAGGGCGCCGATCTATCGGGCGCCGATTTCTCGCGCGCCGATTTCAGCTTCTCGGATCTGTCGCACGCCAACCTCTCCGGCACGAAGCTACGGGGGGCGGAGCTCAGCGGCACCGACTTGCGCGGGGCCGACCTGACCCGAGCGGACTTGAGCGGCTCGAACATCGTCGATGCCGATTTCACCGGTGCGAAGCTCACCGGTGCCGACTTCACGAGCGCCACCTTTCGGGGTGCGCGCGGACTGGACGAGGGGAGCGCCCAAGGGGCGCGCGGCTTGCCGCGATAAGCCGGGGCGCGTGCCCGGGATGGGGGGCCGTTAGTCGGCCCGGATGGCTACGCGCGCCGCGTTGGCGCCCGCGGCGCCCGCGATACCGGCGCCCGGATGCGTCCCGGGGCCGCAGAGGTAGAGCCCCGCGATCGGCGTGCGATAGCGTGCCCAGCCGGGCGCCGGGCGCAGCCACAACAGCTGATCGAGCGCGAGCTCCGCGTGATACGCCTGCCCTTCGGGAAAGCCGTACCGGTCTTCCAAGTCGCGTGGCGAGAGTACGCTCCGTTCGACGAGCGCCGCGTCGAGGCGCGTGAGGTGCCGCGCTAGCACCTCCACTACGCGATCGCCGAGCGCCGCCCGGCGAGCTTCGTCCCACTCGCCGTCCGCGAGCGTGTACGGCGCATATTGCACATGCACTGCCACGCGATGCCGGCCGTGCGCGGCGGCTTCCTCGCCGCGCACTTCCAGGTACGGCCGGCTCGAAACGTGCCCGTACTTCGCGTCGTCATAGGCGCGCTCGATGTAGTCGAGCGATGGGGCGATGACTAGCGCGGTCAAGCCGGGCGCGCGATCGAACACGAGCCTCGCCTCTGCGACGACGCCGCGCGAGCGGATGTTGCGCGCCGCACGGACGAGCTGCGGGTCGAGCCATCCGGGGTCAACGAGCCCGAGCAACGTGCGCCGCGGATCGACGCCGGAGACGACGAGCGAGGCGGCGATCTCTTCGCCGCTCGCGAGCACCACGCCGACCGCGCCACCCGCGCGCACGGCGATGCGCGCGAGCGCCGCGCCGGGCCGAATCTCGACCCCCGGCAACCCGTTCAAGACGTGGGTGATATTCGAGAGCGGCGGACGGAAGACGCCGGCCGGGCTGCCCACGTGATGATGAAGCAGCACGAACGCCGTGCCGCCGGAGCGCGGCCCGTGCCGCAGGTGCATGACCCCCGCCGCGCCGAGGACGCCCTTGAGCGCGTCGCTCTCGAACCAGTCGTCCAGGAAATCGGCGACCGACATCGGCAGCAGGCGCAGCAGGTCCTCGATTCCCTGTCGGCCGAGCCGCCGGGCTCGCAGCCCGAGCGCCGCGAGCTGCGCGAGATCGGCGAACTCGCGACTCAAGGGATCCGGCGGCGGCGCTGCGTACAGCCCCTCGAGCAGCCGCGCGAGGTGGCCCATCCGGTCGCAGAACGCGGGCCATTTCGCGGCGTCGCGCGGGCTCACCCGCCGGATCGACTCGATCGAGCGCGCCATGTCGCGCCACAGCTCGAGTCGGCCGCCGTCCGCAAGCGGGACCGCGGCCCATGGGTCGGGGTGATGGATCCGCAACCCACGCCGTCGCAAGCCGAGATCGCGCACGATCCGCGGTGGAATCCACCCGATCTCGGTCGATGGGTCCTCGCCCGCGGTGCGCGGCGCGAGCACGAGCGCGCGGCGGCCGGCGCGCGCGAGATAGTGCGCCGCGACCAGCTCGTTCACGCCGGCGCCGATGACGATAGCCGGCAGGCTCACGACGCGCGCCTGCCGCGCCGCGCATTGAACAGGTCAATGACGTGCGCTAGAGTAGGTGGCATGTCCGCAGCAGTCCAAGTCCGCCCCACCGGAACCGTCGGCGCCGAGGTGATGGGCACCGATCTGGCCGGGGTCACCGCGGCGCAGATCGGCGCCATCAAGCAAGCCTGGTACCGGCACGACGTCCTGATATTCCGCAACCAGACGATGACCGACGACGATTTGTTGTCGTTCTCGAAGCATTTCGGCGCGCTCGACCCGCCGCCGAATCAGGGGGCCGGGCGCAAGTCGCCGCCAGGCTATCCCGATGTGTATGTGGTGTCCAACGTGCTCGACGAGAAGGGCGAGCCGATCGGCGCGCTCGGCGACGGCGAGGCGGCCTGGCACACGGACATGAGCTACGCGCCGCGACCGCCGGATGCCTCGATGCTGTATTCGCTCGAAATCCCGGCTCAAGGGGGCGATACCTGGTTCTGCAGCATGAAAGCCGCGCTCGCGAAGATGCCGCGGCGGCTCGTCGACCGGGTCAGGAACCTAGACATCAAGCACGACGGCACGTACGACTCCGGCGGTTACCTCCGCAAGGGTATGGCAGCCTCGGACAACCCGCGCACCTCGGCCGGTACTCCCCACCCGATCATCATCGAGCACCCGGTGTCAGGCGATCCGGCCCTCTATCTCGGCCGCCGCCGCAACGCCTACATCGTCGGCTTGGAGCTCGCGGAATCGGAGCGCCTGCTGGACGAGATCTGGTCCTACGTCGATGCCGCGGTTTACCGACACAAGTGGGCGTTGGGCGACCTGGTGCTATGGGACAACCGCACCACGATGCATCGCCGCGACGCGTTCGACCCCTCGGCGTCCCGCGTCATGCATCGCACGCAGATCAAAGGGTCCGCCACGCCCAAGCGCGCAGTGAGCGTTTGAGGCACGACGCCGCCTTCTCGCCCCCGATCCGGGGGCACCGCGGCGATGGCCGAGCGGCGTGATCACTCGAGCTTGATGTTGGCATCCCGGAACACCGCGGCCCAGCGCTTGAGCTCGGCCTTGACGACCTGGTCGAGCTCCTCCGAGCTGCCGCCGACGGCATCGGCCCCTTGCTCCAGCAGTTTCTGCTTGACCTCGGGCAGGTGAACGACGCGGGCCACCTCTTGCTGCATCCTGGCAACGATCGCCGGCGGCGTCTTCGCGGGCGCGAATATCGCGTACCACGAATCGACTTCGTAGTCGGGCATGTTGAGCGCCTCGGCGACGGTCGGGATTTCCGGCGCCGCCGCCGTGCGCTTGAGCGTGGTGACCGCGAGCGGCCGCAGTTTCCCGGCGCGTACCTGCGCGAGCGCCGCGGGCGCGGTGACGAAGAGGAACGGCACCTGGCCCGATAAGGTGTCGGCCACCGCCGGCCCGCCGCCCTTGTAGGGGATGTGCACGATGTCGATGCCGGCCTTGAGCTTCAGCAGCTCGCCGGCGATGTGCGAGGGCGTGCCGTTTCCGACCGAGGCGAAGGCATACATCCCAGGGTGCTGCTTCGCGGCGGCAATCATTTCCGGCAGCGTCGTCGCCGGTGCATTCGGATTGGCCGCGATCAGCTGCGGCACGCTCACCACCATCGATACCGGCACGAAGTCACGCTCCACGTCGTAGCTGAGCTTGTAGAGCAGCGGATTGATGGTGTGGGAGGACAGGGTGAACAAGAACGTATAGCCGTCCGGCGTGCTCTTCGCCGCGGCATCGGTGCCGATCACACCGCCCGCGCCGCCGCGGTTTTCAATCACGATCGGCTCGCCCAAACCCTCGGCGAGCTTCGGCTGCACGATGCGCGCGATGACGTCCGTGCCGCCCCCGGGCGGATACGGCACGATGAGGCGGATCGGCTTAGTCGGGTAGTCCTGCGCGAGCGCTTGCGGCCCGCAGCCGACGATGCACCCGGCGATCAAGCCGAGCGCCGCTTGGATGACGAGGTTCATGCGAAGGTTGCTCCGAAATCATCGGCCATTTTATGCCGCGGGCTGCGCGCTCTTCATGCGCGCTGGCTCGCCCGCGGCGCCGATCGCGCGATTGATCCGGGGCATGACTTCGGTTGCCATGAGCTCCATCGAGCGTCGCGCGAGCCGCGGGTCGACCCAGTCCATGCCGGCGTAGACGATCTCGCCAAACTCGCCAGCGCGCTCGCGCAGCCTCAGAATGTCGTCGACGACTTTGTCGACCGGCCCGCAGATCACGAGTTCCTCGAGCAGACGCTCGAGCGTGACTTCGCGATCCTCCTCCTCCGCGTGGCGCTTGAAGATGACGTGGCGCTTGGCGAGCATCATCTTGGTGCGCAGCTGCGTCCAGTAGAAGCGGTACGGACTGCTGCGGTCGTCGCGGCCGTAGCGCTGCGCGACTTGGTCGTCGTCGGCGACGAAGATAGTGCGCGCCACCCGCCAGTCGGCGGGCTCTGGGGTCTTGCCCACCCGCCGCCGGCCTTCGGCGTAGTTCTGCCAATGGCTCGGCAGCCAGTGCGGCAGCAGGAAGTTCGCCGATAACGGATGGAAGTCGCGCTCGCCCATGGCGATGACGCCTTTGGAGTGTGGGGCAACGACCGTGCCGACGATTTCCGGGCGCGGCTTCTGGTAGGGCTTGTACATGACGCCGCGACCGATGTCCGGCACGAACGTCCTGGCGGTCGTCACCTTGAAGCGATTGCCCGGGAGGTCGATCTCGTAGGGCGGCTCGCGCTCCCAGATGGCGAGGATCACGTCGATCGCGTCGGCGAAGATCTTGTTGCGGTCCTCGTGCAGGATGCCGATCGCCTCGGCGTCCGAGGAGAGAGCGCCCGCGCTCACGCCGAGGATGAAACGGCCCCGGGCGAGGTGGTCGAACATCGCCGCGTGCGCGGCGATGAGCACCGGGTGCGCCTGGCTGAGGTTGGAGGTGCCGGTTGCGAGCTTGATGGCGTGCGTCTCGCCGATCAGCGTCGCGAGAAAGATGAAGCTGTTGGTCACGTTCTCCGCCCGGTCGGTAAGGTGTTCCCCGACGAAGGCGTCGTAGAAGCCCAAGCGGTCGGCGAGGATGACCGCCTCGCGGTCCTCCTGCAGCGTCTGCGCCGGATCGCGGTGCAGCGGATGAAGCGGCATCGTGAAGTAACCTAGTCGCATTGCGGACATTTCTCGCTCGTTCTATTGTGCCGGCGCGCGAGAGTGTAACCTTGGGGCGGGGCAGTCCGCCCGTCCCCCCCCCGCTCTCAACGGCAAGTAATCTCGTGCGAGGAGCCAGACGTGTCTGACAATGCCCGCATACTCCGGACCACCATCGTCGGCAGCCTGCCGAAGCCGGCATGGCTCGCCGAGCCGGGCGTGTTGCGCGCGGGCTGGCGCGTCTCGGGCGAGGCGCTGCGGCAGGCGCAGGACGATGCCGTGCGCCTCGCGCTCGTCGAACAGGAGGCGGCGGGACTGGACATCGTGTGCGACGGCGAGCAGCGCCGCCGCCACTACATCTGGGGCTTTCTCGATGGCCTCACCGGCATCGACACCGAGCACCTCGGCGCCAAGCGCGCGCGCGGCGGCCGCTACAGCGAGCAGACGCCCGCCCCGCGCATCGTCGGCGAAGTGACGCGCCCCGCGCCGGTGTTCGTGGACGCGCTGCGCTTCGCCCGCGCCCACGCGCAGCGGCCGCTCAAGGTGACGCTACCCGGGCCGATGACGATCGTGGACAGCCTCGTCGACGAGCACTACGGTGCCGACGAACGAGCCCTCGCCCTGCGTTTTGCCGACCTGCTGAACGCCGAGGCGCGCGAGCTGGCGGCGGCCGGCGCGGCGGTGATCCAGTTCGACGAGCCCTGCTTCAACGTCTACGTGGAGAAGGTCGAGGCGTGGGGCGTCACGGCCCTGGAGCGCTGCTGCCAGGGGGTCGACGCGACGACGGCCGTACACATCTGCTATGGCTACGGCATACCGGCGGTCCTCGCCTGGAAATCCCGCAACCGGGATTGGGGCCACTACGGCCTCACGCTGCCGCTGCTTGCGGACTCGAGCATCGATCAGGTTTCGGTCGAGTGCGCGGCCTCGGGCGTCGACGTCGCGGTGCTCGGCGCCCTAGCGGGCAAGGACGTCTTGCTGGGGGTGATCGACGTCGGCACCGAGGACGTGGAGACGCCCGAGCTCGTCGCAGCGCGCATCCGCAAGGCGCTGCCCCACGTCGCGCCCGAGAGACTCTACGCCTGCACCGACTGCGGCCTGGTCCCGCGCAGCCGCGCCGCCGCCCGAGGCAAGCTGCGCGCGCTCGTGGCCGGCGCCGCGATCGTGCGCGAAGAGCTCGGCGCCTAGCCGCGCATAAAAGTCCACTGTCCCCTTGCCAAACGGCGTCTGCGCCCCCATAGTCCGCCCTGTCGAACTCGCTTTGGGTCCGTCCACAGTCTCCCTCTTGGGTGCCACTCCTGGTCTTCTCCCATACGTGATTTGATGCGCCGCTTACTATCTAGCGGGGCAACGCCCGACCCGGAGGATGCGAAATGCCTATCGGCACCGTTAAGTTCTTCAACACAAGCAAAGGCTTCGGCTTCATCAAGCCCGATGACGGCGAGAAGGATGTGTTCGTGCATATCTCGGCCGTGCAGACTGCCGGCCTGGGCAGTCTCCGCGAAAACCAGAAGGTCTCGTTCGACGTGGAACGGGCACCCAATGGCAAGTCTTCCGCGGTCAATCTAAAAGCCCTCTGATTCCCGATAACGCGGCGGCGGTCGCCGCCCGTTATCACACTTGGAGCATCTTGCCGGCAGCGGTGCTGCCCGCGGGCGCGCGGGCGAGCGCCCGCCGTACGGCGCTGGAAGGAGTTCGAGACGTGGCGAAGGAAGAATTGATCGAGATGGAGGGGGTGGTGAGCGAGGTTCTGCCCAACACCCATTTCCGCGTAATGCTGACGAACGGCGCGGGCGTGCTGGCCTACGCATCCGGGAAGATGCGGAAGCATCGGGTCCGCATCCTGGCCGGAGATAGAGTGACTTTGGAGATGTCGCCCTACGACCTGACCAAAGGTCGCATCAACTACCGGCACAAGGACGAGGCCCCCACCATCAGGATGAATCAGCGCCCGGCGCAGTTCCGGCGGCGCTAAAGCGCGCGGCAGCGTGCGAAGGCTGCGTGCTTTCAGGGCGACGTGATCGCGACGTGGTCAACCGTTGCGGTTGATCTTGGTCGGTCTGATCGGCCATTGTCCAGCGCCGGGTCGTTTGGCGTTGTGATCGCCATCCGGGCGACGTGCACGCCTTGGCGGGTGGCGCCTACCGCGGCGGCCCGACACAAACCGGGGTGTATAGTTCGAGTGGGCCAAGCGAGCCATCCTCCAGATGCGAGGCTGCTTTTGCTAATGGCTTGTCGCGCGTCCGGCTTCGGGCCCGATGAATCCTTCGCTCGCCTGAACTGATCGCCAAGGGAAGAGGTGGTCTTGCTGACGTCCGCGGACAACGATTTGCTCACCCGCACGGATGCCGGCACGCCGATGGGCGAGTATTTCCGGCGCTTCTGGCAGCCGATCGCGCTTGCGCGCGAACTTGCGGCGCCTGACAGCCCGCCGATCCGCGTCAAATTGATGGGCGAGGAGTTGCTCGCCTTCCGCGATACCACCGGCCGGGTGGGATTGATCGAGCCGCGCTGCGCGCACCGGGGCGCGGACCTCTTCTTTGGACGCAATGAAGAATGCGGCATCCGCTGCGTCTATCACGGCTGGAAGTACGACGTGAACGGCAAATGCGTCGAGCTGCCGAACGTGCCGGCCGGCTCCGCGTATCACGACAAGATCTCCATCCGGGCTTACCCTACCCGCGAGTTCGGCGAGATCGTCTGGGCCTATCTTGGGCCGCGGGAGCGCATGCCCGAAGAGGTGCCGCAGCTCGAATTCGGCGCGCTACCGGCGTCGCACCGCTACGTGACGAAGCGACTGCAGGAGTGCAACTGGGCGCATTCGATGGAAGGCGCGCTCGACACCGCGCACTTTTCCTTCCTACACATGCCCGCCCCGGGCGTCGCCTCGAATGAGAACCCGGGCGCGGCGGCAGACGAGCGCCGCTTGAGTTGGCTGCGCAAGGACCCGCTGCCGGAGTTTTCGATCCTCGAGCACGAAGTCGGCTTCGTGGTCGGTGGTTCACGCCGGGCGGACCAGGACGGCTTGTATTGGCGCATCACTCAGTTCATGCTGCCGGCGCACTCGGTCACGCCCTCGGCCATGCCCGGTGAGGTCTACTACGGCTACACCTGGGCGCCAATCACCGACGAAGCCTGCTGGATCTACGTCTACGCGTGGCATCCGGACCGGCCGCTTTCGGACGACGAGCGCGCGCGGTTCGAACAGGGTGGATACGGCCAGTTCGCGGTGCTCGGACCGGGGTTCGTGCCGCTGCGCAATCGGGCGAACGACTTCCTGATCGACCGCGACGAACAGAAACACCGCAGCTTCACCGGGGTGCGCGGGATCGCAGAGCAGGACGCGATGGCCCAGGCGAGCCAGGGCGTCATCGCCGACCGCACGCGCGAGCACCTGACCCCAACGGACGTGGCGATCGTGCGCTTTCGCCGCAAGGCGCTCGAGAGCGCGAAGGCGCTCTTCGCAGGCAAGGAACCGGAAGCGCCACAACGCTACAAGAATTACCGCCTGCGCGCCGGAGGGTGCGTCGCTCCCGTAGGCATGCCATTCGAAGAAGTGATGAGACAGCGCTTCGGTGACTTACTGGGGAAGGTCCCGGATGAATTCTAAGTTCAGAGTTGCCGCGCTCGCGGCGGTCGTGGCGCTGAACGCTGCAAACGGCGCGGCGGCCGCTGACGCCTACCCCGCCAAAGTCATCCGCATGATCGTGCCGTATTCCCCCGGCGGCACCGGCGACACCATCGGACGCGCCGTCGGCGCGAAGCTCGCCGAGATCCTGGGACAGCAGGTCATCGTCGACAATCGCCCCGGCGCCGGCGGAAACATCGGCGCCGAAGCGGCGGTACGGGCTGTGCCGGACGGGTACACCGTCGTCATGGCTGCGACCAGTCTCGCGAGCAACGCGGCACTGCAGCGCAAGATGCCGTTTGATCCACTCAAGGACCTGGTACCGGTGAGCGGCTGCTGCGCGGTCCCGATGATCGTGGTGGTCAATCCTGCGCTGCCTGTCGAGTCGATCAAGGAGCTGACCGCATACGCGAAAGCGAATCCGGGCAAGCTGACCTACTCGTCGTCGGGCATCGGCACGTCGAGCCATCTCGCGGCCGAGCTGTTCAAGGTGATGACCGGCGTCGACATGGTTCACGCACCGTATAAGGCGGATGCGTTGGCGCTGCCGGACCTGCTTTCGGGCCAGATCGATCTCATGTTCATGTTCCAGACCTCGGCGCTGCCACAGATGAGATCAGGCAAGCTCCGGGCGCTGGCCGTCAGTTCTGCGCAGCGGTCGCCGCTTGCGCCCGACCTGCCGACGATCGCCGAATCCGGCGTGTCGGGGTACGAGTTCAGCGGGTGGTTCGGTCTGTTCGCCGGCCGCGACACCGCGGGCGATTGTCGACAAGTTGGCGGCGGCGTCGGTCAAGGCAGTGCAGTCGCCCGACCTGAAGGAGCGCCTGTCGCAGCAGGGGTTCGTGCCGACCGGCAGCGGGCCGGAGCAGTTTGCGGCCTTCTTCAGGGGAGAAGTGGAGAAATGGGCGCGCGTCGTGAAGCAAGGCGGCCTGCCCCCGCTCGACTGAGCGCGGAGGAACGCCGGCTGTCAGCGCTTCCCGCGCGCTTGTCGACGCACCTTTCGCCGGTCTCGACGAAGCCGGTCGTGGCTTAGCCGCGATCAGCGCCGCCGCGGGCCGCCGCCACGCGCACGCGACTGCGCTTCGTTCACCCGCAGCGGCTGACCGTTCAGTTCCTTGCCGTTGAGACCAGCGATCGCGGCGAGCGAGTGCTGCTTGCCCGGCATTTCGACAAACCCGAAGCCCTTGGACACGCCGGTGAAGAGATCACGCTTCACCTCCGCCGACCGCACATCGCCGAACGCCTTGAAGAGCGCCGTCAGCTCCGTCTCGGTCGTTTGCGGGGCCAGATTGCCTACGAAGATTTCCATGGGGCTCCTCCTGTAAGTGCTTCAATCGCCTTGTCTCAGGCCTGCTCCCTGGTGATTCTACGGCTTCCGCGCTCGATGGGCCGCGCGCGCAGCATATCGGCGTATCGGCCTTCAGCGCTTCGCGCGGGGATTTGCACCGGCGAGAGCGCCGCTGGTTCCAACCAGTGGACGGACCCCGAGGAACAACCCCGCCGTGTGTACGGCGCACGCATCGCGCCCGATCCGGCGGCACTGCCGCAAGGTGACCCAGGGCCCGGTGCTACAAGCGGTCGCGGCTTGCCCGCCGTGCGCGGCCGATGTCAATGCGCATTGGCAGTGAGGCGTTACCGACGCGGGCCTACACCTGTCCATGGCCCCTTTGACCGCCATTCCCACGGCGGCGCCCAAGGCGCCTTTGCTCGCGAGGCTACGCGGCCGTCGGTTCGGCCGAGGCCATCCCCGCGAGCGAGATCGCGCCTCCGACGACGTCCCATTTATCCAGCGGCACGCCTTCGCTGGCCCACCGCCACAGGAGTAGCCGCGACGATATACATGCCGTCGTAGCGGCACAAGCGCGCCACGCGGCATGCGAGTGCAGCGTGAGTAGTCAGGCGAACAGGGCGAGGCTGCGAGCATGGACTAGAATGCCTGCAGCCGCCGGCGGGCCAGATGAAGGGACGCGCTGCGCGGCTCATTCGGGCATGCCGACCGCCAGCCAGCAGATCCGCTTCTGCACCAGCAGTGACGGCGTTCGCCTCGCGTATGCCGTGACCGGCCACGGGCCGCCGATCGTCAAGGCGGCTAACTGGCCGACCCACCTCGAGGTTGATTGGAACAGCCCGGTGTGGCGGCACTGGCTCGCCGAGCTTTCCCGCAACCGCACCCTCGTGCGCTACGACGAGCGCGGTTGGGCTCTCCGACTGGGACGCAGCGGACCTGTCGCTCGAAGCGTGGGTCGGCGACCTCGAAGCGGTCGTTGACGCGGCCGGGATCACGCGCTTCTCGCTCCTCGGCATTTCCCAGGGGGGGCGCGATCGCGATCACCTACGCCGTGCGTCACCCCGAGCGAGTCAGCCATCTCGTGCTCTATGGCGCGTACGCGCGCGGCAGGCAGATATGGGCCTCGTCGCAGCAGGAGCGAGACGAAGCCGACATGATGATCAAGCTGATCGAGCTCGGCTGGGGCAAGGAGAGCCCGGAGTTCCGCCAGGTGTTCACGATGCAGTTCATCCCCGGGGGCTCGCCCGATCACACCCGCTGGTTCAACGACCTCGAACGGATTTCTGCTTCACCCGCAACTGCCGCGCGGCTGCTGCGCGGGTTCCACGTCGTGGACGTCCGCGAGGTCGCGCGGCAGGTGTCCTGCCCGACCCTCGTCCTGCACTCCCGCGAAGACAGACGGGTCCCGTTCGAGAAGGGCCGGCTGCTTGCGGCGCTCGTTCCGGGCGCGCGGTTCGTGCCGCTCGAGAGCCGCAACCATATCCTGCTCGAGAGCGAGCCCGCCTGGGGCGAGTTCATCGCGAACCTGCGAGCGTTCCTTCCCGAAGCGGCGCCGACCATCGAGGCCGGCTCGCTCCACGGCATGCTCGCCGAGCTCACGGCGCGCGAGCTGGAGCTCCTCGAACTGATCGCGGAAGGCCTCGACAACCGCGAGATCGCCGAGCGTCTGTTCCTCTCCGACAAGACGGTGCGCAACCACGTCACCAGCCTCTTCGCGAAGCTCGACGTCCAGACCCGCGCGCAGGCGATCGTGCGCGCGCGCGACGCAGGCCTCGGCCAGCCTGGGACCGCCCGGTAGGCCACCGGTCCCAGATTCCCGCCCGTTTCCGCCGCTGTCCCAAGAGAAAAGAGGGCGGCGGCCTCATGACCCGCCGGGGCCTTGTTCGGAACAATTCGGGTACCGGACGCTGGCTCGCTCGTCGCGGGTCGGCGACGGTGAACGATCGATCTCCGAGTGACGGTGCAGAGGGCGACCACTAAGGAAAGGAGCCAAGACATGCAAGCCACGCAACAGCACGTCGACACCAAGCGCTACGCCAAACGCGTCGAGGTCTCCAAGAGGATCCGCTGGGACATCGATCGCGACGTGATCCGCGGCCGGAAATTCGACTACTCCAAGAAGTTCCTGCCGGACGGGCTCTCCAAGATGGATCGCTTGCAGTTCCTCAACGCCAAAGAGAAGCGGCTGCTCAGCCAGATCCAGGGCCGGACCTACGCCAACATCTTCGGGCTCGTCGAGCGCTACATCAGCGCCAAGATCCTCGAGCTCAGCCGCGAACACTGGCTCGGCGACCAGACCGCGCTCGAGGCGCTGGTGCGCTTCACCGACGAGGAGCTGAAGCACCAGGAACTCTTCCGCCGCATCGAAGGCATGGTCGCCGAGGAGATGCCCGAGGGCTACACGTTCCTGCCGCAGCCGAACGACGTCGCCTCGGTGGTGCTCACCGAATCCACCTGGGCGGTGCTCGCGCTCACCTATCACATCGAGCTGTTCACCCAGGCGCACTACCGGCAGAGCATCGAGCCGGACGCGGACCTGTCCGAGCTCTACAAGGACGTCTTCCTCTTCCACTGGAAGGAGGAGTCGCAGCACGCGATCCTGGACGAGCTGGAGTGGATGCGCGAGGACGCGAAGCTTGCGCCCGAGGAGCGCGACCAGGCGGTAGGCGACCTGATCGAGCTCGTCGCCGCGGTGGACGGCATCCTGCAGGTTCAGGCGAAGGCCGACGTCGACTATTTCCTCAAGGTCTGCGGCCGATCGTTCACGCCCGAGGAGATCGAGAACATCCGCGTGGATGTGCTCGGCGCCCATCGGTGGCAGTACATCGTCTCGGGCGTTGAGGAGCCGCGGTTCGCCAAGACGCTCGCCGGGATGATCACGGCGGACCAGTCGAACCGCATCGGCATAGCGTTGGCGCCGATCATGAACTGAGCGATCTCGCTATATCGGGCGCGGCGATGATCGCGCCGCGCCCGGCGCCTACCTGAAGCAGCCTGCTACGAGACTGCAGCGCATCATCACAAGCATCATCGCAAGTACTTGCGCCGCCGTGGTTCCGGGCTCGATTACGCTGTCGAAAATAATCTAGTACAAACCGTCGCGGAGCGCGCGGAGGGTTTTGCTCATGATCGAATTTCGCGATTGGCCGGAAGGACCGCTTCTGGGCCGATAGCCGGAATTCAAACTGAGACATTACCCGGCAGCCCCCAGGTTTGCAGCAGCCTCGGTCATACGCGCCCGAGGCTAGCCCGCTATGGCGTGGCGCGATGCGCCGACTCGGAGAGCTTGAGGCCGATATATCGGTCGAGCAGCGCCGCGTTACCGAGTAATTCGCGCGAGCGTGAGCGGTGGACGATGCTGCCCCGTTCCAGCACCACAGCGTGCTCGGTCAGCGCGAGCGCGATGTCCGCGTGCTGCTCGACCAGGACAATCGTGGTGCCCTCGTCACTCGTCATGCGCTCGATCGCATGTGTGAGCTCCTCGACCATGATCGGCGCAAGGCCCTCGAGCGGCTCGTCCAGGAGTAGCAGCAACGGATTGGTCATCAGCGCCCGCGCGATGGCGAGCATCTGCTGCTCACCGCCTGACAATTGATCGCCTCTCGCTTGCCGACGCTCGGCGAGCCGCGGAAAGAGCTCGAACACCGCCTCGAGGTCCCACCGACCGGGCCGGGCGGCGACCGTCAGGTTCCGCTCGAGCGAGAGCGACGAAAAAATCTCCCGCTCCTGGGCGACCCAACCGAGACCCAAGCGGGCCCGCAGATGGGGCGCCAGCCGAGCGATGTTGTCTCCACGCCATGTCACCGCGCCGCGGCTGAGGTACGTGAAGCCCATGATGGTGAGCAGCAACGTGCTCTTGCCGACGCCGTTGCGTCCCAGTACGGCTAGGCTCTCGCGTTTGGCAACGTCGAGCGAAACATCGTCGAGCACGACCGCCTCGCCATAGCCGGCGCGGACGTTATGCAGCGCAAGCAGCGTATCAGCCACGGCGCTGTTTGCCCAAGTAGACCTCGCGCACGCGGGGATCAGTGGCAATCTCCTCCGGCGTGCCTTCGACCAGCACGCGACCGCCGACCATGACGATGACGCGGCTCGCGAAGCGAAAGACGATGTCCATGTCGTGCTCGATGAAAAGCACGGTGATCTGCTGCGACAGGCGGGAGATTGCGCCGAATAGCGCCGCGCTCTCGTCCCGCGGCACGCCGGCCGCCGGTTCATCGAGCAGCAGCACTTTCGGTTTCGTGGCGAGCGCGAGCGAGATCTCGAGCAGCCGCTGTTGGCCGTACGCGAGCTCGCGCGTCAACCGGTAGCAGTCGTCACCGAGCCTGAGCGAAGCCAGAATGCCGTACGCCTCGTCGATGGCTTCGCGATAGTCTGGAAGACTGCGCCACCAGGTTCGGCTGTGACCCCGCCGCTCGCATACCGCGAGCGTCACGGCTTCCAGCGCACTGAGGTGCGGGAAGAGCGTGTTGATCTGGAAGGTACGGGCGAGGCCATGCTTTACGCGTTCGTGCGGTTTGAGCGAGGTGATGTCCTCATTGCCGAGGAGTATCTGGCCGGCGTCGGGTCGCAGCATGCCAGTCACCAGATTGATCAACGTGGTCTTGCCGGCGCCGTTCGGACCGACGAGCGCGTAGCGCACGCCTGACGGCAGCTCGAAATCGATCTCGCTCGCCGCGACCAGCGATCCGAAGCGCTTGTTGAGCCCGCGCGTCGCGAGTACCGGCGTCGTCACCACGAGCCGCGCCGCCACGAGGCGGTGAGTTGCGCGAACCCGCCGAGAATGCCGTTCGGCAGGAACGTCACGACGAGCACGAGCAGCATCCCGATCCAGAAATACCAATACTGCGGGTTGATCCCGGAAAATTGGTCGCGCGCGACCAGGTAGACGATGGCGCCGAGAACACCGCCGTAGAGACGGCCGGCGCCGCCGAGAATGAGGATCACGAGCACGTCGGCCGAGCGCTGGAAGCTCAGCACTTCGAGTGACACGGTCGAGGTGGTCTGTGCGAGCAGCGCGCCGGCGGCGCCGGCGGCCACCGCGGAGATGGTGTAGATCTTCCGAATATGCGCACGGCTCGGCGCCCCCACGGCGGGCATCCGGAGCGGATTCTCCCGGATGCCGCGCAGCGAGAGGCCGAAAGGTGAATGGACCAAGCGCCGCGCCACCAGGAACAGCAAGAACAGCACGACCAGCGAATAGGTGTAAGCAGTATAGCCGTAAAGGTCGAATTTGAAGGCGCCGAAAAGCGGCCAGATGCGCACGCCCTGCAGGCCGTCGGCCCCGCCGGTCAGCCAGGATGCGCTGTTTGCCGCCTCGTGCAGCAGCAGACCCATGCCGAGCGTGATCATGATCAGCGCCAAGTGCCGGAACCTCGCGATGACGAAGCTCGCGGCATACCCGGTCGCGCCGGCAAGCGATGCGGCGATCAGGAGTCCGGACAAGGGCTCGCCCCAACCGTACTTGGAAATGATGCCAGCGCCATAGGCGCCGACACCGAAAAACGCGGCGTGCCCGAGGGACACGATCCCGGCATAGCCGAGGATGAGATCGAGGGACAGAGCGAAGAGCGCGGCGACGGCGACCTGACTTGCGAGCTGGAGATATGACGGCAACAGCAGGAGCGGCGTTGCGGCGGCGACCCAGAATGCGGTCTCGATCGGGCGCCATCGGGTCTGCGCTTCCAGATGGCGCTGCGGCGCCGCAACCGGGTCCGGTCCGACCGTGGCCACTTAGCGTCTGCCGAACAAGCCAGCCGGTCGCCACATCAACAGGCCGAGCATCACGAGGTAGATGAGAAAGGAACCGAGCTCGGGCACGTAGTACTTGCCGGCGACGTCGCTGATGCCGAGCAGCGCGGCGGCGGCGAACGATCCGCCGACGGTGCCGAGGCCGCCGACCGACACCACGATGAGGACGTAGACGAGGTAGGTGAACGCGAACGCCGGATCGAGCCCGACGATCGCGATCGCCAGCGCGCCGCCCAGTCCGGCGAGCCCGCTTCCGAGCGCGAACGTGATCGCGAACGCGCGGTCCACGTTGATGCCGAGACCGCGCGCCATGCGTGGATTGTCCACCGCGGCGCGCACTTGCGCGCCGAAGGGCGTCCATTCGAGCGCCGCCACCAGAACGAGGGTGATGGCGGCCGCGGCGCCGACCAGAAACAAGCGGTACGCGGCGAGATTGACGCCGCGCAAGCTCACCGCGCCGCGCAGATAGTCGGGCAGCTGTACCGGTTGCTGGACCGTGCCGTAGGCATAGGCCGCTGCGGCCACCGACATGAACACGATACCGATCGTCAACAGGCATTGATCGAGCTCGCTCGCGCGGTACAGGCGCCGGAATAGCGTCCGCTCGAGGATGACACTCGCCGCTGCCGCCGCAAGGAACGCGGCCGGTAGGGTGGCGAAGAACGGCCAGCCGAACCGGTTCATTAACGTCACCGCGACGTAACCGCCCAGCATGGCAAAGCTGCAGTGCGCGAGATTGATGAAGTTCATCATCCCCAGCGTCACCGACAGTCCCACCGAGAGCAGGAACAGCAGCATCCCGTAGGCGAACCCGTCGAACAGGACGCCGGCGAGCGGGCCGATCATGGCGGACCGCTTGTTCTAGAGGCGTACTCGAGCGCGAACGTAGGCTAGTTCTTCATCCGCGCCTTGAATGGATCCTTGACCGCATCGATCTTGTCGAACTCGACGTTGAGCAGCTGACCGTCGCGCTTCTCCACGCGCCGGATATAGACGGTTTGAACGATGTCGCGGGTCTGCGGATCGATCGCGACCGGCCCGCGCGGGCTCTCCCATTGCATCCCCTGCACGGCCGCGATCAGGGACTCGGCGTCGCTCTTGCCGCCGGTTTTTTTCAGCGCCTCGTAGGTGAGGTGCATGCCGTCATAGCCGCCGATGGAATAGATGTTCGGGTTGCGCCCGCCGTAAGCGTTGCGATAGGCATTCACGAACGCCTTGTTCAGCGCGGAGTCATGGTTGTGGTCATAGTGATAGACGGTCACGATGCCGAGCGCCGCGTCGCCCATGCTCCGGAGCGCTTCGTCCTCGGTGAGCTCGCCCTGTCCCAGAATCTTGGTCTTCCTGGCATCGATGCCGCGCTCGGCAAGCGCCTTGCCGAGCGCAGCGGGTTGCACGCCGCCGGGCACCCAGACGTAGATCGCTTCCGGGTTCAGGTCTTTGGCGCGCTGGACGAACGCCGAAAAATCGGGATTCGCCACCGGGAACCGGACCGCGCCGAGGACCTCGCCGCCGGCTTCCTTGAACCCGCGCTGGAACGCGCCCTCGGCATCGTGGCCCGGCCCGTAGTCCGACACCATCGTATAGATTTTCCTCACGCCGCTCTTGTAGGCCCAGGCGCCGAACGTTTCGTTCAGCTGCGGCACGGTGACCGAGGTGCGCACGAGGTACGGCGACTTGGTGGTGATGATCGCAGTCGCGGCGTTCATCACCACCATAAACTTCTTCGCCTCCGCCGACACGTCGGCCGCCGCGAGCGCGTTGGGGGTGAGCACGAAACCGGCGAGTATGTCGACCTGGTCGCGGACGATGAGCTCCTGGGCGAGTCGCTTCGCCACATCCGGCGCGACGCCGCCCGTATCGCGACGAAGGATCTCGATTTTCTTGCCGGCGACGGTATCGCCCTTCTGCTTCATGTAGAGTTTGATGGCGTTGTCCATCTGCGTCGCCGCGTCGGCGAACTGACCGGAATAGGGCATGACTAGACCGATCTTGACGGTCTGTTGCGCGTCGACCGTAGCGGCCGCGAAGAGCCCGATCGCGAGGCTGCCAAGGCCGATAAGTGCTTTACGCATGGAGATCCTCCAAAGGGTTGCAGCGGGAGTTGTGGCGATTCTACTCACGAGCGTTGCGGACGGCCGATTTGCCCGGCGTCGGGCCGGATCGATGCTTGGTTGCGCGCCAGGTTGGACGGTCTTGCCGTCGTGTCGGGCGGTAGCGCCGAGGGCTACCGAATCGGCGACGGCGGGGCAACCACCGCGTCGTTCTGGCCGCTCCGCTGGAGCCCTGCGGCGACGAAGCCCGAGGCCTTCGCCTCCTCGACGAACTGGCGCAGATAGCGCGCGCCGGCTTCACGCTCCCTGGGCGTCCCCATCGCCTGCTGGATCGCCATGAAGCGGTCGTCCATCACCCGCACGTTCGGATGGGTTTGCGCGAACTGTACGAGCGGCTGCTTCACGCCGGCCGCGGCGTCCAGGTGCTCGGTCACGAAAATCTCGATCGCCGCGGGCGAGGTGGGCGCGCGGACGAGTTGCGCGTGCTTCAGCGTACGGGTCAGGAAAAGGTCGTAGGCGCTCTTGTTCCCCACCGCGATGCGCACCCCGTCGCGATCGACATCTCCGATCACGCGCAGCGGCGAATCCACTGGCACGAGATAGGTGCCCTCGATCACGACGTACGGCGCTGAAAACGCGATTTCGGCAGCGCGCTCCGGCTCGATCGCGAGGAAAGCGACATCCCACGAGCCGGCCTGGAGCGCGTCGAACACTTTGCCGGCGGCGTCGAACGTGACCAGCTCGACCGGCACCATCAAGCGCTGACCGAGCGCGCGCGCCAAGTCCACCGACACCCCGCGCGGTGCGCCGGTCGCCGGATCCCGTTGCGCGAGGACCGGGTTGCCGAGGTTGATCGCTGCGCGCAGCTTGCCGGTCGGGGCGAGCGATTTCACGACATCGGGCGAGACCGAGTCGGTCGTGGTGGCGCAAGCGCCAAGCAAGGGCAGAAACGCAAGGCACGCGAGCGACTTCAGCATCATCCATCTCCAGTGGGGGAACCGTCCGGGCGATCAGATTACCGCAACTGATGCGCCATCTCGGGCTGCGACCGGTACGCGCCCCGCCGCGTAGGAGGATCGCTCAGGAGGCGAGCGGCGGCGCGCGCCCGCGCCGATTGCGCGCCAACGCGGGGCCGCAGAGAATTGCGCCACCGGCTCGCGGGGACTACTCCGGCTGGATATTTGCGAACCGCACGATCTCCGCGTACTTGCGGATCTCGGCGCTGACGTACTGCTTGAATTCCGCGGGCGACTTCGTCACCGGTTCGGAGCCGAGCGCGGCCAGGCGCTCGCGGAACACCGGATTCTCGAAGGCGGCGCGGATTTCCCCGTACAGCCGGTTCAGGGTCTCGGGCGGTGTATGGGCCGGCGCGAACAGGCCGAACCAGCCGCCGTGCAACTGGAAGCTCGGCAGCCCGGCCTCGGCCACAGTCGGGACCTCCGGCAGCATGGGGTGGCGCCGCGCGGCGGTGTAGGCGAGCGCGCGCAGCTTTCCGGCTTTGAGTTGCCCAAGAATCGCCGGCGGCGTCGAGAACATCACCTGCGTTTCGCCCGCGATCGTCGCGGCGACGGCGGGGCCGGCGCCCTTGTAGGGAATGTGAACGATGTTGGTCCCAGCGCGCAGGTTGAACAGCTCGCCCGCCAAATGGAGCGTATTGCCGTACCCGGGGGACCCGAAGGAGAGCTTGTTGCCGGGCGCGCGCCCGAGCGCGATCAGCTCCTGCAGCGTGTGCGCCGGGAGCTCTGGGTTGACGGCGATGAACACGCCGGCGTTTTCGACCAGACTGGTGACCGGCGCGAAGTCCTGCTCCGTATCGTAGGGGAGCTTTTTGTACATGCTCGGCGCGGTGACGAAGCCCGAGGAAGTCACCATGAGCGTGTAGCCGTCGGGGGCTGACTTGGCGACGGCGTCGGCGCCGATGACGCCGTTCGCGCCGGGCTTGTTCTCGACCACGAAGGTCTGTCCCATCTGCTGGGTGAGCTGCGCGCCGAGCAACCGCGCGACCGCGTCCGGACCGCCGGGACCGAAGGGCACGATCACGCGCACCGGATGGCTGGGATAGGCCTGGCCCCAGGAACTGCCGCACGCCGCGCCAGCGAGGATCAGGACCAGCAGTCTGCGCAGCATGGCGTGGTGGCCGCCCCGACTTGATACGGCAGCATTGTATACAGGGGCGAGCGCGGTCTGCGCGGGCGACCGAGCCCAGCGCGCGCGAGCCGATTCACGCCCCCTCCCGCAAGATCGTCAGCGCCGCAAGACGGCCGGCCGCGCCCATGACGCCGCCGCCGGGATGCGTGCCGGCGCCGCACAGATAGAGCCTCCGGATCGGCGTCTTGTAGCGTGCCCACCCGGGCACCGGCCGCAGGAAAAACATCTGCTGCAATGTGAGCTCGCCCTGGAAGATGTTTCCTTCGCTCAAGCCGACCATGCGCTCGATGTCCGCCGGCGTGACCACTTGGCGATGCAGGATCGCCGATTTGAGGTTCGGCGCGTACTCGGCGAGCGTGTCGACCACGGTGTCGCCGAACGCCGCGCGCTGGGCGTCGGTCCAGCCGCCGTTCAGATGATAGGGTGCGTACTGCGCGAAGATCGACATGACATGCTTGCCCGGCGGCGCCATGGCGGGATCGATCATCGACGGGATGATGATGTCGAGGTACGGCCGGCACGAGAACTCGCCCGACTTCGCCTGGTCGTAGGCCCGCTCGAGATAGTCGAGGCTCGGGCTGATCGAGATCGCCCCGCGCAGATGCGGCCCGCTACCGGGCAGGCAGGTGAAGTTCGGCGCCTCGCCGAGGGCGAGGTTCACCTTGGCCGAAGCGCCGCGGAACTTGAACCGGCGGATCGCCGCGGTGAAGTCGGCCGGTAGGTGCTGCTCACCGACGAGCTGGAGGAACGTCCGCCGCGGATCGGCGTTCGACAGCACGCGGCTCGCGCGTATCTCTTCGCCGCTCTCCAACGCCACACCCGTGGCGCGGGCGTTCTCGATCAGCACCTGTGCGACCGGCGCTTGGGTGCGGATCTGCGCGCCAAACGCGCGCGCCGCGCCGGCGATCGCCGCGCTGACCGACCCGTTTCCGCCCTTGGCGAACCCCCACGCGCGAAACACGCCGTCGATCTCGCCCATATAGTGGTGCAGCAGCACGTACGCCGTTCCGGGCGACCGCGGCCCGAGGAGCGTGCCGATGATCCCGCTCGCGGCCTTCGTCGCCTTGAGTGCCTCGGTCTCGAACCACTGGTCGAGATAGTCGGCCGAGCTCATCGTGAGCAGCTTGTGGAGCGTGTGGCACTGTTCGGCGCCGAGGCGGCGCAGGTGTCGACCCAAGCGTGCGAGCCCGAGCAGGTCGCGCGGGCGCAGCGACGCCGGATCGGGCGGGACCATGCCGAGGAACGGCTTCACGGCGCGAGCCGTCTGGTGCATGAGGCGGCCGAACTCGTCGTAGGCTTCGGCGTCACGCAGCGAATGGCGGGCGAGCTCGCGGCGGTTCTGGTCCTGATCGTTCCACTGCGCGAGGTAGTCGCCGTTCGGCAGCGGCGTGAGCGTGCTCTCGAGCGGCAGGATATGGAGGCCATGGCGCGGGAGATCGAGGTCGCGGATGATCTCCGTGCGCAGGAGGCTCACCACGTACGAGAACACCGAGAACGTGAAGCCCGGAAAGACTTCCTCGCTCAGCGCGGCGCCGCCCACTCGCTCGCGCCGCTCCAGCACGAGGACGCGCTTTCCGGCGCGCGCGAGATAGGCGGCGGCCACCAGCCCGTTGTGGCCGCCGCCGATCACGATCGCGTCGTACGCGGCGCTCATCGTCACGCGCGCTTGCGCTCGGGATTGAAAAACGGCTTCTTCACCACGCGCGCGGCGGCGCGCCGGCGCCGGTGCGCCACGGTGAGCTCCATCTGCACCGCGGTATCCGGCGCGGCCCATTGCGACCGCAGGTGCGCGAGCGCGATGTACTTCTTGAGCAGCGGCGACCAGCCGCCGCTCGTCGCGTAGCCGACCTGATCGTCCTCGACGTACACCGGAACGCTCGCGCGCCACGCCGTGGTCGGAAGCCGCGGGGCGAGGCCGACCTCGGCGTACAGGCGTTCCAGCGCCTCCCACTCCAACTCGATTCCTACGAACTGCCACTCGGGTCCGCGTCGCGCCTGCGCCGCGAGCGCGCGCTGCCCGACGAAGTGCGCCTTGTGCAGATTCACCGTCCAGCCGAGATCGAGCTCGAACGGCGACGACTTCTCGCTCTCGACGAGCGCCTTGCGCGCCGAAACGTAGTCGACGTCCATGAGCATCAGTCCGGCCTCGATCCGCGCCAGGTCGAGCGCGAGCATCCCGGCGGGGGTGATCCCGAAGGCGGCGCCGACCTCGATGAGCGCGTCCCACACCGCCAGCGCGTGCGCCGCGTCCAGCCAGATCTCGAAGCCCAGGTCGCCGGTGTAGCCGGTACGCGAGATCGTGACCGGAATGCCGCGCAGCTGCGACGCGGTTAGGCGGAAATACTTAAGATCGCCGAGGTCGGTGTCGGCGAGCTGCTGGAGCACCGCGCGCGAAGCCGGTCCCTGGAGGGCGAGCGCCGCGGTGCGCTCGGACACGTCGCCGATCGCGACATCGAGCCCGAGCGCGTTGTCCTCCAGCCAGCGTAGGTTCGGGTCGGCGCAGGTCAGCCGAAAGGTCTCGCCGTCGAGCCGAGCGATCGTGCCGTCGTCGAGCACCTTCCCGGCGGCATCGCACCAGGCGGTGTAGAGCACCTCGCCCACCTGCGCGCGCCCGACGTCGCGCGTCACGACGCGATCGAGAAGCCGCGCGGCATCCTTGCCCTGCACCAGATACTTGTAGAGCGGCGAGATGTCGAGCAGCGCGGCCGAACTTCGGATGGCGTGGTACTCGCGCTCGTGCGTGAGCTCGTAGGAGCTCGCGACGACATACCCCGCCCAGCGCCGCCAGGCGTGGCTCGCGCACAGGGGAGCGGTGCGGCGGTGGAACGGCGTGGTCTTTAGCATCGAGCGCGGGCGGGGCGCGAACCGTTGCCCGAGAGTTTACCGGCCCCGCGCGCGAGCGCCGCTCGAACGGCCGCGGGCAGCGCCATCGGCGCTCGCGAATTGGCCGCACAATGCGCGGACGAGGGGGATCAAGTGGCAGCGCTACCGGATCGGGCCGACGCGGAGCGCGTGCGGCGGCAGACATGGCTCATCCTCGCCGGCGCGGTGGTCGTGTACGGTCTGCTGCGCTGGTCGTTTGGCCCGTGGCCGCAGGACGCGGCCTATCACCTGCTCGCCGACACGCGGACCTGTCTCGGCGTCG
>Ga0187846_10000227_pt1 | contig 34256 bp, 29 predicted proteins | sample TC_taG_FD_161473 | JGI IMG/M metagenome (GOLD analysis project Ga0187846, IMG submission 161473) | Biofilm microbial communities from the roof of an iron ore cave, State of Minas Gerais, Brazil - TC_06 Biofilm (v2) | ecosystem: Environmental > Terrestrial > Deep subsurface > Cave > Wall biofilm... | reverse complement strand
TCTACGGAATCAAGTTGCAGCAGTACGCGAATTTCTCGAACAACAATGTGCGCGACATCCTGGCGGTGAGCTCCGAGGAAACCGACAACCGCTGCCAGGGCTCGCCCCACCTGCTGTACCTGCTCGACATCACCGGGACGATCGGGCAGGGCGGAAGCACCAGCGCGGAACAGCATCCCTGGCCGATCTCGACTGTGACAGTGGACGACTTCTCGGGGCGGCCGAACTTCTGCTCGCGCGGCACCCGCTTCGGTGTGCACTCGATGTCGGAAAACATGAGCGGCGATCCGTTCTATCCACGGCTGATGACGAGCGCCTGGTTCGACGCCGGGATCCGCGAGACCGATATCCGCGATCCCTATCATCCGAAGGAGGTGGCGCACTTCATCGCACCAGTGAACAGCTTCACGCAGCCGAGCTCATGGACGGTCAACGGCGTTAAGGGAAGCTCGCTCGACGTTTCCTGCGACAACACCGATGTCGACGATCGGGGCTACCTCTACTGCGGCGACCGGGTGGGCGGCGGACTGGACATCGTCAAGCTGACCGGAAGGGCGCTGCGGATCGGCCTGGGCAAGGAAAAAGAATAACCTCCAGGAGGCGCGCCCGCGGCCGGCAGGTTCCGGCGCGCCGTTCGTTCGCGGCCCCGGTCGATCCGGTGCCGCCGGTTTCAGATTGCGCGGCCGCCGGCCGCGCAATCATTTTTCCCGCCGCGCGCTGCCGGGCGCCGTACGAAGGTTTCCGTATGCGTCCTGGCAGACCGGCTGGTCCTGATACTCCTCGTCGTCGTCGGTCTGCTGCCTGCACGCTGGCGGCGCCCAGGCGTCGAAGCGCTTTTCGAGCTCGTCGCCGTAGCGGATCCAGAAACCGGCATCGACCCTGAGCGCGTGCCTGAGGTTGCGGTCCGCCGACGGGATCGAGTCCGCGCGCTTCGCGTCGATCAGCGCGACCGCCCTGCGGTTGGTCGGCCCGTATGCCAGGGCGTCCGACAGCACTTTCTGCTGCTGCGGAAGGCTCGTGAAGGAGAGGAAACGGTACGCATCGGACAGCCTCGGCGAACCCTTCGGGATCGCCCAGCTGTCCACGTCGTACAGGCTTTCGTCCCAGGCAAGCCGGACGTTGCGGTCCGTCGTGAATGCGGAGTCCACCCACAGGGTGTACGCCGATGTCATCACCAGGTTCCCGTTCGCCAGGTACAGGCCCGGCTGCGGGGCAGCGTCCCACCACAGGATTTGGGACTTGATCTGGTCGAGCTTGTGGAAAGCGCGATCGACCCCTTGCTGCGTCGCGAGCACCTTGTAGACGTTTTCCGGAGCGACTCCGTCGGCGAGCAGGGCGATCTCCAGCGTGTACTTCGCACTCCTGCGAAGACCGCGCTTGCCGGGATATTTTTTCAGATCCCACAGGTCGGCCCAGCTTGTCGGCGCCGAGGCAAGCCTGTGCGCATCGTAGGCAAGCGCCATGGCCCAGGCGAAAATGCCCACGCCGCATTCGGACATGGCGCCGTCGATCAGATCATCCCTGGCCGCGATCCTGCGCGCATCCAGTTTTTCGAACAGCCCCTGCCGGCACCCGAGCCGCAGCGCGCGCGATTCGACCTGCATCACGTCCCAGTCCGGCCGGCCGCTGCGGACCATCTGCTCCAGCTCCGTCATCTGCCCGTCGTACGAGTACGACCGCACTTCGATGCCGGTCTGCGCCTGAAATGGCTCGTAGTAGGCCTTCGTCAGCGCCTGCTGGTCGGCGCGGCCGAACGAGATGACCGTCAGTTCGTCCCCCGCATTGCAAACGAGCGGCAGAAAGAATGAGCAGGCAAGAGCGAAAAACGCAGGTTTCATCTCGTCTCCCCTCGGAGCCCGATGCATCATACGGCGTTGCGGTCCGTCCGCGAGCGAACCAGAGTATTCTGCGCACCCGCATTCCCCGATGTGCTTGTTGGAGCAGAGCCGATCGATGAACGCACCGCTGGACGAAGGCCTGCGCCGGGCACTGGAGCAGGCAAGCCTGGAAGACCGCTGGACGCGCGAACGCGGGCCGGTCTATCTGAGTGGGACGCAGGCGCTGGTGCGCCTGCTCATGCTGCAGCGAAGCCGTGATGTGGCGAACGGCCTGAATACGGCAGGCTTCCTGACGGGATACCGCGGGTCGCCGCTGGGCGGGGTCGATATGACCGCGATGCGGGCGCAAGAGCATCTGCAGCGGCACCACGTGCGCTTTTCGCCCGGAGTCAACGAGGATCTCGCGGCCACCGCGGTCTGGGGCACGCAGCAGGTCAACATGTTTCCCGGTGCGAAGTACGACGGCGTGTTCTCGATGTGGTACGGCAAGGGCCCTGGCGTGGATCGTTGCGGCGATGTGTTCAAGCACGCGAACGCCGCGGGCACCAGCCCCAAGGGTGGAGTTCTGGTCGCGGCGGGCGACGACCATGGCGCCAAGAGCTCGACGCTGGCGCACCAGTCCGATCACATCCTGAAAGCGTGTTTGATTCCGGTCCTGTTTCCCGCTTCGATCCAGGAGTACCTCGACCTGGGCCTGCATGGATACGCGATGAGCCGCTACGCGGGAGTGTGGGTCGGTTTCAAGTGCGTGACGGAGGTGGTTGAGGCGTCCAGTTCGGTGATCGTCGACCCCGACCGGGTGAACATCCGGCTGCCCGAGGACTTCACAATGCCGCCAGGGGGACTGAACATCCGCTGGCCGGACACGCCGCTCGCGCAGGAGGCGCGCCTGCTCGACTACAAGCTGTACGCCGCCCTCGCCTACTGCCGCGTCAACCGCCTCAACCGCACCGAGATCGAGTCGCCGAACGCGCGCTTCGGCATCGTCACGAGCGGCAAGGCGTACCTGGACACGCGGCAGGCGCTGGTGGATCTCGGGCTGGACGAAGCGACGTGCCGGCGCGTCGGAATTCGCCTGTTCAAGTGCGCGATGGTGTGGCCGCTGGAGGCGCAAAGCATCCGGGACTTTGCCGAAGGGTTGACCGAGATCCTGGTCGTCGAGGAGAAGCGCCAGGTCATCGAATACCAGCTGAAGGAGGAGCTGTTCCAATGGATCGCGGCCGGCAAGCATGTGCCGCGCGTGATCGGCAAGTTCGACGAGAAGGACGGCGGCGAATGGTCGGTGCCGCAGAGCAACTGGATCCTGCCGGCGGCCGACGAGTTGTCGCCTGCGATCGTGGCAAAGGCGATCGCCGCGCGCATCTCGAAGCTGGAGCTGCCGCCCGACGTGCGAGCGTCGATCCAGTCGCGCCTTGCCGTGATCGCCGCCTCCGAGCGGGCAACGCTGCATGTGCAGGCCACGCCGCAACGGCTGCCGTACTTCTGCCCCGGCTGCCCACACAACACGTCGACCCGCGTTCCCGAGGGTTCGCGCGCGGTGGCCGGTATCGGCTGCCACTACATGGTGGTGTGGATGGACCGCGCCACGGCCACCTTCACCCAGATGGGCGGGGAAGGCGTCCCGTGGATCGGGCAGGCGCCGTTCACCGACGAGCGTCACGTATTCGCGAATCTGGGTGACGGCACCTACTTCCACTCGGGGAGCCTCGCGGTTCGCGCCGCGGTCGCTGCCAATGTGCCGGTCACATACAAGATTTTGTACAACGATGCGGTTGCGATGACGGGCGGCCAGCACGTCGACGGCAAGCTGGACGTGCCGCAGCTCACGCAGCAGATGGCTGCGGAGGGCGTCAAACGCATCGTCGTGGTCACCGACGAGCCGGACAAGTACGGCGCGCGCGCGCCGTTTGCGCCGGGTGTCACGATCCGCCCGCGCGAGCAGCTCGACGAGGTGCAGCGCGAGCTGCGTGAATACCCCAACGTATCGGTGCTGGTGTACGACCAGACCTGCGCCAACGAGAAGCGCCGGCGCCGCAAGCGCGGCACTCTTGCCGATCCGCCGCGCCGCGTCGTGATCAACGAGCTGGTATGCGAAGGCTGCGGCGACTGCAGCGTGCAGTCCAATTGCCTCGCCGTCGAACCGATCGACACCGAGTTCGGCCGCAAGCGCCGCATCAATCAGTCCTCGTGCAACAAGGACTTCTCGTGCCTGAACGGCTTCTGCCCGAGCTTCGTGACGATCGAGGGCGGGACGCTGCGCAAGCCGCGCGCCGCACAGGCGCCTGCAGTTGAAGTTCCGGAGCCGGACGTTGCGCCGCTCCCGTCCGGCCGGTCGTATGGAATCGTGATCACCGGCGTCGGCGGCACAGGTGTCGTCACGATCGGCCAGCTGATCGGAACGGCCGCCCACCTGGAGGGCCGTGGCGTATCCGTGCTGGACATGGCGGGGCTGGCACAAAAGGGCGGCGCCGTCTACTCGCACGTGCGCCTGGCGCAAACGCCCGGCGATCTGTACTCGACTCGCATCGCCACCGGCGAGGCGGACCTGCTGCTCGGGTGCGACCTGATCGTCAGCGGGGGCCAGGAGGCGCTTTCCAAGATCCGGTCCGGCCGAACGCGCGCGCTGATCAACACCGCCGAATCACCCACCGCCGAGTTCGTGCGCAACCCCGACTGGCACAGCCATAGCAACGAACTGGAGCAGCGCATCCGCGCTGCGATCGGCCAGGATGGGGACTTCACGGCGATCGACGCGAACTCGCTCGCCACAGCTCTGATCGGGGACGCGATCTATACGAACCCGTTCCTGCTGGGCTACGCCTGGCAGCGCGGCTGGCTGCCGCTGCGAAGGGAAAGCCTGGTTCGAGCGATCGAACTGAACGGTACGGCCGTCGCTGCCAACCAGCGCGCGTTCGAGTGGGGGCGCGCCGCGGCGTCCGATCTCGAAGCAGTGCGCAGGGCGGCGTTCCCTGCGCAGGTGATCGAATTCAAGCGCGGTTCGGGGTCGTTGGCGGAGCTGATGGCACGCCGCGTGGAATACCTGACCGGATATCAGAGCGCCGCTTATGCGCGGCGATACACGGAACTGGTCGAGCGCGTGCGGCGCGTCGAATCCGACCGGCTGAACGGCGCGACGCAACTCACCGAAGCGGTCGCGCGCTTCTACTTCAAGCTGCTCGCATACAAGGACGAATACGAGGTCGCGCGCCTGCACGCCGACCCGGCCTTCCACCGCAGGCTGGCGGAGCAGTTCGACGGACCGTATCAGCTGAACTACTACCTGGCCCCCCCGCTGATCGCCCGACGCGACCCGCGATCCGGCATCCCGCGCAAGCGCCGCTTCGGCCCGTGGATCGGCACCGCCTTCGCGCGCCTGGCCCGCTTCAAGTTCCTGCGCGGCACGCTATTCGATCCGTTCGGCTACACACAGGAGCGGCGTGCGGAGCGCGCCCTGATCCGCGAGTACGCGGCGATGATCGACGAGGTGTTGCAGCGCCTGGACGCCCGTAGCCACGCAATTGCGGTCGAGCTGGCGTGGCTGCCAGAGCACATTCGCGGCTTCGGGCACGTCAAGGCCGCCAACATCAAGGCCGCGCGCGAGCAGCGCGAGCAACTGCTGGAGCAGCTGCGCGGTCACGGTCAGGGGCGGGTCATTCCGATCCGGCCGCGCGCCGCGTAATCCTGAGCGATTTTTGAATTTCCTCAGATCGGCAGCGCCGGCATTGCCCCACCTGCCTTTTGGCGTCTCTGGCCGGCCGGCGAGCGGCCCCCATGATCTGGTATGGCTAAGAATCAGACATTCCCTCTCGTTGGGAACATCACCCCCTCATTGCGGTAGCGCCGAACGGATGTCACAATTATCCCGTACGGCTCTTATGGGCTCAGAGCGCAGGACTCGCGAGTTTCGCCAGCAGGAGGTTTGGAATGGTCGCAACGATGACGGAAAAGGATGGGATCGAGCAACGTCGTTCGCAGCCCGCGAATGCACTCGCGTCCGAAACCATTCGGTGGCTGGCGAAATTGCCCGCCGGGGTGCGGCCGAGCGCAATGCCGACCCAGTACCCGAGGATCGCTAACACGTTGGCGACCGTGTGGTCGGATCACAAGACCTGCCTGGAGTACCTGGAGGGGCTGCTGATCGATCAGCGCGGCGGTCGACATGGCTTTCCGATCGCGGTGGCTCTCGAGCTGGCGGGCGTGAAGGACCACTACGAGACGAAGGTCTACCCGACCCCGCAAACGGTCTGGGATTTGATCGTCGAAAGGCACTAACGCGCTGACAGCTCTGCCCGCCTGTCTTCAGGGGCTGGGCGCAGGCGTTTCCAGCGGCAAGCCCGAAGCGACCCAGGCATCGATGCCGCCCTTGAGCGGCCGCACGCGCGTAAATCCCGCTTTCATCAACCGCTTGGCGACGACTGCGGCCGAAGCCTCGTTCGGGCAAGCGCAGTAAACGATGATCTCATCGGTCGCCGGGAGGCGGCGCAGTTCTTCGTCGGGTGCCATGGGCGCAACCCAGAGCGATCCCGGAATGCCGCCGCCTGCGCGACTGACTGCCGACCGCACGTCGACCACGAGTGGCAAAGGGTCGCTCTTCAACATCGCGTGCAATTCGTCCACCGATACGCGGGCCATGCGCAGCTGCCGCAGCAGCCGCCGACGCTGCACGAACTTGACCAGCACGTAGAGCGCAAAGGCGCCGGCGATCGCCATCAGGCCCGCGCGGCCGGCCGACTCGATGACGTCAAGGATGTCGCCGACCGCATTGCGAAAGATCCAGCCGATCGCCACGGCCACGCCGGCCCAGATGGCCGCTCCGATTGCATCGAAAAGGATAAACAGGTACGGGCGCACGCGGACCACGCCGGCCATCGCCGTCGCGACCGCGCCGAAGCCCGGCACGAACTTCGCGATCATCAGCGAAGGTGCACCCCACTGGGCGTAGATGTCCTCGGTCTGACGCACGCAGGTGTCCGGCGACAGCGAGATCCGGCACATCAGCCGCAGCACGCGCCGTCCGAACCGCGCCCCGGCGCGATACCAGCCGAAGTCCGCGAGCAGACAGGCGGCCACCGCGAACGCGATCACCTGCGGCACTCCGTAGCGGCCCTGGGCCGAGAGCGCTGCCGTAACGATCAGGATCGGATATGCCGGGATCGGAAGCCCGATCTGTTCGACCAATACGGACAAGAAAACGAGGCTGGGTCCGTAGCGCTGGACCAGTTCCACGAGAAGCTGCATCAGGCGCTCCTGGTTCGGTTCCTGGTTCCTATCGAGACGATGGATTCACCGGAGCCGGGAGGGCGTCGGCGAAATCGCGCATCACGTGAGCCGCAGCTAGCGACAGCGCGGCCACCTCGCTCTCGGCACCTTTGCCCTGGATCGGCTCGGCGCGGCTGAACGTCCGATCGAGCAGAATCCGGTAGGAAGCGCCATTGTCGATCAGCAGAAAGCGCATCGTTACGCGCGAGGCCGCCGGCTGCCCGCTGCGCCGATCGATCACCGCCTCCAGCAGGTTCGTCTCGAGGGTGAGGGAGGCGTCCGCGCTGCTGCCGGTCGCCAGCACACGTTCGAAGAGACGGTGCTCGTCGAGCCAGGCGCGCACTGCTTCGGTCCACATCGAGGCCGGGCTGGCGGCGAACTGCGCATAAGGGTCGATTTCGTAGCCGAAATCGGATTGCCGGATCACCAGATTGCGCCCGGAAAACGGCGCGGCCACAGTGACGGGGACGACCGAAACTGCGGCCAGCGGCTTGTGCTGCGTGCCGTGACCCTGCTGATCGCCCCCGCCGGCGGAATCCAGCTGCACCAGGAAGGCCTGAGCCTGCTGCAGGGGTTGCGCCGTAGTGCCGCATGCCACGAGCAGGGCCGCCGCGAGCACCGGCAGCAGCCGGACTGCCAGCGCGAGCGCAGACGCCCGTTCGGCCACTGTCCCCTTCCCTCCTCGAATGTTCCGCACCGGTTACCTTTGCAGCGGCGGCGGCGGCCGCGAAAACAGCACGGCGGAAGGATCGCGCTTGAGCACTTCGGTCAGCTGCCGCAGGTTCTCGCTGGTCTGCTGCAGGTTGTCGACCGTAGCGCCCAGCTCGGCGTCGCGCGCGGCAAGCAAGTGGTCGACGCGCCGCGTGACCCTGTCGGCGCCGGCCAACAGCGACGGCAGCGCCGGATCCTCGGCCAGTTTCCGCAGCTGCGCAGCCGCGGTCTGCAGATCCTGCGAGGCGCTGGTCCAGGAGGGACTGGCGACCGTCTGCTGCAGCGCGCGGTTCGTTTCGCGCAGCTCGGCGAGCAGCGAGCTCGCCTGCTGGGCGATCTCAGGCAGCGGCAGCGCCTCGACCTGCCCGAGCGCCGCCTTCGCGCGCGTGGAGATTCCCGCCGTGTCGAACGCTTCCGCGCTGTGGTTCAGCGAAGCCAGCAGCCGGTTCAGATTGGCCACTGTCTCCTCCAGATTCAGGTGCTGCACTTTGTTCAGCGTTTCTTCGGCCGCGTCGACGATCTGCGTCACCGTGCTGCGAGCCGATGGAATGTAGAAGTGCTCCGGTTTCCAGTCGATCGGCAACGTAGGATTGGTCGCCGGATCGACATAATCGATCTCCAGGTAGGAAGTACCCGTGAGGCCCTGTGATGCCAGGCGGACCCGCAGCCCCTTGGCGATCTCGCGCTGGCGAGACACCTCGTCCCAATCCTTTCGGATCCCGACCCGGTCGGGGCGGACTGCGGCTTCCACCAGCACGTAGCGCTTCGGATTGCCGGCAGGATTTTCGCTCTCGTACCTCTCGTAGGTGAATCCGATATGCGTGACCTGGCCGAGAACGACTCCCCGATACCGCACCTTCGAGCCGACGTCGAGACCCTGCACGCTCTCGTCGAAATACGTCTCCAGGATCGCGTGCCGGCGGAACCAGCGCGAGCCGCCCAGTGCAAGGATCACGCCCAGGCACAGCGCCAGCGCAATCAACGCGAAGCTGCCGACGCGGACGACGCGGGGATCGGGGCGCCGGAAGCGCTGCGGTCGATCGGGCGGTGCATTCATGGCATGACCTCCTCCGGCTCGCGGTGGAAGAACTGGTGCACGCGCGGATCGCTGCTGTCGCGCAGCTGGGCCGGCGTGCCGGTGGCAACGACACCGCGCAGACGCGGATCGAGCAGGATCACCCGGTCCGCGATTGCGAAGATGCTCGGAAGCTCGTGGGTGACCACGACGAACGTGATTCCCAGCGTGCGCGCCAACCGTACGATCAGCCGGTCGAGCTCGGCCGAGGTGATCGGATCGAGGCCGGCCGAGGGCTCGTCGAGGAACACGATCGCCGGATCGAGCGCCATCGCGCGCGCGATCGCAGCACGCTTCTGCATGCCGCCGCTCAACTCGGACGGCATCCGGTGCGCCGCGGCCGACATGCCGACCTGATACAGCTTGGTGCGCGCAATCCAATCCATGGCTTCGTCGTCGAATTCGGTGAATTCCTCCAACGGCAGCCGCACATTCTCGAGCGTGGTCATCGAGCCGAACAACGCCCCCATCTGGTACATCACCCCGAATCTGCGCATGATCGAGCGGCGCTCGGCGCGGTTGGCCGCAACGATGTCGTCGCCATCGATGATGATGCGGCCGGCAATCGGCCGCAGCAGACCGATCATGTGCTTCAGCAGCGTGCTCTTGCCGGACCCCGAGCCCCCCAGGATCGCGAAGACCTCGCCCCGCAACACCTGGAACGAAACATCCTGCAGCAGCACCGTCTGTTCGCCGTCCTGAGCGTAACCGACCGTCAGATGCTCCACCTGGATGATCGGCTCGGCCGCCACGCCTCAGAACCCGAAGAGATGGAACACGACGGCGAAGATCCCGTCGAAGACGACGATCAGCACGATCGTGGAAACGACCGCGCGGGTGGCGGCCAGGCCGACCGCGCGCGGCCCGCCCTGTGCCTCCAGGCCGCGCCCGCAGCCCACCGTGGCCACCAGGAAAGCGAACACTGCCGACTTGAACAGGCCCCCGGTGAAGTCGCCGATCGATACGACGCCGACGATCTGCTTGAAATAGGTGATCAACGGAATTTGGAACGTCAGCATCACCAGGCCGCCGCCGAGCAGGCCGACCAGTGCGGCATAGATCGTCAGCAACGGAGTCATCGACACGGTGGCGATGACGCGCGGCACCACCAGGAAACGCAGCGGATCCAGCGCCATTGTCGTCAGCGCATCGATTTCCTCGTCGACTTTCATCGTGCCGAGCTCGGCCGCAAATGCCGCGCCGGTGCGTCCGGCCAGAACAATCGTCGTCATCAACGGCGCCAGCTCGCGTATCATCGACAAACCGATCAGGTTGGCGACGAACAGCTCTGCTCCGTATTGTCGCATCGGCACTGCCGACTGGTACGCCAGAACGACTCCCATCAGGAAGGCGATCAGCGTCACGACGGGCAGGCCGTTGACCCCCATCTCTTCCGCGACCGACAGCACCTCCTTCCAACGCACCACCGACGGGTGGCGCAGTTCGTACAGCAGACATACCATCACGCGGCGAACGTAGCGCCACTGACGCCTCAGATCCGCGCCGAGCTGCAGCACGGCGCGCCCGACCTGCTCGGTGAGCCGCGGCTGCCGCGCCGGCGCGGCCTCGCTTGCGTCATCGAGGCTTGCCCGGTCGAACTGAGCCAGCAACTCGGCGAAGCGGGGAGCGAGGTTCGCGATCGTGATCCGGCTGCCGTGGCGCAAGGCTTCGCGCCGCAGGTCGAGCAGGAACGCGATACCAGAGCCATCGCAATAGGTGACCTTCGCCGCATCCACCCGCAGCGGCGCACCGCCGCTTTCGCTCAGCGCTGCACGCGCCCTCGCCCAGATCGGCGGCAGCGATTCAGCATCCAGCGCTCCTGCGAGCGCGACGACCCACTCCTGGGCGCCACGGCGGAACTCGACGGCAGTTGAGCTGCTCATCAATAGGGCCTCCTGTGCGGCACTACGCCCGTTGGGGTCGTTCCCGGCGCACCCATCGTTGAACGGATGGTCTGCTCCACTGGCGATTCGCGTACTCCGCCAGGCTTCCCGGCACCGAATCGCCGTTCCGCACCAGGCGGTTCAGCATCAGCGCCAGATCGGTGTCTGCGATCGACCAGCGGCCGAACAGGTGTTCGCGCCCGTCCCCGAGCAGCTCGATGCCGGCCGCGAACAGCCTCGCCGCCGCGGCCTTGGCATCGTCCGACAGGGGCCGCTCGACCGGCTGCAGAAAGACGACCTCGGTCGACCGCTCCTGCCGGATCGGCATCAGGTCGCTGCGCAGCCACGCTTGCAGCTGGCGCGCGCGCGCCCGCGCCTTCGGCTCCGGTGGATACAGCGGCGTTCCCGGATAGGCCTCGTCGAGGTATTCGTCGATCGCGGACGACTCGGACAGCGCGAAGTCGCTGTCGACCAGAACGGGTACCCGCTGCGTCAGCGAAGTGCGCGCGAAAACCGGCTCGCGGTGAGCGCCCGCCTCCAGGTCCAACGGCACCATTTCGAACGGGATCGCTTTTTCTTGCAGTGCGACGAAAACGGACATCGCGTAAGGGGACAGGTAGTTGGAGTCGACGTAGAGGCGCATGGGTTCGGCTGCGTTGGCTTGTCCGGGTCCGCCAGCATAAACCGGGCACCATTTGTCTTCGACATTGCATCGCATGCGGGGTTGTCTGGATGTCGGTCCTTTGCAATCGGTGTAACCGGCGGTAAGCACGGCGGGGAGACCGTCAACGGCTGCCGCAGCAGCTTCGTTGATGGCAGCGGGCCGACGGCCCGCGCGCGTGCGGAGGATCGCGCGTGCGAATGTCCAACTCCTGGAGGAATGATCCATGAAGAAACTTCTGGTGGCCGCGTCCGCGCTGACGTTGCTGACGGGAATCGCTCTGGCCGAAGTGCGCGACTGGCACGACCTTGAGCGCGTGCACAAGCACATCGTCGAATCGATCCACGAAATGGAGCGGGCACGCGCCGCCAATCACTACGACATGGAGGGCCACGGCGCCAAAGCGGAACAACTTCTGCGGGATGCCGAAAAGGAGCTGCACGAGGCGGTCGAGGCGGCCAAGGCGCACAAGTAAGCCGGCCGAACCGGCCGCTCAGGCCGGGGCTTCTCAGGACCACGGCCGGCGCGGAGCGACGCATCGCTCTGCAACGGCCGCTTTTTTTGCGGTCGAGGTTTTGAGTACCCTTGTTTCTGTCGGTTTGCTTCCTGCAAACCCGTCTTCACGCAATAGCGGGACCTCGGGCGGGCGCGCCACGCGGCGTTGCGATAATCCCGCTTCCAATCGCCCGGGGAGCGACCAAATGACCCGACGTTTCAGCGCGGCAGCGATGGCTGCGCTCGCCGCCGTGCTCTGTCAGGCCGGGCGAGCGGAGGACGACGCGGACCGGCGTTTCGCAGCGCTGGCCGCCGAACACTGGGAGTGGCACGCACGCGACCAACCCGTCCAGGCAACCCTGCGTGGCGACAACCGCTACAGCGATCTGCTCAACGACGAGTCGGCGGAGGCGGTGGCGGGTCGCAAGGCGCACTGGCGCGACCTGCTCAAGCAGCTGCGATCGTTCGACCCGGCGCAGCTGACGCCGCAGAACCGGACTTCGCTGCAGGTCTTGACCCGGATGGCCGTCGACCGCACGCGCATCGACGAATTCTTCTCCGACCTGCCCTTCAGTGCGACCGATTTTTCGCTGCTGATGGGCTGGTCGCCGATCACGCAGATGTACGGTCCGCAGTTCCAGCTGCCGCTGCTCGCGAAGTCGACGCCGTTCCTGACCGTTGGAGACTACGACGCGTATGTGAAGCGGCTCGCTGCGGCGCCGAAGCTGCTCGCGCAGTACCGGGCGAGAATGCAGGCCGCCATCGATGCAGGATGGTTGCCTGCCGCTATCGCGCTACGACGCGTGCCGGAGCAGCTCGACTCCGAGGTCGCCGCGGACCCGGCCCAGTCGCCGCTCTACCTGCCGTTTTCGAAGTTCCCGCAGGATCTGGCGCAGGCCGACCGCGAGCGGCTGGCGGGGAGCGCCCGCGAGCTTCTGTCCGAGCAGGTGATTCCCGCCTTCCGCGATCTGAAGAAGTTCATCGTTTCCACGTATCTGCCGGCCGCGGCGCGCCGCAAAGGCCTCGGCGTATCGCAACTGCCCGGCGGAAGGGACCTGTACGAGGCGCTGATCGCCAATAGCACGACCACTTCGCTCAGTGCACGCGAAATCCACGACATCGGGCTGCGCGAAGTCGCCCGCATCCGCAAGGAGATGGAAGCAACAATTGCGCGTACCGGTTTCAAGGGAACGCGCGCCGAGTTCACCCGCTTCCTGCGTGACTCGCCGCAGTTTTATTACGACAAGCCGGAGGATATGCTGATCGGCTATCGCGATATCGCAAAGCGAGCGGACGCGGAGCTGCCGAAGCTGTTCGCGGAGCTGCCGCGGCTGCCGTACGGGGTGCGCGCGATGCCGGCGTACGAAGGCGACGACGCCGAGCACTACGTACCGGGAGCGGGGGACGGCTCGCGCGCCGGGTTCTTCGAAGCGAACGTGAACCATTTGCGCACTCGTCCCAAGTACGCCATGGAGGACTTGTTGCTACACGAGGCCGTTCCGGGACACCACCTGCAGATCGCGCGGGCGCGGGAGCTGAAGGACCTGCCGGACTTCCGCAGGTTCGCGTTTTTCACCGCGTATGCCGAGGGCTGGGCACTGTACGCCGAGAGCCTGGGCGACGAGATGGGGTTTTACACGGACCCGTACTCTAAGTTCGGACAGCTCGCGGCCGAGATGTGGCGCGCCTGCCGCCTGGTGATCGACACCGGGCTGCACGCGTTTGGCTGGAGCCGCGAACGGGCGATCCTGTACCTGATCGACAACGCGGCGCTGAATGAAGATCTGGCAACGGCCGAAGTGGACCGCTACCTCGTTTCTCCGGCCCAGTCGCTCGGATACAAGATCGGCGAACTCAAGATCCAGGCATTGCGCGCCAAGGCGAAGGCAGAACTGGCAGACCGCTTCGATCTGCGGCTTTTCCATAACGCCGTGATCGATGGCGGCGACCTGCCGCTGGACGTCCTCGAGACCCGAATCGACGAATGGATCGCAACGCAAAAGGCACAACGGTGAAGGTGGCGCAGCACGCACCTGTGCGCGAACGCTTTGGCATCGCCTCCTTCGTGTTTGCCGCAGTCGGCGCCGGCGCCGTTTTGGCCCTGGCTGTGCCCGCGCGGGCTCAGGCGCCGTTTTCGTTCGACTCGGCGTTCGGGCGTCTGCCCAAAAACGTTGTGCCGCTGCACTATGCGATCGCGATCACGCCCGATGTCGCGACCAGCACGATCCACGGCCGCGAGTCGATCGACCTCGACTTTCGCCAGCCCACCGACACGATCATCTTCAATTCGCTCAACGACAAGCTCGAGCAGGTCCTGCTCGACCACGGTCCGGTACGTGATGTCGTCTCCGACGACACGTCGCAGCTGACGACGGTGAAGCTCGCGCACTCGGCGTCGATCGGGCGGCACACGCTGACGTTCTCGTATACCGGCAGGATCGAGACGGTGCCGCATGGTCTTTTCGCCCAGTCGTATGCGAAGCATGGGGGCGGCGAGGCAGTGCTGATTTCGACCCAGTTCGAGGCGACCGACGCACGCCGCATGTTCCCCTGTTGGGACGAGCCGGCGTTCCGGGCGACGTTCGAGTTGACCGCAACGGTGCCCGCGGACTGGAGCGAGGTCTCCAACATGCCGGTCGCACGCCGCGTGGTCGAAGGCAAGCTCGCGACAGTTGCGTTCGGACGAACGCCGAAGATGCCGACGTACCTGGTCGAGTTCAGCGCTGGCGACCTGGCTGCGATCGACGGCCGGGAGGGAAGCACCCGGCTCGCCGTGTGGGCAGTGCGCGGCGAGGAGCAAAACGGCTCTGCGGCGCTCGCCAACGCGCAGCGGATCCTGGCCGACTACAACGAATATTTCGGGTTCCCATTCCCGCTGTCCAAGCTCGACTCGATCGCTTTGCCGGGTGGTTTCGGCGGAGCGATGGAAAACTGGGGTGCCATTATCTACAATGACCAGAATCTCCTGATTTGGCCGTCCAGCACGGTCGCCAACCGCCAGAACGTCTTCAGCATCCAGGCGCATGAGATGGCGCACCAGTGGTACGGTGACCTGGTCACGATGGGCTGGTGGGACGACATCTGGCTGAACGAGAGTTTCGCCTCGTGGATGTCGGCGAAGGAAACCGACCTGCGCAATCCAGCGTGGAACTGGTGGGAAACGGAGGACGACGACAAAGAGGCCGCGATGCGGGCCGATGCGCGCGCCAGCTCTCACCCGATCGAGGTCCACGTGGCCGACGAGTTGCAGGCGGACGCCTCCTTTGACGAGGAAATCACGTACAGCAAGGGGCAGGCGGTGCTGCGGATGCTCGAGGCCTACCTGGGACCGGACGTCTTTCGGGACGGCATCCGCCGCTACATGAAGGCGCACGCGTATTCGAATGCGACCACCGCCGACCTGTGGAACGCGCTGAGCGCGGCGAACGGCCGAGATGTCGGGCGTGTCGCATCGAGCTGGACTGCGGAAGCCGGGTTTCCGCTGGTGTCGGTCGACTCGCATTGCGATCCGGACGGAAAACGCGTAATCACGCTGTCGCAGAGCCGATTTCTGCTGCGCGGGTCTCAGCCGGCACCGTCGCACTGGAACGTTCCCCTGCAGATGCGCAGCGGCGCCGACGCCGTTCCAAAGACAGTGCTGTTGACGCAGGACGGACAGACCGCCGACGCTGGAAAGTGCGGCGACGCGTTGACCGTCAACGCCGGATCGATCGGCTACTACCGTGTCCGGTACGACGAGGCGACGTTGCAGGCCGACACGCGCCAGTTTGCCACGCTGCCGCGCGCCGACCGGATCGCGCTGCTCGACGATCAATGGGCGCTGGTGGAAGCAGGCTCCCAGCCGCTGTCGACCTATCTCGCGCTTGTGTCTGCACTGGGTTCACGCCTTGAGGAGCGCGCCTGGATGCAGATCACCTCGGCACTGGGCACGATCGAGTACGCGGAGCGCGGCTCTCCAGGACACGGCGCGTTCCTGCAGTACTCGCTCTCGCTGCTGCGCCCGCTTGCAGCGAAACTCGGCTGGACCTCGAAGCCCGACGAGACGCCCGGCGTCCGCAACCTGCGTAGCACCGTCCTCAAGGATCTGGGAAGCTGGGGCGATGAGCAGGTTCTGGCGGAGGCACGCCGGCGCTTCGCCACCTTCGAAAAAGACCGCAGCACGATCGGCTCGGATGACCAGGACGCGGTGCTCTCCATCGTCGCGCAGCACGCCGATGAAGCAACGTTCGAACGGCTGCATGCGCTTGCTCGATCAGCCACTGATGGGACCGAGCTGCGGCGCTATTACTCGGTGTTGACGCGCGTGCGCGATCCTCAACTGGCTGCGCGAGCCGCAAGCATCCTGCTGTCGAAGGAAATCCCGCCGCAGGCCGCAAACGAGCGCCTATGGCTGGTGATGCAACTGGCGAACGACCATCCGCTTCTGGCATGGACGACCTTCACCGACAACGTCGATTCGCTGATTGCGCCTTTTCCAGGTCTCGCCACTCTGATCCTGTCCCAGTCCTGCCCGGAAGCGTTCTGGGATTCGGCGCCGCTGGACGAGATCGAGGCGTGGATCCGGGCGCATGTGCCGGCCGAAATGTCTGACAACGTGGCGCGCGGAATGGACACCGCACGCTTCAAGCTCGAGCAGAAAAAAGCGCTGGCGCAGGCTGCCGACGCGTTCGTCGCTGCGCGGTCGCCTCGCGCAGCTCGCGATGCCCCGGCGCAGCTGGCGGCGGAGCAGGTGCACGAGGCGTTCTGACCGAGGTGCGCATGGGATCGTCCCTGCCGTCTTCCATGGAGCCGCCGACACTGCGGCGGATTGCCGACATCCCGGGCCCGCGCGGCTGGCCCCTGCTCGGCAACATGCCGCAGCTCGACGTGCCGCGCATTCACACACAGTTCGAAGAGTGGGCTGCCCACTACGGTCCGATCTATCGAGTCAGGTTCCTTTTTCAGGATGCTTTGGTCGTGTCGCGCCCCGACCTGGTCGCGGCCATCTTTCGCGACCGGCCCGACGGCTGGCGCCGACACAGCGTCATACAGTCGGTGCTGAACGAAACCGGGGTCAGTGGCGTGTTTTCGGCGGAAGGGGACGACTGGAGACGCCAGCGCCGCCTGGTCATGGCTGCTTTCGATCCCGGGCACATGAAGAGCTACTTTCCGTCGCTGCTGCGGGTCACCGAACGGCTGAAGCGACAGCTGGATGCGGCTGCCCAAAGTGGCGAGCCGATCGACCTGCAGCGGGTATTGATGCGTTATACGGTCGATGTCACCACCGGCCTGGCGTTCGGCGTCGATTTGAACACGCAGGAGGATCCGGACAACTCGCTGCAGCGCCATCTGGACAAGGTGTTTCCGATGTTCGCGCGGCGCATCAGCGCTGCCTTTCCGTGGTGGCGCTACTTCAAGCTGCCGTCGGACCGCGAATTCGATCGGCACCTGGCCGAGGTGCTCTCCGCCGTACGCGGCTTCGTTCAAGCCGCACGCGAGCGCATCGAGCGGAATCCGGGCCTGCGGGAGCACCCGACCAACCTGCTGGAAGCGCTGCTCGCCGCACACGACGACGAAAACGGGATGCTCAGCGACGAGGAGGTGGCCGGCAACGTGTTCACGGTGCTGCTCGCGGGCGAAGACACGACCGCCAATACGCTTTGCTGGACGCTGTACCTGCTGCACACGAACCCGCTGGCCTGGCGCGAGCTGGTGGCCGATATCGACCGCTCGCTAGGTGCGGACCTGCTGCCTGGCAGTTTCGACACGGCACGCGGCCTGGAGTCGATCGAACATTGCGCCAACGAATCGATGCGGCTGCGACCAGTCGCACCCCTGTTCTTCCTGGAGAGCAACCGCGCGACCACGCTCGACGGAATCGCAGTTCCGGCCGGCTGCTTCGTGATCGTGCTGACCCGGCTCGGAGCGGTCGGGGCGGCCGGGGCGCTCGGGTCGGTCGATGCGCTCGCGGCGCGCGAAGCGGGCGAGTTCCATCCATCGCGCTGGCGCCCGGTAGCTTCTGCGGAGAAGGAAGCCGGTTCGTCGGGCCGCTCGCTGCTGAAAGCATCGGTCCCGTTCGGCGCCGGGCCTCGCATCTGTCCGGGGCGCTATCTCGCTATGCTCGAGATGAAAATGGTGCTGGCCAGTATCGCGCGCAATTACGAGCTGCTCGAGGTTGGAACCGAGGACGGTGCGCCGCCCCAGGAGGTATTCGCGTTCACGATGTTCCCCCTTGGACTGCGGACGAGGATCGCGCAAAGGAGGTCAATGCCGTAGGTTGAAATTGACAGTCCCCGCGGGTCGCTTGTATAAGCGCGTTGCAGTTTGAAGAGTGTTCCAGGAAGGTTTTCCAGCAACCTCGCAGGGGAGGCTATATGAAGAAGGTCGTAATGTGGCTCGTCGTCGCGGCGCTTCCGACCGCGGCGCTGGCTGTGGACAACGTCGGCGGCTGCGGTGTCGGCTCGAAGCTGTTCGACGGGCAAAACGGAGTCGGCCCCCAGATCCTCGCGGTGACGACAAACGGAACGCTCGGAAACCAGACCTTCGGCATCACCAGCGGCACGTTGGGATGCACCAGCGACGGCGTCGTGAAGTCCAACTGGCAAACGACGCTCTTCATCGAGAACAACAAGGAAAAGCTCGCGCGTGACATGTCGGCCGGCGGTGGCGAAACCCTCGCCTCGCTCGAGCACCTGCTTGGCGTCCAGACCGAGGATCAGGCGGCGTTCAACCGCTTTGCACGCGACAACGCGACGCGCGTGTTCCCATCGGGCGACGTGTCGACGGGACAGATCATCGTCGCCCTGCGCGAAGCGCTCGCCTCCGACGCGGCGCTTTCGCACTATCGGACCGCCCTGTAACGCGAGAGCGGCTCGCCGACCCCGGTGCCGCCGGCACCGGGGCTTTGTAGCGGCAGCGTTGATGCTGTTGCTGCTGTCGCAAGCTCCTGCGATCGCGGCGGTGGACGATGCTTACCTGGCGGAGTTGATCGCAAGATCCCGGCAGCTGCATCTGGCGCAGCGGCCGGAGTGGCTCAAACTCGTCCACTACGTGCCGAACCGGCTGTCGCCCGGTGTCCATGGCCTCGTCGCAAGCCCGGATTTCTACAACGCGCCGCGCGGCGCCACCAATCCGCAGGCGGAGCTCGAAGCGACGCTGGCGAGTTTCTATTCGGACGTACAGGAGAGCGATCAGCGCCAGAATCCGCAGTGCCGGTTTATTGCCCGCTTTGCCTGGCTCGATCAGCAGCTTGCCTTCGATTCGCGCCGCCTGCGACGGCAGGTGTGCGCGCGCTACCAGCGCTGGCACGCTTCGCTGAATCCAGCCGGCGCGACGCTGATCTTCGCTTCGGCCTACATGAACAGCCCCTCGTCGATGCTGGGGCATACGCTGCTGAGGATCGACGCGAAGGACCAGGACGAGACGACACGGCTGCTTGCCTACTCGATCAATTTCGCAGCGAGCACCCGCGAGACCAATGGCATCGCGTTCGCGATGAACGGCCTGTTCGGCGGCTACCCCGGAGCTTTCTCGATCCTGCCGTACTACGCCAAGGTGCGGGAGTACGGCGACCTTGAGAACCGCGACATCTGGGAGTACCAGCTCGCTCTCAGCCCTGTGGAGCTCGATCGGGTATTGATGCATGCGTGGGAACTGGGATCGGTTTATTTCCGGTATTACTTCCTCGACGAGAACTGCTCCTATCAATTGCTCGCACTGCTCCAGGTCGCGCGACCCGACCTGGATCTGACCGGGCCGTTCCGCTGGTGGGCCGCTCCCTCCGATACCGTTCGTGTGGTTGCAGCGCAACCTGGCTTGATCGGGGCGGTGGTCTATCGTCCGTCGAACGCTACGGTGATCCGCCGCCGGCTGGCGGCGATGAACGAAGTGGAGCGCAAGCAGGTACGCGAGCTCAGCACGGGACGCATTGCCCCCAATGACAAAACGCTTGGCAAGTTGCCGGTAACCGAGGAAGCCGCGGTGCTCGAGGCCGGCCAGGACTACGTCGCCTATCGGCGGGCGATTGGCCGCAACGACGTTCCGAACCCGGCAGAGCTGGCGCACGAGCTTATCGTCGCGCGAAGCCGGCTGGAAGTGGCGCCGCAAATGCCGGATGTTTCAGCACCGCAGGTCCGGCCCGACCAGGGGCATCGATCATCACAGGTTTCGGTCGGCACCGGCAGGTGGGAAGGCCGCAACTTCCAGCAACTGAGCGGGCGAGGCGCGTACCACGATCTGATGGACGCCGACGGCGGGTATGTCCCTGGCGCGCAGATCGAATTTTTGAAGCTGGCGTTGCGCCATTACACGGGTGGCAGCATCCGGATCGAGGACTTCACTCCCTTGAGCATCCTGTCGCTGTCGCCGCGTGACGACTTCTTCGAGCCGATATCCTGGAAGATCGAAACAGGGTGGCAGCGCGTGCGGATGGTCGATGGAGATGAGCCGCTGGTATTCGGCATCGAGGGGGGTGCGGGGGCCACCGAGTCCAACGAAAGCGGCACATTCCGCTATTACGGTCTGTTGGAAGCCGGGTCGCGTGTCGACGCGGCGTTTTCGAGCGCATACCAGTTCGGCAGCGGGGCGATCGCCGGCGCTCTGCTCGACCTGAACCCGCGCTGGCGCGTGAACGCCTACGCACGCGGTTTCCGCTACTTCCTGGGACAACTGGAGACGCCGTGGAGGGCGGGTCTGGAGCAGCGATTCGCGCTCGCACCCGACCTGGCATTGCGGGCGAACATCGCCCGCGAAGTCGAATTCAGGCGCGGTTTCAACAACGTCACCGTGTCGATCCAGTACTACTTCTAGAGCCATGCGCCGCTCGTACGCCGCGATCTCCGCTCTGTATGCGACGCTGCTCGCAGGGTGCAACTCGCTGTTCTTCTATCCCGAGCATGCCATCGTCGACACACCTGAGCAGCATGGGATCGAATATCAGACGATGCAATTCCGGGCTGCCGACGGCGTCAAGCTCAGCTCCTGGTTCCTGCCGGCTCGCGCGACCGACGGCGGCAAGGCGAAGGGCACGGTGCTGTTCCTCCACGGCAACGCGGAAAACATCAGCACGCATTTCCGCAGCGTTGCGTGGCTGCCGGCCGAAGGGTTCAATGTGCTCGCTCTCGATTACCGCGGCTATGGGGAATCGGAGGGGACACCTTCAGTGGCTGGAATCCAGCTCGACATCGACGCGGCGATGCGCGCGTTGCTGGCGCGCCCGGATGTCGATCCCGACCGCATCTTCATATTCGCGCAGAGCCTCGGCGGCTCGCTGGCGATCGCCTACGTGGCACACAGCGCGTACCGGGCGCATATCCGCGCGCTCGTGGCGGACAGCCCGTTCAGCGATTACCACCGTATTGCGAGGGAAAAAATGGCCGGCACGTGGTTCACATGGCCGCTGCAGTGGCTGCCGTACCTGACGGTGGACGACACGTATTCGCCCGCTGCATCCGTGCGGGCAGTGAGGCCGATTCCGCTGCTGCTGATCCACGGCGATCAGGACGCCGTAGTTCCCTATCAGCACTCGCAGGCTCTGTTCGAAGTGGCGAGGGAACCGAAAGAGCTCTGGATCGTGCCGGGAGCCGGCCATACGCGCGCACTGGCTAACGATGAGGTCCGCAAGCGGCTCGTCGAGTACTTGGAGCGCTACGCAGGCTCGTGATTGCATTGCTCAACGTCCGGGAAGCGTCTAGCCTTTCGCACACGTGGCGCACTCCGCAGCGCACTCTCATGACACGGCCCGATCCATGGACATCTACCACGCCTGGTTCAACCTGAAAGAGGGCGTCAAGGACGTCGAGTTCAGCGACGGTGCGCGAACGTACTTCGAGCATCTGAAGGAACAAAACCGGCTCGCCGGCTATCGCATCACGCGGCGCAAGCTCGGGCTGGGGCATCCCAGTTTGCCCGAGTGGCACGTGATGCTGGAATTCGACGGCCTGGCGCAACTGGATACTGCATTCCAGCACGTGTCGGCACGCAAAGGACCGGTGGAGGGATTCCACCAGGCCGTGAACTCGAAAGTCACCGACCTTGTTTTCGCGCTGTACCGGGATTTCCCCGACGCATGGCGCGAGCGCGGACAGGAGCGGTTCTAGAGCTTCTACACCGCCAAGGGCTATTTGCAGCAGCTGACGCTGGGCACAGCCGCCACGGTCAATCCGCTGCCGGCAACTCCGGGCGGCACGCCCGGAGCGAGCGTGCAACTGCCCCTGGGCACGGTGCTGTGGACCGCCAATGCGGTCAACGCCTGGGGCCGGATCGAGAACCAGAGCTTCGGCACCGGTGCCACTGCGGTGGTGGACACCTCGGTGTTCGACGCGGCCACGGGACGGATCAACACGCTGACGGCGGGGATCGGGACCGCCACCAATGTTCTGTACTACAGGTACGGGTGGGACACGATCGGCAGCCTGAAGACGCGCACCGACTACAACGGCGACGGCACCACTGGCTGGGTGACGGAGACGTTCTTCTACGACGATTCGGTCACGGGGGTCGATCGGCTCACCAGCTATCAGGTGCTCAACACCAGCGGCTCGGTGAATCGAACGACGACGCTGCAGTACAACGCGCTCGGCGACACCCTGTACCGCAGCGACGTGGGGGTGTACACGTACCCGGCCCAGGGGGCCAACAGCGTGCGGCCGCATGCGGTGACGCAGTTGCAAGGCGCCTCCACGATCGCCTATGGCTATGACGCCCAGGGCAACCTCACCACTGCAAGCGGCGGGGCCTACCGCAGCATCAGTTACACGAGCTTCAACCTGCCGGACGGCCAGAGCGGAGTGCTGGGGGCTGCCGGTACGCGCTACACGTGGCAGTACGACGAGAGCCACGCGCGCATCAAGGAAGTGCGGGTAGCCACCGTCGCCACGGCGGTGACGGCCAGCGGCCCCACCGGCACCAGCACCGGGGCCTCCGCTGGCCAGGTGGCGGCCGGCACGCGCACCACCTGGTACATGCATCCGGACAACGCCGGCGGGCTCGGCTTCGAGTGCGAGCAAACGGTGCCTTCGAGCGGCACTGCCAGCAACCTGAGCCGGCACTACCTGAGCGCAGGTGGGATCGCCATCGGGATGTTCGAAGCCACGGGAACATTACCGGCACCCAGCGGCACGGCTCCGCCCACGATCAGCACGATCGTGCTGGTGAAGGTGGAGTACTGGCACAAGGACCACCTCGGTAGCGTCGCCGCCACCACCGACCACACAGGAGCGGTGACGGCGCGCTACGCCTACGACCCGTTCGGCAAGCGCCGCTACACCACCGGCGCCTATGACCTGGCTGGGGTGCTGATCGCCGACTACACCACCGGCACCAACTCCGGAACCGCGCGCGGCTTCACCGGCCACGAGGATCTGGACGACATCGGCCTGATCCACATGAACGGGCGGCTGTACGACCCGATGCTGGGCCGCTTCATCCAGGCCGACCCGCACGTGCAGTCCCCCGACAACCTGCAAAGCTACAACCGCTACTCCTACTGCTGGAACTCACCCCTGATCTGCACTGATCCGACCGGCTTGGACTTCTGGTCGGATGCGGTCGGTTTTGTCGGTGACGCTCTTGGCATCCTGAGCGGCGTCAAGGAAATAGAAGCGGTGTGGCGCAGCCAGCTCGGGAGGGAGCTCCTTGGAATCGCAGTCGCTATCGCTTGCGAAGAGGGTTGTGCGGCGCTGTACGGTGAGATCTTCGCCGGCACGCTGGGCCCGGGAGAAGTAGCGGCGATCTCCGGCTTCGCCTCAAGCATGGTCTCGAGCGAGGGCAATCTCAAGGCGGGGATCGAAGGCGCCATCACCGCTTACGCGTTCTACAAAGTCGGTTCGTGGACGGACAACGGCGGCATGGGCTTCAATGGCGGCACGACGGTGAAGCCGGGAGAGGAGTTGAAGTTCGCCGAAGCGATTGCCGGCCACGCGGTGGTTGGCTGCGTGTCCAGTGTTGCCGGCGGCGGAAAGTGCGGGACGGGGGCGCTCAGCGCGGGCTTCGGCGAATTGTTCACGCCGGTCATCGCTGGTGCGGCCAAGGGATTCGGTAAGTTCGACGTTGTAGCCGGGACCATAGCGGCCAGTGTCGTAGGCGGAACCGCCTCGGTGCTCGGTGGAGGCAAGTTCGCAAACGGGGCAGTGACCGCGGCGTTCGGGTACCTCTTCAACTACGTTGAGGATGCCAACAAGAAAGGCGCGCATTACCAGTTCGGCACGGCCGACTATGTCGGTGGGGCTGAACCTATTCTCGATTCGATATCCGCTTACATTCGTAAATCCTACGGAGATGTTAGCGACTGGGAACTTTCGTGCGACATAAGTTCGGATCTGAAGTACTTCGGGAAATCCATTGGCACTGGAGTGTACTTCTTTTCTGTTGGTGACTACGCGTATTCGGTTTACCACGGTAACTATAGAGAAGCGGCGATGACCGCCGGCAGCGCGGCTTTTGGCGTGGGAGGCGGACTCTTGTTGGCAGGGTCGGGTTGGGCAGCCGCTTGCGGGCCTTATGCACCTGCATGTGAAGGGGGTCTGATTTTGTTTGGAGGATTTGCTGGGACGAAAGTCGGAGGGACTGGCACGGGCTGGCTATACGACTTTGTAAACTCGCATCCCACTACGCTGTTCCCTCAAGTAATAGGGATCCCTTTAAACTAGGGCTTTTTTCATATGGCCCCCGCTGTCAAGCGGGCAACGCTCCGGCCTCGCGGTATCGCGATGGGTTCTCCAAGCAAGAGTCGGATGGGCAACGCGACGCGCGGGCCGGAGTGTCGACGATGGATCAAGCTCATATCCGCGGGTTGGGTACCGCAGTTCATCTTTCCGTCGCGGGGCAGCCTCGCTCTTAGCTCGGGGATCGCGTCGTAACGCGCCCATCAAAAAAAATCGAGGATTCCCCTCATCGCGCCCGGCATCGCGTTGCCGATCCGACTGTTGCCGTTTTGTATGAAACGCAATGCCCTCCTTCTGAATGAAGTTGTGGTGGATGTGTGTTCTGCACCAAGGTCACCGGTTGCGCGACGCTGCAGATTCGATGGCGGGCGATACTTTGCGGCCGATATCCCAGACAAAGCCGACCAGCTCTCGAGCGATGGCGGCGCACGTCTTGTTCTGATGCAGGCCGCGGTAGCGCAGCTTCCGATAGCGATGGCAGAGGCGCACTTGGGCCTTCCAGGCGATCTCGATCACGGAAGACGGCAAGCCCGCCTGGCGCGTTTCGATCTCGCGGCTGATCCTGGCAGGGTGCCGGTAATTCCAGGCTGCCTCGATAAGTACGCGGCGCACCCGGCCGTTGCCGGTCCGGGTCAGGGCCCCGCGTTGCTGGCTGTTGCCGCTGGAGAACTCCGACGGCACCAGCCCGAGGTAGCTCATCAGCTGCCGGGGGTGTTCGAATCGGCGCAGATCTCCCACCTCGGCGACGACGGTCATCGCGGTGATGAAGTCGACGCTGCGCAGGCTCATCAGAGCCTGGACCACCGGTTTGCAGCGCCACACCTCAAATGCTTGCCGAATCGCTGTTTCGAGCCGTGCGACACGTTCGTCGGCGGCCTGGACTGCGAGGCGATATTCCGTCAGGACGATGCGATGATTGGGGTCGCCGAGGGTCAAGTCGGCCAGGAAGCGCAGGTGCTTGAGCGTCCAGGCCTTGCCACCGCGGTAGGGTTGACCCAGGCGCAGCAGAAATGCCGACAGCTGCTGCCGGGCGCACTTGCGCGCCTTCACAGCATCATCCCGCGCCCGCATCAGGTCTCGAACGGCTTCGTCGATCGGATCCGGTACGACAACGGGGACGAGCTCCGCGGAGCGGTGCAACCGCGCAAGCAAGAGTGCGTCGCGCCGATCGGTCTTGATCCGATCTGCGGGTCGCCGCGGCGTCTTCGAAGGCGCAACCACCTCGCAACGGAACCCTCGTGCCGTCAGTTGCCGGTACAGGCCGTAGCCGCAAGGTCCGGCTTCGTAAGCAATAGTCAACTCCTGCGGTGCGCAGCCCGACCTTGCAAGCGCTTTCTCGACTTGCCGCGCGCTGTGGCCGGTGGTCCCGACGAAACGCGGCTCCTCGCGCGAGCCGGCCTTGGCCGCCGCGATCGCGATCGAGTCCTTGTGCACGTCCAAGCCAATGAAGAAACTGGTACGCTGTTCCATGGTCGGTCTCCTCTAGCTCTGGTGCAACGCTTTCTGGCGTTCACCGTAGTGGATAGGCACGCTGCTGGCGCGCAACCCACGATATCGGAGACCGACCTTCGCCCCTACTTCACGGGGCCATCATGTCTTAGCCATCATCGGTATGGTAGAAGGCGCAACACTTGATTCAACGAGACGAACGCTTCCTCTACGAAGTGCAGTGCTCCTCTCTCTGGGAGCAATGATCGTATCGCTGATCTGGCTTTCAACATCCGCTAGGGTCCCCTCGCTGGCCCGTGCGATGGTGGCGTTCGTAACGTATCTCGTTCCGTCTGTGGCAAGAATATCGTCGGAGACGTCCAATCCAATGGTTTCCGAAGTCATCCTCTCCATCCAGTGGCTTTTCTTTCCGATTTACATAGTGAATTTGTTCTATTTCCGCCCGCCCTGGGCAGCTTGGGTTAAAGCGGAGACCAAGCGCTCGAATGAGGCTGCAAAAAAACGGATTAATCCGTTAATCACTGTTGTCCTTGCGCTATTGTGTTTGCTCTCGATTCTTGGGTCTTGCGGTGTAGTTGACTTTCCGTCGTTCTATAACGGAGGCTACATTTATCCCCGTGAGGACGGGCAGTTTTGGGCGTTTCGCGCTGTGTACGAATCGAATGCCGTTCTAGCGCTATACGCGTGGGTTGGCCCTCTTCTTGATGCATTCGTAATCTTCATCTTTGCGACCATCATCTTTCAGTTCAGAGGAATTTTTGCTGGCACAGCGAGAGGTGACTGAGTTGATCGCGTAATCCGTCGAGACGTGTGAGCGTCGCCGCGTTTTGCAGCCGTATGCGGCGACCCGAATTTCAGCGCTCAAGCGGAGCGTCGAAATCGACACTTCCCCGGCTCCGTCGCGGACCCCCACACGAACCAGGCGTTGACCTTGTCGGGCGGGCCGAAGCGAATCACGAACGGACGCTCGGCGCGGTTGTGTCAACAATTTTTCGCACTTTTGGGGTGGTGGCCTGATCCGATCTCAAGCGGCAGCCGCCTCCTCGACAGGGGCGAACAGCGTTTCCATCGCAAGGTAACGCCGCTTGCCCCATTTCGTGCTCGCGATGTGTCGCAGTCGCGCCGCGACCAACATCAACGCTGAATGACCGTCCGGGAAAGCTCCGACCACCCTGGTTCGCCGGCGGATCTCGCGGATGATGCGCTCGAGCGGATTGTTGGTTCGGACCTGGCGCCAGTGATTGCTCGGAAAGGCGAAGTAAGTCAGTGTTTCGTGCGCTTTGGCTTCAACGAGCTCGGCAGCCTTTGGTAGCCGCATCGCGCGTAGCTTCACGATGACTTCGCGCACCTTGTCTTCGGCCGAGCGGCGATCCTCCTGGGCGTGAATCGCCTTGAGCATGCGAGCCACTTCCGCCACCTTCGTCTTCGGCACGTGGGTGAAGACGTTGCGATAGAAATGCACGACACAGCGCTGCCACTGCGCCTCCGGAAACAGCTCCGTGGCGGCCTCTACCAGGCCCAGGCAGGCGTCGGAAATGATCAGCTGGATTCCGGTCAGGCCGCGGTCTTTCAGGTGCCGTAGAAAGCCGCGCCAGCCTTCCAGATCTTCCTTCTGACCTTCGGCCACCCCAAGAATCTGTCGGTGACCGTCGGCGCCGACGCCGATCGCCACCAAGACCGAGACGTTGCGAACTTCGCCGCCCCAGCTGCGCTTCAGAACCACGCCATCCAAGAACAGGTACGGAAACTCGCCCTCGATCGCCCGGTTGCGCCAGGCTTCGATGTGGGCATAGATCTTCTGGTTCAGCCGTGAGACGGTTCCGGAGCTGACCCGCGTTCCCCACAGCGCCTCGGTGATGTCCTCGACCCGCCGCACGCTCACTCCAGCCAGATACATCTCGACCAGTGCTTCCTCGACCGAAGATTCACGCCGCCGGTACCGCTCGATGACTGCCGTCTCGAACGGCAGCTTGCGCAGTTTCGGTACCTTCAGTGTGACTTCGCCCGCTTTCGTCGCCAGTTGGCGCTCGTAAGGTCCAGCCCGGGTATCGAGCCGATCCGGCGATCGCTCATAGCGCGACGCTCCACAAATCTGATCGGCTTCAGCCTGCAGCAGCGCGTTCAGCGTCTCTTCCACGCTGGATCGCACCGCCTGGTCGATATGCCCCCGTAGCTGTGCTTGATCAACCCGTATCGCGTCCTTCAGTCCTTCCGAAGTATCCTCCGCCATGGTGGCCTCTCTGTGGTCTGGATCATGGATTGCCTCGCAGCTACCTTTGAACCAGATCGAGGCCACCGCCCCGAATGTGCGAAAAATACGTTACGTCATCCTCGGCGCCCCCACCGCTCGGAACGACGCGCGCCGGCCGGCTGTCGCGCTTCAGGTGGGTGCCGGCCTCGCAGCGGAATTGCGGTTCGATCAGTTCCGCGAGGTTCGGGAATCCACAGTGAAGCGGCTGATGAAAGCTGGGCTTGCGTCGGAGCCGTCTTACCATTAAGTGAGGAATATTGCAGAGAGCATTCCATGGCCACCGCAACCGTTACCAGCAAGGGGCAGATCACGATTCCCGCGCCTGTTCGCCAGGCCCTGCGAATCGAGGCGGGCGATCGCGTGGAATTCGTCGAAATCGAGCCCGGTCGCTATGAGCTCGTTCCCGCGACGCAGTCGGTCAGGGCGCTGAAGGGAATGTTCGGCAAGGCGACGAAGCCGGTTACGATCGACGAGATGAACCGGGCCATCGGCCGGCGCGGCGCCCGCTCGCGATGATCGGCCTGGATACGAACGTCCTCGTGCGCTACGTCATTCAGGACGACCCGAAGTAATCGCCGAAGGCAACCACCGGCTCGCAGGGTGCTGATCGCTTGAGGAGCTACTTCCCCGGCTCCGTCGCAAATCCTCGCACAAACCAGGCGTTGACCTTGTCGGGCGGGCCGAAGCGAATCACGAACGGACGCTCGGCGCCCTCGCCGCTCGGGACGACCCGGGCGGGCCGGCTGTCGCGCTTCAGGTGAGTGCCGGGCTCGCAGCGGAACTGCGGTTGGATTAATTCGGCGATCTTCGGCGGCATCGAGTCCATCGGCTCGATGCAATAGGCGACGACCGGCCCTCCAGCGGCTGGCGCCGTCTCAGGCTTCGGCTCCTGCTGTGCGAGCGCAGCACCCGACAGCAGCGCGAGCGTCGCCACGACGATCGTGCCGGCCACTGCAAAAGTCCGCCGCCTCACGACGGCAGGAAGTCCACCGGCCATGTCACCACCATCTGCGCAACGTCCTTGGCGCCGAAGTCGAACTGCTTGATGCGCGCCAGCAGTTTGCGCTGGAGCTCCGTATCCTTCAACTCGCTCGACACGATCTTGACATCCAAAACCTGCCCCGAAGGCGCGATCTTCAGCTCGACCACGACCTTGCCCTGCAGTGTCGGGTCTTCACGCAGCGCGCGGTTGTAGATCGAGTAAATGGCGCCCTTGTTGCGCTCGAAGACGAGCTTGATCTCCTCGATCGAGCGCGAGGCCTTGCCGTTACCGCCGCGCTCCAGCGTGCCGCCGGCTCCGCCGCCGGGGCCGCCTCCGCCACCACCGCCGGCAACTCCTGCAACCAGCGTGGTTGAGCGGCCCGCCAAACCGCCGCCACCGGTGTCGCGGCTGTAGCCGGCGGTGTTGATGCCGCCGCTGCCGCCCGTGGCGTTGGAGGTGATCATCGAACGGGTCGGAATGCCGAGGCCCTGGCCGGAGCCCACGCCGGCGCCGACGCCGGTGCCGACACCGGGACCCTGCTTGATGTTGTCCTTCAGCTGCAGCGCCAGCGGCGCGCCGTGCATCTCCTGCAACTCCTCCTTCATCGCGAGCAGCCCGACGCCGGCCGCCTTCTTGCGCGCCGCCTCGAGCGACTCACCAGGAGGCTTGTCGGGAACCGGCTTGCGCGCCTCCGGAACGGGGATCTTCTCCTTGCGCACCTTCGGAGTGGTCTGCTTGGGCAGCACCGACTTGTTCGGCTGCGGCAGCGGCTGCGGCGGCTTCACCGGCGGTGGCGGCGGCGGCTGATTCTCGAGCAGCAGCTTGGCTAGGCGCGGCGAGAGCGGCTCGGCCTGCTCGACCGTAACCTGGGGCACCGGCAACAAGCGGATCGCCAAGCCCAGCAGCAGGCTCACCAGCATCACCTGGGCCAGGATGCGGCGGAAGCGGCGCTCGTCCTTGGACGAGCCGGTCCACGGCAGGACCGCGGCGCGGAGGGGCACCGTTGGGCCGATCGGCATCGTCGCGGCCGTCATCACGCCTCGCTCTTCTGGATCACGGCGAACGAGATCTGGCCGAAGTTCGCCCGCGCGCAGGTCACCATCACCTTGCGCAGCAGCCGATACGGAATGTGCTTGTCGCCCATGATCGTCACCCGGTGCGACTGCGCCTCGTTTGCGTGCAGGATGACCTGGCGGCCGCTTTGTTGCTCCAGCTCGGATTTCAGCGGCTCGATCAGATCGCCCTCCAGGTTCATCACGTCCGCGACGTGGGCCACTTCGCGGCCCTGCACCAGGATGTCGTCCTGGGTCACGACCACGACGACCGTCTCGGTCGGCTTTGTCTCCGCAGTCGATTCGGGCAGCTTCACCGCCTTGTTGTTCGGCAGGATCTCGACCTCCGCCGTGTTCGACAGCAGGAAGAAGATCAGGATCGTGAAAATGTCGATCAGCGAGACCAGGTTCAGGTCCACCAGCGACACGTTGCGGACCTTGCGCTCCGCGCGCCGCTCCAGCGGAGTCATGTTCACGTTCATTTGCCGGCCTGCGCAGTGCGGATCGGCGCGTCGCCGATCGAGATGTCCGGGAACAGGTCCGCGTGTCCGACCACGTTGGGCCCTTGCGCCACCGGCGTCTGGCGCACCGCGTCCATCACTCCCACCAGCACGTCATAGGGCGTGCCAGGCTCGGCCAGGACCGATGCCTCCGTCTTGTCGGGGAAACGCGATTTCAGCTCCAGCATCAGCTGCGCGAGCGAGGGGTAGTCGAAGCCGGTAGACGTGTTCGGGATCCATTGGATCTGGCCGCCGATGCGGTCGCCCACGTTCAGCCCGTCGGGCCGGATCACCACCTCGAGCTGCAGGTCGCCTTTCAGCCGCTCGAGCGCCCCGCTCGACTGCGGTGGCAGCGTCAACTGGATCACCGCCAGGCGCGAGAACACCGCCGTCGACAGCAGGAATGGAACCAGCACCACGATCAGGTTGATGAACGCGGTGACCTCGAGCGCCGCCGGCCGCTTATGCAGGCGCCGAACCCGCATGGCTAGTGCGCTCCCCGCGGCTCGTGCGCCTGGGCCTGGGCCTGGACCAGGTTCAGGAAGGCGATCTTGGCCGCTTCCAGGCTGTCGACGATCTCACTGGCGCGCGCGTTCAGGAAGGAGTGGATCAGCAGGAACGGGATCGCCACCGCCAGCGCGAAAGCGGTGTTGTTCATAGCGATCGAGATGCTGGCCGACAGCATCTCGGCCTTCTCGGCAGGGTTGACCTGGGCGACCGCGGTAAACGCGCGGATCAGGCCCGAGATGGTTCCGAGCAGCCCGACCAGCGTGATCACGTTGGCGAAGGTCGCGATGTAATGGGTACGCTTTTCCAGCCGCGGAACGATCTCCATCATGCCCTCCTCCATCGCGGCATCGATGTCCTCGCGCCGGCGCGCGGTCTGCAGCCGGTTGAGCCCGTTGCTGACGATCTTGCCGATCGCAGTGTCGGACTTGGCGGTGTAGCCGAGCACCTGCTGGAACTTGCCGCCCTGCAACAGCGGCAGGATGCGATCCCATACCCTGCGGTTGTCGGAGCGCGCGCGGTTCAGGACGATGAACCGCTCGATCGCGATCGACAGGCCCGAGGCCATGATCAACAGGCTCGGATATATGAACAGACCGCAGTCCTGGAAGAACTTCACGATCGTATCGAACGTACTCATCACCTGGTCTCCGAATGCGCGATTGGCTCGCTGTTGAAAGTCACAAGAATCCCGAACTATTTGCCGCCCGCCGCCGGAGCTGCCGCGCCCGCGGCGGCCGACGCCTGTCCCGCGGCGCTTCGTTCCAGCGCGTCGTAGCGCACCTGCCGGCGGAACACATCGCGGTCGATTGGCGCCAGCGCCTCGTCGAGGACGCTTTCCGTCGGCGGCCCTGACAACTCGCCGGCAGCCGGCTTCTTCCATGGAACGATATACAGAACCTTCGGCAATTCGCGATTGCCAATGATCCTGGTCTGGTCGATCGTGGCCCGGTCTTCCTGGCTGCTCTTCGCCGTCGCCGTGCCAGCAGGCTTGGCCGGCGGATCCGCGGCGATCGCGCCAGTGCCCGCCGACACGGCAACGACAGCTGCTGCCGCGGCAAGGATTGCGAACGGTCTCATGGTTGCTCCTGGCGGCTCAGCTTGTTGCCGCCCTGCTGGGTGCGATTCTTGATGTCGGCGACCCATTTGACCACCTTGTCATCGCCGCCCGGGGTCAGTGCCAGATAGCGATCGTAGAACTCGAGAGCTTTCTTGCTGTCCCAAAAATACAGGTCGAAAAGGATCCCCAAATTCAGATAGGCCGCAGGGTAGCTCGGATCGAGTGCGATCGCTTTTTCGTACGCTTCGCGCGCCTTGGCGAACTGGCCGACCTGGCGGTACGAGATCCCCAGCTGGTTCTGGAACACCGGCTGCTGCGGATCCAGCCGGACCGCCTGTTCCAGCTCTGCCACCGATTCCGCGCTCTTGCCGGACTGCCGATAGATCAAGCCCAGGTTCGCGTGCGGGCCGGCCAGGTCGGCGTTGGACTTGGTCAGCGCAAGGAACACGCGCGCTGCCTCGTCCGCGTGCCCGGCGTTCAGCGCATTTAACCCGCTCTCGAACTGCCGCTGCACATCCACGCTGATCCCCGAGGGCGTTTCCTTCGCCCGCGCACCGGCGGTCGACGTCGGGGCACCCTGCGCTTTCGAGGCGGGTGCTTGTGCTCCCGCTGGAGCCGCAGCGGGCGGCGGAGTCGGCGTTGGCGCCGGCTCGTGTGTCGAGGCGCAGCCGGCGATCACCACGCAAACTGCCGCAGCAATCGTCCGCAGCGGACTTCGGGCGGCACACAGCGCGCGCAGCGCCATCTCAGCGGATCGCATCGATCGCCACCTCGCTGCGCTCGGTCTTGCCATAGCGCACCGGCCGCAACTCGCCAAGCGCCACATAGCTCTTCCGCACCCATTCGTCGTAGATGCCTTCGGCGCTGCGGTGGGCATTGAGCTCGTGCAGCGCGATCGCCTTCTCCTCGAACGGATAGGCCTGCTCCTCCAGCATCACGTCGTACTGCTCCGTCTCTTCCTTCGACAGCCCCTTCGGGCGCTGCGAGGCCAGCAGCGCCTTGCCGAAATCGTGGTACAGCTCGGCGATGCGAAAGGCCGCCTCGGTGGCGACATCGGCCACGCCGTAATCGGCGGCGACGCCATACGCTTTGAGCGCATCCTCCATCTTCGCCTTCTTCGACTTCAGCTGTGCTTTCAGCGGCTCCACCAGCGCCACCTTCTCGTACTCGTCGTACACCGGCGCCGCCAGCGCCAGCGCCGCCGTCGCTCCCAGATAGCGGGTGCGGTTGGTGCGGCCGGCCCCGCCCGCCTGGTCGGCCTGCAGGATCTGCTTCATCCAGGCGAGCTCGCGAGCGCGGTCGTGCGCCTGCTGGGCGAAGTGCGCGAGGCGGTAGCGCCCTTCCTCGGCGGCTTCCAGCGGCTCCGGATATTGCTTGACATAGCGCTCGTACGTGGCAACCGCCGGTTCGCGTGCCGCCGCCTTCTCGTACAGCTCGGCAGCCTGCCATAGGGCGCCGCGTGACACCTGTGCATCCTTGCTGCTGGCCGCGATCCGCTCGAACTCGGGCGCCGCAAGTGCCCATTTTCCCTGCTCGGTGTACACGTCCGCGAGCTTTGCAGGGATCTCGCCCTGCAACGGGTTGTCCGGATAGCGCCGGCGGAAATCCTCCAGCGCGTGGGCGGCGCCATCCCAGTCTTTCAGCGCGATCAGCGCCGCAGCGGCGTCGTAATCGGCGTTCACGCGCACGCTCGATTGCGGTGTGGTGCTGGCCACGCGCTCGAAGTTCTTCACCGCAGCGCGCAGATCGCCCTTGTCGCGCGCCTGCTCGGCCTGCTTGTAGATCGAAGCTGCCTGCCGCTCGACCAGTTGCGGACGGGCCGGGTCGCCGTCGGGGATCAGCGCCAGCACTTCGCCGTAGGCGTGTTCGGCGCGATCGAACTGGCCGGCTTC
>Ga0187846_10000226_pt1 | contig 34261 bp, 26 predicted proteins | sample TC_taG_FD_161473 | JGI IMG/M metagenome (GOLD analysis project Ga0187846, IMG submission 161473) | Biofilm microbial communities from the roof of an iron ore cave, State of Minas Gerais, Brazil - TC_06 Biofilm (v2) | ecosystem: Environmental > Terrestrial > Deep subsurface > Cave > Wall biofilm... | reverse complement strand
GTCGTATCCGAGTTCCACACCCGCTTCAGCGACTACAGCCGCCACTACGGGCTCGGCCTCTTCAGCAAGCTCGTCGCGGGTTACCTGCGCCGGTTGCACAGTCGCGCCGACCGCACGCTCGTGCCGACGGTCGACATGAAGGTCCAGCTCGCCGCGGCCGGCTACCGCGACCTCGCCGTGGTGGGACGCGGCATCGATCTGGCGCTGTTCGACCCGCTGCGCCGCAGCGACGCGCTCCGGCGCAGCTGGGGTGCCGGGGATCGCGACGTGGTCGCGCTCTCGGTGGGGCGCCTCGCGCCAGAAAAAAATCTGCAGCTGTTAGTCGACTCGTGCCAGGCGATGCGGGCGGTTGCCTCCCGCGTGCGCGTGGTCATCGTCGGCGACGGTCCGGCGGCAGCGGCCCTGCGCGCCGCCCACCCCGACTTCATCTTCGCCGGCATGCGCGCCGGGGTCGAGCTCGCCGAGCACTATGCATCGGCCGACGTGTTTCTGTTCCCCAGCCTGACCGAGACGTTCGGCAACGTGACCCTCGAGGCCATGGCGAGCCGGCTCGCGCTGGTCGCGTTCGACTACGCGGCGGCCCGGCAGCACCTGCGCCACCGCGCGAGCGCGATGCTCGCCCCGCTCGGCGAGTCCGCCCCGTTCATCGAGGCGGCGCAGGAACTCGCCGCCGACGCGCAGCTGCGGCAGCGCCTGCGCACGACCGCGGCCGCCGTGGCGCACGAGCTCTCGTGGGACCGCATCATCGACGACCTCGAAGCGGTGCTGATCGAGGTGATCGGACGATCGCGGGCGAGCCCGCTGATCGACGGCCGCGCGCGCGCGCGCCGCGGCGTCGCCGAGGCGAAGACCGGCCATGCGCCGCTTTGATGCGAGCCTGCGCGCGTTCGCGCTGTGGGACCTCGCGTGGTGCCTGCGGTTCAATCACGCCGCGGCCATTCCGTGGCTGTGCTCGCCGCTGCGCGCCGCGAGCCGCCTCGGGGACGGCATCTTCTGGTATGCGCTGATGGGCGGCCTGCTCGCCGCCGGCGGCGCGCACGCGGTGGGCGCGGTGGCGCGCATGGTCCTCGTCGGCGCGCTCGGCGTCGCGATCTACAAGTGGCTGAAGGCGCGCACCTCCCGGCCGCGGCCCTACCAGGTCCAGACGGCGATCCGGCTCGGCGCCGACCCGCTCGACCAGTTCAGCTTTCCGTCCGGCCACACGCTGCACGCGGTCTCGTTCTCGATCCTCGCGATCGCCTACCACCCGGCGACCGCCTGGCTGGTCGTGCCCTTCTGCCTGGCGGTCGCCGCATCGCGGCTCGCGCTCGGATTGCACTATCCCTCCGACGTGCTCGCCGGGGCCGCAATCGGCGCGGCGCTTGCCCTGGGCGCGTTGCTCGCCTTCTGAGCGCGACCCGGGTCGCGCGCGAGCGCCGTCGTCAGCGCCTACCCGCGAGCGCATTCACAGTCGGCGCGATAAGCGGCGAGCGCCGAGCCCGCTTGCGCTCCGGTTCGTGCCTCCTGCCCCGCTACCGGCGCCCCCAGCAGCCATGCCGCGGTCACACCGTATGGCGAGCGGTGGCGCAATGGCTCGTTCCATCGGCTTCCCTACGCCGTCGTCGGCCCGTCGAGGGCGGCGTGCCGGAGCGCGCGCCGCTTGTTCAGGTTTTCGATCCGTTGCTCGATCAAGTAGTAGAGGGCCGGGAGCCAAACCAGGGTCAGCCCCGCCGCGGTCACGATCCCGCCGACGACGACGGTCGCCAATGGCCGCTGCACATCGCTCCCCAGGCCATGGGCGAGCGCCGCGGGCACCAGCCCCAGCGCGGCGCCGGTCGCGGTCATCAGCACCGGGCGGAAGCGCTCGCGGGCGCCGTGGATCACCGCTTCCTTGAGCGACGTTCCGGTCTCCCGTCGCCAGCGGTTCATGTTGGAGACCATGAGGATGCCGTTCGAGACGTTCACGCCGAACAGCGCGATGAAACCGACCACGCTGGAGACGTTCAGCGTCATGTCGCGCATGTGCAGCGCGATCAATCCGCCGAGCGCCCCGAGCGGCACGGCGAGCAGGATCAGCACCGGCTGGCGCAGGTTGCGGAACGCCGCGAACAGCAGCACGAACATCAGCGCGAACACCATCGGCATGATGAGCATCAGGCGCGCCTGGGCGCGCTGCTGGTTCTCGAACTGTCCGCCCCAGCTGATCTGGTAGCGCGCGTGGTCGTAGCGGACGCCGGTTCCGATTTTCTCCTTCGCCTCGGCCAGGAACGACGCCAGGTCACGGCCGCGCAGGTTGAGCCGCACCGTCAGATGCCGCTTGCCCATTTCGCGGGTAATCGTGCTCTCGCCGTCGTCGAGCCGGATCGTCGCGACTTGCGCGAGCGGAATGCGCGCGCCGGTCGACGACGCGAGCACTAGATTGCCGATCGCGTCCGGGTCGCTGCGCGTCTCGCCGGCAAAGCGCACCGCAATGTCGTAGCGACGCTCTTCGATGAAGAGCTGCGCCACCGGCTTGCCGCCGATGCCCGTCCCGATCAGGTCGGCGATATCGGCCACGTTGATCCCGTAGCGCGCCGCGGCGGCCCGATCGACCTCGATCCGCACCTGCGGCAGGGGCGGCTCCTGATCGATGATCACGTCCTCGGCGCCCGGCACCGTCTTCAGGACTTGGTCGACCTCGGACGCGATCCGCCGCGTCTCGCCGAAGTCGTTGCCATAGACCTTCACCACCAGATCGCTGTGCGCGCCGGCCAGTTTGTCGAGCACGCCATCGATCATCGGCTGCGAGAAGCCGACGTGGATGCCGGGCAGCTGCGCGAAACGCCGGTCCATCTTTTCGATCAGCTCCTGCTTGGTGAGACCCGACTGCCAGGTGTCGTAAGGATGCACCCCGATGCTCACCTCGACGTGCGACGGCGTCCAGGGGTCGGTGCCCTCGTCGTTGCGGCCGAGTTGCGTGACGATGTACGAGACCTCTTTGAATTCCAGCGTCGCGCGGCGCAGCTCGTTGGTCATCTCGATCGCCTTCTCGAGCGAGATGCCGGGCGGCAGCGTCACCTGCAGCCAGATCGAGCCCTCGTCGAGATAGGGCAGGAAATCGCGCCCGACGGTCGCTCCCAGGCCGACCACTCCGGCGAGCGCCAGCGCGAACGCGCTCAGCGTCAACCAGGTGCGGCCGACGATGCGCGTCAGCGCCGCTTCGTAGAAGGCCACGAGCTTCTCCAGCACCGGGTTGCGGAAAATGCGCCGCGGCTTGCGGTAGGCGGTATAGGCGAGTCCGGGAACCAGCAGCAAGGCCACCGCCAGCGCGCCGATCAGCGTGAACCCGATCGCGTAGGCCATCGGCGAAAACAGCTTGTACTCGATGCGCTGAAACGCGAACAACGGCAGGTACGCGGTGATGATCACCATCATGCCGAAAAAGATCTGCCGGGTGACCTGCAGCGAGGTGTTCAGCACATCGCGCGGCGCGAGCAGGCGGTCTTCCTCCGCTTCGCGTTTGCGCAGAATGCTTTCCATCACCACGATCGAGCCGTCGACGATGATGCCGAAGTCGATCGCACCCAACGACAGCAGGTTGGCGGGAATGTTGAAGTGGTGCATGAAGATGAACGCGGTCAACATCGCCAGCGGGATCGTGATCGCGACGATCAGCGCGCCACGCGGGCTGCCGAGGAACAGCAGCAGCACGATTACCACCAGGGTCATGCCTTCGAACAGCGTCTTGCCGACGGTGTGGACGGTGGCGTCCACCAGAGTCGTGCGATCGAGGTACGGCACGACCTTCACGTCTTTGGGCAGAATGTTCTCGTTCAGATCGCGCACCGCCTCGTGTACCCCGGCAAGGACGCGCGACGGATTTTCGTTCTTGAGCAGGAGCACGATGCCTTCGATCGTGTCCGGGTTGTGGTCCTTGCCCAGAACGCCGCGGCGCTCCTGATCGCCGAGCCGCACCTCGCCGAGGTCCTTGATCAGCACCGGCACGCCGCCTTTCTGCGTGATCACGATGTTGCCGAGATCGTCCAGCCCGCCGATCAGGCCGACGCCGCGCACCACGAACCCTTGCTGGCCGCGATTGAGGACGCTGCCCCCGGCGCTGGCGTTGTTCGCGTTGATCGCCTGCGCGATCTGGGCGAGCGTGATGTTGTACCGGCCGAGCCGCGCCGGATCGAGCTCGAGCAGGAACTGGGTGGTGAGCCCGCCGAAATTGGTGACGTCGGCGACGCCGGTAACCTGCTTCAGGCGCGGGATGACCTTCCAGAACTGCAGTTCGGACAGCTCGCGCAGGTCGCGCGTTTCGGATTCCAGCGTGTAGCGGTAGATCTCGCCGATCGGCGAGGTCAGGGGATCGAGGCCGGGCTGCGCGCCGTACGGCAGCGCGACGCCGCCGATGCGCTCCTGCAGCCGCTGGCGCGACCAGTAGTCCTCGACGCCGTCCTGAAAGACGACCGTAATGAGCGACAGCCCGAACGTGCTCTTCGAGCGCATGACGTGCATGCGCGGCGTACCCATGATCTCGCGTTCGAGCGGGACCGTGATCTGCTTCTCCACCTCCTCGGCGGCGAGACCCGGCACTTGCGTGATCACCTGCGAGGTCGTGTCCGCGATGTCGGGATAGGCCTCGAGCGGCAACTGCGTCCAGCAGTAGTAGCCGTACAGCGCGACCACCACGAATACCAGCCAGACGATGGCGCGCCGGTTGAAGCAGACGGTGACCAGGCTGTCAATCATTCAGCAACACCCCGTTCTTCACCACGATGCGCTCGCCGGCCTTCAGGCTGGAAACGATCTCGATTCGGTCGCTGATCTGGGCCCCGGTCTTGACAATGCGCGGCTCGAACACACCCGGCGCGACCTCGACGAAGACGCGCGTGTTGAAGCCGCTTTGCACCAGCGCCGCGGCCGGAACAACCGGCGCCAGGTGCGCCTTGCCGCTGAAGATCACCTTGGCGAACATGCCAGGGCGAAAGCGGCCCGACTCATTGTCGATCGCGATGCGGACCTTGACCGCGCGGGTGTCGGGGTCGAGCACCGGGCTCACGTAGCCCACCTTGCCCTCGAAGGATTCCCCGTCGTAGGCGTTGAGCGTGATCTTGGCCGGTTGACCGACAAACACCATGGTCAGATCCTTTTCCTGCACGCTCGCGGCGAGCCACACGGTCGAGAGATCGGCGACGGTCATGATCGGGGCGTTGGTGTCGTTCCAGAAGGCGCCTTGCGCCCCGGATAGGTCGATGACGCGGCCGGCAATCGGCGAATGCAGCGTGTATTCGCGTCCGGCGCCGGCGCCGAGCGCGATGCCGAGCTGCGCGAGACGCGCCCGCGTGCGCTCGGCCTCGCCGACGGCCTGCGCGTAGTCGCCCTCGGCTTGCTCCAAGTCTCTGCGGGAGGCGATCTCGGCTGCCGCCAGTTCCTTTTGTCGCTGCAGATTGCGCTGCGCCAGATTGAGCGCAACCTGCGCTTTGTTGGCATCGCTGTAGGCCTGGGCGAGATCGGCCGATTCGAGCGTGAAGAGCGGCTCGCCCCGCTTCACCGGATCGCCGAGGCGCTTGTCGAGGCGGACGATGCGCCCGGACACGGGCGGCACGACCTTGATCAGCTTGGCGGCATCGGCTTCGATGGCGCCGGGGACGGTGATCGGCCGCTCGACCGACTCTTCCTGCACCGCCGCAACCTGCAGTGCCTGGCGCAGCGGGGACGACTCGGGCAAGCGAATGCGGCCCGCTTCGCGCACCAGCGCGGCGTCCGGCGGCGCCGATCCTGCGACCCCTTTGGACTGCGCGGCCGGCCCGGCACCATCGCAGGCGCCCAGCAGCACCGTCAACAGCGCCAGGGCGATTGCCGCGCCGCCAATCGACTGGTTCATGAAGCCTCTCCCGAATGATCGCGTCATTTCGCGGGCGGTCTTAAACGAGAAGCACCTTCTTGCGACGCGAACGCTATCCGCTGCGCGGGTTCCGCAAGGTCGAGCGCGCGGTGCCGACTGGGGCCTCGCAGAGCGCAGGGCACCAGGATTGTCGGCCCGACCTGTGACAGGCACAAGACCGCGTCGTCCGCGCTCGCCGGGCGGCATCGAGCCGAGCGAACCCCCGACCCGCCGGTCCATCGCCGATCGGGCGCGCGGCGCTGTAAGATCGCCCGCTGGTCCCTCCGCGGTGCGCCTAACACACGATACCAAGCCCGCCGCGGCCCGCATCGCTCGTTGTCCTGACTTCTCTCGTTCCGGCGCGCGCGTTTGCCGCTGCCTTCGCCTGGTCTCGGCCGCACCCAGCGCCGGGCGAGCGTGGCAGATTTTTCACTTAACGCTATTAACATAGCCACCCACCATGGAAATCGCGCTCACGCACCTCTGCGCCAGAACAATTGTCGCGGGCGCCCTGCTGCTCTCGGCGTTCCAGGCGCTGGCCGAAGACCCCCAGGAGGAACGCTGGAATGCATACGGCCAGTTCACGTTGATCTGGCACCAGAAGGACGCCTTTCCGGCCGCATACACCAATTTCAATGGCAGCCCGAATTCCCTGATTCCGGAAAGCGAGCGCAGTTACACGATGACCGCGACGGCATTCCTCGGATTGCGGGCGTGGCAAGGCGCAGAGCTCTATTTCGTTCCGGAAGTGATTTCCGAATTGCCCCTATCCGGCCTCCACGGCCTGGGCGGATCCGTGCAGAACGCGGAGCTGGAAAAGAACGGAACCGAGCGTCCAACCTTTTACCGCGCGAGATTGTTTCTCCGGCAAACCTGGGACTTCGGCGGCGTGTCCACTCCCGTGGAATCGGGCCCGATGCAACTGGCCGGGTCAGTGGATAGCCGCCGCTTTGTACTTACGGTCGGTAATTTGAGCATCATCGACGTCTTCGACAAAAACGCCTATACGGGCGATGTGCGCCAGCAATTCTCGAATATGAATTTCCTAACCTACGCGGCGTTCGACTTTGACGCTGATGCACGCGGGTACACCTGGGGTCTAGCAGGCGAGTACTACCATGACCAATGGGCCTTCCGGTTCGGACGGTTTATCGGGCCGAAAGATCCCAACCAGCTACCGCTGGATCCCAGGATCCTGAAGTACTACGGCGATCAACTCGAGATCGAGCACAAGCACGATCTTTACGGCCAGCCGGGAAAGGTGCGCGTGCTTGCCTTCCGGAATGTCGCGAACATGGGGCGGTGGGATGACGCAATCAACGCCTTCGAGTCCGATCCCAACAAGAATGCCACCACCTGCACCACCTTCAACTACGGCTCGGCCAACGCCTCGGCACCGGACCTGTGCTGGGCACGCAAGAGAAACGTGAAGATTGGGTTTGGCGTGAGTCTCGAGCAAGCGATTGGCGAGAACGTCGGCGTGTTCTTCCGCGGCATGAAAGCGGACGGGAAAACGGAGGTGTACGCCTACACCGCCACCGATAGCTCGATTTCCCTGGGCGCACTCATCCAAGGCAACCGTTGGGGTCGAGCGCGGGATACGGTGGGGATCGCGTATGCCGAAAACTGGCTCTCTTCGCTGCACGTCGCGTATCTGGGCCTGGGCGGCATCGACGGCTTCATCGGCGATGGCCGGATCAGCTACCGGCCCGAGCAAGCCTTCGAACTGTTCTACCGGATCAACGTAAACCGATACCTCTGGCTCACGCCGGATTTCCAGCACGTCGTCCACCCCGCTTACAACGGGGACCGTGGCCCGGTAACCCTCTACGGCGTGAGGGTGCACGCGGAATTCTGAAGCGCACCGCAAACCGCGCCACCGCAAGGACCGGAGCAAGGTTGCGGTCGGCGCGAGCGTGCGGCAGACGCTCACCGCGCATGCCGGCGGCGCAGCCGGTCGCCAACTCCGGCTACGACCGCGACCGCGTCCGGTCAATGTCCTGTGGCTTCCGCCGCCGCGCCGAGGTCACCCGCCGCGCTCACCCGGGGAGCGCCCGAAGCGCTCGCCTGCGGCGCGCGCGCAGCGCCCGCGCCCCCTTGGGGTCCACTCTTGACCGGTCCCGTGCATGGGAATAGGGTGGCCCGGATACTCGGAACCACTCTCACGCTTGGGGGGACGGCCATGGATCGGACGGCGCGTGATCGAGCAACGCCAGACTGGGAACAACTCGCGCCGGTTGCCGGTGGCGGGCTCCTCGACCGGCGCGCGTTCCTGCGCGGCGGCGCCGCCGTCGCCGCCGCCCTAACCGGCTACTCGCGATCGGCGACCGGCGCGCCGCTCAAGGACGAGCGATGGAGCCTCCAGGCGGGCGGCATCACGCCGCCGTACGAGCAGCGCTCGCGCTTCGAGGACCAGGTCGTGCGCACGCTCTCCAACCCGAACGGCGAGCCGCGCACGCAGCACGCGCGCACGCCGCACCATCTGCTCGCCGGCACGATCACGCCGAACGGCCTCCACTTCACGATCAATCACGGCGGCGTGCCGGACATCGACCCGGACCGCCACCGACTCGCGATCCACGGGCTGGTGAAGCGGCCGCTCGTCTTCACCCTGGACGCGCTCGCCCGCTATCCGATGGTGTCGCGCATGACCTTCATCGAATGCGGCGGCAACAGCGCGCCGCTGTTCTCTCCGCAGCCGATCCAGGCGAGCGTGCAAGCGCTGCACGGGCTCGCCTCGTGCGCCGAATGGACCGGTGTGCCGCTCGCGACGCTGCTGGAGGAAACCGGCATCGACGCCAAGGCGAGCTGGTTGATTGCCGAAGGGGCCGACGCGCCGGCGCTGAGCCGCAGCGTTCCCCTCGGCAAGGCGTTGGACGACGCCATGGTCGCCCTCTACCAGAACGGCGAGCGGCTGATGCCCGGGAACGGCTACCCGATGCGGCTCTTGCTGCCCGGGTGGGAAGGCAACATGAACGTCAAGTTCCTGCGCCGGCTGCAGCTCGTCGACCAGCCAGGCATGACCTACTACGAGTCCCGCACCTACGCGCAGCTCCTGCCGAACGGCAAGGCCTACCGGTTCTACTTCCTGCAGGAGGTGAAATCGTTCATCACCCACCCCTCGCCCGGGCTCGCGCTGCAGGGGCCGGGATTCTACGAGATCTCCGGCGTCGCCTATTCGGGCAACGGGCGCATTTCGAAGGTGCTGCTGTCGGCCGACGGCGGCAAAACCTGGGCGCCGGCGGCGCTACAGGAACCGGTGCTCGCCAAGGCGTTTACTCGATTTCGCCTGCCCTGGCGCTGGGATGGCGGCCCCGCCGTACTGCAGAGCCGCGCGTGGGACGAGGCGGGCAACGTGCAGCCGACGCGCGCGCAGTTCGTGGCCGCGCGCGGCGAGACCAAGACGCCCCCGCCGGTGCTCGGCTTCCCGAACCAGCATTTCAACAGCATCACCAGTTGGGCGATCGACGGCAAGGGAGAGGTCAAACATGTTTACGCCTGAGCTCGCGCGCGTTGCGTTCGCGCTCGCGCTCGGTCCGTGCGCCGCGTTCGGCGCCGGACCGAATCTCGGCCAGCCGATCACCGCCGCCGAGCTTGCGCCGTGGGACATCAGCATCCTGCCCGACGGCACCGGGTTGCCGCCGGGCAGCGGCACGCCGGCGCAGGGCGCGCGCGTCTACGCCGAGCGCTGCGCCGCGTGCCACGGCGAAAAAGGCGAGGGCCGGCCGCCCTATTCCCGGCTGATCGGCGGCGCCCCGATCGCGAGCATCAACGCGGCGGAGAAGACGATCGCCAACTTCTATCCCTATGCGACGACGCTGTTCGACTACATCCGGCGCGCGATGCCGTGGCCGCAACCGCGCTCGCTCTCGAACGACGAGGTCTATGCCCTGGTCGCCTACATCTTTGCGCAAAACAAGCTGATCGGCGACGCCGACGCGATGAATGCCCAGACGCTGCCCCGGGTGCGCATGCCGAACCGCGACGGCTTCATCGTCCGCTTTCCGGAGAAGATGTAAGCGCGCGCGCCGCAGATCGTCGGCGCGGGGCTACAGCGCATCGGCGAGCGTCTTCGCCAGCGTCTTGAGGATCTTCACCCGCCCGTAGTACTTGTCCTCGCTCTCGACCAGCGTCCAGGGCGCGATCTCGGTCGAGGTGCGATCGATCATGTCGGCGACCGCCTCCTCGTAGGCATTCCACTTCTTGCGGTTGCGCCAGTCCTCGGGCGTGAGCTTGAACCGCTTGAACAGCGTGTGCTCGCGCTGCCGGAAGCGCCGCAGCTGCTCCTCCTTGCTGATCTGCAGCCAGAACTTCACCACAATCGTGCCGTGGCGCAGGAGCTGCGCCTCGAAGTCGTTGATCTCCTGGTAGGCGCGCATCCAGTCGGACCGCGAGCACAAGCCCTCGACGCGCTCCACCAGCAGCCGCCCGTACCACGAGCGGTCGAAGATCGTCACGTGACCGTGCCCGGGCAGCCGGCGCCAGAAGCGCCACAGATAGGGTTGCGCGCGCTCCTCGTCGGTCGGCGCGGCGACCGGCACCACGGTGTACTGGCGCGCGTCGAGGGCGTAGGTGATGCGGCGAATGCTGGCGCCCTTGCCGGCGCCGTCCTGCCCCTCGAACACGACCACCATCGAGCGGCGGGCGAACCGCTTGCGCCGCATCAGCACCGCGAGCCGCCCCTGGAACTTGACCAGCTGCTTTTGGTACTCCTTCTTCTCGAGCGCCTTGGCGAGGTCGAGCTCGCGCAGCAGCTGCACGTTGTCGCGCCGGGAGCCGACCGGCGCCGCGCTCACCGGCCGCACCGGCGAGGAGCGGCTGTCGAGGCGCTCGCGGGTCGCCTCGAGCAGGAGGCGGCCGGCGGTCGCGTCGCGGTATCGCGGGTCGCTCGCCTCGACCACCATCCACGGCGCCTCGGCCGTGCTCGTCTCCCGCAATGCCTGCTCGGCGACGTCGCGAAAGCGGCCGTAGAGCTTGAGCTGCGCGAGATCGTGCTCGCTCACGCGCCAGCGCGTGAGCGGGTTGTCGAGGAGGTCTTTCAGCCGTTTCCGCTGCTCGTCGCGGCCGAGATGGAACCACACTTTCACCAACAGCACGCCCTCGTCGGCGAGCATGGTCTCGAAGTGCCGGATCTCCTGCACCCCGCGCTGCAGGTCGCCGCCGTCGATGCGGCCGGCGGCGCGCGCGTTCAGCAGCTCGTCGTACCAGGCGTTGAGGAAGATGCCGATCCGGCCCTTCGGCGGCAGCGCGCGCCAGTAGCGCCACATCGCCGGGCGCTCGCGCTCGCGGTCATCGCGCTCGCCGAAGGCGCAGGTGCGGAGGTGCCGCGGGTCCAGCCATTCGTTCAGCCGGTTGGTGGTCTCGCTGCGACCGCCGCCGCCGATGCCGGCGAACAGCACCAGCACCGGGAAGTGCTTGAGCTCGAGGAGGTCGTACTGGGCGTTGAGGAGCGCCTCGCGCAGCCGCACCACCTCCTTTTCGTACCCGGCCTTGTCGAGCTTGTGGCCGACCTCTGCTGCCTCGAACATCGTCCCTCCTTCAGACACCGGCGGCTCCGATCAGCGCCAGAACGGCTTCGCTTTCTCGAACCGCCGCCAGGCGGCGCCATAGCGCGCGAGCTCCCGATCCGTGACCGCGGCGGTCCAGCCGCGCATCAGGCCCTCGGCAAACGGCGCGATCGCCGTCTTCCCGCCGGCCACCACTTCCGCGAGCAGACGATCCACGACCACTGCATCGTTCAGCGCGCCGAGCACGTCCTGCAACCGCTGCAGCGCCGCCACGTGGCGCGCGGTGCGCCGCGGCGGATAGAGGGGCGCGAAGAACTCCGCGGCGTACCGGAGCTTCTTCGCGGCGATTCGGACCGCGTGCCGCTCTGCGGGCGTCGCCATGGCTGCGCCGCCGCCGCGTTTGCGCAAGCGCCGATGGCGCTTGTCCAGCACCCAGGCGGCGAAGTCGGCGACCGGGCGGTCGAGCGGCGGCTGCTCGGCGCCGTCCGCCGCCGCTTGTTGCCCCGGCGCGGCGGGCGCCGGCTCGGTCGGCGCGGCGGGCTCGGTTGGTGCGGTCTGCTCGGCCGGCGCGGTGGGCGCGGCCAGCGTGACCGGCGCAGCGGGCACGGCTTGAAGCCCCCCGAGATCGTCGCGCACAAACGACTCGCCGACCGCGAGGAGGAGGAGCGTATAGCGCGGCGAGCGTAGCGCGGCGCATGCCGCCTCCGCATGCGTGCGCCGCAGGCGCGCGCAGCGCAGACGAAAGCCGGTCAACCCCTCGGCCTCGCGGTATTGCCGCAGGAGCGGCGGCAGCGTCTCGGTGACAAACACATCCCAGTCGCGCGCCGGCCCCAGCGCATTCTGCAGCCAGCGCAACTCGTCGGCGAGCGGCCGCACGCTATCCTTTCCGATCGCGAGCTGAACGAGCGCGAGACAGGAGCGCAACCGCCTCACGCCGACCCGCAGCTGGTGCAGGTACTCGGGATCGCGGCCCGCCAGCACGCCGTCCTCGTTCGCCTGCATGTGCGCAACGCAAGCGAGCGCGATCCGGCGCAACGCGGCGCCGGCGCGCAGCGATCCGTCCAGCCCGAGCGCGCCCGCGCGCCGCGGCGCGGCGGCGAGCCCGCGCGCGAGCGCGTAGCCGCGTTCGGCCTTGCTCGCGTGTCCGAGCCGCAGCGGCACGTCCTGCGCGAAGCCCCGGGCAAGCTCGAACAGGCGCTGCGGATCGCCCGCCTTCAGCTCGATCTCGACCTCGCTCACCGGCGCGTGCCGCTCCCCCGCGCGGATCTCGCCGCAGTCGATCGCGAGCTCCGCCGTGGACCCGTCGGGAAAGGCGAGCAGCCGCGCCGTGCGGTCGAACCGCGTGACAAAGACCGGCGCCAACCGGTCGCGCACGTCGCGCTGCGCGAAGAGCCGCCGGTAGCGCGTCGCGTCGAGCGCGGCGAGGTCGATCTGCTCGCCCGCAACCTCCCACTCCAGCTCCTCGCGCACGTGCAGTCCGGCCGCCGCCCCGCCCTCGCCCTTCAGCGTTTGGACCCAGCGCGCACCGCTCTGCCGCAGCCGCAGCGCGACGCCGTCGCGCTCCAGGGCGAAGTCCGGCGTGTCGAAATAGACGCTGTGGAGCGTTTGCTTGCGACGCACCCGGCGGCGCACCGCCTTCAGTGCCGGATGGCGGGCGATCCGCGCGAGGTGCGCGGGCGCGACTAGCAGCTTGAGCTCGATCTCCATCGCCGGCCGCTGATCGCGTCAGCGCCGCTGCGCCGCAAACACCCCGGGCACCTCGGCGAGTTGCGCGAGCGCGCGCCGCAAATGGTCCAGATCGCTCACTTCCGCGGTGAACAGCATCGTCGCCGCGTGCGCCCGGCTCTGGGTCCGCACGGCGGTGACGTTGATCCGCTCGCGCAGGAACACCTCCGACAGGTCGCGCAGCAGCCCCTGCCGGTCGTTCGCCTGCACCGCCACGTCCACCGGGAACACCCCCGGTCCGCGCGCGCCCCACTGCGTGTCGATCGCGCGCTCCGGCTGTCGAGCGAGCAGCTCGGCGAGGCTGCGGCAGCCGCGCCGGTGGACCGACACACCGCGCCCGCGCGTGACGAAGCCGACGATCGCGTCCGGCGGCGCGGGTTTGCAGCAGCGCGCGAGCTGGGTCATCAGCCGGTCGACGCCGACGATCAAGATGCCGCCGCCCCCGCCGCTCGCCTTGCTCTTCTTGGTGACCAGGTCCTCGGCGGCCGGCGGCTCAGCGCCGCGCAGGGCAGCCTGCACCGCCCGCGGGCCGATCTCTTCGCGGCCGACCGCCGCGAACAGCTCGTCGCTCTTCGCAAAACCGAGCTCCTGCGCCAGCTGCTCCAGGTTGACGCTCGTCGCCCCTTCGCGTTGCAGCTCGCGCTCGACGATCGCGCGGCCGTCGGCGACGGTGCGCGCGAGCTCCTCGCTGTTGAACCACTGCCGCACCTTGTGCCGCGCGCGCGAGCTCGCGAGGTAGCCGAGCTGCGGGTTGAGCCAATCGCGCGACGGTCCGCCCGTCTTGGCGGCGACGATCTCGACTCGCTGCCCGTTGTCGAGCTTGTAGTCGAGCGGGACCATCACGCCGTCCACCTTCGCCCCGCGGACGCGGTGGCCGAGGTCGGTGTGCAGCGCGTACGCGAAGTCGATCGGTGTCGCGCCGCGCGGCAGGTCGATCACCTTGCCCTGCGGGGTGAGCAGGTAGACCGTGTCGTCGAGAGCGGCCCGCTTCGACTGCTCGACCCAGTCGGCGGCGTCGACCACTTCATCGCGCCAGGCGAGCACCTGGCGGAGCCAAGCGATCTTGTCGTCGAAGCGATCGCCCTTGGCACCCCGGCCCTCCTTATAGCGCCAGTGCGCCGCGACGCCCAACTCGGCATGCCGGTGCATCTCGTGGGTGCGGATCTGGACCTCGAGCGACCGGCCGTCGGGACCGGCGACCGCGGTGTGCAGCGATCGATACTGATTGTCCTTCGGGCGCGAAATATAGTCGTCGAACTCCTTCGGGATCGGCTGCCACAGGTTGTGCACGATGCCGAGCACGGCGTAGCAATCCTTGACCGTGTCGACCAGCACGCGCAGGCCGCGGACGTCGTAGAGCTCGCCGAACTCGAGTCCCTTTTGCCGCATCTTGCTGTAGATGCTGTAGAGGTGCTTCGGCCGGCCGGTGACCTCGCCGTGGATGCCGGCCGCCGCGATCTCGCGCGCGAGGATCGCCATCGTCTCGCCGATGAACCCCTCACGCTCCGCGCGCCGCTCGTCGAGCTGCTGCGCGATGCGCTGATAGAGCTCCGGCTCGAGGAACCGGAACGACAGGTCCTCGAGCTCCCACTTCAACTGCCACACGCCGAGCCGGTTCGCGAGGGGCGCGTAGATGTCGAGCGTCTCGCGCGCGACCGGCGCTCGCGCCGCGTCGCTCGCGTCGGCGAGAAAGCGCAACGTCTGCGTGCGGCTCGCGAGGCGAATCAGCACGACCCGGATATCCTCGACCATGGCGAGCAGCATCTTGCGCAGCGTCTCGGCCTGCGACTGTCGGTCCCGCTCGTCGGCCGCGGCGAGCCCGCGCGTCACGACCCGCAGCCGGTTCAGCCTGGCGACCCCGTCCACCAGCGCGGCGACCGCGGCGTCGAACCGGGCGGCGAGCTTCGCGGCCGCGTCGGGGAGGTACTCGGGGACGGCGAACAGCAGGCCAGCCGCCCGCGTCGACGCGTCGAGGCGCAGCGCGGCGAGGTTGGCGGCGAGACCATAGGCGTGAGCGAGGGCGGACTCCCCGGTGCCGAGGAGCCGGCCCTCGTAGAGCGGGGCGGCGAACGCCGCGGCCCGGACGACGAGCTCGCGCTCCGGCCCATCGAGCCCCGCGAGCGCGGGCTCGAGCGCGGCGGCGGCCGCCGGGGCGGGCGCGGGACGCTGGGTGACAGTGACCACGGTGGGGAGCGCTGGCGGAACCCGGTCATGTTACCGGACGGGCGCAGCCGCGTCGGTCATAATCCGGCGCTCGCCTTTGGTCACTCGTCTCCGGCCGCTTCAGGAATGCCGCTCCTTCGCACTTGGCGCCGCAAGCGCATCCTGCGGCGCAGCCGCATCGCCGACGCTCTCTGGCGCGAGGTGGTCCAGGGCCTGCCGTTCCTCGCCGGGATGTCGGCGGCCGAGCTCGCGCGGCTGCGCGAGCTCGCGCTCCTGTTTCTGCACGAGAAGCAGCTGCACGGCGCCGGCGGGCTCGTGCTGACCGACGAGATCCGGCTGGCGATTGCGCTGCAGGCAGTGCTGCCGATCCTCCATCTCGGGCTCGATCTCTACGACGGCTGGGTCGGCGTGGTCGTGTATCCGACCGAGTTCCGCGTGCGCCGCCAGGAGCTCGACGAAGACGGCGTGATGCACGAGTGGGAGGACGATCTCTCCGGCGAGGCGTGGCCCGGCGGCCCGGTGATGCTGTCGTGGGAGGATGTGGCGATCGGCGCCGCGGCGAGCGCGGCCGGGGGCGAGCGCGGCTACAACGTCGTCATTCACGAGTTCGCGCACAAGATCGACATGCGCAAGGGCGAAGCCGACGGCTATCCCACGCCGCACGCCGACATGGACCGCGGGGTCTGGGAGCGCACGCTCGAATCGGCGTACGCGCGCTTCCTCGGCATGGTCGACCGCGATGTGGAGACGCTGCTCGACCCGTACGCGGCCGAGCACCCGGCCGAGTTCTTTGCCGTCGCGAGCGAGACTTTCTTCACCGATCCGCACGCGCTGAAGGCAGAGCTGCCGGGGCTCTACGAGCAGCTCAAGCTCTTCTACCGCCAAGACCCGGCCGCGCGCCTGCCGCCGCCACCCGCCTAAGGGAAGGGCTACTTCAAGCCGCCAGCAAGAACTCGCGCACCACCGCGATTTGATCCTCGTGCATGAGCGTCGGGGCGTGGCCGATGCCGGGAAATTCAACCAGCTGCGCGCGCGGGCCGCGTTCGGTCATCGCGACCGCGACCTCCCGGGTGAGGAGATCGGACTCCGCGCCGCGCAGGAGCAGCGTCGGGCAGCCGATCGCGTCCCAGATCGGCCAGCTCTCGATGTCGACGCCCGCGTCGAGCGACGCAAAGGGCACGGCGATGGCCGGGTCGTAGTGGACGCGATAGGTGCCGTCCGGCGCGCGGCGGACCGCATGCTCGGCGAGGAAGCGCCACTCGTCGTCCGAGTGCGGCCCGAACGAAGCGCTCACGGCGCGAACATATTCCTCGGCCTGCGCGAAGTTCGCGAACGGCGGCGCCTGGCCGACATACCCGCCGATGCGTTGAAGCGATGCCGCCGTGATCACCGGGCCCGCGTCGTTCACGACCAGCCGCCCGATCGGCGAGCGCTCCTGCGCGGCGAGCGCCATTCCGACCAGCGCCCCGAGCGATGTGCCGACCCAGTGCACGGTCTCGACGTCGAGGCGCGCGATCAGCGTGACCAGGTCGTTGACGTACGTCGGCATCGTGTACTCGGCCGGGCGCTTGAGCCAGTCGCTCGCGCCGCGCCCGGGCAGATCGGGGCAGATCACGCGGTACCGGTGCACGAGCGCGGCAGCCAGCCGGTCGAAGTCGCGCGCGCAGCGCGTGAGCGCATGCACGCACAGGAGCACCCGTCCGTTCCCCGGATCGCCCCATTCGAGATACGACAGGCGGTGCAGCCCGGTCGGGGTCGCGCACAAGACGCTCGTGCGGTGGGGAGCGGTCATCGCCTTCAGTGCCGCTGCGGCTCGAGCCAGTGATGCGCGAGCAGCGCGGCCACCTCGCGGGCTTCCGGATCGACCGCCTCCAGCGTGAAACCGCCGCCCGGGACCTCGCGCATCGCGGTCTTCAGCTTCTCGGCCCGAACGTTGGCCGGGTTCACCTTGTAGCCGTACGCCGCGCAGCGCTGCCGTTCGATCGCCGTCTCCGCCGGCGGGCTTTCGGCAAACCAGATCCATTCGGCCGCAAATTCGTTCGCGAGTCGGTCGAGCGCGCCGAGCAGCGGCGCCTCGATCGGCGATCGTCGATCCAGCACCGCGTACTCGGCCTGATCGGCGGCTATCGTCCAGCGCTCGGCCCATTCCGGTTCGACGCCGTCGCTCGCGTCGAGGACGGTCCGATCCCCGTGCCGCTGCAGGCGGAAGAACGCGTGCTGCGTGGCGCTCAGCACGTAGCCGATCCACTCGCCCGCGCGCTCGCGACGGTACGCCGCGGCGAAGACCAAGGCGCCCTCGGCGTCGACGCGCAGCTCGCGGCCGCTCCCCGCCGCGCCCGGGGCCGCGGCGGCCGAGTGGTGGGTGAGCCGACCGGCCTGAATCAGCGAGTGTCCGGCGTCGCCGCCGGCCGGGTTCTCCCACCGCACCTCGACCGCGAGCGCCGGAAAGTCGATCGATGCCGACACGAAGGCCGGGTACGGGACCCCCGGGCCGTTGATGCGATAGTCGAGCCGGCCAGGCGTGTGCAGCTCGCGATACCGCGCGTCGGGCTCGGCGTCGAGGAGCTCGTTCACCCGCCGCCGGTACGCCCCGAGCTGCGCGTCATCGCCGGCGACGGCGATCGTGGCATGGATCTGGCGTGTCATCGCGTCGTGTGCGCCTTCGGTCCGCCAAAGTATACGACCCCCGCGCGCGCACCATGCCGTGGCCTCTCGGCACCACCGCGGTGCGCGGCGCGGGAGGCGCCGGGCGCGCGGACGACGCGGGGCGCGCGCGGCCCCCGTGGCACGGCCGTTGCTCGGCCTGGTAGCGGTTGCGGAGTAGACTACTTTCTCCGCTGCGCCCCCCCGACCGCAATGACCGCGAACCCCAAGATCTTCTTCGATGAGATGCGCGGTTTCGCGGGCGAGGTGCTGCCCCACTACCGGCCGTTCGTCGAGTGGGTAGAGAAGCTCCCGCCCGAGTATCTCGCGCAAAAGCGCCAGGAGGCCGACGTCCTCTTCCGGCGCGTCGGGGTCACGTTCGCGGTCTACGGCGAGGAAGCGGGCACCGAGCGGCTGATCCCGTTCGACATCGTGCCCCGCATCGTGCCGGCCGCCGAGTGGCGGCTGCTCGAGCGCGGACTCGCGCAGCGCGTGCGCGCGCTGAACCTCTTCCTGCGCGATATCTACCACGAGCAGTCGATCCTCAAGGAAGGGATCATCCCGCCGCGCAAGGTGCTCGAGAACGCGCAATATCGCTCGGTCATGCAGGGCCTGCACGTGGCGGGCGGCACCTACGCCCACGTCGCGGGCATCGACGTCGTGCGCGCGGACGCGGGCGAGTTCTACGTGCTGGAGGACAATCTGCGCGTGCCCTCGGGCGTCTCCTACATGCTCGAGAACCGCAAGATGATGATGCGGCTCTTTCCCGAGGTGTTCGCGCGGAACGAGGTCGCCCCGGTCGACCACTACCCCGACCTGCTGCTCGACACCCTGCGCCAGGTCGCACCGGCCGGGGTCACCGATCCGACGGTCGTGCTGCTCACCCCCGGGTCCTACAACTCGGCCTACTTCGAGCACACCTTCCTCGCGCAGAACATGGGCATCGAGCTCGTGGAGGGGCAGGATCTCGTCGTGCGCGACCAGACCGTGTACATGCGCACCACGCGCGGCCCGCGGCGGGTCGACGTGATCTATCGCCGGATCGACGACGACTTCCTCGACACCCAGGTGTTCCGCCCGGACTCGGTGCTCGGCGTGCCGGGGCTCTTCTCCGCCTACAAGGCCGGGCGGGTGACCCTCGCGAACGCGATCGGCACCGGCGTCGCCGACGACAAGTCGATGTACCTGCATGTCCCGGACATGATCGAGTACTACCTGGGCGAGAAGCCGATCCTGAAGAACGTGCCGACCTATCAGCTGCGCAAGAAAGACGACCGGCACTACGTGCTCGAGCACCTGCACGAGCTGGTCGTGAAGGAGGTGCACGGGTCGGGCGGGTACGGCATGCTGGTCGGCCCGGCCTCGACGATGACGCAGCGCGCGGAATTTCGCGAGCGCATCATCGCCAACCCCGAAAAGTACATCGCGCAGCCGACGCTCGCGCTGTCCACCTGCCCGACCTTCGTCGCCACCGGGATCGCGCCGCGCCACATCGATCTGCGCCCGTTCGTGCTGTCGGGCAAGGACGTGCGGATCGTCCCCGGCGGGCTCACCCGAGTCGCGCTCCGCGAGGGGTCGCTGGTAGTGAATTCATCCCAGGGCGGCGGCACCAAAGACACCTGGGTGCTCGACAGCGCGAAGGGGGAGGCGCAGGAGCCGGCGCCGCAGCATCAGGAGCAGCATGCTAAGTAGAACCGCCAACGAGCTGTACTGGATGTCGCGCCACGTCGAGCGCGCGGAGAACACCGCGCGCATGCTCGACATCACCTACCGCATGTCGCTCCTGCCGTATCGGCTGATGGCGCCGGGGGAAAAGTGGGCCGAGCCGTGGGCGCTGCCGCTCATCATCACCGGCCTCGCCACCAGCTACTACCAGCGCTACTCCGAGCTCTCGCCGGAGAACGTGCTGCATTTCATGGTGCTCGACGCCTCCAACGGCTCCTCGATCTACTCGTCGCTGCAGATCGCGCGCGAGAACGCGCGCGCGCAGCGCGGCGCGATCACGATCGAGATGTGGGAGGGCCTGAACGAGACCTGGCTGCAGATGCGCAACAAGACCTTCGCCGACATCACCGCGCGCGGCGTGTCGGAGTTCTTTGACTGGGTCAAGGATCGCAGCCATCTCTTCCGCGGCATCACCTTCGGCACCATGCTGCGCGACGAGGGCTACAGCTTCATCCGCCTCGGCACGTTCCTGGAACGCGCCGACAACACCGCGCGCATCCTCGACGTGAAGTATCACACGCTGTTGCCGAGCCTGCACGATGTCGGCGGCGCCGTGGACTACTACCAGTGGTCGGCGCTGCTGCGCTCGGTGTCGGCCTTGAGCGCGTACCGCAAGATCTATCGCGACGTGATCACGCCGTTTCGCGTCGCCGAGCTCCTGGTCCTGCGCGACGACGTGCCGCGCAGCCTGCACGCCTGCATGAACGCAATCTACGAGATCCTGCAGGAGCTGCGCGAGGAGGACCGCCTCGAGTCGGAGCGCCTCGCGGGCGAGCTCCACGCGCGGCTCCACTACGGCAAGACCGAGCGCATCTTTGAGGTCGGGCTGCACGAGTATCTGATCGACTTCCTGGACAAGATCGGCGCGCTCAATGTCGAGCTAAACAAGCAGTTTCTCGTCCCCACCTACCAGTGAGCGGGGGCCGCGCGCGGCCGGCCGCTCGCGTAGAATCCGCGCTTTGTTGCCCGGGTGACTTAAACCGCGATGACCTACTGTGTCGGCGTCTTGCTCGAGGCCGGGATGGTGTTCGCCTCCGATTCGCGCACCAACGCCGGGGTCGACCACGTCTCGAGCTTCCGCAAGATGACGACCTACGAGCGGCCCGGCGACCGGGTCATCGTCATCCTGAGCTCGGGCAATCTGTCGGTGACGCAGAATGCGGTCACGCTGCTCGAGAGTCGCGCCCGGCCGGGCGAGGCCGCGCCCAACATCTGGAACGCGCAGTCGATGTACGAGGTGGCCACGCTGCTCGGCGACGCGCTGCGCGAGATCATGCGGCGCGACACGCCGTACCTCACCCAGAACAACATCGACGCCAACGCCAATTTCATCCTCGGCGGCCAGCTCCGCGGCGAGCGCCAGCGCCTGTTCATGCTGTACCAGGAAGGAAACTTCATCGAGGCGACGCCGGAGACGCCGTTCTTCCAGGTCGGTGAAACGAAGTACGGCAAGCCCATCATCGATCGCGTCGTGAATCCCACAACCACCCTGGTCGACGCCACCAAGTGCGTCTTGGTGTCGTTCGATTCGACGATGCGCTCCAACGTGTCGGTCGGCCTGCCGATCGATCTCGTGATCTACGGCAAGGACGAGCTGCGCATCCAGCTGCAGCGGCGCATCACCGAGGCCGACCCCTACTTCGCGATGATCCACCGCCGCTGGGGCGAGGGCCTGCGGCGCGTGTTCGCGCAGCTGCCCGACCCGCACTGGGAGGACGTCGGGCAGTGACGGGCGCAGGCTCGGCCCGCGTTAGCGCATGACGATCCGGGTCGCCCTGCATCACCGGACGCGCTACGCCTTCGACCGGTTGGTCGGCCTGTCGCCGCACGAGATCCGCCTACGGCCGGCGCCGCACTGCCGCACCCCGATTCACAGCTATTCGCTACGAGTCCTGCCCGAGAAGCACTTCATCAACTGGCAGCAGGACGCGTACGGGAACTACATCGCGCGGCTCGTCTTCCCCGAAAAGGCGCGCGCCCTCGAGATCGCCGTCGACCTGGTCGCCGACATGACGGTGATCAACCCGTTCGACTTCTTCGTCGAGCACTGGGCCGAGCGCTATCCGTTCGCCTATCCGCCGCAGCTCGCAGCGGAGCTCGCGCCCTACCTCGAACGCGAGCCGGCCGGCCCGCTGCTCGCGGCCTGGCTTGCCGACTTCGGCCGCGCGAGGTTCGCCCCGGGCGCGAACATCGTGCACTTCCTGGTGCATCTCAACGAGCGGCTGCACCAGCAGGTGAAGTACCTGGTCCGGATCGAGCCGGGCATTCAGCCGCCCGATGACACGTTGCGCCTGGCGTCCGGCTCGTGCCGGGATTCGGGCTGGCTGTTGGTCCAGTGCCTGCGCCATCTGGGGCTTGCCGCGCGGTTCGTCTCCGGCTACCTCGTCCAGCTCGCGGCCGACGTGAAACCGCTCGACGGCCCCCCCGGCCCGACCGCCGACTTCGCGGACCTGCACGCCTGGGCGGAGGTCTATCTGCCCGGCGCCGGCTGGGTCGGACTCGATCCGACTTCGGGCCTGCTCGCGGGCGAAGGGCACATTCCGCTCGCGGCGACCGCGTTCCCGTCCAGCGCCGCGCCGCTGACGGGCTTCACCGACGTGTGCGAGTCGCAGCTCGAGTTCGAGATAAGCGTCACGCGCATTCACGAAGACCCGCGCGTCACCAAGCCCTACACCGATGACCAGTGGTCGGCGATCGACGGGCTCGGGCGCGCGGTCGACCGGGAGTTCGAAGCCCATGCGGTGCGGCTCACGCACGGGGGCGAGCCGACTTTCGTGTCGATCGACGACATGGACGGCAGCGAGTGGAACTTCACCGCGCTGTCGGCGACGAAGCAGGAGCTCGCGGAACGCCTGGCGGGGCGCCTGAAGGAGCGTTTCGCCCCCGGTGGGCTGCTGGTCTATGGGCAGGGCAAATGGTATCCGGGCGAGCCCCTGCCGCGCTGGGCGCTCGGGCTCTACTGGCGCCGCGACGGGCGGCCGCTGTGGCGTAACGCGGCGCTCATCGCCGATGAGTCCTCGCGCGCCGACGCGCGCGCCGAGGACGCCGAGCGCCTCGCGCGCGCGCTCGCCCACGAGGTCGGCCTGGATGCGAGCTTTTTGGTTGCCGCGTACGAGGATCCGCTCCCGCTCTTGCGGCTCGAGGGAAACCTGCCGCTCAACATCGATCCGGCGACCGTGCCGCTCAAGGACTATGACGACCGTGCGCGCCTGCGCCGTGCGCTCGAGCGCGGACTGGCAACGCCGGCCGGCTATGTGCTGCCGCTGCGCGCCCGCGCGCCCGCGCGAGCGCCCCAGGCGGCCGCCGGCGAGGTGACGCCGCCGAGCTGGCAGTCGACCTGGGAGAGCTCGCCCTGGCCGCTCAAGCGCGGCGCGCTCTTCCTGCTGCCGGGGGACTCGCCGATCGGCTACCGTCTCCCGCTCGGCTCGCTCCCGGAGCGAGCGCCCGAGGAGATCGAGCCCGAGTTCGCCCGTGATCCGTTCGACCCGCGCGACGATCTGCACGATGCGCACGTCCGCGCCGAGCACGGCAAGCGCGCGCAGCCGCGCGGCGCGCCGACCCCGCGCGAGGTGGTGCGAACGGCGCTGTGCGTCGAAGCGCGCGGCGGGCGCATTCACGTTTCGCTGCCACCCCTCACCCACGTCGAGGACTACCTCAATCTCGCGGCCGCCATCGAGCACGTCGCCGAGGCGCTCGGCACCCCGGTACGGGTCGAAGGCTACCCGCCGCCGCGCGATCCGCGCCTGCGCTCGCTCGCGATCACGCCCGACCCCGGCGTGATCGAGGTGAACATCCATCCTGCGTCCAGCTGGGAGGAGCTCGTCGCGAACACGGCTGCGCTCTACGAGGCGGCGCGGCTCACGCGCCTCGGCACCGAGAAGTTCATGCTCGACGGGCGCCATACCGGCACCGGCGGCGGCAACCACATGACGCTCGGCGGCGCCGCCGTCGCGGAGAGCCCGTTCCTGCGCCGACCCGATCTGCTGCAGAGCCTGATCAGCTACTGGCAAAACCATCCGGCGCTGTCGTACCTCTTCTCGGGGCTCTTCATCGGGCCGACCAGCCAGGCCCCGCGCGTGGACGAGGCGCGCGACGACAACCTGTACGAGCTCGAACTCGCATTCCAACAGATGAGCGAGCGTCTGCGGCCGGGGACCGAGGCCGACTTCCCCTGGCTGGTCGACCGATTGCTGCGGCACCTGCTCGTCGACCTGACCGGCAACACCCACCGGGCAGAATTCTCGATCGACAAACTGTATTCGCCGGAGGGGCCGAGCGGCCGGCTGGGCCTGGTCGAGCTGCGCGGCTTCGAGATGCCGCCGCACCCGCGCATGGCGCTCGTGCAGGGGCTGCTGGTGCGCGCGCTGGTCGCACGGTTCTGGCAAGCCCCGTACCGCGGCCGGCTCGTGCACTGGGGAACCCAGCTGCACGACCGCTGGATGCTGCCGCACTTCGTCCAGCAGGACATCCACGACGTGGTGATCGATTTGCGCGCCGCCGGCTATCCGTTCCGCGAGGAGTGGTTCGCACCGTTCGTCGAGTTTCGCTTTCCGCGATACGGCGCGGTCACTTACCTCGGCGTCACGGTCGAACTGCGCCAGGCGCTCGAGCCGTGGCACGTGCTGGGCGAGGAGATATCCGGCGCGAGCACCGCGCGCTACGTCGACTCCTCGGTGGAGCGGCTGCAGGTGAAAGCGAGCGGTATGACCGGCGAGCGACATGTCGTGACCTGCAACGGCCGTCCCGTTCCGCTGCACGCGACCGGCGTGCCCGGCGAGTTCATCGCCGGGGTGCGCTACAAAGCGTGGGGCCCGCCGTCCGCGCTCCACCCGACGATCGGCGTGCATACCCCGCTCGTCTTCGACCTCGTCGATACCTGGAGCGGGCGCGCGATCGGCGGCTGCACCTATCATGTGGCGCACCCCGGCGGCCGCCACTACGAGACCCACCCGGTGAACGCCAACGAGGCCGAAGCGCGGCGCTGCGCGCGGTTCTGGAGCCATGGCCACACCCCGGGTGCGATGACGGTAGCGCGCGAGCCGCCGAACCAGAGCTTTCCGTACACGCTCGACCTGCGCTGCCGCCCGGGTACGTGATGAGGCGGATCGGGCGCCTCGAGGCGGTGTGCTACACTCCGCCGCCGCTTTCGGTTCAAGCCCATGCGGCGACCTTGCGCTCCATGGCCAGGCTCGTGCCGGCGGGCGGGTGCACTGGGTCGGATCACAACAACGCATACCGAAGCATGGGAGTCCTCTTGCGTGCAATGCTTCTGGCACTCGCGTTGATCGCGCCGCTCGCTGCGGCACAGGAGTCTGGGAGCACTGCGGCACAAAAACCTGGGGGCGCGGCGACACCGGATGCACCGGAATCTGGGAGCGCGGCGACACCGGGATCTGAGAGCACTGCGGCGCCGGAATCTGTGAGCGCCGCACCGCCGGAATCCAAGAGCTGGTGGCGCAAAAGCCTGGACGCCGTCAACTACACCACGCCGGACGCGCTCGCGACGAAGGACGCCCAGGGCGAGGACCGGGGATGGTTCAGCGGCACCTGGGATGGGACGAAGCGGATCTGGCGCGACGGCAAGTACGACGTGTACCTCTCCGGCTACACCTGGCACATGCCCTTCGCCTATACCAAGCAACAGCGCCTGCAGGAGAACCACAATACCTTCGGTCTCGGGTTTGGCAAGACCCTCACCGATGAGCGCGACAACCAGTACAGCCTCTACGGGCTAGTCTTTTCCGATTCGCACTACAAGCCGGAGTACAACCTCGGCTACGCCTGGGTCGCGCGCTGGCGGGTGGTCGACGGCGTCCGCGTCGGCGCCGGCTACACGCTGGCCCTCGTGTCGCGGAGCGACATCAATAACTACGTGCCCTTTCCGGCGGTGGCGCCGCTCTTGAGCATCGGCAACAACACGTTCACCGTGTTCGGCACGTACATCCCGGGCAGCGCGAGCGTCGCCTACTTCTTCGGCCGAATAAGCTTCGACGTGAAGTAGGCGAGCACGGCTTTCGTCGCGCTCGCCGGCCGGGCGCGAAGCCTCAGCGCGCTCGCGCGGACCCCCTCCCCCGCGCCGCATGGCGCAATGTGAGCAATGTGCCGCGTGTCCTCCACGGTCCCGACTTGACAGGCTCGTTATGCCGCTGTCATACTCGTCGGCGCGGTTGGGCGAGGACCGCGGCCAAAAAAACAACACACTGGGGAGTCGATCGAAGCATGTCCCGCATCGCTGCTGCGCGCCGCGCGCTATACGGCATCACCCGCGTCGACCACGAGCGTTCCCGCACCCATGCCTGGCGGGTGACTATCCAGCGCCAAGGCCGAATCTACGTCGGGCACTTTTCCGACGGCGTCTACGGCGGCAAGCAGAAGGCGCTCGGCGCCGCCAAGCAATATCGCGACGAGGTGCTCGCGAAGCACCCCCCGCTGTCGCGGCGCGCCTACTGCTCGATCCTCCGGCGCAACAACCGGTCCGGGCTCGCCGGGGTGTCATTCCATGCCGAAGTGATCGAAACCGGGCGCGGTCCGGTCGAGCGGCGCTTCTGGATCGCGCGCCTGCCCCTCGAACCGTGGCGCACCAAGCTGGTGAAATTCTCGGTGGCGAAATACGGCGCCGAAGAGGCCTTCCGCCGCGCGGTGAAGGCCCGCCTCGATGCGCTGCAAGGCGTGTCGGGCAGCGTCGGCGCGCGTGCGGCGCAGCGTCAAAGCGCCTGAGCGCTCGCGCCTCGGCCGAGGCGCTCCTGCGACACGCGCGTCCCTGACGCCGCAGGCCAACGGGCGCCCGCGTGCGCGGGCGCCCCGGACGGGCATCGTGCCGCTGCCTTCGCCTCGATCGGCGTCGGTGGGCGGACCCGCCCGAAGCCCGGCCGTCCGCTGCAACCCGGTGCGGCAATCGCTCGACCCCCCCGCTAGTCTTGTGTCCGAGAAATAACTGGTGATTTGGGTTTCTTTTTTCTGCTGTGTGGCGCGGTGCAGCCGGGCTTGATCTGCTCGAGGGTCTGGCGGCACCGGGCGAGTTTGGCCTGGATAGAATCGACGGTGGCGGTCCAGACGAACGGCTGCGGACTCTCGTTCCAGGCTTCGAGGAATTGGGCGATGGCGATCTGAAGATCCGCGACGCTGGCGAACGAACCGCGCCGCACCGCCTTGGTGGTTAACTCTGCGAACCAGCGTTCCACCAAGTTCAACCAAGACCCCGAGGTGGGGGTGAAGTGAAAGTTGAATCGGGGATGACGCTTCAGCCAAGCCTTCACGTTCGGATGGGTGTGGGTGCCGTAGTTGTCCATCACCAAGTGGAGCGGGACCGCTCCCGGAAATTCCTGGTCCAGACGGCGCAGGAACTTCAGGAACTCTTGGTTGCGATGACGGGCGTAGCACTGACCAATGACCTTGCCCTGCAGCAGTTCCAAAGCGGCGAACAGGCAGGTCGTTCCGTTGCGCTTGTAATCGTGCGTCATGGTGCCCAGGCGCCCCTTCTTCAGCGGCAATCCGGGCTGGGTCCGGTCCAGCGCCTGGATCTGAGTCTTCTCGTCTACGCACAGCACCAGCGCGTGCTCGGGGGGATTCAGGTACAGCCCCACCACATCGGTCAGCTTGTCCAAAAACCGGCTATCCCGCGACAGCTTGAACCGTTTGATACGGTGGGGCTTGATATGGTGGCTGCGCCAGATATTGCTGATCGTGGACTTGCTCACGCCTTGGGCTTGCGCCATTTGCCGGCAGCTCCACTGGGTCATGCCTTTGGGCTTGGTGCGCAGCGTCGCCGCCACGATCGCCTTGATCTTGTTCGATCCATACGTGGGCTTGCGCCCACGCCCGGGGGCGATCTTCCACAAACTCTCCGGGCCCGCCTCGGCAAACCGATCGCGCCACAGCGCTACGGTCTTGGTATCGATACCCAACTGCGCAGCGATCGTCAAATTCGTCTGACCAGCCGCGGCGGCGAGCACAATCCGGCATCGAAGGGCCACTTGCTGCGGCGTTCCGTGCGCTGCCAGCCACTGCTCAAGCTGTTCGCGCTCGCGATCGGTCAGACTCAAAGCTCGGGCGGTTCTCGACATGCTTCATGATAGCCGAACCGCCACAATAATAACAGCTATTTGTTGGACACTACACTAGAATGACCTGCGCTCGGCCCGCCGTGCCACCTCGATGCCGCGCAAATATTTGCGGAAGTACCTCCCGAGCCACGACTCGGTCCGGCGGAACAAATACCTCGCCACGCTGGGCGGGGCGCTGCACCACCCCAACCTCTGGCACCTGAACCGCCGTTCGGTGTCGGGCGGCGTCGCGATCAGGCTCTTTTGCGGGCTGATTCCCGGACCGTTCCAGATGATCGGCGCAGCGCTCGTCGCCATCCCGTGCAGAGTGAATCTGCCGGTCGCGCTCGCCACGACGCTCTACACCAATCCCATCACCATCGTGCCGCTCTACGTCGCGGCGTACTGGATGGGGTCGCTCGGGACCGGCGCGAGCGGCTCGATCGCCGCCCCGCCCGAGTTCGCCTGGCCGCACCTCGGCGCCTGGGTGGGCGCGCTAGCGGATTGGATGCTCGAGCTCGGCAAACCGCTCGCGATCGGCCTGGTCGTGCTGGCGGCGTCGCTCGCGGGGCTCGGCTGGATCGCGGTGCGGGCCGCATGGCGCGCGTGGGTGGTGATCCAGTGGCGGCGGCGCAAGCTCCGGCGGGGCGGCAACCGATTGACATAACAGTCCGGCGACATTGCCACGCCCCCGCGCGGGGCTCCGCCCGCGCTCCTCCTCGGCCGACATTCGGCCCGCGGGCCGCCAGTCAGAATGCCGACAGCGCCGCCGTCTCACTCGCCAGTTGGCGCGGCGCCGCCAAGGCGATGCCGCGCCGTTGCTGCGCAGCATCCTCGGTGCGAGATCGCTCCCCTTTACCGCGCCGCGCATCAGCCGTACCCTTGGCGATGCCGGCATCCAGCGCTGCGCGCTGAAATGAAGCGGCCATCCCGCCTGTTAGCCCGTGTCGGCGGCCAATACCAACCACCTAGGAGGATGCCCGGATGATCCCGCCTGCCTTCGAATACCACGCGCCGAAGACCCTGCCCGAAGCCGCGCAGCTTCTCGGGACCCTCCGCGACGACGCGCGGCTCCTCGCCGGCGGACACAGTCTCTTGCCGTTGATGAAGCTCAGGCTCGCCGCGCCCGCCCACCTCATCGACCTGAACCAGGTGAACGAGCTGAAGGGCATCCGCGAGCAGGCGGGCGTCATCGTGATCGGGGCGATGACGCTCGAAAACGAGATCATCGGATCGGCGCTGCTGCAGCAGAAAGTCCCGCTGCTACCCGAAGTCGCGCGGCAGATCGCCGATCCGCAGGTGCGAAATCGCGGCACCATCGGCGGCGATCTCGCGCACGGCGACCCGGCCAACGACCATCCCGCGGCCGCCATGGCGCTCGACGCCGCGCTGGTGCTGTACGGGCCAAAGGGCGAGCGTACCGTCGCGGCCGACGGTTTCTACCTCGGCACGTTTGCGACGGCGCTCAAGGCCGACGAGATCCTCAAGGAGATTCGGGTGAAGCCGTTTGCCCCCGGGACGGGCTACGCCTACTGCAAGCTCAAGCGCAAGACCGGCGATTGGGCGACCGCGGCGGCGGCGGTCGTGCTGCAGGTTTCCGGCGGCAAGGCCAGCACCGTGCGCATCGCGCTCACCAACGTCGCGGCGGCGGCGCTGCGCGCGAAGGATGCGGAGGCGGCGCTGCTCGGCAAGCAGGTCACCGAACAGACCATCGCTGGCGCCGCGCAGGCGGCGATGGCTGCCTGCGATCCGGCCGAGGACCTGCGCGGCAGCCGGGAGTACAAGATCGCGATGGCGGGCGAGATGACCAAGCGCGCGCTCCGGCTCGCGCTGTCGCGCTGCAAGTGAACCGGGAGAACCAAGCCATGGCGAAAACGATGCTGACCCTGACGGTGAACGGAAAGAAGATCGAACAGGCGGTCGAGCCCCGCACGCTCCTGGTCCACTTCCTGCGCGAGACGCTGAGTCTCACCGGCACGCATATCGGCTGCGAAACGAGCCACTGCGGCGCTTGTACGGTGGACCTGGACGGCAAGTCGGTGAAGTCCTGCACCGTCTTCGCCGTGCAAGCGCAGGGCAGCACGCTGCTCACCGTGGAGGGCCTCGCCTCAGGCGGCAAGCTGCATGCGGTGCAGGAAGGGTTCACGCAGGAGCACGGCCTGCAATGCGGCTTCTGCACGCCGGGAATGATGATCCGCGCGTACCGGCTGCTGCAGGAGAACCCGAATCCGAGCGAGGAGGAGATTCGCGCCGGGATGGCGGGCAATCTGTGCCGCTGCACCGGCTACCAGAACATCGTGAAGGCGGTGCAGCACGCCGCCGCCAAGTTGCAAGCCGCCGCGAAAGCGGCCTGAGGAAGGATCGCATTCATGAACGCACCCGTGAACGAACGCCAGCAGAAGCTCGCCGGTATCGGCGAATCGCGCCTGCGCAAGGAAGACGCGCGCTTCATCCAGGGTAAGGGCAACTACGTCGACGACATCAAGCTGCCCGACATGGTGCACATGGACATCGTGCGCTCGCAGTACGCGCATGCTCGGATCAAGAAGATCGACAAGTCGAAAGCGCTCGCCGTGCCCGGCGTACTGGCGGTGCTCACCGCCGATGATCTCAAGCCGCTGAAGCTGCACTGGATGCCTACGTTGGCGGGCGACGTGCAGGCGGTGCTCGCCGACGAGAAAGTGCATTTCCAGATGCAGGAAGTGGCGGTCGTGGTCGCCGACGACCGCTACGTCGCCGCCGACGCGGTCGAGCTGGTCGAGGTCGAGTACGAGGAGCTGCCCGCGGTGATCGATCCGGCCGCGGCGTTGCAGCCCGGCGCACCCGTGCTGCGCGAGGATCTCGCCGGCAAGACCGAAGGCGCGCACGGCAAGCGCACCTCCCCCAACCACATCTGGACTTGGGAGTCGGGCGACAAGGCGAAGGCGGATGCGGCCTTTTCCGGGGCGGCGGTCACCGTCAAGGAGCAAATGCTCTACCCGCGCGTCCACCCCTCGCCGATGGAGACCTGCGGCTGCGTCGCCTCGTTCGATCCGGTGCGCGGCGAGCTCACGACCTGGATGACTTCGCAGGCGCCGCACGTCGTTCGCACCGTGGTGTCGCTGCTCTCCGGGCTGCCCGAGAGCAAGATCCGCATCATTTCACCCGATATCGGCGGTGGCTTCGGCAACAAGGTTCCGGTGTATCCGGGCTACGTCTGCGCGATCGTTGCCTCGATCGTGCTCGGCCGGCCCGTCAAGTGGGTCGAGGACCGGATCGAAAACTTGTCGACTACCGGGTTTGGCCGCGACTACCACATGACTGGCGAGCTCGCGGCCACCCAGGATGGGCGCATCACCGGCCTCCGCGTGAACGTGATCGCCGATCACGGCGCGTTCGACTCTCAAGCCGCCCCCTCCAAGCAGCCAGCCGGCCTGTTTGATATCTGCAGCGGCTCCTACGACATTCCGGCCGCCTATACGCGGGTCGACGGCGTCTACACGAACAAGGCGCCCGGCGGCGTGTCCTACCGCTGCTCGTTCCGGGTCACCGAGGCGGCGTACCTGATCGAGCGCATGGTCGACGTGCTCGCGCAGAAGCTCAAGATGGACAAAGCCGAGATCCGCACCAAGAACTTCATCCGCAAGGAGCAATTCCCGTACAAATCGGCGTTCGGCTGGGAATATGACTCGGGTGACTACCAAACCGCGTTGAACAAGGTGCTGGACGCGGTGGACTACAAGGGACTGCGCGCCGAGCAGGCAGAGAAGCGCAAGAAAGGCGAGCTGATGGGCATCGGCATCTCCACGTTCACCGAGATCGTCGGCGCCGGCCCGACCCGGATCTGCGACATCCTCGGTCTTGGGATGTTCGACAGCTGCGAGATCCGCGTCCATCCGACCGGCAGCGCGATTGCCCGCATGGGCACCATCAATCAGGGTCAGGGCCACCCGACCACCTACGCCCAGATCATCGCGACCGAGCTCGGCATCCCGTCCGACGAGATCCAGGTCGAGGAAGGCGACACCAGCACCGCGCCGTACGGGCTCGGGACCTACGGCTCGCGGTCGACGCCGCTCGCCGGGGCCGCGATCGCCATGGCATCGCGCAAGATCCATGCGAAGGCGAAGAAGATCGCCGCCAGCCTGCTCGAAGTCGGCGAGAACGACTTGGAGTGGGAGATCGACCGCTTCAAGGTGAAGGGCAACGACGCGAAGTTCAAGACGATGAAGGATGTCGCGTGGGCGGCCTATCACGAGCCCCCCGCGGGCATGGAGCCTGGCCTGGAAGCGGTGCACTACTACGACCCGCCGAACTTCACCTATCCGTTCGGCGCATACGTCTGCGTCGTCGACATCGACAAGTTCACCGGCGAGACCAAGGTCCGCCGCTTCTACGCGCTGGACGACTGCGGCACCCGCATCAACCCGATGATCATCGATGGGCAGATCCACGGCGGGCTCACCGAGGGCTTCGCGGTCGCGATGGGCCAGCAGCTCGTGTTCGACAAGCAGGGCAACATCCAAGGCAACACGTTCATGGATTACTTCGTGCCGACCGCCGTCGAGACGCCAAAGTGGGAGACCGACTACACGGTCACGCCTTCGCCGCACCACCCAATCGGCGCCAAGGGCGTGGCCGAATCGCCCCACGTCGGCAGCGTGCCGTGCTTCACCAACGCGATCGTGGATGCGTTCTCGCATTTGGGTGTCACGCACGTCGACATGCCGCACAATGCGTACCGCGTCTGGAAGACGATCGACGAGCTGCGCATCAACAAATAGCTTGCGCTTCTCGGAAGAGAGCGGCGTTCCCGGGCCACGCCCGGGCACGCTGTCCTTTTACGCACGCTGAAAGCGTAGTCGAGCTCGGCCTTCCGCTGCTCATCCGCCGGCAGCGGCTTTCGCGGCCGAGGAGCGAAGCGACGCGAGCACGGCAAGCTCCGCCTGCGGCGGTCGGCTGCAAGGCGTTCGGCGTCATAGTTCGCAGTCCATCAGAAGATTGTCGAACTTCACGCCTCGACGCTCGACGACTTGCGGCCGCACCAGCCGAAACCCCATCCGTTCGAAGAATGGCTGCGCCGTGACACTGACTTCCGCATGCAGTCGTCGCAGCCCGCGGCGCGTCGCCCAACAGACGAGCTGTTCCATGAGCTCTCGGCCAACACCTTGGCGCTGACAGTCGGAATCAGCGTAAAGCAGATCGATGCAACCCTCGTCGTCAATCCGAGCCAAGCCCGCAATGTGATTGTTGCGTGTCGATACGAAGACGCCGCCATTGGCGAGACGCGTGGACCAAGGAAGTAGTTCAGTTGTCTCCGGCGCCCAAGCGGCAATCTGCACCGGCGAGTAGTCACGGCAAGCTACTTCGCGAACGGAACGTTGAAACAAACCGACGACCGCCTCGAGATCGCTCGACCTGTACTCGCGCACCACGGTCACTCTCTTGACGCCGAATGCTTGACGTGAGTGGCGGACACCGGCTTGCCGGTGGCTGCCCGCTCGACGGCAGAGTCAGGGGCCCCTTTCGATGTACTGAACGTTCGCGATCCAGTTGCGCTTCCTTCGCGCGAGGCGAGACGCTTCCCCTTCACCATCGAAGCTTGCCGACACACGACGCAGGAGCGATTGATCAATCCCTTCGAACGCGTTAACACTGACGACCGCGTAAAGCTGGCCGTCGATCCGGCTGGTGACGACCGGCACTATGCCGCACCGCGCGCAGGTGTGGAACTCTGCGGTGCGGGTGCCGAACGCGTACTTGGACACGAGCGCGGGATCTTTGATCACTACCTCCAGCGCGCCCTTTGGATTGGAGGTCCATACGCCGCCGTGCTTGGTGCAAAACGAGCAGGTGCAGTCGCGCGCCGGAATTTCGGCAGGATCAGGCTCCCAGGTGAGAGAGAAGGAGATGTTCCCGCAGTGGCATTTACCGTGGATCAGCAAGTGTGCAATCTCCTTTTTTTGTGGCGCCTAACCGCTGCGTATGAGCCGCGCGCGTCAGCGCGTCGGCTCGATGTTGTATCGGAACTGGGGCTCTAGCTGTTCAGGGCAGACTCGATTTCTTTCAGTTCCAACGCCACGCTCTTCGACTTACTGAACGGCACGTCGGCCCTCTCATACCAGTAGCGGGCGTTGTCCAAATCACCTTCGATTAGGTGGACGAGGCCGTGGATGCGGAAGGCGAGCTTGTCGCGCATGCCCATGACGATTTCGTGGGCCTTGCTCCACTCGCGCCGGCGCAAGTGCGCGAGCGCCTGGCGGTGTTTGTCTGTCGATCTCGGCGCCGGCATTTTGCAATCTCCTCTTCGCCTAACCGTTCCGCATTACCGGGGCGCGCTGCCCTTGCGCGTCCGCGTACACGAGGCTGCTAGAGCGCGACCCCCCGCCTCAACGGTCAACTTTCAATGGTGACAATGTGTGCCTGGATCTTGCCGTCGACCGCGCCCTGCCCGAACCGCTTGCCGATGGCCTCCGCCGCGATGTCGGTTGCTTCGCCAAGCCGCAAGGCATCGCGGGTCTCGATCTCATTTCTTAGCGGTGTCCCCTGACAGTACGCAACCGCTGGGACCCGGGCGGATGTTGCCCGACTGCGCGCCGCGACCGTGTCAAATCGGGGTGCGGCAATGAATC
>Ga0187846_10000225_pt1 | contig 34288 bp, 19 predicted proteins | sample TC_taG_FD_161473 | JGI IMG/M metagenome (GOLD analysis project Ga0187846, IMG submission 161473) | Biofilm microbial communities from the roof of an iron ore cave, State of Minas Gerais, Brazil - TC_06 Biofilm (v2) | ecosystem: Environmental > Terrestrial > Deep subsurface > Cave > Wall biofilm... | reverse complement strand
CACCACGCGCAGGCGCTCGATGCCGCGGACGCGCAGGCTCGGATCCACGACAGCCCCGGCGTCCGTGCCCATCTTGCACGTGCCCACAGGATGATAGAGCGTCTGCGCTTCGTTGCGAATGAACTCGGCGATCTCGGCGTCGCTCTGAATGGCGGAGCCGGGATGCAGCTCTTCGCCCCGAAACGGCTCGAAAGCTTTGGTGCGCGCGATGGCGCGCGCGAGACGCACGCCTTCGACCATCACGCGCAGGTCGCGCTCGGTAGAAAGGTAGTTGGCGCGGATGGCGGCGGGCGCGAACGCGTCCGGCGAACGCAGCGACACTTCGCCACGGCTCTCGGGCGCGACGAGTGTGGGAGCGAAGCCGAGGCAGTGCTCCTTGCGGGTGTCGAAGCCGTGGTTGCGATAATAGGCGGGGCCAAAAAGCAATTGCAAATCGGGCGCGCGCCGGCCGGGCTCGGCGCCGTGGAAGACTCCGGCCTCAGCGACGTTCGACGTCAGCGGGCCGCGCCCGGCGCAAACATAGCGGACAAAGTTGAATAACGATTCGGCGCTCTGCAAGCTCACCGGCTGCGTGCAAAGATATCCCACCGACACCATTGGATGATCCTGTAGATTCTTGCCGACACCCGGCAGATCGTGAATCGCGGAGATGCCCACGCGCTGTAAGTCGTCCGCCGGGCCGATGCCGGAAAGCAGCAAGAGTTGAGGGGAATTGATGGCGCCGCCTGAAAGAATGACTTCGCGCTCGGCGCGCGCCTGCGCGGCGGCGCCGGCAACTACGTAGCCGACGCCCACCGCGCGATGCTTCTCGACGACCACGCGCGTGGCCTGCGCTCCGGTCAGTACGCTGAGATTCGGGCGGCTGAGCGCCGGCTTCAGGAACGCGTCAGCGGCGCTGTGACGCCGGCCGTTCTTCTGCGTCACTTGGTAGAGACCGACGCCTTCCTGCTGCGCGCCATTGAAATCGGGATTGGCGGGAATTCCCAACTCTCCAGCGCCGGACAGAAAAGCGCGAGTGAGCGGATTCACCGAGCGCAAGTCGGCGACATTGAGCGGGCCGCCCACGCCGTGGAATTCGGAGGCTCCGCGCTCTTGGTGCTCGGATTTCTTGAAATAGGGCAGGACCTCCGCGAACCCCCATCCCTCGCAGCCAAGGCGCTCCCAGTGCTCATAATCGAGCGGGTTGCCGCGAATGTAGATCATCGCGTTGATGGAGCTGGACCCGCCGAGAACCTTGCCGCGGGGCCAGTATAGGCGCCGGTTGCGAAGGTGCGGCTCGGGCTCCGTCGAGTAGTTCCAGTCCACGGAAGACTTGAAAAGTTTGGAGAACGCGGCGGGAATGGCGATCTCGCGGGCGCGATCCAGCCCTCCGGCTTCGAGCAGCAGCACACGCGTGCTCGCGTCTTCGGTCAGGCGGGCCGCGAGAACGCATCCGGCCGAGCCCGCTCCCACGATGATGTAGTCGAATGTTGTTGTGGTCCGCGGCACTGCGGAACCTTCCTCGTGCGACCCCTTGCCGCCGAGACGCAGAGCGCGCCGAGAAAGGCGTCTGCGACGTCGCTCGCTTCTTGCGGCAAATGCTTCCGATTAAATGCCCGCAGAGGCCGGAGGGCAACAGGAATCGGCTCGGGCTACTCAGTAGTGAAAGGAAAACGGGGATGGGGTCGCGCTGAGGACCTCAACGGAGCGGCTGACCCTTCCAGACGTATGGGTTAGGCGGCTTTGCGCTGATTTTTCAGGGCGGCCGTGAGCCAGCCGTCGCCTTTCATCGCGGATTTGACGGCGTACACGACTATTCCGCCGGCAATCACCAAAGCGCCGAACATCAGGCCGCTCATGCCCCAGATCTGCTCGCTCTCTCCATGCACGGCGGAGAGGCTCAGCAAGAGCACCGGGCAAACCCCCAGCAGTGCGCAACCGAGCGTGCCGCCCGGAACGCGAAACGGCCGGCGCAGCGTCGGCTCCTTGATGCGCAATGCGACCAGCGCCACGAACTCCAGGGCCAGGCTCGCGCCATAGAGGATAATGTCGAGCGTGACCAGCCGCTCGAAGCCGAGCCCCAGGCACATCGCCCAGCCGGTGGCGCAGACGAGGATGGCGACCCAGGGAGCTCGCGTCTTCGGATGGAGCTTGCCGAACACGCCAGGCAACATGCCGTCCTCCGCCATAGCGAGGGGCAGGCGCGAGTAGCTCATCACCAGCGCGTTGAACATGCCGAAGGCGCTCATCATGCCCCCAAGGACGAGAGCGACACGCATCCCGCGGGCCACAAGCGGGCCGCCGATCGAGCCTCCTACGAGGCCCGCCAAGTCGGCCCACGAGCCGGTCTCAAAGGCCGAAGCAGGAACTCCCGTCAGCCACATCGCCGCGAAGGGAAGAACGTAGGTGGCGGAGACCACCACTACCGCCAGAATCATCGCCCGCGGGTAGGTGCGCTGCGGACGCCGCACTTCGGCGGCGATGGTCGAGGCGTTGTCCCAACCCATGTAGTTCCACATGCAGATGAGCAGGCCGCCAACCAGGCCCACGGTCGAAGTGGTGGGCGTGGTGACAGCATCCGAAAACGCGCCGATTCGCACCGGCGCAACCAGGACCATCAACGCAAAGGGCAGCGACAGCAGGAAGAAAAGCCACAGCGAGCTGATCGCCACCACTCGAATTCCGGCGATGTTCATCAGCGCGCAGGCGGCCACCACCGCCAAACCCACCATCACCGCCCGGTGGCCCACTGCGAACCAAGGGATCAGCCGGGCGAGATAGGTGACGAATAGCGTGGGGTAGATGGCCATGTCGAAGATGCTGGCCACCAGCGACAGCCACGCTTCCTGAAATCCCCAGAAATTGCCCATGCCCCGCCGCACCCAGGCGTAATAGCCGCCTTCGGCCGGGAGCGCGCTCGAAAGCTCGCCGATCATGAAGGCCGTCGGCAGGCTCCAGAGCAGGGGGGTCAGGAGCAGAATGAGAATCCCGCGGCCGTAACCCGCGCCGTGGATGATGTCTTCGGTGCCGTATGTGCCGCCCGACACCATGAAGAACGTCGCGGCCACAAGCGGCCAGAGCGTCAGCTTCGCAACTTTTCTCGCGGAAGGTACCGCCCGGGAGGGAAACTGGGCTGGGAGGGATAAGGTACTCAATTGGTTGTCGCGTCCTCCAAGAGCGATCCTCGCTTTCTCGCAGCCGCGCAAACGAAGCGAGTTCGCAAACGCAGAATACGGATATTCAACGGCGATGCAAGAGAAATCTGCGGTGTGGCGCAAATTTTTTTCGGGCATTCAACCGGAGCAGGCGCAGGTGCGGAGGCTGAGGCGTAATGCAACTCCGTCAGGGAAGGCGCAAGTCGAGTGCGAATAGCTCCCGCACGCTCGTATCCCGAAGCAGGAGGGGGGAGTCGTCGGGAGCGAGGGCAAACCACTGCCCCAGGGTCACGCCCGCGACGACGCTTTCCGCCAGCGACACTCGCTCGCTCGCTCGCCGCACCCGGTCAGCGCGATAGATGGTCCCGCGCTGACCGGCGTAAGTGTTGTAGTACACATATCGCGAATCGTGGGACCAGCTCGTGTAGCCAATCGTCCCTTCCGGAGCGCTGGCCAGCGGCAACCATCGCCGTTCGGCGAAATCGTAGAGCACCAGGCTCTTCGAATCGATCGTTTCGGCTACAACATATTTTCCGTCGGGCGCCCAGCGGGGGGACCACAAGCCGGCCGAATCCGGCAGAGTTTCCACGCGGCGGGTGCGCAGGTCCACCTCACGGATGGCCGTCGATTGGGCAGCGAAGCCGTGCTCCCAAGGTACTCCTGAGAAGATCAGAAGATTCCCATCCGGAGACCACGTCGGATTGCCCTCATCATCGTTTCCAGCCAGCAATTCCTCCGGCGTGCCACCCTCGCTGGACACCAGGTGAATTTTCCAAGGCCCCGCCTGGGCCCGTTCCATGTAGGCGATGCGTTTTCCGTCAGGCGACCAGGCCGGCAGCAGCGCCGTGCGATTTCCATCGGTAAGCTCGCGACGCTCGCTTCCATTCGCGCGGCTGCGCACCAGCGCCCGCTCTGGGAAGCTTGTGTAGGCCACCCAGTTGCCGTCGCGCGAGAAGGCCAGCCCATCCCCAGAGGCTCCAGCCAGGTAGGGACTGATCGCGCCTGATTTCACGTCGTAGCGCAGCACCTCCACCCTATCCAGCTTGCCAATACCGAAGGCTCTGCCATCTTCCGGCCCACCCGTGACTCCCGAGATGGAAAGCAAGCCTGTATTCAGCCGCGCGCGGGTTTCGCGGCGGAATGGGAGCGCGGCTTCCCTCAGCGCCCACAGCGATTCCCTGCCCTCGCCGCTTTCTCCGAAGAGGAAGTACCGCCCGTCGTGTGTCCATGCGCCCGTGGAGACCTCGGCTTCCGCCGACCCGCCGAGGGAAATCTGATGCAAACGGCTTCCGTCGGCCCGCACCTCCCACAGCTCTTGCGCTCTGCCCGTCTCATGCTGCAGGCGAAGCCGCAGGAATCGCCCGTTTGGTGAAACTCCCAGCCACGCCGGTCGTCCCGGCAGCGCTAGCAACTCGCGCGCCTCGCTGCCGTCTGACTTCGCAAGCCATAAACTGGTTCCCTGTGAAAAGAATATCTGGCTTCCATCCGGCGACCATGCGGCAGTGCCGGCCACGAGAGCTCCGACCCTACGGAAAGGCCCCGAAGGCAAAGGGCAGGTCCACAGGCTGCTATCCGCGGCTGTGCCCGTAGCTCCGACCCCGGGCTGCCCTAGTGCCAGAATCTCGCCGCGGCGTGGCGACAAGTCCACTGGCACCATACCGACAGCGGTCCCGAACAGCGGCGCCGCCTCACCGCCTCGCCCAGGCACGCGCACAAGCGTGTCCACCCCCTCGCGAACCTCGGTGAGGTACACGAATTCGCCGTCCGCAAACACACGCCCACGCTTTGCATACCCGTCGTGAGTGAGTTGCACGGCATTCAGGACGCTGGGAACGTTCGTCGGCCGGTACCAGAAACTGAGCGACGCCGCTGAAATCACCGCAATCGCCGCCAGCACGGCGAGCGTTTTGCCCCGGAACAACGCTCTCGCTCCGCTGAATTCATGCCCGCCATCGCGCTCGACCTCGCGTCCAGCGGACGCATAGCCGGCAATCGATGGTTCGACGGCGGGAGGATGCCAGCTTTCAACTCCCGGCGCACGCCCGTTATCCCCGCTCGCAGTCACGCGGGTTTCTGCGACAAAGCGGTAACCCACACGCGGCACCGTTTCGATGTAGCGCGGATCCTCAGCGTCTTCGTCCAAGAACCTGCGCAACAGTGAAATCTGTTGCGCCAGATTGTTCTCGTCCACATAGGTGTCCGGCCAGACGCGCTCCTGCAGCTCTTGCTTCGACATCAGAGCGCCGCGCCTTTCCAGCAGCAACACCAGTATCTCGAACGCCTTCGGCGGCAGAGGGATGGCGCGGCCGTCTTGAAGGAGAACGTGCTGGGGCGGGTCGAGACGAAAGGGCCCGAATTCGTAAATCGCCTGGGAGGCCGGCGCCATAACGATTTCAGCGATCCTTCAGCCGAATTTCAGCGCTGCTTCAGGACAAGCAGGCGCCACGTCGTGTACATCGCCCCATATCTACCTGATCCGATGCGACGAGGTAGGTGCGCTGGCGGGATTCTAACCGAGAGAGCGTCTCGAAGCAACCGCCTGCACGCACTGCGAGGAGGCCCGACAAGCATGGCTAAGGGAACCGAAACGAACAGACTGCGAAAAGTTACAACGGGCAGCTTGCTACGCCAACGCAGCCCCCTGATCACAATAGCTCTCGTGGCCGCTTTGGTTGCTCTCCTAGCGGACTGCAACGGCCGGCATTTTCTGAACCCAGGGTCCCTCATGGTGCAGCAGAACGGCAAGGAGGTTACCCTCATCGATTTCGGCAATGTGCCGGTTGGCACGACCGCCTCGCAGCAGGTGACCATCATCTTCACTTCCTTGGGTGCCCAGCTCGAAATCATCCTTGGTTCCGGGCCCTTCAGCCAGATAAACAATTGTCCTACGACCAGCGCCAACGGCGGCAAAGCCTCAACCACCTGCACTCTCACCCTTAGTGTCTCCCCGGCGTCCATCGGCAACATCTCTGGGGATGTGCTCGTGACCCTTGGTGCCAACGCTCAAAGGGAGTTCTTTCTGAAGGCAAACGGAGTCGCCGCTGCCGGGCCGGTTCTGAGTATGGTGAAGACTACACAGACACCAACCTATACGGCCGGGGGCTCGGTGCAATTTACCCTGACGGTCAGCAACACGGGGAACGCCGCTACGAGCGGAACGGTGACTGTTACGGACACGCTGGATGCTTCGCTCATCCCGTTCCCGGTGCTGGCGATGAATTGGACCTGCAACAATCCCTCCGCGGCAGGGTCAACGATTACCTGCACGCGCAGCGACGCGCTGGCCTCAGGCAGCAGCTACGATGCAATCGTCATCCAGGCGCAGGTGAGCCAGACTCCGCCGTCCAGCATCACCAACACCGGCAGTGTTTCCGGCGGCGGCGCGCCCAACGCCAACGGAAGCGTCACAGTCACATTGCAGTAGCGGTTTGCGCCGAGCGCAGCCGTGAATGGCTGCGCTCGAGCGCTCGCTGGATCAGTTCAAGTACCCGATGAGCCGGAATGGACCGTCCCCATGCCCGCCGTTAGCGGCTTTACCGTCGCGCCGCCAAGGCCCGCACCACGATGGCCTTCTCGAGGACCTTACCTCCTGCTTGACGAGCCGACCTTGATCGTGCCCATGCCGGCCGTCTCGACCCGACCGGCGGCGCTGGGGGACGTCTGCATCGAATAGCTTGCCGGGCCAGCTACCAGCGCCGTCGCGCTGGCGGTGCCTCCGTTTGGATTGACGGTGAGCGTCATAGGGTTGAACGTGTTCTGGCCCCCAGAGTTCTGGTTGAAGGTAACCTTGCAAATGTGCGTGGGGTCCGTGTCGTTGTTCTGGAACGTCACCATCCGTTGAGTGGCAGGGATGAGTCCGCCAGACGGGTTGCCGACCCAGTTTGTCCCATCGTAGTGGACTTGAACCACCAGTGCGCCGCCAGTGCCGACGTCGATGCAGAAAGGCCCCGCGTCGGAAGGCGTCCCACCGGTGACTACCCTGACGCCGTAATTGGCAATCACGTTGCTCTGCTGCGGGGACGCTGCCGGCGTCGGCTGTGAGCTCCCGACGGAGATGTTCAGCACGTCGTTGAAAATGGACAGGGAAGCGCCGTAGAAATAGACACTTGCGGTGCTTCCCGGACCGCAGTCGTTCGTCCACTGGACGGTGTCGGTATTGGCCATCTGCAGTGCGGGGTCGACGGCTGGCTTGCCGTTAATCATTTCGATGAGCAGGTCGATTGTTGCTTGTGCCCGTGCGGGTTTGGGTTCTGCCATTTCAGGTTCTCCTTTTCATTGCCAACGTTACTTGCTTGAAGGCGGCCGAAAACTGGGATCCGCAAATAGAGCCTGAAGCTCAAGCTCGTCCTTGATTTGGTCGAAAGAGTATCCCTTCGTCAGCGACTTTTCAATGTAGTTAAGTGCCTCGTGCCGGTTGCCGAGGTTTTCATAGACGATCCCGGCCAGTTCGAGCACCAAAGGATCATCCGGAGAAAGGGCCAGTGCCGTTTGAATCCGGCTCAGCGCTTTTTCACGAAGAGGTTCTTCCGAGTACACCACTGCCAGTTGGCCTTGCGCGCCTGCGTCCTGCGGGTGGACCTTCACGGCTTGTTCGAGCAGAGGAACCAGCTTGGCGCGGGCCGCCCTGACTTTGTCGTCCTGTTTCAGCGCGCGATAAGCGGTGATCAAATTGTTCCAGACCATGTAGTCTTGGTCGTTGAGCTTGGCCGCGCTTTCCAGCATGGCCGCAGAGTCTGCATAGCGCTTTTCGTTGTAGTAGAGGGCGCCCAAATTGGCGTAAGCGGCGTAGCTGGGGCTCAGCTCGATCGACTTCTTGAGGGCTGCCTCAGCAGGTGGCAAGGACTTGGGATCGCCGCTGTCGATGTACGTAGCGGCAAGGTTGCTGTAAACCTGGGCGTTATCAGGGGTCAGTTCGGCGGCGTGCTGAAGCTGCGCGATCGATTCCGGATACTTTCCTTGCCGGTCGTAGAAAAGACCCAGGCTATTGTAGCCGTTCCAGTAGTCTGGACGGAGAGCCGCCGCCTTCTGGAAGGTGGCTTCGGCGTCCGCGACACGCCCGGCCTTTTCGTACGCGCGGGCCATTCCGCCCAATGCCTCGGGATCGCGGGGATTCAGTTGCAGGGCATGTTGGAATTCCTGCACGGCAAGATCGTGGTTGCCTGCCCCCGAATGCAGCTGGCCGAGGGTTACGTAAGCAGCGGGAAGCCGGTCGTCCAGCTCCACGGCCTTCTGCGCGTTGGCCAAGGCTTCCTCGGTCCACTTGGGATTCTGATCGATCTGGTGCTTCAGGCGATAGGCCTCGCCAAGTTCGGCGTATCCGAGGGCGAAGCGCGGATCGGCCTTCACCGAGTCGTTGAGCGCTGCAATGGCCAGGTCCAGGTTGCCCGGCTTGTCGTAGCGCTGCAGGTAGCCCAGGGCTTTCAGGTAGCCCTCGTAGGCGGCCGGTGTGACGCTGCCGCCGGTGGCGCGCAGCATTTCCGGCGTCACGGCGATATTCATCATGCGCGCGATGCGGGAGACAGCTTCGTCCTGCAGCGAGGCCAGATCGCCGGCGCGGTCCTCCAGCGCGACCGAACCGACTTGCCTCATGCGCTTGGCATCGATCAAGTTGATGGTCAGGTGAACGTCCTGGCCGTCGCGCGCGATGCTTCCCTTGACGACCAGCGTAGCGCCCAGCTCGCGCAGCGCCGCTGCCGGATCGCTGACCTTGCTGCTGCGCACCACGCTCGAAGGCACCACCCAGAGAGATTGCTTGCCTACGTCGAGATTCGATAGCTGGCTGGTCAGGCTGTCCATCATGCCTTCGGCGACGGCCTCGTTCGCCGGGTTATTGCCGATGTTGTCGAACGGAAGGACGGCGATGTGCTTCTCACTGCTTCCAAAGAGCGATCCCGGCAAGCGCTCCCGCAGTGAGGGAACCAGAAGAACGGCAAGGAGAGCGAGAACAATCGCGCCAGCCGCCGCCAGCCACCATCGCAAAGACGTCGGCTGTCGCTGCGTCGCCGGAATCCACGCGGAATGCGAAGCGCGCTCGATGTATTTCTGCAGTTCCGCCGGGCGGACCGACTGCGTCGGCGCCGCTTGGTCGATGGCCGCCGGCGCGGGAAGCGCGGCGCGCGCTTTTTCGAGGTCCGCGCGAAGCTCTGCGCAAGTCTGGTAACGGTGCGCGGCGTCCTTCGAGAGCGCGCGATAGACGATCTGCTGCAATTCGGCGGGCACTCCGTCGAGCGGAAGCGGCGGCTCGTTTAAGATGGCCACGACCATCGAGGGAACGGCGTCGCGATGAAACGGATTCTGCCCCGTGAGCATTTCCGCCAGGACGACGCCGAGCGCCCAGATGTCCGTGCGCTGATCCACGGGCTTCCCGAGCGTCTGCTCGGGCGACATATAGCCGACGGTTCCCGTGGTGCCTCCCGTCTGGGTGATGCTGGCGGAACTCACCACACGGGCGAGGCCGAAGTCCACGATCTTGACGACGTTTTGGCCCGTCATCATCACGTTGGAGGGTTTGATGTCGCGGTGAATGATGTGGCGCGAGTGCGCTTCTGCAAGACCTTCTGCCATCTGCACGGCGATGTCGATGGCTTCGCGGAAAGGAAGCGGGCCGCGTCGGGTTCGCTTCGAGAGCGGCTCGCCATCGTAGAACGCCATGACGATGAAGGAGGAGCCGTCGGATGTCTCTTCGATCCCGTGGATGACGCCGATATGCGGGTGATCGAGTTTCGAAGCCGTTCGCGCTTCCTTGAGGAAGCGCTCTTTCTCCTTTTCGCTGGCGTTCAGTTCTTGCGGAAGGAACTTGAGCGCGACGCTGCGCTCGAGCTTGGTATCCAGCGCCTTGTACACCACGCCCATGCCGCCGGCGCCGGCCATCCCCAGAATCTGATAGTTTCCGATACGTTCGCCGACAGCCAGAGTGTTGGCTATATCGCGCACGGCCTCTCCGGTCGGGGAACACGGGGCGTGGGACGCGCACTCACCGCGCCGCGAGTGGCCCTTCAGCCGGGATAATAAGCTGTGCGCTCCGAACCTGGCAAGGGAACTCTATGAGCTAGTGTGGTGAGTCCGAAATTCCATGCACACCCTTTAGGGAGTCGGAGCTTTAGCTCCGACATCAAATCCTGCAATTTCAATGGGCTTCAGCCCCTGAAGCTCCTTTCTTTTTCTACCGAATTTGCGACGCACCACAGTAGTCGCGTCTCGGAAATACGTGAAACCAGTCCGATCCAGTAAGTCCTTGTAGGGGCGCAGCATGCTGCGCCCGCTTGCTGCGCGTTATTTGCCGGACGCAACACTAGTTGGGATACTTCACCGAGCAGCCGTAAGGCCTGGTCGAAGCGATGCTGACGGGTTTTCCAGCCAACGCCTCACTCAGGGCGGCGGACACATAGTTCCTCGCGCCGCTGATATCGGCGGCATCGGTCGTGGGCCGGTCGTCGATCGCGCCGTTGTAGATGAGCGTGCCCTTGGGGTCGATGATGAACATGTGCGGAGTGGTCTTGGCGTCGTACATGTGGCCCAGCGCGCCGGCGGGATCGAGCAGGACGGCCGTTGGCGCGGCGTTCATCTCTTTCACGTACGCGTTTTCATCCGCCGCCGTGACGTAACCCTGCTTGCCGGGCGCCGACGAAATCACCGTCAGCCAGACGACGCCGCGCGCGGTCCATTCCTTCTGCAAGCGCTCCATGTTCCCGCTGGCGTAGTGCTTGGCGGTGAAGGGGCACCCGCGGTTGTGCCATTCGAGAACCACGAACTTTCCGGCGTAGTCCAATAGCTTGTGGGTCTGGCCGTTGCTGTCGGTGGCTGTGAAGTCCGGCGCACGCTCGCCCACGCGCGCGGCCCAGGCCGTTGACAGCGCCAGCGCGCCCGCGAAAATCACACCCATCATTGCGATCCACCATCGATTCATCTGACTCCTCCTCGTTCTATCTAAGTGCTCGCCTTCTTTTGCCACATCTGCACGAGTGGCGCAATTTTTTCGGCATATCTGGATTCAAGGGGATTGCCCGCCAAGCGGCGCGGCGATCTCGAAGCCTCGCTCCTGATCCAGAACCACAACCCCGCGCAGCGCGGCAACCGGCTTAATGGCGTTGTCCGACTTGCGCAGCGCCAGCCGGAATCCACCTTGCGATGCTCCTATGGTTTGCGGAGCTGCGTTCTCGATCACGCCCGGGTCCAGCGGAAAAAAGACCGCCTCTTTCGGCAGCTTTGCGCCCTCAATTGTTAATACCAACTGGTTCTGATTCGATTGCACCGATACTTTCCAGGCGAAAGGCGCCCGCCTCGGAAGGCGCGCCCGCGTATCCTCGAAGAGCTTGCGGTATTGCGCCTGCTGGCGTTGGCTGTCAGGAATAGAAAGCGTCAGGCGAGCTTTGCCCGGGATGCAAATTTCGCTGCACACCACGTACCTCACGCCGGCGCCCAGGGTGACTGGCACCGCCGACTTGCTTCGTGTTTCCGACATGATCGGGGCCATGAGCAGCACCTGCTGCTCATAGGCGTAATCTACCACTGAGCCGTGGCTCAGCCGGATGGGCAGCGGCCATCGTATCCCGCCGGCCTGGTATCCCGGCGGCAGCTCCCACCGGATCTTCGGAGGCTCCCCGGAATCCCCGGGATTCTGCCAGTAGATATGCCAGCCGGGATCGAGCTGAAACAGCACGCCTACCCATAACGTCTGTCCCGAAGAAATCGAGACTTCCTCCGCAATCAGGCTGACCTTCGCGTGCGACTCGGGCTCTGACTGCGCAGCTGCTGGTGCGCTGGCAGCCAGGCTCGCAAACACGAGCAATCCCGCCGGCAGAGCTCCGCTCGCCCGCGGCCCCAATCGAATCACCGGCATCAGCGCCCCGACCCCCTCGGTGGTTTGACGATTTGATGCGCGTTTTCGTTAACATGGAGTTGGTTTTTCCGGCGCTGCCAAACTCAGTGCCAGGGCGCGACCCCCTGCAGCCATTTCTGGCGCGCAGCGGCGACGGCCTCCTGCAAGCCCGCCTTGAACTTCTGCGGCGAGAATCTCTCGGCAGCGGTTTTTCGCGCTTCGTCACCCATCCTGCGGGCCAACTCTCGATCCTCTAAGAGTCGCATGGCATGGCCGCGGAGCTGCGAAGGATCGTCGGACAACAACCCGCTCACCCCATGAACGACCGGCGACGTGGGATGCCGGTTCCCCAGCACCGGCAACCCCGCGGCCATGGCTTCGAGCATGGCCATGTTGAAACCGTCTTCGAGCGCCGGGTCGGCGGTATGCACAAAGAAGCGGTGGCGGCTCAGCATCTCCTTCAGGTCCGCCCAGTCGCGCGCCGCGAATACGCCGCGCATGTCCTCGTTGTGCCCAACCAGCGTCATGGGCACGCCCGCGAAGGCCTGCTCGTGAAATTCCCACAGCAGCGTGCGCCTGCGGCGATGAATATGGTTTGCAACGCGAAGGCCGCGCCGCAGGTCGCCGGAGTAAGGCAGGTAGTCGGCGGGATCCGCCGCCAGCGTGACGATATCCGCCGGAAGCCCCCACGAGCGCGCCTTCAGAGGCGACACCGCCATGACGTGCGCGCGCTGTTGTTCGAGATACCGGGCCACGGTGCGGCGCAACTCATCGGGCAGCGTCAGCGATCCCTGCTCGAGGGTGATGCCTTCCAGCGTGCCATGAAGGACGAACAGCCGCGGCCCGGGAAGTTCTCTGGCCTCCAGAAGGTCGCTCAGATTGTGCGCGATGATGCAGTCATAACCCTGGGCATCGGAGCGAACGTCGTGCAGCCGGATGATCCGCGCGTTCGGCGGCACGGGACGCATGGCGTAGTCCCATCCCGCGGTGTGACGTCCTTGCAATCCCACGACCACGTCCATCGGCTGCTCCAGCAAGCCGAGCTGGTACACCCAGGCTTCGTGGCAATCGAAGACCAGCAGTCGTCCGTTGGTCGAAAGCGCGGCCATTTGATGGTAGAGGCAGCTGCGACACCGCCGCCGTCAATTGATTCGGGAAGGGGACGCTGCTGTCCATTTCGTGCAGCGAGAGGGACGAGCCTGCAGCACCGCCGGCAAGAGTCTAACATACCATAGCGGCGCGAGTTCACCGGTGCCGTCACGCCGCTCGTTGAAAGTGCAGGAACAGCGTGACATAGCGGCGCACGTTGCTGGTGATCAGAAAGTGCTCGGGGACATGCTCGTGGCCCTGCTCGCCCAGCCTATGCGCGATTCCCGGATGGAAGAGCAGGAAGCGTATGTGGTAAGCAGTGCCTGCGACCGAAGGCGCGACGAGGCCGCTCAGCCTCGCGTCAGAGCGTTGTATTGCGCCGCAGTAAGCGCCACAACGGAGAGTCGTCCCTGGCGCACCAGCGGCGAATCCGCAAAAATTTTGTTCGCTTTGATGGCCGCGAGCGACACGGGCTGGGCGATCGCTTTGCTCGCTGCAATGATGACTTTCGGATTCTTGGGGTCCGACGCGTTCACGGAAACCACCGTCGCCGTTCCCACGGCCGATTTCTCATCGCCGGTGTGATAGATCACAAGCCGCGCGCCGGGCTTCATCTCCCGCATGTTCCTGAGCGCGACCGCATTCGCCACGCCGTCCCACTGCGTCTTGTGGTCGCGCTGCAGTTGCGCGAACGAATACTCCGACGGTTCCGTCTTGAGCAGATAATGGTCCGCCATGGCGTTACTTTACCCCAAGCATGGCCGGATGAGAAGTCGCGTCGCTTCTCACATGCCGCTGGGCTGCGCTCGTCCGGCGCCGTGCTAAAATAGAGCTACCAACGGGGGCGACACGGTTTCGACGGAAGCTGTCGCGGCTCGAAGGCATGCCGGGCGCCACCTGCCCGCAACCGGGTGGAAAAAAACAACTGGCAATTCCCAGTTGGCTCTCGCTGCCTAACGATCTTAGGTAGCGCGTCTCCCCGGGCGTCACCTACGCGCTTGGGATGAGGCGTCACACAGTAGGCTGGCCGGAGCGTTTCGGTCCGTAACGCGCCGGCGAGATCATCGGACTAGCCGGCAGCGCGCCTTGCCCGCTCTAAGCGCTGGCGGCGAATCTGCGGCGAGCCCTAACCGGCGAACCGCAAACGGAACGGGCTAAGCATGTAGTCTTCGGGTGGCAAGGCTTCTCGGACGGGGGTTCGACTCCCCCCGCCTCCACGTGGTTTGGTTCGCAAAGCTGACCGGATGTTTGCGGCTGCGCGTGTGGTTCACTTGCCGCTGTACAGTCGGAAACGCGCGCCGGAATGTTCGTTGACACCCCTCCGCCGCGTTTTCATAATTTGCAAAGAGGCGAAAACCATTGGCTGAGCGTCAAAAGTCGCTCGAACGAGCGCTGGAAGAAGCGGTTTCGCGCGCGCTGCGCGACAACCTGGCGCCCCTTCAGCGCACCGCCGACGAGCTGCACCAAGCCTACGCGGACCTGGTCGCGGCGTGCTCTTCGACGCGCCCCAGCAACGCGCTGCCGGCCATGCTTCGCGCGCAAACGGCGGCTTCGGCGCTCGCCGCGGGCCTATCGGTGCTTTCGAACTTTGTGGCCGTGGCGCTGAATCCCCGCGAGCATTCCGTGGCAGCGACATCCGCGGCCGTGGAGACGGACGAAGAGGCTCCGGCGGAAGCGAAGGCTCCCGCGCGCAAGCCTCGGATTGAGCCGCCTGCCGAGCCGGAATCCGAGTGGGCGGAAGGGCCGTCGCAGGCCGCCGTGGATGCGGCCTTGCGCGACGCCATTCCGCTGGTCGAGCCGGAATCGCCGGTCGAAGAAGCTGCTCCTGCCGAACAGGCGGCCGCCGCGCCCGCGTTCGACATCGCCAGCCTTCCGTCCGACATGCAGGATCTTCATCGCCGCGCGAACCGCGTGGCGAAAGTCGCCATGCAGGATATCAAATTGCTCCGGCCGAAGGACGTGCGCCTGGGCCGCGAGAACAAGGACATTTGCCAGCGGTTGCGCAGCGACCTCGACAAGGCCCGTAAAGAGTACGACCGCCGCTTCCGCGCCATTCTCGATCACCCGGTGGACCACTTCCATCGCTGGCTGGTGGAGATTCTCGCCGAGGGCGATGTCGCCGCCGTCGGAGAGTACCCCTATCCGTCGCCCGTCCTGCGGCACTAGAATACTCGCGTGAGGTTCGTGGGCAGGTCCGTTCGTATCTTGCGGCTAACTGTTGCCATTCTCCTCGGCGTGTGTCTCAGTTCGTTTGCCGCGCTCCTTGCGGAAAGCGCGCCGTCGGCAAAGGCCGCCATTTCGGCCAAGCAGCTCGAGCAGCTCTGCCGCATCCTCAAGAAAAACTCCACCACCGCGTATGCGAGTCTAAGCGCACTGGCCGGACAGAAATCCTCGGGCGCGTCTGGAGCGCGCGCCGCCCTCGCGCTCGGCTACTACGACTACTCGAAAGGCAACTATCAACAAGCCGCGAAGTGGCTGGAACGCGCCAAGTCCGACGCGCTCCTGCGCGACTACGCGCTCTACTGGGACGCCGAAACCAAACGCGGCCTCGATCGCGACGCCGAAGCTCTCGCCGACCTCGAACAGCTCCGCAAGGACTTCCCCGATTCCGTGATGAGCAGCGACGCTCTCGAATCGCTTGCAGAAGCGGCCCTGGCGGCGAATCGTCCGGCCGACGCTCTCGCCGCGCTGGACAGCGATCCGGCGACTCCGCTATCGCCGGCGTTGCTTTTGCTCCGCGGCGAGGCCAGCGAACAGGCTGGAGACCTGTTCAGTGCGGCCAACGACTACCGGGCCGTCTATCTGCGCTTTCCCGCCAGCAGTCAGGCGTCGCAGGCCGGCTTGAAGTTCGATTTTCTCCGCGGCCGGCTGGGCGATCAGCTTCCGCCCGTGCCCGTCGATCAGCGTTTCTCTCGCGCTGGGGCCCTCTACGCCGCCAGGCTGTGGTCGGAAGCGCGCACGGAATACGAGCAGATTCTGCCGCAGCTGTCAGGCGCGGAGCGCGAGCTAGCCGGGCTCCGCATTCTGGAGTGCGCGGCGCTGTTCGGCGCCGGCCCCTCCGACCTGGTCACACTGCAAATCAGCGATCCCGAAGTCGATGCCGAACGCTTCGCCTCGCTCGCCGACGTCTATCGCGCTCTCGCGCAGGATGCCAGCCTGGTCCAAGCGGTGGAATCGGCCGTGGCGCGCGCGCCCTCGAGCCAGCCCTCAGAGGCGGCGCTTTTTCTTGCCGGGAACTACTACTGGGTGGACCTCGATCGCGACCGCGCCGCCGGATTCTACAAGCGCGTGGCCGACAATTTCCCGAAAAGCCCCGACGCCGTGAAGGCGCATTGGCGCGTCGCCTGGACCGCGCTCCTCAAGCGCGATCCGCAGGCCGCCGAGTCACTGGCCGAGCATCTGCGGCGCTTTCCCGGCTCGCCATTCACACCTGACGCGCTCTATTGGCTTGGGCGATTGGCCGAAGAAGACGGCAAGCCGAGCCTGGCGCGCGCCTTTTACGAGAAGCTCCACGAGCGGTATCCGCAGAACTATTTTGAAACTCAGGCCGCCGCACGCCTGCATGTCCTCGGCAACGGAGATAGCGACGATCCCGACGTGCTCGCAACCATCCCGCCTCTGCCTCCTGTTCAGCCGCTCGGCGCGATCCCTTCGAGCGCCGCGAATCGCCAGGCGCGAGCCGACGCCCTGCGGTCGATTGCTTTTGACAGCTCCGCCGAACTGGAACTGCGTGCCGCTTACGCCGCCACCGGCGAGCCGCGCTTTCTCCTGGAAGCCGCGGAAGCCGCAAATGAGGCGGGCCACTGCGGCGTGGCGTTTGCCATTATTCGCCAGATTTATCCGCAGCTAGAGTCGCGGCTGTTCGGCGACGTTCCGCGCGAGGTGTGGCTGGCAGCCTATCCTTTGCCGTTCAAGTCCTCGGTTCGCCAATGGTCGGCCCAGGCGGGCGTGGATCCCATGCTGGTGGCCGGTTTGATCCGCCAGGAGTCGGCCTTCGAACCGGAAGCTCGTTCGGTGGCAAGCGCCCTGGGCCTGATGCAGTTGCTGCCGAAGACGGGCCGCCTGATGGCCCGGCAGGCCAAGATTCCATACTCGCACAACGATCTTTTGACGCCCGACTACAATGTGCGGCTCGGCACGCTCTATCTCGCCGACCTGCGCAAGCAGTTCGGGAGCGTGGAATCGGCGCTGGCCGCGTACAATGCGGGTGAGGACCGTATCCTGCAATGGACGGCAGGACAGGAATACCGCGAGCTCCCGGAATTCGTGGACTCGATCCCGTTCACCGAAACGCGCGAGTACGTCGAGATTGTCACGCGCAACGCCGGCATCTACCGGAAACTCTACGGAACGCCGCAAAATGAACCCGCCAAGACCCGCGCCCGCAGCGGCCACTAGCAGCGCGCGGCTGTCCGCCAAGGCTGAGCAATTCACCGAGTCGGTGATCCGCGAGATGACGCGGCTCGCGCTGAAATACGGCGCCGTCAACCTCTCGCAAGGCTTCCCCGATTTCGCCGCACCGCCGGAAATCAAACGCGCCGCACAGGAAGCCATAGCCGCGGACATCAATCAGTACGCCATCACCTGGGGAGCGAAATCGCTGCGCGACGCCATTGCCGAAAAATTCGGGCGCGCAAACGGGCTCACGATTGACCCGGAGCGCGAAATCACGGTTTGCTGCGGCGCCACCGAGGCCATGATGTCGTCCATGATGGCCGTAATCAACCCGGGCGATGAGGTCGTGGTCTTCGAGCCTTTTTACGAGAACTACGGCCCCGATGCGATTCTTTCCGGCGCCACGCCGCGCTTCGTCACGCTGCAGCCGCCGGAATGGAAGTTCGATGCGGACGAACTGGCCGCGGCGTTCGGGCCCGCCACCAAGGCCATCATCCTGAACACGCCGAACAATCCCACCGGAAAAGTCTTTGAGCGCGCGGAACTGGAATGCATCCGGGACTTGTGCGTTCGGTGGAACGCTTTCGCGGTCACCGACGAAATCTACGAGCACATGCTCTATGACGGCGCCGAGCACATCTCGCTCGCCTCCCTCGAGGGAATGCGCGAGCGCTCCATCACCATCAACGCGCTTTCGAAGACATATAGCGTCACCGGATGGCGCGTGGGCTGGGCCATCGCCGCGCCCAACGTCACGTCGGCCATCCGAAAGGTGCACGATTTTCTCACCGTGGGTGCGGCCGCCCCTCTGCAAGAAGCGGGAGCCGTAGCCTTGCGGCTTCCGCCGAGCTATTACGAAACGCTCGCTCGAGAATACGCCGCTCGGCGCGACCGCATGCTGGGGATTCTCGAGGCATCCGGCTTTCGCTGTTTCCGGCCGCGCGGCGCGTACTACATCATGACCGACATTTCCGCCTTTGGCTTTCCCGACGACGTGGCGTTTGCAAGATATCTGGTGAAGGAAATCGGCGTGGCCGCAGTGCCCGGCTCGAGCTTCTATCGCAACCCCGCAGACGGCCGCACGCATCTCCGCTTCACCTTCTGCAAAAGAGAATCCACGTTTCAAGCGGCTGCCGAGCGCCTGGTCAAACTCCAGGCGCGGCCGGCAGGAAAATGAAGCGGCGAAACCTGTGCTAGAATCCGCAGCGGTTTTTTTCCCCGGGAGATGATCGCGTGGCGATCCAGTTCGACCTGATTCCTTCGGAAACTCGACTGACTGCCAATGGCGAAGGTCAGCCGTACGACATCCGCGCGAGCCAGACGCGCACGTTTCTCTGCTCCATGAGCATCTCCGAGCAAATCGAACAGGAATCGGTGGATATTTCCGTCTGGGGCTCGGAAGACGGGCAGAATTGGGGGAAAATGCCGCTGCTCAAGATGCCCCAGCGCTTTTACCGCGGTGAAACGCGCCAGATTCTGGACCTTTCATCGAAGCCGGAGGTGCATTTCCTCCGAGCGGCGTGGGAATTGGCGCGCTGGGGCCGAGTTGCGCCGCATCCGATGTTTGTCCTGGGCTTTCGCCTCACCGAAGTGCCGGCGTTCGCGCGTCAGGCCGGCTGACGTCTGCGGCCTTTTTCCCCGGAATCCTTCTGGCTCAGGGCTTGGGACTAGCCGCCGACTTTTCCTGCGCGAGTTTCTGCTGCACTTGATCCCGCAATTGCTTCGCTCGGGCGCCGGCGGCGCTGTCCGGATCCAGCCTCACGTATGCATCGAGGTCTTCCAGCATAGCGGGATAATCCTTCTGCTCGCGGTGAACATTGAATAGCAGCCGATAAACCAACGCCGAATTGGGCGAAAGGGACTTTGCTTCTTCGGCGGACTTCAGGGCCTCGGCAAACTGCTTCTCGTTCACCTGCGCCCGGCCGAGCTCGTAGAAACCCAGCCAGCTCTTCGGAGTCAGTTCGATTCCGCGCCGAATGGCCTTTTCGCCGCCGGCCAAGTCTCCCTTGTCCAGCAACATGCTGCCAAGGCTCACGTCGGCTTCGCCATACGTATCGCCGCTCACATCTACGCACTTCCGAAAGCTCTGCTCGGCATCATCTCGTTTGCCCAAGGTCAAGTAGGCTTTCCCGAGTTGAAAGTAAGCTTCGTAGTAGTCTGGCGCGACCGCGACCGCTTGCTGGAAATCTTCCAGCGCCCCCTGTGCGTTCTTGTCCAAGTAGAGTTTCTTCTTGCCCGACTCCATGGCCTCGCGCGCCTTCTCCGGCATGGACAATTCATGCGAAGAGACCGTGGAAGCCGGGGCGGTTGACGCCTTTCCTTCGATTGGCTCCAGGTAAATGATGATGCCCTTGTTGGAAGTAAAAGTTAGATCGACCGGAATTTCCACACGTTTGTATCCTTGCTGATCAACCATCAGCGCATATGTGCCGCTCTGAAGGCCGTGGAATTCGTACCCACCGCTCGCCGTGGTGGTCGCCGGGAAAAGCATGGTTCCCTCGGTGCTGTGCAATTCCACCGTGACGTTTTCGGCAGGCTTATTGCCGGGATAATAGACCGTTCCGCTCAGAGTCCTCCGTTCCGACGCAAGGCCCGTGCCGCCCGTTCTCTGAGCTCGCGAAGTTGTAGAGAAGATTAGGCACACCACCATGGCTGAAAAAACAGTCCAGAACCGGCCCATGGGCCACCTCCCATCCGGTTGACCTTGCCCGCAGTATAGCACTCGCAGCCGTTCGCGGAGCGTGCTTCCAAAAACTGGGGGCGTTACCGTCGCGCAGCACCCTTTCCAAGTTTCGCCCGGCGCTTGCTCTCCTTGGATGGTCACCTTTACGATCGGTCGTGACGGTAACCTCCTTGCCACATTCGTGCAGGGCTCTTCCCGCCTGACGAACGCCGTTCTTTGCTCCTGCGTCGGTGGAAATACGGTTCAGCGCGCCAATCACGGCTCACAGTAGTTCTAGTACACGACGCAAGTTCATGATTTTGCCAACGTTGATTTGCCAGGAGAGGAAGGCTAGCGCCGCAAAACCCTTCGACCTTCATGCCCCGGTTCGTTACACATCGTGGCATCAAAAATGTAGAATACGGACTCGATGTTTCGGCGCGCAATACTTGGGATGTGCGTCCTCACCCTCTTTTCCAGCGGGGCCGTGTGCGCCTGCACGTGTGCAAAAGACGCGCCCGGAGCGTGCCGGGGTCTCCAGAACGACGACATCGCTTTCCTCGGCACTGTCACGGACATCGGCCCGGCAGAAGCGCTGCCACCGGCCGCGCCTTCGGACGCATCCGCGGCGCCCACCTTTCGCTATCACTTCCACGTCGACGAAAACTTCTCAGGCGCCGCCGCCGAAATGGACATCTTCTCCGGCGGCGACGATGGCGACTGCGCCTATCGCTTCCGCAAGGGCGAGCAGTACGTTGTCTTTCCTCACGCCTCCGCCGACGGCCGGCTCTTCGCCACGATTTGCAGCGGCACTCGCACGGCCCGCGACGCCCGCGCGCTGCTGCCCCAGTTGCGCGCCATGCGCAACGGGCAGCGCGTCGCATCGGTCTTCGGGGTGATTCGCCGCACCGACCCGCCTACGCTAGCTCCCTCCGACGATCCGGACGACCCATTGTCGAATCTATCTCTGAAGCTGCGCTCCCGGTTCGACCGGTTCTCGACGGCCACCGACGCCGACGGCGTCTATTCCTTTTACGACGTTCATGCCGGCGAATATCGTCTCACGGCCAACGTGCCCCCTCGCACCGAGCTCACCCAGCGCACGCTTCCCGGCCCGCTTCCGGCTTTCCAGATTCCGGCCGGCGCGTGCTACGAATTCAATGTTGACGTCCTCCCCACCGGCCACATTCGAGGCAGCGTGCTCGGCTCCGACGGCAAACCTGTCTCTGTCGCTTCGGTCGAGCTGTATCGCGCCGGCCGCTACGAACATTCCCGGGCCGGCCTGTGGCGCTTTCAAGGCTCGAAGGGCGTCTTCGATTTCGATCACCTTGGCCCTGGCGAGTACCTCCTGGTTTACAACCGCCCGAATAGAAGAGATCCAAATTCCCCATACCCGCGGACCTTTTATCCCGGCACGCGCGACGAAAGCGAAGCTGCCCTCATCCGGCTCGCGGATGGCCAGCAGCTCCTGAACGCGAATATCAGGCTGAAGGACGCGCTGCCTACGCACCACCTGCGCGTGACGCTGAAATGGAAAGGCGCGAGGCCGCCCGGTGAAGTATTCGTCGCCGCCAACGCCGACGATGGCATGAATCCCGCAGCGCACAAGATCAGCGACACCGTTTACGACTTCACTGTGCTCGACGGCGCGCACTACACCGTTTCCGCCTTCGAAGAGCTTGACCCGCGTCGCATTCTGCGCCGCCCGCGTTCCCGCCCGCTGAAACCACGGGCCGGCGCCAATGCGGGACATACTCCCGACGGAGATTCACTCCACTCGAGCGACCTAGACGATTGCGCCGCTCCAGCGCGCATCGAAACCGACACCGTCGCCGTCAATGTCTCCGGCCCTGCTGCGAAGGAGCTGGTGCTCGCCTTCGCTCCTTCGGAATGCAAGACCACGAGCCAGCTCGACCACCGCATCCTGGGGCAATAACCTCGCCAATCTTGCTGGATACGCCTACACCGGGCCGATGTCGTTGACCGTCACGACGTTGACGATGGCCTTCGAGTGCACCAGCGCTTTCGGCGTTTTCTTCGGCTTCTTCACGGCCTTGGGAGGCTTCTTAATGGCCACAACCTCGACTCGCGCGACTTCTTGCCTTCTATATATATCCGCTGCGCTCGCCAAATCAAGGCTCCGGCCCGGTGTGGCGCCTTGCCCTTTCAGGCGTAGAATCCTTCCGCGTTTTGCTTCGTCTAAGCCCAGTTGCCACTGAGGAGCGCACGAATGAACCGGATTCTCGCCATTTTCGCAATCTTCATCCTCGCGCTTTGTGCCCAGCCCCTTCGCGCGCAGGAGCCCCCCAAGGACCAAAAAGCGTCCGACTCCAAGGCCGAAGCCAAGCCCCCCGAAGCTCCCAAAGAAGAATCCTCCGTCACCGATCACTCGATTCGCATCGGCGGCCAGACCATTCCCTACAAAGCCACCGCTTCCACCACGCTCCTCAAAGACGAAAAGGGCGAGCCCACCGCCAGCCTCTTCTCCATGGCCTATACGCGCAGCGACGTCAGGGATCTCAGCCAGCGCCCCCTCGCCTTCGTGTATAACGGCGGACCCGGCTCCTCGTCCATCTGGCTGCACATGGGCGCCTTCGGCCCGCGCCGCGTGGTCACCACCGAAGCCGCGGCCACGCCGCCTCCGCCTTACAACCTCGTCGAAAACGCCGATTCCCTGCTCGACAAGTCCGACCTCGTCTTCGTCGATCCCATCGGCACCGGCTTCAGCCGCGCCGTGGGCAAAGCGGAGAACAAACAGTTCTGGGGCATCGACGAAGACGCCAAATCCCTCGCCCAATTCATCACCACCTACGTCAGCCGCAACAATCGCTGGAACTCGCCGAAGTTCCTCATCGGCGAGAGTTACGGCACGTTTCGCTCTGCCGTGCTCGGCAACCTGCTTCAGTCTCGCCACGGCGTCTATCTCAACGGCATCGTCCTCATCTCCAACGTCCTCGATCTCGGCACCATCGTCTTCAACGACGGCGACGACATGCCCTACATCTTCTACGTTCCCAGCTACGCCGCCGCGGCCTGGTATCAGAAACTGCTCCCAGACCGCCCCGGCGACCTCAACGCCTTCCTCGCCGGCGCGCGCCATTTCGCCTCCACCGAATACGCCGCCGCGCTGCTGAAAGGCTCGCAGCTCCCCGACGCCGAGAAAGCCGAGGTCGCCAAAAAGCTCGCGCGCTTCACCGGTTTGAGCGAAGACTATCTCGTCAAGGCCGACCTGCGCGTCACGCTCCCGCAGTTCCGCGCCGAGCTCCAGCGCATGCGCGGCCTCATCACCGGCCGCTACGACGCGCGCTTCTCCGGCCCGCTCTACGACCTGCTCGCCGAGCGCGTCGACCGCGACCCGCAAAGCGACGCCGTCACCGGCGCATTCACCGCCGCTTTCAACACCTACGTCCGCGAAGAATTGAAATTCGGGCAGGACAAGACCTACAACACTTCCACCGACGGCGCCGGCCGCGATTGGAACTGGAAACGCGAGAATCGCGGAGGATTCTTCCCGGGCTCACCGAACGCCGAGATAGACTTGATCCAGGCGCTGATCACCAATCCGCATCTGCAAGTCGAAGTCGAAAACGGCCTCTACGATCTCGCCACTCCGTTCTTCGCCACCGAGTACACGATGGACCACCTCGGCCTGTCCCGCGAACTCCAATCGCACATTCACCTCAAATACTACGAAGCCGGCCACATGATGTACCTGCACCAGGACGACCTCGCCAAGCTGAAGGCCAACGTCGCCGCCTTCATCGACTCCGCCTCCAAGCCGTAACGTCGCAGCACGCTGCGCCCGCCGTGCCTTTTATGGTGTGCGGCGGTCCGAATTTCCGGACTCCGGTGGAGTCGATCGGACTCCCGAAACCGGAGCTTGACGCCGCTTTCCGAAGGCTACGCGTGCACCGGATCGTGGCGCTTCAGCCGAGGCAGCCCGTGTATCGCTTTCCCGGCCTTCTGTTGCGCCAGGCGCAGCTCATAGAGACTCTGCAGATTCAGCCATCGGAAAGCGCAGCATCTTCGCCTTTGTCTTGTTCACCGAGGCCTTCCTGTATCACTCAAACGCTTACTTGACTCTCTTCTACCATGCAGCGTAGCGTACTCAACCGCACCGGAAGGAGGTCCGTTGGAGGACGAATTCACGCCGACGCTTGAAGAGCAGAAGGTCATAGCCGCCGCCGCTCGCGGTGAAGGTGCTGACTTTAGCTCCTCCGACCCGGCCCAGAACGACGCGAGCCAAGGAGCCGCCTGGGGTCAGGAACGCACCGTTCGCGCCGAATTCATCCGCGCTCTCGCCACCGGCGCCAGCTCCGATTGGCCTGTGCACGCAAAAGGCGTGCGCGTGAAGGGCGCCAAGATCAGCGGCCAGCTCGACTTCGAAGCCGCCAAAATTCCTTGCCCGCTCCACCTGATTGGCTGCAACTTCGAGAAATCGATTGTTTTCGAGAACGCTTCCGCCCATTCCATTGACCTAACCGGATCCTTTCTGCCCGGCGGACTCGACGCCGCCGGCCTGCGCGTCGACCATAACCTTATTCTCAGAGGTGCCTTCACGGCCAAGGGCGACGTGCGGCTTTTGGGCGCGAACATCGGAGGCCAGCTTAGCTGCGAGGGCGGGAACTTCGAGAATCCGAGCGGGAAAGCGCTCACCGCGGACGGTCTCCAGGTCAAGGGCGACGTTTTTCTCAGTGACAAATTCACGGCCAAGGGCGAGGTGCGGCTTCCTGGCGCCACCGTCGGCGGCCAGCTTAGCTGCATAGGCGGGAACTTCGAGAATCCGAGCGGCAAAGCGCTCAACGCCGACCAGATCGAGGTTACGGAGTCCGTTTTTCTCAGCGACAAATTCACGGCCAAGGGCGAGGTGCGGCTTCCTGGCGCCACCGTCGGCGGCCAACTTAGCTGTATAGGCGGGACCTTCGAGAATCCCCGCGGCTACGCGCTCACCGCGCACGGTCTCCAGGTCAAGGGCGACATCTTTCTCAGTGACAAGTTCGCGGCCAAGGGCGAGGTGAATCTTTTGGGTGCCACTGTCGGCGGCCAACTTGCCTGTGAGGGAGGAAACTTCGAAAACCCCGGCGGCGACGCTCTCAACGCTAACGCAATGGAGGTCAAAGGGCCCGTTTTTCTCAGTCACAAGTTCGCGGCCAAGGGCGAGGTGCGACTCTTGGGTGCCACTGTCGGTGGCCAACTTAACTGTAACGGCGGGAACTTCGAGAATCCCGGCGGCTCTGCGCTCAACGCAGACCAGATGGACGTCAAAGGGTCCGTTTTTCTCAGTGACAAATTCACGGCCAAGGGCGAGGTGCGGCTTCCTGGCGCCACCGTCGGCGGCCAACTTGACTGTAGCGGAGGAACCTTCGAAAATCCCGGCGGCAACGCGCTCAACGCAGACCAGATGGACGTCAAAGGGTCCGTTTTTCTCAGTGACAAATTCACGGCCAAGGGCGACGTGGGACTTTCCGGCGCCAGCATCGGCGGCGAGCTTAGCTGCGAGGCCGGGAATTTCGAGAATCCGAACGGCTACGCGCTCAACGCCGGCAACATTCGGGTAACCGGGAACGTGTTTCTCAGAGGTGGGTTCACAGCCAAAGGCATAGTGTCGCTTTGGAGCGCCAGCATCGGCGGCAGCCTAAGGTGCGCCAATGCGACCTTCGAGAACGCCAAGGGTGACGCGCTCGACCTCGAAAGCGTCGTCGTCAAAGGCGCCCTCCTGCTACGAGAGGGCTTTCGCGCGCAGGGGAAAGTTGACCTAACGAACGCCACAGTCGACGTCCTCGAAGATGAGATCTCTGAGGATGAAGAGCGCGGCCAGCACCTAGGTGACATGATCCTGCAGGGCCTTACTTACCGGGCCCTCGTTGGACCGTTGGACCCGAAGAAACGCTTGCCCTGGCTCGCGCGACAACGCCCGTTCCACCCGCAGCCGTACGAGCAGTTAGCGCGCGTCCTCCGTCAGATGGGGCGCGACCACGATGCGCGCGAAATCTTGTTTGCAAAGCAGCAAAAGATGCGTGAGGAGGGCGGACTTACGCGTTGGGGCAAGATTAAGAACCGGTTCCTCGACTGGACGGTGGGCTACGGCTTCAAACCCTGGCGTGCATTAGCGTGGATGCTCCTGTTATTCCTCGTTGGCTCCGCGGTGGCCTATAGAGCCGATTGCTTGCACATGATGGTCCCGTCACAGCCCAGCGTCAGCCAAGTTCCCTATCCTTCCTTTCACGCCACGCTCTATTCGCTCGATCAATTTGCCCTGCCGCCGCTCGACCTCGGCCAGAAAAAATACTGGCGCCTTACCGAGACGCACTTGTTCGCCTCACGCGTCTGGCTCTTTCACCTGTACTTCATCCTCCATGCCCTCGGAGGCTGGACGCTTACCGGCCTCTTGCTCGCCGCCCTCACTGGCATCATGAAAAAGGAGTGAACGAGAGGCCGGCTCGTCCATCGCACGCGCTCCTCCCAGCGATCACCCCGAGCTCGGCTCGCCAGCCACCGGCCCTGAGGGTGCCCCACTCTTCGCGTCTTCCGAAGGGTCGGCCTGTGTCTCCCGCCCGATCCCCATCCTCCCCTTCAACCCCCAACGCCGACCATTCGCTGCGATTCGATTGCCTTTTGCGTCCGCTTTTTCGCGGAGTCTTACAGGCGCAGACGCTTCCATTTCGCTTCCGCTAGTGCTAGCGTGAGAGCCGGAATTGCGTGCCCGATTTTGGAGGTTCGGTTTGAGGTTCACCTACCCCACATCGACTGCCGGCGCGGAGAGAGTCAGCATCCCGCTCGCCTCTCGTCACTTGTCGCTTGTTTACCCTGCGCGCCTAGAGCGAAGCCGAAGGGACGCAGCCTGCTCGCCGTGGCGAGCCTGCTCGCCGTGGCAAGGAAGGGCCACTCGTCACCCTTCCCTGAGCGGAGTCGAAGGGTGCATTTCTAATCGCAACACTCCAGGATTAGAACCACTGCTAAGCGGCCTGAAATCAACGACATCGACTTTTCTAATCGCAACACGAACGCCATTTTCACCTTGGCACTGCACACCAGGAATGAGCCTATGACATCGCCAGCTACGTCGCTACATCGAGGGGATTTTCAAAACGAGCCTTTCGTGGACTTCACCAAGCCTGAGAATCGCAAGGCCATGGAAGAGGCGCTGCGCCAGGTTAAAGGCATGTTTGGCCGCGAGTATCCGCTGACCATCGGCGGCGAAAAGGTCGCGACGGCGGACAAGATCAAGTCCATCAACCCGTCGAGGCCCAGCGAAGTGATCGGCGTCTTTCAGAAGGCCAGCGTCGAGATGGCCAACCGCGCGGTGGAATCGGCGCACCGCGCCTTCGACCGCTGGAAGCGCGTCCCGGTGGAAGAGCGCGTCGCCTGCCTCTATGCCGCGGGAGACATTCTGCGAAAGCGGCGCCTGGAGCTCGACGCCTGGCTTTGCTACGAAATCGGCAAGACCTGGCCGGAAGCCGAAGCCGACATCGCCGAGCTGATCGACTTCTGCGAATTCTACGGTCGCGAAGCGCTGCGCCTCAGCGGCCCGCAAAAACTTGCGCCCATGCGCGGCGAGAAGAATCACCTGCGGTACATTCCGCTCGGCGTTGGCGTCGTCATTCCGCCGTGGAATTTTGCCGCGGCCATCATGGGCGGCATGACGCTCGCCGCCATCGTCACCGGCAACACCGCCATCGTGAAGCCCTCGAGCGAATCGCCCACGATTGCCGCGCTCTTCATCGACATTCTCTACGAAGCAGGAGTGCCGCGCGACGTGCTCAGCTTCTTCACCGGCCCGGGCGGGACGGCGGGCGAAGCGCTGGTCACCCACGCGAAGACGCGGTTCATCGCCTTCACCGGCTCGAAGGAAGCGGGCCTGCGCATCAACGAGCAGGCCACCAAGACGCAGCCCGGCCAGGTGTGGATCAAGCGCACCGTGCTGGAAATGGGCGGCAAGGACGCCATCGTCGTGGACGACGAGGCCGACATGGAGGCCGCGGTCGAAGGCGTCGCGCTATCGGCGTTCGGCTATCAGGGGCAGAAATGCTCGGCGTGCTCGCGCGCCATCGTCGCCGAAAAAATCTACGACGAGTTTCTCTCCAAGCTCGTCGAGCGCGTCAAGAAAATCAAAGTCGGCAACATCGAAGATCCCTCGAACTTCATGGGCCCGGTGATCAGCGAATCGGCGATGAACACGATTCTCGGATACATCGAGCAGGGCAAAAAAGAAGGACGCCTGGTCGCGGGCGGCCGCCGCGCGCCCGGCGACGGCTACTTCCTCGAGCCCACGGTCATCGCCGACGTGGACCGCAAGGCGCGTATCTTCCAGGAAGAGATTTTCGGGCCGGTGCTCGCGGTCAGCAAAGCGAAGAATTTCGACGAAGCCCTCGAGATGGCCAACGACAGCGAATTCGGCCTGACCGGCGCGGTCTATTCACGGAACCCGAAGAAAATCGAGCGCGCCGCCGAAGATTTCCACGTCGGCAATCTCTACATGAACCGCAAGTGCACCGGCGCGATGGTCGGCGCGCACCCCTTCGGCGGATTCAACATGTCGGGAACGGACTCGAAATCAGGCGGCCACGATTACCTGCTGCTGTTCCTGCAGGCCAAAACCATCGCCGAAAAGGTCGGCGTCACAAAATAGTTCTCGCGCGTCACGCGGCGCCGTCATGGAGGCCCGCGGGATTCGGCCTCATGCCGAATCCCCAGCGCAGAATCGCATGGGCCACCGGGCCCGACGCCAGCAGCCACGGCGCGTACCGCAGCACGTAGTCTTCGCTCTGCAGAACTTTCACGGCGCAAAGGAGGGTAGGAAACACCAGGATGTACGCGAGTCCCGCCGCGCCGCCGGGAATCCGGAAGCTTCGCGGCGCGCCCGGCAACTTCCGGCGCATCTGCCACGCGGCGAACAAAGTCAGCAACGTGGTCGCGATGCGCGTCCAGATGTAGATGTTGACGAGATCCTCGACGCGATACTTCGCCAGCACGCAGTAAACCACGAACGACACGGCGATGGCGCGCGCGGGCGTCCCGAAGCGCGGGTGAATTTTCCCCAGCCACGACGGCAGGTAGCCGTCCTCGGCCATGGTCGCCGGGATGCGCGTGGTGTAGAGGATGGTGCTGTTGGAAAGCGAGAGCGTTCCGATCATGGCGGCGATCAGCATGGCCGCGCCAAGCGCCTCGCCGCCAATGGTTCGCGACGCGGTGACGATGTAATCGGTCTTCCACTCCCGCCAGTTGCCGAGCGCCGCGAGCGCCAGCGTGGTCGGCAGGATGTAGGTGAGAACGTTCATCGGCGTGTTCCACGCCAGCAAGCGCACGAACGTGTTCTGGGGGTTCTTCATCTCGCCCGTCATGCTCGAAAGCTGCTCGTAGCCCGCGTAGTTCCACATGGCGAGCGCGAGACCTTTGCCGAAGGCGCTGCCGAACGGCTGCCCCGGCGGCGCGAGCGGCAGCATTGGGTTGTAATGCCACTTCAGTAGCGCCGCCATGCAAAGCCATGCGACCGGAATGAACACGGCAACCAGCAGCGCGACCGAAAACCAGCCCGCCACGTGGATCCCCCGCGCGTTGAGATAGGCGAGCAATCCAAGAACGATGCAAGCGCCGGCCCACTTCACGTTTCCGGTGATAGACGGAAAATAGATGCTGAGGTAGTCCATCACCAGCACGCCGTAGAGGCTGTTGAGCAAAAATGTTCCCGTCCAGTTCCACCAGCCGCACTGAAATCCCCAGAAGTCGCCGAACGCAGCGCGGCTCCAACGATAGAAGCCGCCTTGTACGGGAAGAATGCTGTTGAGCTCGGCGGCGGCGAACGAGATGGGGACGCTCCAGAAGAGCGGAACGAACGCGAGAAACAAAAGGGCCATGCCGGGGCCTGAGCTGTGAAAAATCTCCTCGTAGCCGAACGGACCGCCGGCCGTGTAGCCGTAAAAAAGCGCGAGCAGAGGCAGGAAGCCGATCTGACGAAGCTGGGCAGGATTGGGCGATGTGGATGCTGAGTGCTCCGGGCCGCCTTTGCTGTGGTTTACCATCGAGCTGGTGCGCGAAGACGCGAATCATATTGAACGGCTGCGGCCAATTCAACGAGAATCAAAAATTGCCCTTGACGCAGCCGCGTCCGTCCAGAGAGAATCGCGGTCCTCCGCAGGTTCGGCTGTCCCCGAGTAAAGGAGCGTTTGCCATGCGCGTTTCGCGCCTCTATGTTGCCGTGTCAGCCTTCGCAATTCTCCTAACGCCGACGCTCTCCAACGGACAGACGCTTTCAAATGCGCCGCGGGTCGGTTTCGCGGGGCCGGTCGGAGCGAATCCGCAGAGCCACCGAAAATCGATCGTTCCGGCCATTCCGAGCTCCTATGGCAAGCTGCCGTTCAGCTTCGAGCTCAACGAGGGACAGACGGCCGCGCCAGTGAAGTATCTGGCGCGCGGATCGGGTTACGCGCTTTTCTTGACGCCGGAAGAGGCCGTGTTGTCGCTGCGCTCGGGAGGCCAGACCAGTTTGCTGGCGGCCCTTCTCCAGGATGCGCCCGCTTCGGCGGTTCGATCGGCGGCGGTGCGCATGAAGCTGCGCGGAGCAAACCGCGGCGCCAGCGTCGCGGGAGAAGACGAGCTGCCAGGAAAGGTGAACTACTTCATCGGGAACGACGCGGCGAAATGGCGAACGAACATCGCCACCTACGCGAAGGTCAGGCTCCGGGATGTCTATCCTGGCGTGGATCTGGTGTACTACGGACATCAGGGCCAGCTGGAGTACGACTTCATCGTCGCCCCGGGCGCCGATCCCCACCAGATTCGCATTGATGTAGACGGCGCGCGCGACCTGCACGTTAGCCCGCAGGGCGATCTGCTGATGCAAACGGATGTGGGCGAGGTGCATCTCCAAAAGCCGAAGCTCTACCAATACAAGTGGCCGGTGGACGACGACGAGCCGCGCTTCGAGCGCGAAGCCGCGAAGCAGCCGATTGACGGACGCTTCGAGATTGGCGAGAAGAATGAGATTGAGTTCGTGGCGGGCGCGTACGACCGCAACAAGGCGCTGATCATCGATCCCGTTCTGCTGTATTCGACGTTCCTCGGCGGAAGCGCGAACGACGCCGGAGTGGCTATTGCAGTGGATTCTTCCGGGAACGCGTACGTAACCGGCGGGACTCTTTCGACCGACTTTCCCACCAAGGGCGCGATCCAAGGGGCGTTCGGCGGCGCAGCGGCTAGCTGCAGCGACGTTCTGACCAAACTGTTCTGCGGCGACGCTTTCGTGACGGAGATCAACTCGACGGGCACGGCCCTGGTGTTTTCGACGTACCTGGGAGGCAGCGACGCGGACACGGGGACGAGCATCGCCCTGGATTCGAGCAACAATATCTACGTAGCAGGAAGCACGCGGTCGGCGAATTTCCCGGTCAAAGGCACGTCGTTCCAACCGGGTTTTGGCGGCGGCACCTGCCACGGAGGTGCGCGTCCGTGCGACGACGGATTCATCGCCAAGCTGGCGCCGGGGGGTTCCAGCCTGATTTACTCGACGTTCATCGGCGGAAGCCGGGATGATTTGGTGTTTGGCCTGGCGGTGGACACGAGCGGAAACGCATTTGTCGCGGGAGTCACCGGCTCGAGCAATTTTCCCACGACGGCGAATGCCGTGAGCCAAACGCTCGACGGCGGCACGGCTAACTGCCCGGGCACTAACAACGGCACGGGACTGTGCCCGGACGCGTTTGTCGCCGAGGTCAGTTTCAACGCCGCTTCAAGCCCGCAACTGACGGAGACCTACGGCACCTACCTGGGAGGCAGCACGTCGGACGTGGCCTTCGGGATCGCCGTGGACAACTTCGGAGACATCGTAGTGGCGGGCGCCACGAACTCGGGCGACTTTCCGGTGAGCAACGCGTCGTTGCTGCAGGCGGCGTTTGGAGGCGGAAGCAACCCTTGCGTTTCGTTCATTTGCGGAGACGGATTTGTGGCAGAGCTGACGCCGGGAGCCACGAGCACGGCATTCGTTTTCTCGACGTATCTAGGCGGCAGCGGAGACGACGCCGCGGCCGCGGTGGTACTGGACCCGTTCGGCGACGTATTCGTGGCCGGCATCACTGATTCCACAAACTTTCCCTTTACCACCGGAGCCGCGCAGACGACCTTTGGGGGCGGCTCCGCGTCGTGCGCGAACCGCATCTTTTCCTGTGGTGATGCGTTTGCGACGGCCATTAACCCGTTTGCTACGGGCGGGCCGGCATTCATTTATTCCACGTACGTGGGGGGAAGCGGAGACGACGGAGCCTTGAAAGGCGCCGCCGTGGAGCCGATCGGAAACTTCTACATAGCGGGAACCACGAATTCGCCGAACTTTCCCACGGCCTCTCCGATTCAATCCACGTTTGGCGGAAGAAGCGCCAACTGCGACGCCAGCAACGAACCCTGTGGAGACGGCTTCATCACCGAGATCAACCCGCGCGGCACGGCGTTCGTGTTTTCAACCTACCTAGGCGGCAGCGGAGACGATGGGATCTTAGGCCTGGCGCTGGACGCCAACGACAACGTCTTCGTTACCGGCACCACGACCTCTCCTAATTTTCCGACAACTGCGGGCGCCTTCAAGACTACCTGCGGAACCGATGGTCAGTGTAACGGCCTGGCCGATGCGTTTGTCTCCGAGATCGGCTTCCCCCCGTTCAAGGGGCCCTATCAGGCGGGCGAGGTATTTGCTTCCGGCGAGAACGGCATCCTCTATGTCTTCCAGCAAGACGGAACCATCCTGGGAGAGATGACCACGGGCCAGAACCTGAGCGCCGGAATGACGTTCGACCAGACCGGAAACCTTTACGTAACGACGTTCAATCTTCCCACCGGCGTGGTCAAATTCGACCAGAACGGGAACCTAGTGGGACCGTTCGGCAACTTCCCCAGTGGCGCCACAGGACATCCGGAATCCATTCTCTTTGACCAGGCTGGGAATGCGCTGACCGGTGTGGCGCAAGACCCGTTCGGCAGCCCGCCGGCGATCGTTCCCATCTTTGAATTTTCCCCCACGAGCAGCTTGCTCGACACATTCAACGTAGCGTCGCAGAATCGAGGGACTGACTGGGTGGAGTTGCTCGCCGACCAGCAAACTCTACTTTACACTTCCGAGGGAACCTCGGTGAAAAGCGTCAATATCGCCACCAGCACGCAAAACCCGGACTTTGCCACCGGCCTGCCGGGCTCCTTCGCGTTTGCGCTGCGCGTCCTTCCGGATAACACCGTACTAGTAGCCGACACGTCGGTAGTGGTCAGGCTCAACACGAGCGGACAAGTCCAGCAGACCTATACGACCAATCCCGCCGGTCAAGAGCTCTTCGCCTTGAATCTTGATCCAGACGGAAAGTCGTTCTGGACGGCGGACCTCGTCAACGGGAACATTTTCAAGTTCGACATAGCGAGCGGCACGCAGGAGGTCTTCTTCACTTCGCCGACCGGCGCGGCCAGCGGCCTGGCCATCTTCGGCGAGAAGGCCGCAGGCACGAACAACCTCACCGTGACGGAGAACGGAAATGGGACGGGAACGGTGACCAGCAGTCCGGCGGGGATCAGTTGCCCATCCGTTTGCCTAGCGCCCTTCACGGACAACACCACGGTGACACTGACGGCTACTGCCGCGGCAAACTCGACATTCGGAGGTTTCAGCACGAACTGCGCCCCGGTGGTTCCGGCAACCAATCCGCCTTCCTGCACGGTGCAGATCGGAACCGCCGACGTCACGGTGACGGTCACGTTCAACGCCGCAGCAGCCACTGTCAACGTGGCGCCGAATTCGCTGGCCTTTGGGGCGGTGGTGGTCAATACGACCAGCGCGTCTCAGCCCGTGACTGTTACCGTGCCTTCGACCTCGGGGGCGAGCGTGACAATTTCGGCCATCACAGTTCCCGCGGGCTTCACGGAAACGGACAACTGCAAGGGCGTCACCATCCAGATCAACGGCTTCTGCACCATAAACGTGAAGTTCGCGCCCACAACCACAGGCTCGTTCTCCGGCAACTTGTCCATCACCGATACCGCTACGGGCAGCCCGCAGACAGTGGCGCTGACGGGCACCAGCGTGAGCGGCAACTTCACCGCGGCGCCTGCGTCGCTCAACTTCGGCACCGTGGTGATCAACACGACGAGTCCGCCGCAGACCGTCACGGTAACTAACGGCACCACTCAGAATCAGTTCATTTTGTCGATCGTGCCGCCCGC
>Ga0187846_10000224_pt1 | contig 34609 bp, 35 predicted proteins | sample TC_taG_FD_161473 | JGI IMG/M metagenome (GOLD analysis project Ga0187846, IMG submission 161473) | Biofilm microbial communities from the roof of an iron ore cave, State of Minas Gerais, Brazil - TC_06 Biofilm (v2) | ecosystem: Environmental > Terrestrial > Deep subsurface > Cave > Wall biofilm... | reverse complement strand
TGTACTCGTCCACATGATTAGTGACACTCGGCCTTGGGAGATTGAGATTTCCACCGCTCGAGAAATTCGAGCGGCGTTTGATATCCGAGCGCCTGATGAGGACGCACGGTGTTGTAGATGTGCTCCCAACGGCGGAGCTGCGGATTGAGGGACTGGGTGTCCCACCGGTCCGGAATCACCTGATAGAACTCCTCGTGATGCGTGCGATGAGAGCGTTCGACCTGCCCGTTCAGTTTGGGGGAACGGGGTGGCAGGACGAAGAGCGGCAGACCGCGTTGCTGACAAGCCGTTTCGAATTCGGCAGCGAATTCGCTGCCGCCATCGACTTGCAGAGCGGCGATGGGGAACGGCATGCGATTGACTATGCTATCCAAGAAATGCGCGGCAGCTAGCGAAGTGGCCCGTTCGTGCACCTCGACGACATCCCAGCGCGAGACCATGTCGCGGGCCGAGAAGTGTTTCAGCACCACGCCCCGCTGCGGCCGAATCTCCTTGGTGTCGAGTTGCACTAGGTCTCCCGGCTCCCGAATAGGCCAAAACCGGGGCTTTCTGCAAGCCCAGGGGCGGCCCCGCATCTTCTTGCGTCCTTTCCGTCCTGCCCCTAGCGCTCGCGCTTCGACCAACACGCCTCGGCGCTTGAGATCGCCCAGGATGCGACCCACCCTGGAAGTGGAAAGGCCAAACCCCTTGCGGTGGAGCAGCACGACCAGCTTGTCCTTGCCCCAACGGGGATACTCGCGTCGCACCGCGAGCACCGCTTGGACCTGGGCGGCGGTCCAAGTTGGTTGCCGGCGATGATGCGGGCGATGCGAGCGATCTTCCAGGCTGGTGAGGTCCTGCGGATCGTAGCGCCGCCACCAGCGATAGAAGGTCTGGCGACTGATGCCGAAGCGACGGCTGGTCAAGGCGGCGTTGCGACCCTTTCGGAGATAGTAGGTCATCCACTGCAAGCGAAGCTGGCCCGGTCGGCTCAGCGCGTACCCCATCGAATTTGCATGGCGACACTCTACCGAGTGTCACCAATCATTCTGAACGAGAACATTGTCCTGCCCTGATCCGAGGCAACGTTCCTCTCAAATGCGATCACGATATCGTAATCTCTGGTCATGTCGACCGGAATGCTGTAGGTTCTGGCTGTTCCGGCTTCGGATGAGAACGGGACTATCAGGGGTTGTGGATTGTGAGAGTGCTGCCATACGAGGGACTGGGCGTACAACCAAGCTGCGCCGAGCAGAACTAACGCGCCTATGATATAGCCAGTCGCTCTCAAGACTCCACCCGCAAGTCTAAGCATCACTCTCACAACCAACGGAATATGACCTGACGCGATTTTTCGACCGACTGAGTGTACCAAGTTCGTAAGTGTTGGCGCCCAAGAAGCGGGGACAATTTCGTTGTAAACGGCGAGGAATAGTAATTGGGATGGTAAGGCTCAGTATTTTCGCAATACGCCGACGACGCGCCCCTGGATTTTCACGTCGGTGCCGTTGACCACAATGGGCGACATCGTCGAATTGGCGGGCTGCAACCGGACTTTGCCGCCCGGGTCGCGATAGAAGCGTTTTACGGTCGCCTCGTCTCCGCCCACCAGCGCCACCACCGTTTCGCCCGAATTCGCTACCTGCGTGGGTTCAACGACAATGAAATCTCCGTCGAGGATATGATCCTCGCGCATCGAGTCGCCCTTCACTTGCAGTACAAACGTGTTTGGTCCGCGCGCGAAATCGGCCAGCGAGAGGGACTCGCGATCCTCGATCGCCTCGAGCGGACGGCCCGCGGCGATGCGCCCCGCGAGGGGCAGGCCCACGGCGTGGCGCTCGATCACTTGTTCGCGCACCGGTTTCGGAAGCTGCACCACCTCGATCGACCGGCTCTGGTTATAGCCGCGCCGGATGAATCCCTTTTTTTCGAGCGTCGAGAGATGCTTGTGCACCGTCGCCAGCGACGTCAGCTTCATGGCGCGCGCGATCTCTTCAAAGCTCGGCGAGTAGCCGTTCTTGTTCAGAAACGCCACCAGGTAATTCAGCACTTCCTTTTGCCGCTTCGTTAAAGCCATTCGAAATCTCCCGAGACGTGCTTCCAGCCTGGCGAAGTCTAGGCGAATCAAAAGCGAAAGTCAATGGTACTCGGGGACAGCCTGTACTTCCGCGCAACTCGGGCTGCCGCTCCAGCCGGCTGGGTCAACCCCGCTTTGCTGCTTTGAATCCGACCCTTAGGCCTGGACTGCGCTACTTGGCTTGGGAGGCGACGAAATGACTGGCTGGGGGCGCCCGAGCGCTTGCGGCGCCTCATCACTTCGCGCACCATAAGGGGCAGATGAAAACAATTGAGTTCCGTTTTCCCCGAAGGCGCCATCTCACGCGCGCCGCAGCGCTCATCGAGAGCGTCTGCTCGCGGCGCGGCCTCTCCGTGGCGATGAAAGGATCGCTCGCCGGCTATCCCGGCTGCATCCATTGGCACTACAAGCAGCCAAATCAGAGGGGCACGCTCGAACTCACTTTCTATCCTGCCGAAAAACGCCTCTGGGCCAGCGTGCAGGAGGGCCGCAAGGCGCCGTGGATCGACGTTGAGCTTCCGCAATTGCGCCGCGCCATCGAACGGGAACTTTGTGCCGCGCCTCCCGGCCGGGCGAGGAGGTAAGCGTCTCTGCGTTGCCGTCGAAGCATCCAAGTAAGAGGGCACGTTGCAATGTCGCAATCCGCTGGTAATTTCCGTTTTTCCTCGCCTAGGCGGTGTGCTAACCTTGGTTATTCGAGGTTTCGATTCCTCCTATTCGTCCGTCTAATGAATGGGGACCCGGGGACTCATGTCCACAACGATTGAAGCTCTGAAACGCAAGCGGGAAGTGATTGATAAGGCTGTGATTCGGTTCTGCGGAGACTCCGGCGACGGCATGCAGATTACCGGGAGCCAGTTCACGAATACCGTGGCGCTGTACGGCAACGACCTCGCCACCTTCCCCGATTACCCGGCTGAGATTCGCGCGCCCGCCGGCACCTTGCCGGGCGTGAGCGGCTTTCAGGTCCATTTCGCCTCGACCGATGTCTATACGCCCGGCGACTCGGTGGACGCCTTGGTGGCCATGAATCCGGCGGCGTTGAAGGTCAACCTCGCCGACCTCAAGGCAAACGGCATCCTGATCGTCAATCTCGACAGTTTCAAGGAGACCGATCTCCGCAAAGCGCAGTCCACATCCAACCCGCTCGAGGACCATTCCCTCGACGGCTATCGGCTGTTCGCCGTGCAGCTGACTCGCCTGACCCGCGTGGCCCTGAAGGACTTGGGCCTTGACGCCAAGAGCATGGATCGCTGCAAGAATTTCTTCGCGCTGGGGATGTGCTACTGGCTCTACAACCGGCCGATGGACGCGACGCAGCGATGGATCGAAGACAAGTTCAAGAAGACGCCGCAGCTGGTCCAGGCCAACAAGCTCGCCATGCAGGCGGGCTACAGCTATTGCGAAGCCACCGAGGCCTTTCAGGTCAGCTACGAAATTCCACCGGCGAAGCTGGCTCCGGGGGCCTACCGCAACATCAGCGGGAACACGGCCCTGGCGATGGGATTCGTGGCCGCGTCGAACAAGGCGGGCATTCCGCTGTTCCTCGGCTCGTATCCGATTACCCCGGCGTCGGACATCCTGCACGAGCTTTCCGGCTACAAGGATTTTGGCGTGATGACGTTCCAGGCCGAAGATGAAATCGCCGCGGTGACTTCGGCCATCGGCGCCGCGTACGCAGGGGCCCTCGGTATCACCACCACTTCCGGCCCGGGCATGGCGCTGAAAACGGAAGCCATCGGCCTGGCCATTGCCGTCGAGTTGCCCCTGGTCATTTGCGACATCCAGCGCGGAGGGCCATCCACCGGCCTTCCGACCAAGACCGAGCAGGCAGATCTCTTGCAAGCAATGTTCGGGCGCAACTCCGAAGCGCCGATCCCCGTGCTGGCGCCGTCGTCGCCCGGCGACTGCTTCTGGATCGCGCTGGAAGCAAGCCGCATCGCCCTCAAGTACATGCTGCCGGTCATCGTTCTTTCCGACGGGTACCTGGCTAACGGCGCCGAACCCTGGCGGATTCCCAACGTGGAAGAGCTGCCCGAGTTTCCCGTGCTCTTCGAGACCAACCCGGAGGATTTTCATCCCTACCGCCGCAACGCCGAAACGCTTGCCCGGCCGTGGGCCATTCCGGGCACACCGGGCCTGGAGCACCGCCTGGGCGGCCTGGAGAAGCAGGACGTCACCGGCAACATCAGCTACGACCCCATCAACCACGAGCACATGGTGCGGACGCGCGCGGCCAAAGTGGAGGCGATTGCGCGGGACATTGCGGATGCTGTTCCCGACGGCGACCCGTCGGGCGACCTGCTGATCGTCGGGTGGGGCTCGACGCACGGCCCCATTGCTGGCGCGCTCCATTCACAGCGCGGCAAGGGGCATCAAATCGGCCACGTCCATCTGCGCTATCTGAACCCGCTGCCGCGCAATCTGGGTGAAGTGCTAAAGCGCTACAACAGAGTGCTGGTGCCGGAGATGAACATGGGCCAGCTGGTGATGCTGCTGCGCGCGAAGTACCTTGTGGACGCCCAGGGCTACAACAAGATTCAAGGCAAGCCCTTCAAGCAATTGGAAATCGAAGAAAAGATTCAGGAGATTCTGAGCTAGCGCGCTGCGGATCGCGGAGACGACAATGACAACGGCCACTTTGCCGCTTTACACGAGAAAGGATTTTCAGACCGACCAGGAAGTTCGCTGGTGCCCGGGCTGCGGCGACTACGCGATTCTCTCGGCCGTGCAGTCTGTGTTTGCGGACCTGGGAATCCCGCGCGAGAAATTCGTGATTGTGTCGGGCATAGGCTGCTCCAGCCGCTTTCCGTATTACCTGAACACCTACGGCTTCCACACGATTCACGGCCGCGCTCCGGCGGTGGCCACGGGAATCAAGATCGCGCGGCCGGACCTGGAAGTCTGGGTTGCCACCGGCGACGGCGATTCGCTCTCCATCGGCGGCAACCACACGATTCACATGCTGCGCCGCAACGTCGGGCTGAAAGTGCTGATGTTCAACAACCGCATCTACGGCCTCACCAAGGGCCAGTATTCACCGACGTCCGAGCTGGGCAAGAAAACGAAGTCCACTCCCTTCGGCACCGCCGACCGCCCGTTTAACCCCATCTCGTTGGCCATCGGTTCGGAAGCGACTTTCGTGGCGCGCGCGGTGGACGTTTTCCAGCAGCACTTGAAGGAGACGCTGAAGAAAGCGGCCGCTCACAAGGGCGCGGCGTACGTCGAGATTCTGCAAAACTGCAACATTTTCAACGACGGCGCGTGGGAAAGCCTGACCGAGAAGGACGCCCGCAGCGAGCACGTCGTGCAGCTCGAGCACGGCAAACCGCTCATCTTCGGCAAGAACCGCGACAAAGGCATCCGCATGAACGGCTTCGATCTCGAAGTCGTCACGCTCGGCGGCGGCGTTACCGAAAAAGACCTCCTGGTGCACGACGAGAAGCACTCGCGCGCGGCTTATGCCTTCCTGCTCGCGCACATGGAGCACCGCGAAGGATTCCCCACACCGATCGGCGTTCTGCGCGCGTGGGACAATGTGCCGCGCTACGAAGACCTCCTCGCCGGCCAGATTCGCGACGTGCAGGCCAAGCGCGGCAAAGGCGACCTTGCCAGGCTGCTCCGCACCGGCGACACCTGGGAAGTCCGCGCGTAGCCCCTCACGGGCGGATCACACGACAACAAAATCAGCGGGCAGGCGCGGCAATAGGCGGAGCGACGGCGTTTTTCGCGAGAGCGACGCCTTGCAGGGGCAGTGCGGGCATTTGCGCGAGAGCGCTGTCGCGCGCGGAAGCGAATGCGTTCCAGTCGTGCTTCGAGACTGGGTCGGCAGCGGGCAGCGACAGCCGCTCGAAATTCAGAAACTCGCCCTGGCGCTGGATGCGAAAATCGAGATGCGGGCCGGTGGCGAGGCCGGTCATGCCCACAAGCCCGATGCGCTCGCCCTGCTCGACGCGCTGGCCGCTGCGCACGAGAATCCGCGAGAGGTGCATGTAGTAGGTGGTGTAGCCGTTGGTGTGCTGGACTTCGACGAGGTTCCCCGATCCGCCCTTCCATCCCGCGAAAGTCACGCGGCCGTCGCCGATCGTTTGCACCGGCGTGCCGGTGGGCGCGGCGTAGTCGATGCCGAGGTGCGGGCGATACTCCTTCAGAATCGGGTGGAAGCGATGCGTGCTGTAGTGCGAGCTGATAGGCGCCACAAACTTTAGCGGCGAATGCAGGAACGCTTTCTTCGTCGACTTGCCTTCGGGCGTGTAGTACGCAGCGTGGCCGAAGGGATCGTGGAAGAGCACAGCGCGATAAGTGCGGCGCTCGTTGACGTATTCCGCCGCGAGAATGCGGCCGTAGGCCAGCGTCTCGCCGGTCGAGAGCTTCTTCTTCTCCACCACCACGCGGAACGTATCGCCGGGACGCGTGTCGGTGTAGAAGTCGAGGTCCCAGCCAAAAATATCAGCGAGCCGCATCGCGAGCTCCGGCTTTTCGCCCGCGTCGATCACCGATTCCCACAGCGATCCTTTCACCTCGCCGCTCACGCCGGCCGACTCGATCTGCGACGGAATCGTTTGAATCTCGGAACGAAAATCGTTGCCCTGCGGCGCGATCCACAGGACGCGGTCGGCGTCGATGCGGTATCGCACGGCGCGCAGCTCGCCCAGCACCGAACGTCCCACCGCCAACTCATTTCCCGCGCGAACATGCCGGAGGTCGAACACGGACTGTGCGGAAGCGGCCAGGCGCGCGGCGGTTGGCGCGTCGATTCCGAAGCCCACGAGTTGTTCGTGGAAGGGTTGCCGCGGGGGAACGGTCCGCTCCTTGTAGATAATGACTTTTTCTTGGAGCGCAGCGATCTCTTCGCGCGCGCCCGCAGCTTGCGCGAAAACTTCGCGGTCGGCAGCCTCGCATTGCCGGTAGGACGCGACGACGCAGGCCGTCCCTGCCGCGAGGAATGCGACCCAGAAGATGATCCTGCTGACTGTCATGTTCAATCCGCCTTCGTCCCAGAAGGCTCGAAGAATAGCGCGGTGCAGTCGCGCACGAAAAGCAGAAAGGCGCGTTGCTGCTTCGTGCGAGTAAACGCACGGGAGGCGTGTGTGATTATGCCGCGTAGCTGTAGCGACTTAGTGGGATGAGCCGGCGGCCGCAGCGAGAGACGCGGAGCCGCGGTTGGTGTCGGCGAAGTAGTTGTGGGAGTGCAGGCCGTAGTAGATGCGGCCGGCGATTTCTGCGGCGTGAGGTCCGCTGACGATGCGGCTTCCTCCGCGCAGCAGCACCACAAGGACGATCTTCGGGTGCACCTGATCGGCATAGGAGACAAACCAACCGAGGCGTCCGCCCAGCCCTTCATCGTTGCAAGTGCCGGTCTTACCCAGCGCCTGCTCGCCGAGCAGGTCGATGCTCTGCCTTGCCGTGCCGTAGAGAACCGCTGCGAGCATGCCCTCCTGCAAATCGGGAAGCAGCGCGGCGATGTCGAGCTGCTGTCGGACCCGCGGGGCGAAGTTCTGGCGCTGCTCGGCCGAGCGCGGATACTGCAGGAAGTATTGCGTGCCGCCATTCGCGAGCATGCTCACGAGCGAAGCGAGTTGCAGCGGCGTGATGCGGATGCCCTGGCCGAAGCTCGACATGCGCGCCACGCCTCCGTAGATGGGCGGATGCGCGGGCAACTGGCCGGGCTTTTCTTCCGGGATGTCGAGGCCGGCGCGCTCGCCGAGCCCGACTAGGCGTGCGTAGCGCAGCACCGTATCGAACCCGAGCGTGCGCCCCACTTCTTCGAAGTAATCGTTGTTCGAGCGCGCCATCGCTTCGGTAAGGCCCATGTAGCGGCGGCGGCCCACTTTGAGCAGGGTGTCGTGCGTGATCGCGCCTTCCTGCAACCCGGCGAGCGCGATCACCGGTTTGATCGTCGAGCAAGGCTCGAAGCCCGCGGAAAAGGCCATCTTCTGATTCACGATGGTGAGAATGCGGCCTGTCGCGGGATCGACGGCGACGACCGAGCCGTTCGCGTGGCCTAGCGCGTCCACTGCAATCTGGCGCACGACGGCGTCGTCGTAATCGGCGAGGTCGCCTTTCGTGGGATCAGCGCTGTAGTAGGAAAGCCCGCGCGAGTGGCGCGCGCTCGCGGCCGGGGTTGCGCTGAAGGCGGCGCTGGCCGCAGCCAGAAATAGACAGAAAAGAGATACTACCGTGCCGAGGGCTGGTGTGCGTCGCATTTGAATCCGATCGGGCCGTAACAATCCTGTTCAGCTTCGGTGACCGATTCCACTCAAATTCTAGAGGTGTTCGGCGAGCGAGCGCAACTGTTAATCGGGGCAGGTATTCCGGGCCTGAACCGGCGGGCAGTTGCGCGGCGCTTGCGGCTCGCAAGGGCCGTCTTGGCGTGGCGCTGGGCCCTGCGTGACGCGTATGATGGTGGAGAAAAAGTGGAATCCTCACAAAGCGGGGGCCGACGATGATCACACCAGCCGAACGCGAAGCAATGTTCGCGCGGCTTCGAGAAACGCGCGAACTGGTTCACCACACCATCCGGGGTCTCTCTCCCGAGCAGTTTCAATATCGCCCGGCGCCGGGCCGCTGGTCGTTGGCGGAAAATCTCGAACACATGGCGCTTGTGGAGCAACGCATACTTGCGGGCCTGACGAGGACGCTCGAGCAGCCTCCGAGTCCCGAGAAAAAGTCTGCGCTCACGGATGAGGAGATTTTTCAGCGTGTTGGCCGGGTGCTGCAGCCGCTGACGGCGCCGGAGTATTTGCGGCCCACGTCGCGCTGGCCGCTGGCCAATTTGCTGAGCGAATTCGACGCGGCGCGCCAGCGCACCATGGAATTCGCCGCCACCGCTGCCGTCAGCAAGGAATTGCGGCAGTACTTCATGCCCCATCCCATGTTCGGCGAACTCGATTGCTACCAGTGGTTCGTCCTTGTCGCGGGCCATTCCGAGCGTCACTGCCGCCAATGCGAAGGAGTGAAATCATCGGCGGGCTTCCCCCGGTGAACGCAGCAGACGCAGAGAAGGTCGCGTATTCGGGTTCTTAGAGACACCCCTGCGATAGTTGTTGCGAGCGCCGCCTAGCGGCCGGGACGGCCCTGGCCGGCAGCGGCAGCCTTGGCGGCGGGCTTTTCGGCCTCCGCCGCGGTGGCCGAGGCGGCAGCGAGGCCCAATTGCTTGCGCAGGTCGTGCTCGATCTTGTCGCGGATGTCGGTGTGCTCCCTCAAAAAGAGGCGCGCGTTCTCCCGGCCCTGCCCGAGGCGCTCGCCTTTGTAGGAGATCCACGTGCCGGACTTTTCGAGCAGGTTCCGCGTCACGCCCAGATCGAGCAAATCGCCTTCTCGTGAAACGCCTTCGCCGTAGAGAATGTCGAACTCGGCCTCGCGGAACGGCGCTGCCACTTTGTTCTTCACCACTTTGGCGCGCGTGCGCGACCCGACCACGCGGTCGCCTTCTTTGATCGATTGAATGCGGCGAATGTCGAGACGAATCGATGAGTAGAATTTCAGCGCGCGGCCGCCCGTGGTGGTTTCCGGGTTGCCGAACATCACGCCGATTTTCTCGCGAATCTGGTTGATGAAAATCAGGCAGGTGCGCGACTTCGAAACGATCGCCGTCAGCTTGCGCAGCGCCTGCGACATCAGCCGCGCCTGCAAACCCATCTGCGGCTCGCCCATCTCGCCTTCGAGCTCGGCCTTGGGCACCAACGCAGCCACCGAGTCCACCACCACCACGTCCACGGCGTTCGAGCGAATCAGCGCTTCGGCGATTTCCAGCGCCTGCTCGCCGTTATCCGGCTGCGAGACGAGCAGGTTGTCCACGTCCACGCCGAGCTTGCGCGCGTACGACGGATCGAGCGCGTGTTCGGCGTCGATAAACGCCGCTTGCCCGCCCATCTTCTGCGCTTCGGCGATGACGTGCAAGGTCAGCGTAGTCTTACCGCCCGACTCTGGGCCGTACACCTCGATCACGCGGCCCCGCGGAAACCCGCCCACGCCCAGCGCCGCGTCGATGGAGATCGAGCCTGTGGGAATGACGCTCACCGGGACCAGCACGTCCTTATTCCCCAGGCGCATGATGGAGCCCTTGCCGTACGTCTTTTCAATCTGCGCAATGGCCAGATCCAGATTCTTTGCTCTTTCGTCGGACATCGTTCCACCTCACGCGGCGTTTTCGTTTCTCGCTTGTCGGGGGACTCCGGGGCACAGTTTAACACCGTGCCCGGCGCCCTGAATCCGTATCTCTACGGCCATACTACCACGAGGCGAAGAAAAAGCAAAGCTTGTGCGAGGCCGCGGGTTGACACCAGCCTGGCAACTACGTAGGCGCCTTTTCCGGCGCTGGCTTGGAGCAGGGCGAATGCTGACTCAATTCCATTTTGGGGCACAGTTTCCGTTTGGGGCAACGCAGCCCATAGGCGGACGCCAATAATCTCAAGAAGGCGCGTGGAATGCCGCCAATTTCTGGCCCCTGGCTTGCAAACGCTTTGATTCAAATCGTATGCCTGATGAACCTGGCAACCGCCCAGTCACACATGCCCCCGCGCGCCCACGCGGACAGGAAGCCCGGCTTGAGCAGCGTCTTCCGCTCGCAATCCCGATTGAAGTGAGCGGGATTGATCGCAGCGGCCAGCCCTTCTGCGAAACGGTTTGGACGATTGACGTGAGCATGAGCGGCTGCCGATTCAAGTTAACGAAGGACCTGGGGCTGGATTCGATGGTAGCGATCCGCGTGCTGCGAACCCTTTCAGGGCTTCCGGGGGACACACGGCTGCTGGTGTTTCAGATCATGTACAGCCGCCGGGACCAAGGCGGCTTTGTAATCGGGGCCTGGGCGCTTCAGCCTGAGGTCGAGTGGTGCCCGGGCCTCCCCAAGAGCGGCGAGCCCTAGGCCCGTGACAATCAGTCCAGCCAAACTCGATCAGAAGGTTGCTTCGGGGCCCGGAAACGTGGAGATTTCCGGGTTCCCGCAGGTCCTGCATACGCGCGCCCTTGGGCATCCCGACATGCTTTTCGTCCCCTTGATGGAAGGGGCTCGAGAGGCCGCGGCGATGACCGAGCGCCTCGCTGGCCTGGGGGAAAGCACGGAGCGTGCCACGGCCGTGGCAGCGATTCAGCTCGCCAGCACGCTTATGAGCGATTCCAGTTTCGCGCTATCCGCCCGAGGCATGCCGGCGACGCACCATTACGTGGTGGACCTCGCCGCTGGCACCATGAGCGTCCAAACGTGCCTGTATGCCGAGGTGCACCGGCGCACGTCGATGCTCAAGGTAGAGATCGCGGGAAAACTCCGCGAGGGACTCTATGCGGTGCGCTGCCTGGGCGACTTGGAGGTGACGCTGCAATTCGACGCGGAACAATTGAAACAGCCCATGTTCTTCACCAACGTGCTCGCCGAGCAATGCCTGACCCTGCAGATGCAGCGGGACCAGGCCAGGCGCACCGGCCCCGCGGTCTTCGACCCCGGACTCGAAGTTCACTTGACCGTCGCCACGGACGCCAAGCGCATCCCCGTGATCCTGAAACAGCACAGTGCAGATGGTGACTGGGAGCTCCTGGATACTCAGACGCGCGCGCGCCTCGGGGCGCTCTCGGCCGAAACAGCGGCTCACCTGAAGCAGCTCTTCACCGAGCTTTCCACAACCCTCTCGAATCAGGGCAAGAAACCCGCGCCGAGCGCCGGGCCTCCGTTGGTGACCGCCGCCAAGGATTCGAGGTAAGCCTGCGTGCCCTGCACCCGTCTTCTTCTACAGGTCGATGTGGCCCTCGAAGATGCGCACTGCCGAGCCGCTGACTCGGGGAACCAACCGTCCGCGTTCGGCGCCAACTTCCACGCGCATCTCGCTGGGCCTGCCCATCTCCACTCCCTGCGTGATGTGCAGCGACTCCCCGGTGCGCAAGCGGCCGTGCTGAACCAAGTAAGCGCCAAGTGAGCCGCCCGCCGAGCCGGTGGCCGGATCCTCAAGCAGACCCCAGGGCAGCATCCCTCGCGCGAAAGCTTTTCCGCGTCGGCCAGGCGCAAAGCAATAGGCCATCGTGGCGTGGCGAGAAATCAATTGCGCCAGGGCGCGCATATTCATGTGGATCTTCCCCAGCGCGTGGCGTCCTCTCAGCGGGACCAGCAGGTTGGAGACGCCCGTGGACACCAGCTCGACTGGCAGATCCGATGCCAAATCGGCCGGCTTTAGTCCGAGCGCACTGGCCAATGCCGCCCGGTTGATTCCGGCGCGCACAAACTTCGCTGGCTTCTGCGTCATGGTGACGCGCTTGGGCCGGCCGTCGTGGAACGTGAATTCGACAGGGAGGATTCCCGCTCCTGTTTGCTGCAGGATATGAACCTGCCCCTCGGAAGCGGGCACCACGCCGAGGTCGGCCAGCAGGAACCACGTGCCGATTACCGGATGGCCTGCGAGCGGAAGCTCGCGCGTGGTGGTGAAAATGCGCAGGCGGGCGAGCGCTCGGTTGTTTGTCGGACGCTGCACGAAAACTGTCTCGCTGAGGTTCATCTCGCGCGCGACGGCTTGCATGGTGGACTGCGGAAGACCGTCGCCATCGGTAACCACCGCAAGAGGATTCCCGTTGAGGGGCTTTGAAGTGAAAACATCGAGGGTATAAAGGCGCCTTTTCATGTTTTGTGCTTCCTTCCGGGTGTTCCGTGTCCCCTGGTCGGCTCGCTACATGCGCTCGAGTTCGACAAGCGTGCGCTTGTTTCGCACGTTTCCCGTGTTGAGCGTGGTCTTCGGTTCGAGAAGCACCACGTGGACGTCTCCCCCGTCCGCTACGGGCAGGTGCTCCACGCCTTTCGGCACGATGATGAACTCTCCCGGCGACACCATCACATCGCGATCCCGGAAGCGCATGCGCATCCGCCCTTTCACGACCAGGAACAACTCGTCTTCGTGGTCATGATGGTGCCACAGGAATTCACCTTGGAACTTGACGATCTTCACGTAGGAATCGTTGAGCTCGCCGACGATCTTGGGGCTCCAGTATTCATGCACTTTCGACAGCTTCTCCTCCAGGTTCACCGCTTGCATCTCGACCTCTCCTTTTCTTGACTTCGCGGAACGGCTGCGCCTCAGACTGTGGCAACTTCGCCGTTCAAAGCGTCCTCACGAGCGCAGCCACTGCGTTTAGCACGAGCCGCGTCGTTTCCGCGCGCGCTGTCTCCGCGTAAATCCGCAGCATGGGCTCGGTTCCCGACGCGCGCACCATCACCCAGCCAGCGTCACCGAGGTAAACCTTCGCGCCGTCGAGATTCTCGCGGCGAACAATCGGCCAATCGAGCAGGCGCTTGCACTTCTCGCCTGAAAAATAGGCGACAGCCTTCTCTTTCTGCCCGTCCTTCAAGGTCAAATCAACGCGCCCGTAATGATGCTCGCCAAACTCCCGGTGCAGCATCGCCACCAGCTCTCCCAGGCGTTTTCCATGCCAGGCCATCACTTCGGCGAGCAGCAGCGCGTTCACCGTGGCGTCGCGCTCGGGAAGGTGCAGCTTCGATCCGATCCCGCCGCTCTCCTCACCACCCAGCAGGATGTCGCTCTCCAGCATACGGTCGCAGATGTGCTTGAATCCAATCGGCGTCTCCCACACCTTCCTACCAAATTGGGCGGCGATCTTGTCGATCATCTTTGTCGTGGAAAAGGTCTTGGCCACGTCGCCCGAGAGCTTGCGCGTGCCGGCAAGGTGCCAGAGCAGAATCGCAAAGATCTGATGCGGGGTGACGAACGCGCCATCGCGATCGATCGCACCGATGCGATCGGCGTCCCCATCGAACGCAAATCCGGCGTCGTGGCGGCCCTCTCGCACCGCGCGCCTCAGAGCTTCTATGTGCGGCTCGATCGGCTCGGGGTTCACGCCGCCGAAAAGCGGATCGCGACTGCCGCGGATTTCCTCGCACGCGATCCCATTTCGCCGGAAAAGATCTCGCAGCAGGCCGCGGCCTGCTCCGTGCATGGGGTCGATGACGAAGCGGAACTTCGCGGCGCGCAGGCGCTCCCAGTCCACCAGGCCGCTGAGCGTTTCCAGGTAGGGTGTGCGCACATCGAGCGAGTGGAGTAGATCTTTGCGCGGCGGCAGCGCGGGAATTCCGTCACGAAGCACTTCCTTCAGCTCTTCTTCGATTTGCGCCACGATGGCGGGCGAAGCCGAGCTGCCGTAGCTGGCCTTGTACTTCATGCCATTCCAGCGATAGGGATTGTGGCTTGCGGTGATCTGGATTCCGCCGGCGGCATGGCGAAGACGGACGAGAAGCGAAATCGCGGGTGTGGGGCAGGCGTCCGTGGCAAGCCACACGGGCGTGCCTGTTGCCGCCACCGTCTCGGCGGCCGCCTGCGCGAAACGCTCCGACCCGAAGCGCGTGTCGTAACCGACCAGGACTCCGGCGCCGGGCTTTTCGGCGCGCACGACGTAACGCGCGATGGCGTGCGCCACTTTCGCAACGTTCGCCGTCGTGAAATCCTCGGCGATCACGCCGCGCCAGCCGTCGGTGCCGAATTGAATTTGGCTCACGGGACAGCAGTATAAGCCGCCGAAGCAGCGCCTCGCCACAGGGACGGGCTCCGCTTCGCTCTATAGCAGGTGGGTGCGGCGCGTCTTTTCAAGCCACCGAACAACCTTGCCCACCTCCTGGGAACGGTCGCGTGGGCAAACGAGCACCGCGTCCCTGGTTTCGACCAGAATCAGGTCGCGGACGCCAATGGCTGCGACGAACTTGCCCGGGCTCCACAGGTAGTTTCCCGAAGCGTCGAGCGTGAGTGACGCGCCGGCCGATACATTCACGCTTGATTTGCCCGCCAGCAACTCGTACACCGCGGCCCACGAACCTATATCGCTCCAACCCACCCGCGCCGGGATAACGAAGACGCGCGGTAGGCGGCCGGCGCTGGGGAGTCGCGTGGCGGGTTCCATCACCGCGAAGTCCACCGAGATGCTCTCGAGGCGCGGGTAGAAGCGTCGCAGCGCCGCGGCATACCGTGACGCGCCGATGAGGCCGGCGAGCTCGCTCAGAGACTCATGCGTGGCCGGCAGAAAACGCCGCAGGTTCTTGAGAAAAGTCGATACTCTCCAAAAGAACATCCCAGCATTCCACAGATACCTTCCGGACGCGACGTAGCGCCGGGCCCGCGGCAGCGACGGCTTTTCCGTGAAGCATCGCAGCGTGTAGGCCGCTATTCCCCGTGGGCGCGCGGCGATCGGCCCGCGCTCGATATAGCCGTAGCCTGTCTCCGGACGCGTAGGTGGAATGCCCAGCACCACTAGGTTGCCTTCGGCGCGAGCCAGCTCCAGTGCCGCTCGAACCAGTAGGCGATAGCGAGCCACCTCCGCTACATAGGCGTCCGCTGGAAGCACAGCCATCACCGCGTCGCCGTGTTCATGCGCCAAATGAATCGCTGCAAGGCCAATCGCCGCTGCCGTATTGCGTCCCACCGGCTCGGCGAGGACTTGCGCCGCTGGGACTTCGCGGAGTTCCTTGCGTACCGCTGCAGCCTGATCCTGGTTTGTGACCGCCCAGATATTCCCTACGGGGAAAACAGAGGCGATGCGCGCGATGGTTTCACGAAGCATTGTCTTGCTGCCGGTAATGTTCAGAAGTTGCTTCGGTGTAGTCATGCGGCTGCGAGGCCAGAAACGCGTGCCCCGGCCTCCCGCAAGCAGCACGGCGCAGAAGGGAAGAGCTTCGCCTTGGCGCGGCGTTTTCACCGATACACCAGCCGTTCTGCTGCTGCTTGCGGGATACCTTGATCGCTTAGCCGCTGCACAAACTCGTCTGTGTCCCAGGGAACGTACGTGCGCAGCAGCGAAGTAGCCGCATCGGGAGCGAGTTGGTACGGTCCCAGCGCTGCGGGAAGGATCCACACCTGCATCGGAGAGTATTTCACGTTTTCTCCGCTCCAGCGGATGCTTCCACGGCCTTCGAGAAGAATCAGCAGGTCAAAGTGCTCGGGGCGGGTAGCGGCGTCGATGCGCTCCGAGAACTCCCACTTTTCCGTGGCGAAGTAACGACACGCCGCGAAATAAGTTTGCGCCAAAGGCCCGCGCTCGACGCGCAAGGCCTCGATTTTTCCCCCGGTTTGTGGGCCGAAGCGCAGCACATCGAGCGCCTTGTCGATGTGCAGCGCGCGCGCCTGGCCCTTGGCGTCGCGCCGGTTGTAGTCGTACACGCGATAGGTGATATCCGAGTGCTCCTGAATCTCGCAGAGCACTAGGCCCGGGCCGATGGTGTGCGCCGTCCCAGCGGGGACCAAGATGGCATCCCCAGCCTTGACGGCCATGTGTTTCAGGCACTGCTCGGCGGTATTCTCCGAAATCGCGCGCTGGAACGCGGAAAGCGTTACTTCCGGCTTGAGGCCCACCATCACTTCAGCGCCGCTACGCGCGCGCACCGCGTACCACATCTCGGTTTTTCCGCGCCCGCCGGCCCCCTGCTCGTGCCGTGCCGCGTAGTCGTCGTCGGGGTGCACCTGCACGGAGAGATTGTCTTCCGGGAAAATGAATTTCACGAGAATCGGAAAAGGGCCGTCGCGCCCGATGCGCGTCCCGGCCCATTCGACTGACATGCGGGGCCAGGCCTCGCCGAGCGTCTTGCCGGCGAAGGGCCCGCCGGCGAAGCGGCAGTTGCTGCCGGTCATCCACGCTTCGCCGAGCGGCTCCGCGAGATTCGACTTTTCAGGGAAGAACGGCGCTAGTGAAAGCGCGCCCCACGGACGCGGGCTGAAGATAGGTTCGAGGTGCGCCGGACAAAGAATCACGTTGACTGGCCGAAGAACCGGCCCAGCCTCCGCAAGCCTTCTTCGATCCGTTCCATCGAAGCAGCGTAGGAAATCCGCAAGTGCCCCGGCGCTCCGAAGGCTTCGCCGGGCACAACGGCAACATGCTCGCGCTCAAGAAGCTGCCGCGTCACCACGGAGGTGTCAGCCGCCCGCGCACCGAGATGTGCCGCAACGTTAGGGAACATGTAAAAGGCTCCCTGCGGCGCCGTGCAAGTGATGCCCGGAATGGCGCGCAGGCCCGCGAGAATGCGTTCGCGGCGCCGCGCGTATTCCGCGAGCATCGTGCGCACCGAATCCATCGGCCCGCGCAGCGCCTCGAGCGCGGCATACTGCACGATCGAAACGGGGTTCGACGTGGATTGGCTGGCGAGCTTGGTCAACGCCTGCACCAGCGGTTGCGGCGTGAACGCGTAGCCCAGCCGCCATCCGGTCATCGCAAATGTCTTCGACAGCGACCCGGCTACGATCAGCTGTTCCTTCGCGCCGGGCAGGCTCGCCGCCGAATACGGCCGCTCTTCGCCGTAAACGAAGTGCGAGTAGCATTCGTCGGAAAGCAGCCAAACGCCGCGCCGTTTACACACCTCGAGGATGCGCGCGAATTCGCCGGGCGGAATCACCGCGCCCGTGGGATTATTCGGAGAGTTTACGATCACGATGCGCGTCTTGCGCGTGATCGCTTTTTCAATCTTGGAGGCGCGCAGGCAGAAGTCGTCGTCGGCGCACGTTTCGACCAGCACAGGTGTTCCGCCGGCGTACTTCACGATGTCCGGGTAGCTCACCCAGTAGGGCACTCCCATGACAACTTCATCGCCTGCATTGATCAGCGAGCAAGCGGCGTTGAAAATCGCCTGCTTGCCTCCCACGGTAACGATGCATTCGGCGGGCTCGTAGGAAGACCCGAACTGCGCTCGGTGCCAATCGCAGATCGCCTGCCGCAACGGAGCGATGCCCGCCGCGGGCGTGTACTTCGTGCGATTCTCTTCCAGCGCCTTGATGGCCCCGCGCTTGATGTGCTCGGGCGTCGGAAAGTCCGGCTCGCCGGGGCCGAAATCGACCACGTCGATTCCTTGCGCCTTCAGCTTCTCCGCCTCCATCAGCACCGCCATCGTCGGCGAGACGTCGATGCGCTTCACGCGCTCCGCCAGCTCCATCACAGCTTCCATTTTTCTCCCCGTCGCCGCTTCCATTTGCCCTTCCTCAGCTAACCTTTGCGCGCAGCCGCTCCTCCACCGCCGGTGGCACCAAGTCCTTGAGGCGTTCGAGACCTCCGAGCCGCGCCAGCTCCTTCACCAGCCGCGAACTCACATAGCTGTACGCTTCACCGGGCAGCATAAAAACAGTTTCGATTTCCGGCTCGATCTTGCGGTTCATCATGGCCATCTGCAGCTCGTATTCGTAGTCGGAGACGGCGCGGATTCCGCGTATGACCACACGCGCGCCTTTCGCGCGAGCGTAGTCCATCAGCAGGCCGTCGAAAACGTCCACTTCCACCCGCTTCATTTCCAGCGTCAGCGCCTCGAGCATCTCCACGCGCTCTTGTACGGCGAACAGCGCGTCCTTGTCTAGATTGCGGGCTACGGCCACGATGAGGTGGTCGAAAATCTGTGCACCGCGGGCGATCAGGTCGAGATGGCCATTGGTCACAGGGTCGAACGACCCCGGATAGACTGCCGTCACAGGCTTGGCTCGCTCGGAATCCATTCGGGAGGCCATTCTAACCTAGAATTTCAGGCGCCGCCGCGACAAAATCCGGTGTCCTTGGCTTGACCGTTCAACCGCCCTCCTGCACATTTCGCCACTCTCTTAAAGCCCTTAGCTGCCAGTGGCTTAACGAAGCCGACCAAAATGGTCGTGATTTAATACATTGCATTGCTTGGACTTGATGCAAATAAGGCGCTTGACATGACAGTGTCCATGCAGCTACAATTCAATTGCGACTGATTCAGTCGTATATGCTGCGATGTTGAAACTCTCAAAGAAGGCTGACTACGGGCTGATCGCCTTGAAGTACCTGGCTCTGCATAACGGGGGAGCTTCTTCGAGCGCGTCTGATATCGCCGAAATCTACGGCATTTCGGCTCCGTTATTGGCCAAGGTGCTGCAAAAGCTGGCCAAGCACGGCCTTGTGGCGGCGCGGCACGGTTCGAGCGGGGGTTACACCCTGGCGCGACACCCGTCGCTGATTACGGCGCTCGACGCGATACGCGCGATTGACGGCCCGCTGTTCATCACTTCCTGCGTCACTGCGCACGGGGAATGCGACCTATCGACGACTTGCTCGGTGCGGGAGCCGCTGCGGCGCGTCAACGACAGCATCCTGGAAGTGCTGGGCAAGGTCACCATCTCGCAGATGAGCGACGACGCGCCGATGTCCGAGGTCGTCGAGCTGAGAGTTTAGGGAGAGGCTAGGGGGAAAGAGCAATGGCAATCAAGCTTCCGATTTACATGGACAATCACGCGACCACGCCGGTCGATCCGCGCGTAGTCGATGCGATGCTGCCCTATTTCAGCGAAAAGTTTGGCAATGCCGCAAGCCGCAATCACGAGTTCGGCTGGAAGGCGGAAGAAGCGGTCGAGACCGCCCGTGGGCAGATCGCCAAGCTGATCAACGCCACGCCCAAGGAAATCGTATTCACCAGCGGCGCCACCGAATCGACGAACCTCGCCATCAAGGGTGTCGTGGAGATGTACCGCGAGAAGGGCAACCATATCATCACGCAGGTCACCGAGCACAAGGCCACGCTCGACACTTGTAAGCGGCTGGAAAAGTACGGCTACGAAGTCACTTACCTGCCGGTGGAGAAGGACGGGCGCATCAATCTCGAGGATCTTCGCCGCGCGATCACTCCGAAAACGATTCTGATTTCACTCATGTACGCCAACAACGAAATCGGCGTCGTGCAGCCCATCGAAGAAATCGGCAAAATCGCGAAAGAAAAGGGAATCTTTCTCCACTGCGATGGCGTGCAAGCCGTCGGTAAGATTCCCGTGGACGTGCAGAAAGATGGCATCGACCTGCTCTCGATTTCCGCGCACAAGATTTATGGCCCCAAGGGAGTCGGCGCGCTGTTCGTGCGCCGCAAGAACCCCCGCGTGCAGCTTTCCGCCATCATTGATGGCGGAGGCCACGAACGCGGCATGCGCTCGGGCACGCTGAACGTCACCGGCATCGTCGGCTTCGGCAAGGCCTGCGAGCTGTGCATGAACGAAATGCAGGCGGAGGGCGTGAGGTTGCGCGGTTTGCGTGAACGGCTGAAGGACTCGATCATGAGCCGCCTGGACGAAACCTTCGTCAACGGCTCGATGGAGCACCGCCTGCCGCACAACATCAACATCAGCTTCGCGTATGTCGAAGGCGAATCGCTGCTCATGGGCATCAACGATGTAGCCGTTTCGAGCGGCTCGGCCTGCACTTCGGCCACCCTCGAACCGAGCTATGTCCTGAAAGCCCTGGGAGTTGGTGAAGACTTGGCGCACACCTCGATTCGCTTCGGCATCGGACGGTTCAACACCGAGGAGGAAGTGGACTACGTCGCCGATCGCGTCGTCGAGACGGTGACCCGTCTGCGCGAGCTTTCGCCGCTCTACGAGATGGCGAAAGAAGGCGTGGACTTGAGCAAAATGAAATGGGTCGCGGCAGCGGAATAGCGGCCCCGCTCGGATTTCGAAAAAGGAAAAGGGGGAAGGGCAAATGGCATACAGCGACAAAGTGATCGAGCACTATAACCACCCGCGCAACGTCGGATCGCTCGACAAGAAAGACCCGAACGTGGGTACGGGCCTTGTCGGCGCGCCCGAATGCGGCGACGTCATGAAGCTGCAAATGAAGGTGAATCCCGAGTCGCGCGTCATCGAAGAGGCCAAGTTCAAAACCTTCGGATGCGGCTCGGCGATCGCTAGCTCGTCGCTCGCCACTGAGTGGGTGAAGGGCAAGACGGTCGAGGAAGCGCTGGCGATCAAGAACACCGACATCGTCCGCGAGCTGGCGCTGCCGCCGGTGAAGATTCACTGCTCCGTGCTGGCGGAAGACGCCATCAAGGCCGCGCTCTCGGATTGGAAGAAGAAGCAGGGCGAGTCTGAGGCGCACCCTGCCGAGACGGCAGCGCACAACTGAGCACCCTTCTGTTGTCGAAGGGGCATGGCGATGATTCATGTGACTGAGAAAGCCGCGGCGAAAATCCGCGAGCTGCTGAACAAGGAAGGCGTGCCCGAATCGGGAGGCCTGCGCGTGGGTGTGCAGGGGGGCGGCTGCTCGGGTCTGTCGTACGCCATGCGGCTGGAGACCGTTGCGCGCGATCGCGACAAGGTCTTCGAAGAGAACGGCGCGCGCGTTTTTGTGGACCCGAAGAGCTATCTCTATCTTCACAACACGACGCTCGATTACGTCGAAGAACTGCTGAAGCAAGGATTCGTTTTTCAGAATCCGCAGGCCACGCGGAGCTGCGGTTGCGGGAGCTCGTTCACCGCCTGAGATTCCTTCCGGGGTCCGCGGCGAATCGCTTCCCTCGCGCCGCGAAACAATGCTGAAAGCGCCGGCGCGAAAGAGATGAGTGTCACACAGCCACAAACCGCTCGCACCAACGCCGCGGCTGCAACGAAATGCTGGAGCTGCGGGGCCTCCAGCTCCGGCGAGCATTTCTGCGCGGCCTGCGGCAAGATTCAGCCGCTCGCCCCGGGCGCCGACTACTTCTCGTTCTTCGGCCTGCCGCAGAAGCTTACGCTCGAGGCCGCGGCGCTCGAGGAGCAGTTCCACAAACTGAGTTGGAAGCTGCATCCTGACAACTTCGTGCGGGCGAGCGAATTCGAGCGCCATCTCTCGCTGGAGCGCTCGTCGGAGTTGAACGACGCCTATCGCGCGCTGCGCGAGCCGGTCGCGCGCGTCGAGTATCTGCTGTTGCAGCTTGGATTGAGAAAAGAAGGCACGACCAAGCAGCAAGCGCCGCCGGAGTTGCTCGAGCGAGTTTTTGCATTGAACGAATCGCTCGACGAATTGCGCGAGGCTCGCGCCGAGGGCGGCGATACCGCCGGCTTGCGCGAAAGTCTCGCCGCGGCGCAGACAAATTTTCAGGAGAAACTCGGCGAAGTGGACGCGGAGCTCACAGCCGTCGCGCGTGAGTGGGACACGGCTCTGGACACGAGCGCAGACGAGCCGAAGCGCTCGACGTTACTTGCGCGCATGAACGAAATCCTGAACCGCCGCAGTTACATCCGCAATCTGGTCGCGAGCGTCGCGAAAGAACTGGCAGAGGCCTGACGGATCATGGCACGCACGGTTGGCATCGATCTGGGCACTACCTACAGCCTGATCGCGCACATCGACGCGCAAACGGGCGCGCCGAAGTGCATTCCTGGGCCGCACGGCTCGACGCTCTGTCCGTCCGTCGTCAGCGTTGACCCCGACGGCAGAATCGTCGTCGGCCAGCCCGCGCGCGAGCGCCTGCTCACCCAGCCCGACCGCACCATCTATTCCGTGAAACGTCTGATGGGCCGCGGCGTCGCGGACGTTCAGGACGAGTTGCGGCTGTTCCCGTTCCGCATCGATCCGGACAGCCGTAACGTGATTCGCGTCCGCCTCGGCGACAAACGGTTCACGCCGCCGGAAATTTCCGCGTTTATCCTGCGCGAGCTAAAATCCTGGGCCGAAACTTACTTCGGCGAGCTCGTGGATCGCGCCGTAATCACCGTCCCCGCTTACTTCAACGACGCGCAACGTCAGGCTACCAAAGACGCGGGGCGCCTCGCGGGCCTCGAGGTTCTGCGTCTGGTGAACGAGCCGACCGCCGCGGCGCTCGCCTACGGCCTGCACAAGCAGAAACGCGGCCGCGTCGCCGTGTACGACTTCGGCGGCGGCACGTTCGACATTTCCATCCTGAAGCTCATCTCGACCACCGAAGGCGAGATCTATCAGGTGCTCGCTACCAACGGCGACACCCACCTGGGCGGCGACGACATTGACAATTTGTTGCTGGAATTCCTGAAAAACAAGGCTGTGCAATCCATTTCTGGGCATGTTTTGACCGCTGAGAACCTCCAGGAGCTGCGCCGGGCCGTGATCGACCTAAAACACGAACTGAGTGGCGCGGACCAAGCCACTCTACGGGCGCGACACCGGGACGGGCGTGACTTGATGTCGCAGCGTCTTACCCGCTCCGAGTTCGAGAAACGAATCGCGCCCATCATCGCGCGCACGATGGCTCCGGTGAAGCAGGCGCTCGCGGACGCGAAACTCACGCCGGCCGAGATTGACGAAGTGGTTCTGGTCGGCGGCTCGACGCGCATTCCCCTCGTGCGCAGGACGGTCGGCGATTACTTCAATCGTCCGCCACATTGTGAGCTGAACCCCGACGAAGTAGTCGCCCTCGGCGCTGCGGTGCAGGCGGATATTCTCGAGACGGGCGTCAAGAACATGCTGCTGCTTGACGTCACGCCGCTCTCGCTGGGCATCGAAACGATGGGCGGCGTGGTCGCCAAGATCATTCCGCGCAACTCGACAATCCCTGCAAGCGCTCAGGAACTTTTCACTACCGGCGTCGAGAATCAGACGGCCATTGACGTTCACGTGCTGCAGGGCGAGCGCGAGCTCGCCAAGGATTGCCGGTCGCTCGCGCGCTTTCAGTTGAAGGTTCCGCCCGGGCCCGCCGGCCTGGCGCGCATCGAAGTGAAGTTCCTGATCGACGCGAACGGCATTCTGCAGGTGGCCGCGGGCGATTTGAAAGCTAACACGCAGCAAACCGTCGAAGTGCAGCCGAGTTACGGCCTCTCGGACGCCGAAATCGAGCGCATGTTGGAAGAGTCCATCGAGTTCGCCGAAGAAGACTTCGCCAATCGCCAGGTGATCGAAGCGCGCACCGAGGCTGAAACGATTTTGAACGCCACGGAGAAGACCCTGCGCGATCCCCGCGCGCGAGAGATGTCGCCTGAAGAACGCGGCTCAATCGACGACGCGGTCGGGCGATTGCGCGCCGCGGTAGCCGGCGCCGATTACAAACGGATTCGCCAGCGCATCGACGAGCTGAACCAGGCCACCATGCACTACGCAGAGATTTTGATGAACGGCGCGTTGCAGTCGGCGGTGCAGGGCAAGCGCCTCGACGAAGTGTAGTCAGCGGGAAGGAGCACTACCATGGGCGGCAAGAACCCGTACATCGACGAAGTCAAATACACGCCCGCCACGAAAAAGTTCAAGGTTACCTTCATCAAGGACGGCCAGCCCGTGGAAGTCGATCCGGAGAAGATTCCCTACGGCCACGACGGCTTGCCCGGCAGCATCCTCGATATCTCGCAGGGCTTTCACAAGGGGCTCGACCACGCCTGTGGCGGTGTCTGCGCCTGCTCCACGTGCCACGTCATCGTGCACGAGGGCCTGGAGACCTGCAACGAAGCGACCGACGCCGAACTCGACCAGCTCGACGAAGCCCCGGGAGTCACGCCCAAGTCGCGGCTTGGCTGTCAGTGCGTTCCTGACGGCACGAAGGATCTCGTCGTCGAAATCCCCGATTGGAACAAGAATTTCGCCAAGGAAGCGGAGCATTAGGCGAGGAGCGCGATGCCGAACACATTCGATTGGGACGACGCCGAGGAAATCGGCATTCAGTTAGCCGACAAGCATCCGAGCCTCGATCCCCTCACCATCCGCTTCACCGACCTTCACAAGTGGGTTACCGAGCTCCCCGGCTTCACGGGCGACCCGAAACTCTCGAACGAAGGCAAACTCGAAGCCATTCAGATGGCCTGGCACGAGGAATTTCAGGACCGCCAGTCGTAGCCCGTTGAAGCCTTCACCAGATCGTTATTTCCTCACCACCGCGCGTCTCGGCTTTCGCTGCTGGTCTATGGACGATCTCACTCTCGCGCTTGCTCTTTGGCAGGATCCCGAGGTCACGCGATTCATCTCCGGTCCTCTCTCGGCAGACGCCGTGAGAGACCGCCTCGTCCGAGAGATGGAGTCGATGGCCGCGTATGGCGTTCAGTACTGGCCCATTTTTCTTCGCGCAACGGACGAACACGCCGGCTGTGCAGGTTTGCGGCCCTATAAGCTTAAAGACCGAATCTACGAGCTCGGATTCCATCTTCGCCCCGCCTACTGGGGGAAAGGTTTGGCTTCTGAGGCGGCGCGCGCTGTGATCGCCTACGCTTTCGAAACGCTCCGAGTCAGCGCCCTCTTTGCCGGACATCACCCGGCAAATCAAGTCTCGCGCCACGTCCTCGAAAAGCTCGGCTTCCGCTTCACGCACGAAGAGATCTATCCGCCGACCGGCTTGCTGCACCCGTCTTACTTGCTGGCGCGCCCAGCGTCTTCCTGAATCTCGCGCGCTGGCCGCGCATCCGATTCGAGCGGTACACTCTCCTGACGGAGGAAACTCGAAATGGAAGCCACTCCAGCCTTCGAACCAGATTTGCGCTACCCGGTCGGCGAGTTCCAGCAGCCGGAAAGCCTTACTGACGCCCAGCGTCAGGAATGCATCAGCGCCATTGCGGACGCACCGGCGCGACTTGCGGCGGCCGTCGCCGGCCTCACCGCTGCCCAGCTCGACACGCCTTACCGCCCCGGCGGCTGGACCGTCCGCCAGCTCGTACATCACATCCCCGACAGCCACATGAATGCTTACACGCGCTTCAAGCTCGCGCTTACCGAGGACGTGCCGACCATCAAGCCGTACGACGAAAAGAGCTGGGCCGAGCTTGCCGATTCGAAGGGCGCCATCGAGCCTTCTCTCGCGCTGCTTGAAAATCTGCACAAACGCTGGGTAGCTCTCCTGCGTTCGCTCGCGCCGTCCGATTGGTCGCGCACGTTTTACCATCCCGAGCATGGCTGGACGATGTCGCTCGACGCGGTGCTCGCCATGGAGGCTTGGCACGGTCGCCACCACGTCGCGCACATCACTTCGTTGCGCGAACGCAACGGCTGGCGCTAATCCAACTCACTGGCAATCCGAACGCGAGCCGCGTCTTTGCGGGTCGGTGAAAGGCCTGCTTTCAGCACTATGTGTAGCGCTCGCTCACCATCTGCCGGGCCGGGCGCGACCGCCTCGCTCCTTCCGCGCCCCTCCGTTCTTTGATAACCTACCTATGCCTCGCTTTTTCGCTCCGTGGCGCTATGGTGCAACGGTTAGCACGCGGCCCTTTCAAGGCCGAAATACGGGTTCGATTCCCGTTAGCGCTACCAAGAATTCAGTGACCAGCGATCAGTGACGAGCAGCTAGTGAAGGAACGGCGGCTAGCGGTGGCCGTATTCCTCCCGGCGCAGGAGGCGGGCTGTGACCGCTGATGCTTTCCGCCGGTTGGCTCTGAGCTTGCGCGAAACTGCCGCAGGCGCGCACCTCATGAGGCTGAAGGCTTCAGCGAAGGAAGTTATTGCGCGATTCCAGTTCGACTGAGACTGCATTCTCAGCTCATCGTCAGCACGACGCGAAATTCCGCTTTGCCGCTCATCATGCGCGCGTAGGCTTCGTTGACCTTCGCCAGCGGATACTTCTCGATCATCGGCCGTACGCCGGTCATTTCCGCGAAGCGCAGCGTATCCTCGGAATCGGTCGGAATGCCGGAATACCATCCCTGAATCGATCGCTTCCCACTGATCAACTGCAGGGCCGAGACTTCCATCGGTTCAAAGGGAGCGCCGACGATCAGTAACATGCCATTTGCGCCAAGCCCGTCGATTACCGACGACATGGCCTTCGCGCTGGGCGCGGTCGCCAGAATCACGCGCGCGCCGCCGAGTTTCTGCAATTCTGCGGCGGCGTTCGTAGTGGCGCTATCGATGTAAACGTGCGCGCCGAGTTTTCTTGCGAGGGCGCCGTTCTCGGGCCCCCGTCCGACTGCCGCGACTTTGTAGCCGAACTTCTGCGCAAACTGAATTCCTAGGTGTCCGAGACCGCCGACTCCCTGAACGGCGACTAGGTTGCTCGGCAGCGCGCCGCTGTGCCGCAGTGCGTTGAAGGTGGTAATTCCCGCGCACATCAGCGGCGCGGCTTCGGCCGCGTCCAGCGACTCGGGCATCGTTGCCACCGCGTCCACCGGCGCGATCATGTACTCGCCGTAGCCGCCATCAAAACTGATCCCGGAAACCTTCGCGTTTGCGCAATTCGGGAAATCGCCCCGCCGGCACGCCGGGCACGTGCCGTCCTGCCCGCCGTGCCACCCGACGCCGACGCGCTGGCCTTTCTTCCACAGCGTGACGCCCGGACCGGCTTCATCCACCACGCCCGCCACTTCGTGACCCGGCACACGCGGGTAGGTGATTCCGGGCCACGAACCGTCTTTCGTCAATGAGTCGCTATGACAGATCCCGCAGGCCTGCACGCGGATTCTCACTTGGCCCGCTCCCGGCTGGGGAATGTCTCGCTCGACAATCTCGAAATCGGCTCCCGCCTTCGGCACTTGCGCCACCTTCATCTTCGCCATTTGTCGCTCCCTATGGATCGTGATTATTGCCGTCGGTGATTCGATGCCGGTCGGATTGGATGCGTCAGGTTAGGACCGGGCTTCACGATGCGCCTCGATGGCGGGCTCGCAGCTTGCTTCAACACAAACCGGCGCCTTGCAAAGCAGCCGAGCTATTGCTTAGATGGAAGCGCAAGCAAACTCGACTCTTGGCTTGAGTGCGCCTTGGCGCACAGGGGCATTGGATGCCGGCAAATGCTCGTCCTCTCGGCAAGCGCTTTGAGCGCGCGCTGGCGTACGCGGCGCGCCTGCACGCCGCGCAGTTCCGCAAGGGGACTAAGCGCCCTTATGTCGCGCATTTGCTCGGGGTCACGTCCATCGTGCTCACTCATGGTGGGGATAAGGACGAGGCCATCGCTGCGCTCCTCCACGACGCCGTCGAGGACCAGGGCGGCAAGCCACGGCTGCGCGAAATCAAGAGGAAGTTCGGCCCGCGCGTGGCGCGTATCGTCGCAGGCTGCACCGACGCCGATGCAATTCCCAAGCCTCCATGGCTCCAGCGCAAGAAAGCCTATCTCCGCCATCTTCGCTCGGCAGATTCTTCGACCCGCCTGGTCTCGGCCGCCGACAAGCTCTACAACGCCCGCGAAGTGCTGAATGACTACCGCGCCCAAGGCGATCGCGTCTGGAAGCGATTCACCGGGGGCAAGGCAGGAACCCTGTGGTACTACCGCGAAGTCATGCGGATTCTTCGTCGCAAATGCCCGCGCGCGCTCGTGAGCGAACTGCAGCGAGTCGTGCGAGAGCTCGAGCGCCTCGCCCGGTAGGGCGCGTTCAAATCGGTTACATTTCCACCCTGCTAAGACCGAATCGAGAGTGACAATCCCTGTCCATTGCCCCTAACTATCTTCCTTGCAGCCTCTTAGGGCCGCGCCAGGCTGGCCTGCAACATGCACCAATCGAGTCCATTTGCAGCCCGCCCTGTATCCCTATGGGCGGCGAGAGGGTGTGAACGTGGAACGAAATTCACGAAGGTCGCTCCCGGGCGGGGATGAGCGCGGCTTCACCATGACCGAGCTGCTGATTACGACTTCTGTCCTGATGATCATCAGCGCCATGGCGATTATTCAGCTGTCGCCCACCTTGCAGCAGCAGCAAGCCAATGCTGCGATGATTGAGGTCACCTCGCAGTTGCGCAACGCGCGCGAGATGGCCATGACCCAGCGCCGCGATATCCAGGTGGCGTTCCTGGGCACCAACCAGATCCAGCTGACACGGCTGAACCTGCCGGCGGGAACGGCCCCCACCGTTCTCAGCACGTTCACGATTCAAGCGCCCGTCATCTTTGCCCTGAATCCGGGCTCGCCGGACACGCCGGATAGCTTTGGCAACGCGGCCGCGATTGAGTTCGGCGGAGTCGCCGGCGGGCCGCCCGTCATGATGTTTCAGAGCGACGGCACGTTTGTATCCGGAACGGGGGTCCTTTTGAACGGGACGGTGTTTCTTGCCGTCACCAACGTGCCGACGGCCACACGCGCCGTCACGGTGCTCGGATCAACAGGCCGCCTGCGCATGTACAAAGCGAACCCGACAGGGTGGGCGCAATGAGCGAGGGAGCCAAGATGCAAACGAGATCACAGCAAGCAGGGCAGCGCGGATTCTCGCTGCTGGAGACGATGTTTGCGATTCTCATCCTTTCCATTGGAGTCCTCAGCCTGGCGGGCATCCTGGCCGCGGGCCTGACCTACATGGGTTCGTCACAATACGACTTCCTCGCGCAGCAGAAGACCGGGGAAGCCGTTGAGAGCATTTTTACCGCTCGTGATTCATCCGCGCTCAACTGGACGGCCATCAACAACGTCTCGAATGGCGGAATCTTCACCGATGGACCTACGCAACTGTGTGACCCGGGCGCGGACGGCATCATTGGAACGGTTGACGACAATTGCGCCAATCCCGACTGCATCCAGACGCCTGGTCCGGACGGAATCCTGGGCACGGCCGATGACGTGTGCCTGCCGCTGCAGACCTTTACGCGCACCATTGCCATCACCACCAACGTCAACGGCGACACCACTCTGAAGCAGATCACCGTGACGATGAACTACAACTTGGGAACTCTCCGGCGGCAATACGTATTGAACACATATATTTCTCAGTCGTTCTAGCAAAGGGAGCCGAGGATGCACCGACAAAAAGGGTTCAGCCTGATTGAAGTTCTGGTATCGGTGGCCATCATGCTGGTGGTGATGGGCGCCACGATCGGCGCGCTCACCGACGCACTGCACGCCAATGAAGCGGTCATGTCCATGGCGGATTTGCAAGACAACCTCCGCGCCGGCATGAATCTGATGGTCCGCGACCTGGTGCAGGCCGGTTCCGGCATTCCCATCGGCGGCATACCCATTCCTTACACCAACACGGCGACCAGCCCCGGATCTCCTGTGCCGCTTCCCATCAATCGCCCCAGCCCGCCAGGACAGGCTTACACCTTCCCGGTGCAGTCAACGCTCACGGCGATCACGCCGGGGTACCAGTTGGGGCCGACTCAATTGGGCCAGAAAACCGACATGATCACTGTGATCTACGCCGATAACACGCTGCCCTGGTCCACCATGGCTCCGGTCAACAGCACCACCACTCCCAACTGTGTGAACGGCGGGATCACGGCAACCAAGGTCACCTTCGATACCACCACGGCGGGCTGCGCGAGCCCGGGCGTGACCAATGGAAACGTGTCCGTCTCCACCGGCGATTTGCTGATGCTTTCGAACAGCCTGGGCAACTGCCTGGTGGAGGTCACCTCCATCGGTGGCAACGCGGCCAATTTCGCTGCCGGAGACGCCCTCGACCTGAACGGCCAAGCCGCTGCTTCCGGCACGATCCAACAGATTGAATCGAACCCCAATGCGGTTCCGCCCACGTTCCCGCCCACCAGCGTGCTGCGAATCTGGATGATTACCTATTTCCTGGACGCCACCACGAACCCGGCGCGGCCCCAGTTGATGCGGCAGGTGAACGCGCGTGCGGCGCAGGCGGTCGGGCAGGTCATGGAAGGGCTGCAGGTTTCTTACGACGTGGTGAACGCGGTGGCCACCGCGCCAGCCAACAACGCGCGCAATATCATCGCGCCCGATTCTCCGAACCAGGTCCGAAAAATCAATCTGTTCCTGGCGGCGCGCTCGGAAACGCCCTATAGCGTGAGCAAGCAATACTTCCGCGACAACCTCGTTACGCAGATTTCGATGCGCAGTCTGGCGTTCCAAAACTTGTACAACTAGGTCTCGAAAAGGAGAACCCTCGTGAGAATGAAACGCGAAAACGGAATGGCGCTGATCACGGCATTGCTGGTTTTGATGCTGATCTCCTCCATCATCGTCGGGTTTACCTGGCTGGTGATGACCGACCAGGCGATGGGAGGCTACACCAGTCGGCGCGAGGTGTCCTTCTACGCGGCGGAAGCCGGAATGGAAAAGCTGACCGCCAACCTGAATACCCTGTTCGGCTCCAACTACTCTCCCACGGCCGGCGAGGTGAACGCGCTGGTCGCGGCGGCCAATGACCCCTCTTTCCTGTCCTTTCCAGGCATCACGTTCATCGACCCGAATGTCGGTACGGCCGGTTCGGGATATGCGATCAATTTTCCGACGGACCCGAACGGAAATCCCTTGGCTCAGACTCAGAACATCACCGCGGGTGCGTACCAGGGAATGACCGGGCTTGTGACTCCCTATACCCTGACAGTTGTCGCGGGGACGGACATCGGCGGCGAAGTGAAACTCCAGCGCGTGGTCAACACCGTCGGCATTCCGCTCTTTCAATTTGGGATGTTCTCGCAGACCGACTTGAGCTTCTTTGCCGGCCCGAACTTCAATTTCGGCGGCCGCGTTCACACCAACGGCAATCTCTACCTGGCCGAAGGCGGCGGATCGACCCTCACGCTCAGCGACAAAGTGACGGCTGTGGGTGAGGTGATCCGCACGAATCTCTCGAACGGATGGAACACAGCTACGAACTACACCGGGACCGTCAATCTCCTGACCGCTCCGGGAACCTTCCGCGCCATGGCCTTTGCCGAGGGAAGCCTTGTGGGCACGCTCGGCTCGGCCGCGAATCCGAACTGGCAGAATATCTCGGTGGGAACCTATAACGGCTACGTTCGCGACGGTGACCTCGCCCCGCCGACCTATACGGGCGTGAATTCCACCGGCGCGACAGCTTTGAACCTGACCATCGCAACCCCGCAACTCGGCGGAACGCCGGTCGATTTGATCCGGCGTCCCGTTCAGGGCGAGCTGGCCGCCGCACCGGGCAAGCTCGGTGAGCGGTACTACTCGCAGGCCAGTCTGAGAATTCTTCTCTCCGACAACCCCGCCGATCTCACGTCGCTACCCTGCGCGACCCCGACGCCGCCCATTGATCTCAGCCAGATGGCGCAGACCTCGACTGCGTGGCCCGCGGCGCTGTACGGTGCGATCACGGGCGCCGAACCCGGTGGTATCGGGACTTTCGGCGCTGTCCCACTCGCGGCCTCCGGCGGCCTCGCTACCTACAGCGCCACGAACGGCTACTGGGTGCCCGCGAACACTCCGATCATCACCGGCTACATCAAGATCGAAGCGCAGACGACCTACGGCGTCCCCTGCGGCACGTACAAGGACGTCACCGCTGAAATCCTCGGCCTCGGCTACGCCGGCCGGAATCTCAACCCCAATACGACGATTGTTCCACCCACTCTGCCGGCGCTTCCTGTCGCGCAGGTGGCAGCCAATCCTGCGCCGGGATGTGTTGACCCTCACATCAACGCTGTCATTCGTCTCGAACGCGTTCGTGACAATCCTTCGGACCAGTCCGTCGCGGGCGGCTGCGGCGTTAAACTCAGTGCTCCGGCCACCATACCTACTCTTGCGACCGACTACTGGCCAAACGCTCTGTTCGATCCGCGCGAAGGCAATCCCAGGGACTACTGCCCGGACGGCTCGACTGGCGGAGGGTGCAGCTTCAAAACGGGCGACCTCAACGCCGGCCCGACCCTCGGCGGCGTGATGTACTACGTCGAACTTGACGTGAACAACCTAGCTCGGTGGTTCACGGGCGCAATCGGCAGCTCGGGAACGGCCACCAAAGACAGCGCCACATCGCCAAACGACTTCGTGGTTTACTTCTCCGATCGCCGCGGCAACTACTACGGCGCCGGCACGGCGTTCGCTGGAGGATGGCCCTCGCTTTCGCCTTCCACTCATGAGACGGGAGAGTACGGCTGGAACGACACCATCAACGACACCAGCCAGTTCGGCTGTCCCAACGGCGGCGGCGTTCCAGGCCCCGGCGAGGACTTCGACGCCACTGGCCTTCAGTACACGTACGGCGCGCAAGCGGGCCAGTATCCGTTTACCCTGATCCCGAATAACCCGAATGTTCCCTACGTTGCGGGCAGCCTGTACACCGCGGTCAGCGCCTTCAACGTTTTCAACAACGCGGTCCTTGCCAACTGGAAGTGCGCCAACCCGGCTTACATTACCACCGCCATCCCGGTGTGGCCGTGGTGGTACGCCAAGAACCCCATGGAAGCGCGCGAGAATCCTCCGCTGTTTTTCCGGCGCGCTCTCAAACTCGTGAACGGCTCCACGATCAACCTGGGCGTTTGCCCCAGCGGCATCAATTGTGGTCTCTCGATTGCTACCGAGAACCCGCTCTACATCCAGGGTGACTACAACGCTCCCGGCGGCGCGTTCGGCGGTTCGTGCGCCGGGGCCACCGGCGTCATCGCGGACTCGTTCACGTTCCTGTCCGACAGTTGGAACGACGTCAACTCATTCGCTTCCACTTACGACACGGGCCTGCGCAACGTCAACTTTCTCGGCGTCACGCAGACCAGCTACCGCGTGGCCATCGCCGCTGGTAAGGGCATCTCCTTCGCCCAGCCCGTCGGCTACGCCACGGGCCAGGATTTCGGAACCGACGGCGGCGTTCACAACTTCCTGCGTTACATCGAAAACTGGGGCGGCGCGACGCTCAACTACCGTGGCTCGATCGTTAGCCTCTACTACAACCGCCAGGGCGAAGGCGTGTACAAGTGCTGCTCAACTGTGTATAGCCCGCCCACCCGCGGCTACAACTTCGACACGGACTTCCTGACTCCGGCCTGTTTGCCGCCGCGGACGCCGATGTTCCGCACGGTCAACACCGTCGGCTTCACGGAGTACGTGCTGCCGCAATAGGTTCGTAGTTCACCCCGCAACACCCCAAGCGGCTCCCGTCCCCCCGGGAGCCGCTTTTGTTTCCGGCGATTCCGAGGTCACGGTGCTGGCAGGATGCGCACATTGAAGTTTGTGTTTGCGGCGGGAGCGGTGCACGGGGTAGTTTCGCCCAAGGGGCACAGATTGCCGAGGGCATCGCTGAAATCCGCGGGCCCAACGAGCCCAATGAGCGGTTCCGCGTAGATTTGGTAACTCCGCCCGACCGGCAGGCGTTCGATGTCGAACGACCCGTCGAACTGCGGAAGCTGGTTCGCGGCGCTGCAGCTCCAGCCCCCGAGCACGCCCGCGATCACCGCGCCCGTGCCGGAATCGATCGCCACTACGTGCGCGCCGAAGATCCCCGTCACGGACAGGCCCGGTGACGACGGCGGGATTGTTGCCAGCGCGAACGCGTTGGCCGGAACGATTTGGCCGCGTATCTCGCCCACGTCTACCGTGTCCTCCGGATCGGGATAAAGCGAGCGAATGGCCGTTCGGTCGTCGTCGGCAAGCGGCGCGTCGGGAGACTGTGAGCTTGGTCGGTCGCCGAGAAAGGTTCCAGGCGGCGGTGCGAACGGGAACATCATCGCGCGGACTACCGCGGAGTGTCCGAGGCCGAACCAATGGCCCAGCTCGTGCGCCAGCACGGACTGCAGATCGTACGCTCCCGCGCCCTGCGGCGTGGACAGCGCGCCGGGCGTCGCAAAAATGGCCTGGCCGTCGTTGCGAAAGAGCGTGTCGGAATCGAGAATCTGCCCCACGAAGGAGGCCGGACCGCTCGAGCCTGCCGTGACTCCAACGGCGTCTGCGGTGATCACTCGCGTAAACGACAGCACTCCGGTCACGAAGGCGGCGCTCGACTGGTTGAAACAGATGGTATTCAGGCCGTCCACGTTGCTCTCCTGGTCGTTCGAACACGAGTTCGGGTCGCTCACCTGGCTCAGTGGCGCGATTACCCCGGGGTGCGCCGTGGTGTTGAACGTCACACCCGCCACGCCCGACCAGACGCCTAGCGTTTGCGCAATTAGGCTATCGATCTCCGCGATTTGCGCGCTGGTTTGCGGCGGCGCGACCGTCAGGATCGTTTGAGGGGCAGAGGGAAGAGACGTGCTCCAGCGGTCGTTCAATGGCGAAGCCGGCGAAAGGTTGAAGCGATCCGGCTGCGGGCACCCACCGCCTTG
>Ga0187846_10000223_pt1 | contig 34676 bp, 34 predicted proteins | sample TC_taG_FD_161473 | JGI IMG/M metagenome (GOLD analysis project Ga0187846, IMG submission 161473) | Biofilm microbial communities from the roof of an iron ore cave, State of Minas Gerais, Brazil - TC_06 Biofilm (v2) | ecosystem: Environmental > Terrestrial > Deep subsurface > Cave > Wall biofilm... | reverse complement strand
GGTTTCGCCCCATCGCGGTAGTAGCTTACCGCCGTGATCGCGAGCCACATTAGATCCGCGAAATTTCTACCTGCGGACCCCGCCATCGGAGCGGCCGAGCCACCCGCTTCCGCGCCCGATGCTAGCTCGCCGGTGCTGCCTTTTTCGCTCGGAACTGGCATCCTGCCCTCCGAGCCATGCCGTCAAGGTCATCAGCTGCCGGGCTAAAGGTGGCGCCATGGCATTATCGTTCCCGGCGAGGTCACCGCTGTCGCTGTAGCAATTCCACGTGCTTGATCGCCGGCGCTGTTGTCCAAGTTTGGCCACTTGCGCTCATCGGGGCCAATGAACAGACCCTAATCGGCCGCACAGCCAGCGGCTTCGAGCCCGAGATCGGTGCGCAGCGGTTGAATTCCGGCCAGCCCAAGGTTGAAGTACTGCGGGAGTTCGGCCAACATAAAGTACTGATCGACGAGGGCTGGCGATATGTCTGAAGACATGCAAGCTGCAGCCGAGGCTGACAGAAGCCTACTAACCAACCTCGCTCAAGGAGAGGCTGCTCAACTTGAGAGAATAAATTTCAAAATACCTGGTCCATTTTCGTATTGGGAGCGAGTGCTTTGCTACTACATCGCGAGCAAGCTTTATACTGGAAGAGGCAGCTTTGTCGAGCTTGGTTCATTTCTTGGAGCGTCGACACAAGCATTTGCAGCCGGTTTGGCTCATAACCATATTGCGCCCAAGATTTCACGGGTAATTGACACATATGATATCTTCCGTATGATGCCGAATTGGAACACTTCGTATCAAAATAATACATTATCTGAGGCGGATAAATCAAACTTCTTGCCAAGATTTGCGGAAAACCTTTCTGGATATGAGCTATACTATCGTGCTCACCAAACCGATATACTTAAAGTCATAGGGCCATACGATGAGCAGCGAGGCATCGAAATACTATTCGTAGACCTCTGCAAAACAGAAGAGATATTGCTTCACGTTTCTTCGAAATTTTTTTCTAAAATGCTCAAAGGAGCCTATTATATGCAGCAAGATTATTTGTTTCCAGGCCTTCCATTTATAAAAGCGTTTCATGAATATTTCTGGGACTATTTTAAAATAGTGCACATCGTTGATTCTTCGATAGTATTCCGTATTGTCAAAAAATTCGAGGTAGATGATACCTCTCTACGACATTATCGGGATCTGCCGCGGAGCGAGAAAAGGGAGTTGATCATCACAAACGGCAAACGGTTTGGTAGCGCTTACGGGGATTTATTTCAAGAGAGCGCTGGTATAGAACATCCGGGATGGTACCGTTTATCCGGCGGATGAGTTAAAGGGCGATAAGCCGCTCTATGCCGTCCGGGTGACAGGCGGATGCGGCTAGTCGGCTTTGAAGGCGTGGCGTTGAAGCCCGCCGAAACGAAGCGTGTGACCGTGAGGGCGATCCGCGACTGCTTGCACGGTTCGACGCCAGCGCCGCGCGCTGGCGCATAGCAGCCGGCACCCACCGTATCGCGCTCGGCAAATCGGCCGAAGATCTGGCGCTATCCGCGGACGTGCAGTTTCCGATGCGACTATTCGGGAGCTCAAGGCCGGGATAGCGGCCGATCATTCGAAACAATGGCCGTTTGGCATCATAGCCCAAGCCCGGCGCCGACCGATCAGCAGCTTGTCCGCTGAGGACGCGCTCCGCTTGCCGGCAACCGACGCAACTGTGGATAAATTGCGCGGTGCTGATGCGATATTCCCAATAATCCAGCAGCGTCGCCTCGTTCAGCCGAATCCAATCGCTGACGGCGTTCAGATCAGCGGGCGACAAATTGCCGGCGACAAGTCGCGGCGCCGGGCGCACGGCAACCACCGCGAGGTTTCCAGGAAGCATCCGCGTACCGTGCGACTGGTTCACCTTGATCCGCACCTCGTGGCGTGCGTGACCGCGCTCCGATGCCCACACGACCATCGGAAGCCCAGTATCCGCCGGGAATAGGTTGGCCATTTCGAAGAAGTCGTCTTCGACTTCGCTCATGCTCCAGCTCCCGGCGTTACGAGGCTCTCGCCTGACCCGGCTCGACTGGACAAACAGATAACGTCCTGACGTTGAGACCTCAAACCTATCGGCGCAGCGTGGGAAAGGGTGGTTATCCTTGCGCCTGCGTGCAGGGCAGGCAAAACTCGGCCGACAAGGGTTTGGCACACTTGGCGGAGGGGAAGATGCGCGTCGGATTTATCGGTCTCGGCATGATGGGCAAGGGGATGGCGGCCAATCTGCAGAAGGCCGGGCATGACCTTGTCGTGCACGATCTCTCCCGGGCGGCGGCGGAACCGTTTCTCGCCAAGGGTGCGGTCTGGGCCAATTCGCCAAAAGAGGTCGGCGCGCAGAGCGAGATCGTCTTCACCTCGCTGCCGGTGCCGGCCGATGTCGAGCAGGTGGCGCTCGGGCCAAACGGGCTGATCGAGGGGATGCGCCCCGACACCGCCTTTTTCGACATGTCGACCAATTCGGTGGCGACGGTACGCAAGATCAACGCCGCCTTTGCCGAGAAAAACCTCTACATGCTCGATTCGCCGGTCAGTGGCGGCCCAGGCGGTGCGGCGAGCGGCAAGATGGCGATCTGGGTCGGCGGCGACGAGCAGATGTTCAACCGCCACAAACCGGTGCTCGACGCGATGGGCGACCAGGCGGCCTATATCGGCCCAATCGGTGCCGGCACGATCGCCAAGCTCGTGCACAACTGCACTAGTGCCGTCATGGGCATGGCGCTCGCCGAAGTCTTTACGATGGGGATCAAGGCCGGGGTCGAGCCGCTCGAGTTGTGGGAGGCGGTGCGCCAGGGGGCGACCGGCCGGCAGCGCACCTTTGACCGGCTCGGCCGATTTCTCAGCGGCCAGCATGACCCGGCCGATTTCGCCTTGCGGCTGCTGCACAAGGATGTCGGGCTCGCGGTCGGGCTCGGCCGCGAGGTCGGGGTGCCGATGCGGCTCGCCAACATGGCCTTTGAGGAACTGACCGAAGCGATGAACCGTGGCTGGGGGACGCGCAACAGCACCGTCGGGCAGCTGCTTCAGGTCGAGCGCTCTCGCATCGAGCCGCCCGCCGTCGACCCCAAGCGGGTGCAGGCGATCCTCGACGCCGACAAGCCGAAGTAAGCCGCGGCTAGAGAGTCGCCAGTATAGGCCCGGAGGCCGCAAGTTTATGCGGCCTCCTCTACGCGATAATCATGAGGTTTATGGCGCAGAGGGGCGGTCGCTATAGGCTATCGATCGCCTCTCAGCTTGCTGGCAAGCCCAGCGCTCGCCACCGTTCCATCCCGCCGCGCAAGACCGACACATCCACTATCCCGGCCTGCTGCAGCTGCTGCGCAGCCATTGATGATCGCCGGTCGGTTTTACACACCACGACCACAGGCCGGCTCTCGCGAACCAGATCGGACAGGTGCGTCGGGAGTTCATTGAGCGGTAGATTCTTTGCCTGTTCGATATGTCCGAGAGGACCGGTGAATTCGTCTGGACCTCGCACGTCCAGAACGAGGAGGGCGGCGTCTCCCTCGATGCGCGCCGCGAGCGCCACTGGGTCAATGCAAGACGGCTTGTTCGGCTCGCGTCGAAACCAGCGGGACAGCAGCTTCATGGTGCGATCCTTTCATGCTCCCTATCCGGGGTGCAACCTCCTTGCTTGCTCGCGTTCAAACCGCACTGGTTGCGGGCTCCCGCATCGCTTAAGCTTTCTCCCAATTGTACCGCCCCCTACCGGAGTGGATCGCATGAGCCTTGCCGCCGTATCCCCACTCGATCCCCGGAAATTTCAAGATCCATTCGTCACTGCCAAAGGCGAGCGTCGCGCTCACGTTACCCTCAAAGCGTTGGAGACGTTGTGGTTCAACACGGGGACCTTGTGCAACCTGACTTGCCAGAACTGCTACATCGAATCGTCACCACGAAACGACAGGCTCGCCTATCTTACGACATCGGAAGTTGCGGAATATCTCGACGAGATCGAGCTCGAGAAGCTTGGAACGGAGCTGATCGGCTTTACCGGTGGTGAGCCGTTTATGAATTCATCACTGCTGGCGATGCTCGATGAGGCTCTGTCACGTGGTTACCGGGTGCTGGTCCTCACCAACGCGATGAAACCGATGCACAAGAAGAAGGCAGCGTTGCTCGCGCTGCGCGAACGCTATGGTGACCGGCTGACTATCCGGGTCTCCATCGACCATTATGGTCGAGACGTCCATGAGCGGGAGCGCGGCAAAAGGAGCTGGCCCCCAACGATCGAGGGCTTCAAATGGCTCGCGGAAAACGGGTTCTCACTCAATGTCGCCAGCCGATATCTGTCGGGTGAATCGGAATCTGCACTGCGCCAGGGTTTCACACAGCTTTTTGCCGAACTTGGCGTCGAGATCGACGCCAGTGACCCCGTTGCGCTGATGATTTTCCCCGAGATGGATGCCAAGGCCGACGTTCCGGAGATCACCGAGGCGTGCTGGGGCATCCTCAACAAGTCGCCGGCTGACGTAATGTGCGCAACCGCGCGCATGGTGGTCAAATACAAAGGGTCGGCGCATCCGACTGTCGTCGCCTGCACGTTGTTGCCCTACGACCCAGAATTCGACCTCGGCAGAACCCTCACTGGAGCCCGCGATACCGTCCACCTCAATCATCCGCATTGCGCCAAATTCTGCGTTCTCGGCGGTGCCACCTGTAGCCGGCATTAACGACAACAGGTCACTCGTCGAAGCCCGGCCGACCACCTTCGGATCTAAACCGGGGCCCCCGATTGCTCAAGCCGGCCTGCAAGCAATTTTCACAATCACATGCGGTCCAGGGATCGATCACCGTAAGAGCGCAACCGGCAAATTCGCCGGCCCAACGATGCGGGCGCCGTCGCCAGCGCTGTCGCCGCGCCCAGCGCGTCAAATTTCGGGCCGGAGTTACTTCCGGTTGTAGCTGCCTAAAGCGCCTAAGCGGCGATCGCGAGGATTGCGTCTTCGTAAGGCCGGTACCCATCTTGCCGAGCCGCGGCTCAGCCGAAGGTGAAAGCGTAAGCCTCGACGCCCGGGTCGAGAAAGCGGATCTCGAAAGTATGGTCGCCGATTGTCCCGCTCTGCCGAATGAGCTGGTAGAGCCGCTGACCGGTGACGACACCCCGGCCCTCGGCATCGACGTCCACGCCGTGGCTGTCTCCCGGGGGTTTGCCGTCGATCGTAACCTTGAACCGGATAGGCTGACCGCTCCCGGAGCCGAGCACCAGGTGCAGGTCCCGCGCATGGAACCGGTAGGCGATGCCGCCGTCTTGCCGATTGAGCACGGCGCGTTCCTTCCCGCCCGTCCAGTCGCCCGATAGGCCCCATTGGTTGAGTTGCGGCCTGGCGACGGCGTAGACATGCGCTGTGTCCTTCACGGCGCCCCCGCGCGAGATGAAGTTTTCGGCCCGGCCATAACCAACATAGGTTTCCGGCGAGCGATTGTCGTCGTTGTCCGGGGCGGCCTGCGCTCCCAACGCGGTCACACCGACGAAGCCGCCCGACACATTCGCCCTGCCGGCCTCTTGGAGCAGGAGCTGGATCGTGCGTTCCGACAACCGGTAATCGCCCTCGCCAAAGGCATGGTCGCGGATGCGGCCTTGTCCGTCGATGAAATAGTCGGCCGGCCAGTACATATTCCGGAACGCCCGCCAGATCGCATAATCGCTGTCAATCGCCACCGGAAAATCGATCTTCAGGTCGCTAACCGCCTTTTTCACATTGTGGACGTTCTTCTCGAAGGCAAATTCCGGCGTGTGCACGCCGATCACCACCAGACCCTGGTCCTTGTATTTTTCGTACCAGGCCCGGACATACGGAATCGCGCGCAAACAGTTGATGCAGGAATAGGTCCAGAAGTCGACGACGACGATCTTGCCGCGCAGTACCTCCGGTGTCAGCTGGGGCGAGTTCAGCCATTGAACCGCGCCGGAGAGCGACGGAAGCTCGCCTTCGACCGCCAGAGCAGATGCAGGATCCGGCGCGCTTGCTTGCGGCGCGGCAGGAGGCGCCGGAACGGTCATCGCGACCTGGCCGCTCCCGCGTGCGGACCTGGGCGCAGCTTGTCGACCAGTTGCTGTTCGAGAGGCGCCGTGCTGGCGAGCGACACCGGCGTCAGGAACCGGGTGTCGAGCCCGAGCGCGATCACCACGACGGCGGCAAGCACCGCAGCGCCCAGGCCTCGCCTTATCCATTCGCCGGCGCCGAGCGAGCGTTTCATTGCGGCGAACACGCGACCGCCGATCAGCAGTGCGAGGGCCAGCGACGTCGCCGCACCGGCGGCATAGGCGGCCAGCAGCAACGTCGTCTGGGCGCTCGCGCCGTTGAGCGCTGCGCCGGTTAGGATCAGGCCCGGCGCAGGGCGCCCACAGCAGGCCTGTCGCGACGCCCAGCACGAGCGAAGAAAAAACGACCGCGCCGCTCGTCTGGCCTTGTTGGTCCACAGCTTCGGAAAGGCGTGCGCCCAGGGCAACCAGCGGGCGCGTCAGTCGGTCCGACAGCACCGGAAACAGCAGCGTGACGCCGAACAACGCCAACAGCGCAATCGCGGCATATCGTCCGTACTCGTTCACCTGCACCGCCCAACCGCCGCCGACCGCGGCTAGCGTCGCCACCGCGGCAAATGTCGCCGCCATGCCGACGAGAATCGGCAGACCACTGCCGATGAACCGGCGATCCGACCGCGCGAACACGAACGGCAGCACCGGCAGAATGCAGGGGCTGATGATTGTCCGCACACCGCCGAGATAGGCAAGGAGTAACAGGGTCATGTCGGACGCATTCTCGCTAGGGCCGGGGGTCTGAAGGTCATCGCGACACCGTTCATGCAACAGCTCAGGCCGGTGACCGGCCGGCCGTCTTTAAGCCACATGGCCGAGATGCCCGCCGCAGCCGGCGCAATACACCATGCTGAGCGGGATGTCCTGGATCGTGCCGATGGCATCGTCGTTCAGCGGCGCGCCAGAAAGTCGGCCACCCGCTGCCGCTACCTAATTTGGTTCTACCAAACGTCCCATAACCACCAGAAAGGTGTTCCGCCCGCGTGGAAGCCGCTACGCGTCGCCATCCATCAGATGGGCCGATATTTGAATGGGAATAACGAGTCTCACGCAACTGTGAAAAAGGCCGGCCAAACCGCCCGCTTCGCGAGGCACGAATTACTGCCACCGAATTGAGGATGACCTGTGGAGCACACAAGATTCGGCCGCAACGGCCGGCTGGTATCCAGGCTCTGGCGCGCTGCCGACGCCGGCGGCGCCGACTACTCTGCGGCGATGCGGGGGCCTCGTCGGAGGTCGCGAAATAGCGGCGGCCGGCGGTGCGCTGGTTCTCGTAGATCGAGCCCTGATACTCGGCCGGCGGTAGCGGCATCCTCACCGGCAGCGGCACCAGCCGCGGCGCGAGGCTCGGCTCGCCGACAATCAGCTGCTCGTTGAATTTCTCGATCCCCTCCTTGAGTCCCAGCAGCGGCCAGGCATCGGCGGCGCGATACTGGAACAGCAGGAAGCGCCGCGGCCGCCCCGAGAAATTGGGCGCCGAGCCATGTACCGCGCGGACGTGGTGGATCGTGATCGAGCCGGCCTTGCCGAGGCACGGGACGGCGCTCGACAGCTCGACCTCGCAATTTTCCGGGTCCATCGCGCCGCAGAACCGTCCGTCCGGGCCATGATGGTCGTGAATCGGCCCCTTGTGGCTGCCTGGCACGACCATCATCGGACCGTTCTCCATATCGACATCGTCGATCATGATCCCGACCGCGGCGAGATCCTCGTTGGTATGCGGATAGAACGCCCAATCCTGGTGCCATTCGATTGGCGCGCCATAGCCGGGCGACTTCATGTTGAGTTTGCCGGTGTCGAAGCGCAGGCTGCCCCACAGATCGGTCAGCAGTTCAACGACCTTGGGGTGGCGGCTGGCGCGCATGTAGACCGCGTGGATCGCATTCGGGAAGTATTCGGGAATCTTGACATCCTGGTCATCAATGCGGGGATTGCCGACTTTAAACCGATCGAGCAATGGGACGAACTCAGCTTTGACCGCTCCGTTGCGATCAACCTGAAGGGTCCGTTCTGCCTGGTTCAGGCGGTGCTGCCGATCCTGGCCAATCCCGCCTCGATCGTGCTGACGACCTCGATTCAGGCTCGGATCGGCATGCCGAATGCCAGCATATATGCCGCGACTAAGGCCGGGCTGGTGTCGCTGGCGCGCACGCTGTCTGGTGAACTGATCTCGCGCGGCATCCGCGTCAACGCCGTAAGTCCGGGGCCGACCCGGACCCCGATCTTCGACAAGCTCGGGCTGACAGCGGCCGATCTCGAGGCGCTGGTGGCTCCCATTCCTGCCGGCCGGTTTGGAAATTCCCGTGAAATCGCCCAGGCGATCGTCTTTCTCGCCTCCGATGAAGCCCCCTTTACGGTCGGGAGCGAGTTCGTTGTCGATGGCGGGATGAGCAATCTCTGAATCCGACCAAGGACAGAACATGGCCGCCACAAACTCGTGCTCGCCGCTATGGGCGGCCAGGGCCCTATATCGGCCCGATTGGCGTCGGCACGATCGCCAGGCTCGTGCACAACTGCACCAGTGCAGTCATGGGCGTGGCGCTTGCCGAGGTTTTCACGATGGGCGTCAAGGCCGGGGTTGACCCGGTCGATTTGTGGGAGGCGGTACGTCAGAGTGCGACGGGCCGGATGCCCACCTTCGACCGGTTTCGCCACCGCTTTCTGACCGGCCAGCACGACCTGGCGGATTTCGCTCTGCGCCTGTTGCACAAGGATGTCGGGCTTGCGGTCGGGCTCGCGTACGAGGTCGGCGTGCCAATGCGGCTGGCCAACATGGCCTATGAGGAATTGACCGAAGCGATGAACCGCGGCTGGGATGCGCACAACAGCACCGCCGGCCAGCTATTGCAAGTCGAGCGCGCCGGCATCGAGCCGCTCGACGCAGATCCAGAGCGCATCGCCACGGTGCTCGACGCCGACAGGCAGAAGTAGGCGCGCCTTATCTCTTGCCTATCCGCCTGCTCCTGTTTGCTGTCCGACGCCGCCTTAGCCCCTGGTCCCATTTTTGGGTCCGCTTCTCTCGAAACCTGGAATAGGTCGTTCTCGCCCTTTTGGTGATCGCCGCAAGGACGGTTTTGATCAGGATGAATACAAACGGTGCAAAGAGCTCCTCATTCTGGGGTTACGATCACGTTGGCTCCGGTCCTGACACCGAGCCTGACCCGTGAAAATCGATCTTAGTGGCTGCACCCGACCACAATAGCCCCGCGCCTCCCGTCCCGATTAAAGTCCAGGCAAGTGTTGTAACGGCACGGGCCACACCCGTTGGCTCCGCGCCGGCGGCATGATGCGCGAGTTGCACGAGAAGACCGACTCCGGTACCGAGCACGGCGCCGGACCCTATCCCAATGGCGGCTTTTTCTTTGGGCGTAAAGGGCATACCTGTCCGATTTATTAAGTGATCGACATTCCGCTTATAAGCCCGAATCTACTTTAACACAGGGTTCTCGCCGTGCTCCGATGCGCATCGCTCCACGTGTTCACTGTCACGGGGCGACGTTAGGTCGGAAACTACGGCGTGGGTCTCATGCGGTTTGGCGAGTTCAATCGTGACCGTAATCCTCTCGGCTAACGTTCCATGGACCTGTTCTCGCGTTGCAGCTTCCCTCAAGGTCATTGGGTTTGATATTGACGATACGGAACGAGCCTTGGGCGCGATGTCTGCAAAATCGTCATTTATCGTGCCGTGGCTGGCTGATCCAAATTTTGCCTCGCATTGTCGCGATGGAAACCGCCGAAGGCCAGCCAAAGAAGCGTGGTCAGTACAAGCTCGATTAGCTGAAGACCACTGCCGAGATTTCAAAGCGAGACACTACCGCGAAACGTCACGCAGGTATCGGCGCTGCGGGCTTGCCGGCGTGCGCCGCGTCACTGCGAGCATGGTGATGAAGTACATCTCTATTCAAAATATGGGCACCAGAAACGTTCGCTCATAGCTGTAGAAGCATTTTGTCTCTTTGAATCTGGCCGTTGTCGCTTTGCACTCTTCGTCACTCGAAACGGCCATTCGATATTGATCGTATGCCGCGATACTGGGGAAGCTAAAAAGGGCAACGGTGATGTTCGGCGGCCCCTCCGTGCCCAGACCGGGAAAGCTGAAGGCGGCGCTTGGCAAATTGTCTACGTGCGTTCCTGGAACAAAAAAGCCGTGGTGGGTGCCGCCATACTTATTAATCAGCGAAATCCAGGAGTGCGCATATTCTCGAAACTCATCCAATTTGTCGAGATCGAGCTTGTAGCGAATAAAGCATGTGGACATCATCCGTTCCCGTGGTCTTTTGGAATGCCAGGCGTGTCCAAGTAACCCCTGGCTGCCGTAACGACGACTCCGCCTCCTGGTTCAGCGTACAATAGAGGTTCGAGCGCTGCGCCAGCGCTTTGGTCTCCTCGGCTGAGACTTCGAACATGCGTCGTCCCGGCGGAACCGGCCCATGCCGAAGCGACATGATCACAATACCGCCATTGCGCACCAATGCGGCGACGTTCGGCATTGCCATTCGGCGCTGCACCTCGTCGAGATGCATCCACACCGCCGTCAGCATGACCAAGTCGAATTCTTCCCCACGTGCTCGCACCACGGCCAAATCCGGCAGGCTGTCATCGAGCCATTCGATCATCGGCGACGGGTGCAGGAGCATCGCGCCACGTCGCAGTTCTTCGGTCGGTTCGACGGCGACGACCGAGTTCCCTAGGCTTACGAAACCTGCCGCGTCGCGTCCGGTGCCCGCGCCGATATCGAGAACGCGGCGCGGAGCCGGCGGGATCAGGTGCAGGACCGAGGCATGGGCATCGGCAAAGGAGATACTCTCGTAACGCTTGAGCAGCTCCGGAGCCTCGTTGGCATAATTTTCGGTTCCGCTGACGCGGGCCGCTTTCATCCCATATCCTTCTCTCCGATGGTGCTGACAAGCTAGTGGCCCTATTCCTCCTAGGTCGCGGCATTCAGCCTATAGGCAACGCCCTGCCATTGTGCAGCTTGCGAACAAGGTACCGTCCGGACCGCTGGCACAGAGCGGAGGAATCGAGGAAGGGGCGTAAATTTGCTGGCAACGGGGCAACCCGCCGATCATGTCGGCGGGGGCGGTCGAGTAGAAGCGCAGCCTGCCTTGCTCAAGTGCCGAAAAGCCGCAAGCCGCTCTTTGGGTGACACGTACGTCGGATCGTGAGCGAAAGGAAGCCTGCGCCCCATGCGAAGGGCATCCAGCACTCGACCGAAATCGGTTTCGCATCGGAAACCCAGCACATGCTCGGCTTTGCCTGCATCGTAGACCCGTCCGATACTTGTCGGGAGTCGCCAGTCCCGCTGTGCATAGAGCGCCGGCGCATCGGAAAAGTAGCGTGTCACGACAGCCCCAGCATCGAGCTTGAGGGCTTCGGCGTCGGACGGAACAAAGGGGGTCGGAGCGGAGATGACGAACACACCAAAGCCGATCGCCGGCGCGCGTTCCAATGCGACGACGTGCGCCTCGGCCGCGTCCTCGACCGTGAGCCGCCGGTTGAGAAACTCGTTGGCCTTCAGGTTAGGGCCGGACAGCTCGCGATGGGTGTCGTCCTCCTCCGGAAAGAAGCGGCCCGTGCGCAGGATCACACAGTTCAGACCGTGCTCGAGATAATGGAGCTGGCAGAGCCCCTCAGCAGCGAGTTTTGTCACTCCGTAGATGTTCCGCGGTGCCAGCGGGCCCGAGCCCTCGTCGAGCCAGACGGCGGCGGAAGTTGCTTCCTGTCGGATGGCTTGCGAAATCATCAACGACGTGGTCGAGGTGAAGACGAACCGGTCATGGCCGGCAGTCACCGCCGCCTGCAGCAGGTTGAGCGTGCCCGTCACATTGACGTCGACAAAGGCCTGCGCCGGAACGCGCGCGATGTCCGGTTTATGGAGGGCGCCGGCATGGACGATGGCCTCGATACCATGGTCCGAGCAGGCGCGCTCCACCAACGTTCCATCAGCCACCGACCCGATAATTTGTGTATCGGGTGCGGGTGCGACGTCGAGCCCGATCACGGCATGACCGACCGTGCGGAGGCGGGGTGCGAGGAACCGGCCGAGCCAGCCCGACGAGCCGGTGAGAAGAACACGCATCACCCGACATTAGTATGCTATCGGTTTGGCCGAAGCACCTATGGGCGGCACCATGAGAAAGGTCTGGATCGAGGCGGCTTTGAACGGCGCCTGGAGCCGTGCGCTGCAGCCGGGCATCCCCGATACGATCGAAGCGATTGTCGCAGAAGGTGTCGCGTGTGCGCGCGCCGGTGCGGCCATCATTCACACGCATGCCTATGACAACGACGGCGCGCACACCTTCGACTGGCAAGTCTACGCGCGCATTATCGAGGGTATCCGCGCTCAGGTGGAGGTTCCGGTTTACCCTTCTTACCCGTCGATCCTGACACCGTGCACCGATGCGAGCGTATCATCGACGGATGTCGCGTCCCGCTTCGCCCACATCGAAGCCTTGGCAGCGCGTGGCTTGCTCGAGTTCGCGGTAATCGATCCGGGCAGCGTCAATTTCACACCGATCGCGACGACGCCCGCGTCGCGTCCCGCTCGCACTTATCTGAATCCCGAAGCCCATGTCCGATATGCGCTTGGCTTCGCCGCGCGACACGGCTTTCACCCTGCTTTCGCCATCTATGAACCCGGGTTCACGCGAGCTGGCGCCGCGCTCGCTCGCGCGGCCCACGTCAAGCCACCGATCTATCGCTTTATGTTTTCCGAGAGACTTGCCTTTGGCTTTCCACCAAAGCCCTACGCGCTGGCGGCCCATTTGGCATTGCTGGAAGAGGAGGCGGGCCCGGCGCCGTGGATGATCGCAGGAATGTGCTCCGATATCCGTCCGCTGCTCGGCGACGCGGTCATACGGGGCGGTCATGTTCGCGTCGGCTTGGAAGATGCGCCATTGGGCACGCCGATGGGCAATCTCGCCTGGGTCGAGGAAGCGGTGCGGATCGTACGCGCCCACGGCGCAGAACCCGCCTCGGCAGCTGAGATGCGGCAGGAGCTCGCCTCGGTCGCCGAGGCCGCCGACCGAACCGCTTTTCGGCGAAGCGGAACAGAGTCACCAGATTTGCGATGAATCTAGAGCAAAGGAGTTCGACGGATGACCGAGGCCAAGCTCGCTCCAAACCTTCCGGGTTGGATGGTGGAGCATGCCAACCGCTACCTTTCCAGCGGCGGCACCGACGGGCACATGTACAAGATGACCCAGCCGGGCCGGCCGGAGATGACGGTACCGTCGCTATTGCTGACGACGACCGGCCGGAAGTCGGGAGAGAGATTCGTGTTCCCGCTGTTCTACGGGAAAACCGGTGACAGCTATATCGTGGTCGCCTCGAAAGGCGGTGCCCCACAACACCCCGGCTGGTACCGCAATCTCATGGCCAATCCCGATGTCGAGGTGCAGGTTGGGACCCTCAAGACGAAGGCGCGAGCCAGGACCGCCACCGGCGAAGAGCGTACGCGACTCTGGGAAAAGGCACTGGATTCTGGCCGCCCTACGCCGACTACCAGCGCAAGACCGAGCGCGAGATCCCGGTCGTTGTGCTGGATCCTGTGCACCCCTGAGGAGAAGGAACCAAACGATGCAGCTCCCGCAAACCGGCGGATGCCAATGCGGCAAGATTCGCTACGAGATTAGCGAGGCACCGCAGCTGGTTTACACCTGTCACTGCACCGATTGCCAGCGCTTGACCAGCAGCGCTTTCTCGATGGGGATCGTCGTGGCCGAGACTGGCTTTCGTCTCAGCGGGATTGAACCCCGACCACTCCAGCGAACCGCAGACAGTGGGCGGGTTAATACCCGTTTCGTGTGCCCGGAGTGCGGTTCCTGGGTCTGCGGCACGCCCAGGGATGGCGTGGTCCGAGTGCGTGCCGGTACGCTCGACGACACCTCTTGGCTGCGGCCGACGAGGCATATCTGGACCCGCAGCAAGCAACCCTGGATCACACTGCCCGCAGGTGATCAGCTTTTCGCGGCGGGGCCGCCCAACTAGCTCGACGCGACACTCCGTCATCGATCGCCTCCCGGCCGGCAGCTTCACTGCTGGGCCCACAGAAAGATCGCGGTCGCCGCCAGGCCAAGACCACTTCGGCCGGCGTGCAGAATGCCCCACTGCCGGACCAAGCGGCGTGTTTCGGCGGTGGCAGCCTCCGGCGAAGTGTCCATCAGCCGACGGTTGGTCGGCATGATCACAAAGATCGTGTAAGGCCAATTTGCGAGCAGGACCAAGGCTCCGAGCAACCGGCGCCAATCGAGGTCGCTGAAACAGGCAACGAGTCCAAAGATTCCGCCGACGACCACGAGGCTTGCCTGCATCGCATAGCCTCGCTTGTAAGCCCGCTGCCACTCGGCGAGGAGTGAGCGATCATCGAGCCGAAGGCGCGCCGGCTGCTCGGCGATGTTGATGTAGATCGCAGCCCCCGTGAATACGGCAGCTGCCGCGAGTGCAAGCTGTCCGATCAGCATTCGCCTTCTCCCCGCGACACATCGAGACTGTCGAAAAATCGGCGCCACACCGAACTGCGCCTTCAGCATCATGGCCCGGATCCAACGCGGAAAACTCGCTGCCGACGATCCGGCGCGCCCCTTATTGGGCCTTAGAGTATAAAGCGATAAAAGCATAACTTTGCTTCCTCGGAGGGACGCCGTGACAGAGCTTCACACCAGACATCCGATCGTTCATTTCGTCGGCAGCATACCATTACCGGATGCCGAAGCCGTGTTCCGGACGCTGGCCGAAACCACGGGGGCCTATCTGCGGCGCCTGCCCGATGGCGAGACCGGTATCCGCAAGACTTGGATTCGCTTCCTGCAGCAGGTGCTCGCCGACAACCCGGCGATCGAGGTCGCAGCCGACGTGCCACCCTTCAAGTTCACGCAATGGGACGGCAAGCTCCTTCGCGAAATCCCGCGGCTGCGCGTCAAGCCTGGTGCGAAGCCTGACCCCAATACGTTCCAGACCGGTTATGCCGAGATGGCGATCGCGTCCTGGAACCTATTCGAGCAATTGCAGAAAGCCGGTGTCATCCCGGCGACTGTCAAATTTCAAATCTCGCTGCCGACGCCGATTGCCCCAACATACAACAACATGGTTCCGTCTGACCGGCCACTGCTTCTGCCTGCGCTGACCGAGCATTTGACCGGGGAGGTCGCCAAGATCGCCGCGGCGATCCCAAACGACCGGATCGCCGTGCAGTGGGATGTTTGCCAGGAAGTGCTTGCCTGGGAAGGGTATTACGAAAAAGGGCCCGCCGATTTCCGTACCGAGACCATCGATGTGCTTACCCACATCGGCAACGCCGTGCCCGGAGCGATCGAACTCGGTTACCACCTGTGTTACGGCAGCCCGGCGGACGAGCATTGCGTCCAGCCCAAGCACACGGCGGTCATGGTCGAAATGGCCAATGCGACCAGCGCCGGCGTCGCGCGCCCGATCCAGTTCTTCCATATGCCGGTCCCCAAGGGGCGCACCGACGATGCCTATTTCGCTCCTCTCGACAATTTGCGCCTGCATCCCGAGACCGAGCTATATCTTGGCCTGATCCACCACGATGATCCGGCAGGCGATGCAGCGCGTCTCGCTGCTGCCCGGCGCCATGCCACCGTTGCCGGCGTTGCAACCGAGTGCGGCATGGCAAGGGGTGACCCGGCGCGGCTGCCGTCACTGCTCGCCGCCCATGTCCGCGCAGTGCAGGCGCCTCACGCCAGATAGGAACCCCCGTTGACGTGTAGGGTCTGACCGGTGACAAACCCGGCGCTCTCCGATGCCAGAAACACCGCGGCTCGGGCGATCTCGTCCGGTTGCGCCATGCGGCCGAGCGGGATCGCGCGTGCCATCTCAGCGATTTCAGCCTCGCTGCTGCCGTAACGCGGCTGGGCTGTATCCGTGAGCCCGGGGGCGATCGCATTGACCCTGATGCGGTAGGGGGCGAGCTCCAGCGCCATCGCCCGGGTCAGCGACAGCACACCCCCTTTGCTCGCCACGTAATGCACGCCGCGAGGCGATCCGCGCAGTGCCGCACCCGAGGCTATGTTGATGATCGATCCCTGCCGCCCGGCTGCGACCATCGCCTTCGCAACGGACTGGGTGGAAAAGCACGCACCCTTCAGGTTGATGTCCAGCACCTGGTCCCAGTCGTTCTCCGTCATCTCGAGGAACGGGACGCGCGGGAATATCCCGGCGTTGTTGATCAAAACGTCGATCGGGCCGAGCCCTGCTTGGGCGGCCGACACCATCGCCCGCACCTCCTCTATCCGGCTCACATCGGCCTGGACTAAGATTGCGCGCCGGGCGCCAGCGCGTACCTCATCGGCGACACGTTGAGCCGCATCCTTGTCATCGAGCCAGTTGATCGCCACGTCGGCACCCGCTGTAGCAAATTCGCGCGCCATTGCGCGGCCGATCCCCTGCTGCGCCCCCGTGACCAGAACCACCTTGCCGGTCAACTGCATGTTTCAGGTTCCTTTGATCCGGGTTTCAGATCGAGATTTGTCGGCCGATTTCGACGACCGCATCCATCGGCAGCCTGAAGTACTCGGTCAGGTGGGCGGAGTTGCGCTGCATGAAGGCGAATAATGCCTCCGCCACCCGCGGTAAGGCTTTGTCATCTTTGTCGGGCACGACGGTCTCGTGACCGAGATAATAGGTGATGTCGGAGAGATCGATGGCGCATCCGAGCCCGTACGCGTGCTCCAGCAGCGCCGGAATGTCCGGCCGCTCCATAAAGCCGTAACGCGCGGCCGCGCGCCAGAAGCGGGGGGCGATCTCTTCGAAGTTCAGCCGTTCGGTGTCGTTGACCCAAGGCGCCGACTGCGTGGTGACCATCAGAACGAGCAATTTCTCGTGTAATGCCCGGTTGTGCTTGACGTGCCATACCATGACCGGCGGCACGTCCCTTTGGGTTCGCGTCAAGAAGACTGCGGTGCCCGGCACACGCGGAATGCCTTCCTTCGCGATCCTCGCCATAAAGGCTCCGACCGGCGTGACCTTATCCTGGAGCCGCGCAGAGACCGCGGTTGCTCCGACATGCCAGATCAGCATTAGACCGTACACGAGCGCCGCCAGGATCAGCGGCACGTATCCGCCCTGAGCCACCTTCATGAGGTTGGCCGCGAAGAACGTCGCATCAACCAAAAAGAAGACGCCTGCCACCGCACCTGCGGCAATCACACTCCACTCCCAAATCTCACGCATGGCGATGAACAGCAACGCCGACGTCATCAGCATTGTCGCCGATACGGCAATCCCATAGGCCGCGGCGAGATTGTCGGATTTGCCGAAGCCGACGGTCAGACCGAGGGTGACCAGCATTAGCAGCCAATTGACGGTGCCGACGTAAATCTGACCATAGCCCTCGGCCGAAGTCTGCGTGACGTGCACGCGCGGCAGCCAGCCGAGTTGGATCGCCTGGCGCGTCATCGAAAATGCGCCGGTGATGATCGACTGGCTGGCGATGATCGTCGCCACCGTGGCAAGCACGACGAGCGGCACCAGCAGGAACGTGGGGCACAGTCGGTAAAAGATGTTGTCCGAGATCGGAGCGCCCGTCGAGGACCAGAGCCGCCTGGCCCGCATAGTTCAAAACGAGGCTCGGGAAGACGAGCGCCGACCGGGCGAGCCGGATCGGCCCGGCGCCGAAATGCCCCATGTCGGCGTACAGCGCCTCGGCGCCGGTGACGCACAGAAAGACGCCGCCGAGCACAAGGAACCCCGTGGCGCCGCCGGAGATCAGATAGCTGAGCCCGTGCCGAGGATCGATCGCGATGAGCACCGAGGGGTATCGGGAAATGCCCCAGATCCCGAGTAGCGCAATCGTCGCGAACCACAGAGCCATGACCGGACCGAATGCCCTGCCGATCCGGGAAGTGCCTTGGGGCTGGATGGCGAACAGCGCCACGAGGATCAGGACCGAGACCGGTACCACATAGGACGCGAAGGCCGGAAGCACGATTTCCAGCCCCTCCAACGCCGAAAGGACCGAAATCGCTGGTGTGATCGCACCGTCACCGTAGATCAGCGCCGCGCCGAAAAGACCAACCGCGATGATCGTGGGGCGATGCTGCCGCTTCACGCCAAGCAATGACATCAGCGCGAGGATGCCACCCTCGCCGTCATTGTCGACACGCATCGCGACAGACACGTATTTGATCGTGGTGATCACAATCAGGGTCCAGATCACGAGCGACAGCACACCGAGTGTCGCTGCCGCATCGGGAGTGCTGCCGGTGAGGCCCAGCACCGTCTTGAGCGTGTAGAGAGGGCTCGTCCCGATGTCGCCGAAGACCACCCCCAACGCCGAGAGACCGAGCGCAGGTAGGCTCGCGGTGCTCTCAGGGCGCGCTATGGTGTCACTAGCAACGTTAGCCAAAGGACAAACTCACGCAATCGTCGAGATGCTCCGTTCCGGGGGCGGCGCGGGACAGAATGCCTCGTCATCAACGACCTGTCACCGAGCGGTGGCGACCGCATGGTTCAACCGTACAACGTGACCGTCTGAGAAAACCCACCCGAGCATTGCGCAGATAAGGCCAACGGAGGAGACCATGTCAGACGCGCTGACAGAGCCGTTGGAATCGTTGTCTTCTTGGTGGAGGGTCGCCGCTCTCGCTCCCATGGCGGCAGGTTTCGCCGTGCTAATTCTGCTGACGGTGAAGGCTTACCAGAACGCGCCGCCGATTCCGGACAAATTCGTCGATCCCTCCGGTGCCGTGGTCTTCACGGCCGACGACGTAATTGCCGGGCAGCAGGTCTTCTTGAAGCACGGCCTGATGGACAATGGCACAATCCGGGGCCACGGCGACTATCTCAGTCCGGATTTTTCAGCACAGTCCCTGCACATTCTCGCGCTCGGCCTCGCCGATCGCATCGCGCGCGAGCGTCTCAGACGCTGTTAAACTGACCTTACACCCGAGGAGAAGGCCACAGTCGACGGTGCCGTCGCCCTCGACCTGAAGGCCAATCGCTATGATCCTGCGAGCGGAACGCTCGCTCTGCCGGCAGGTACGGCCGCGTCGTTCAGCAGCCAGGTCGAATACTGGACGAGATATTTCGACGGGCCCGAGAGAAATGGCGGCCTCGCCCGAGAGACAGTGAGCGATCCGCGGGAGCTACGCCAGCTGACTGCCTTTTTTGGCTGGACGGCTTGGGCTTCGGCGGCTTTGCGTCCCGGTGTTTCGCATTCCTATACCAACAACTTTCCCTACGAGCCGCTGGCCGGAAATACCCCTACAGCTGGTGCGCTGATCTACAGCGCGGTGAGTCTCGTCTTCCTACTCGGCGGGACGGCAGCCGTGCTGCTCGCCTTCGGAAAGTTCGACTATCTTGGCTGGCACCGCCGGGCGGCGGTAGCCGCGCGCGCTGCGGTCCTGCCGTAAGCGACCCACAGCGCGCGACCCTGAAATTCATGGCCATCGCCGCCCTCCTGTTCTTCGGCCAGACGCTGATCGGCGGTGGTGTCGCGCATTACCGTGCCGATCCTGGCAGCTTCTACGGCATCGATCTGGCACGGCTATTGCCGAGCAACCTATTGCACACCTGGCATCTGCAGCTCGCGATCCTGTGTATCGCCACCGCTTATGTCGGCGGTGCCCTATTCGTCGCGGGGATGCTCGGCTGCAGACAGCCCCACTGGCAACGGCGCGCCACCCATCTACTGTTCGCCGCTATCTCGGTCGTCCTCGTTGGGAGCCTGCTCGGCGAGTGGGCCGGGCCCCTTCAATGGCTGGGCGACGCCTGGTTCTGGTTCGGCAACCAGGGCTGGGAATATCTCGAGATCGGCCGCTTTTGACAGATATTGCTCGCCATCGGCCTCGTCTTCTGGTTCGGCTTGCTGTGGCGCGCCGTGGCGCCGGCTTGGCGTGATCCGGAGCGGCGCAATCTCATCACCTTCTACCTTGATCGCCGCCGCGGCGATCCCGGTATTCTACCTTCCGGCTATGTTTTTTGATGGATCGACCCACTACACCGTCGCGGATACTTGGCGCTTCTGGATCACCCATCTCTGGGTCGAAGGCTTCTTCGAGCTGTCCGTCACGGTTATCGTCGCGATCATCTTCTACCAGCTCGGGCTGGTGGAGCGCGCGACGGCTCTGCGGGTTATCTATCTCGACGTCGTTCTAATCTTTGGCAGCGGCCTCATCGGCACCGGTCCTGGTCGGCTCCCTGCAGTGTCAATCATTGCCGAGGGCGGTGTTAACCCACTCGCAGTTCGGGGCGGCACGACCGAGGACGTTGGCAAAGACGTGCTCGAGCTTGCGGAACTGCTCGTCACGGCTGAGGCCTCGGCTCACCGAGACATCAAGGCGGGTCAGCGAGTTTGATCGTTTTTGCGCGAGCCATGTCTGTAACTGATCGCGAATACGTTCGGGCGAATTGGAGACCAAGCCTGCGCCTCGCTGCTTGATCAGCTCGGCGGCAGCGCCGTGCTCGTAACCGATGTACAAAATCGGGCGGCGTGCATAAAGGTATTCAAAGAGCTTGGCCGGCATAGTCCCCTCCTCCCGTTTGTCGTTCCACTGCAGCATCAACAGAACGTCTGCCTGCAACTGGAGCCCGAGCGCCGACCGGTACGGGACCTGCGGACGCATCGCGATCAGGTCGGCAATCCCATAGCTATCTGCCAAGCCTCCAACGCTCGAATCAGACTCACCGAAAAACTCGACTCGGATTTGTCGGCGCAGACCGTTCTCCAGCAACCCGATGGCAGCGAACAGTGGTGAGGGTTCACGAAACCCTCGGTATATGCCGCCGGTGTAACGAATTGTCAGCGGTCCGCTTGTATTACCCTCCGCCGGCGGCTCCGGAAAATCCTCTTCGGCATAGCCGTTAAATACGACTTCAACGCGTTTCTGGTGGCGCCTCTCCAGATCGTGCGCGAGATGCGGCGAGATCGTGACCAATGCGCTGGCGCTTCTCAGGTTGACCCTCTCGATTACGCGATCGATCAACAGGCGCCACACCGGATCTCGGTAATAGGGACTGTCCGCCCAAAGATCCCGAAAGTCAGCGATCCACGGTATGCTAAAGGTTCGGCTAAGCCGACTGGCGACAATCAGACAGGTATAGGGCGGCGTGCTGGCGAAGATGACGTCGGGCCGCCACTTCTCGATAAGTCGCTTGCCGGCGGGGATCGCCGTCTTGATCCAATCACTGCGCATGTCGGGGATATGAATCAAAGCGCGGTATTGGCGTTGCAGCCAGTCCCGAGCAGGCTTGCTCGGTCGCTTGCCCTCGAGTGGAGACACCTCGCCACTTGCGCCCACGGCGGCGGGGCGGCGGAAGGGCCGGCCCAGAACGGCGAGCCGGTCGCTGCGCTGCCGGTAATCGGTGTAGATGACTTGTTCTATTGGGATCTCGACTGTCAGGCTCCGGTCGCCGCCGATCTCGGTCGTCAGGACGCGCACCTCGTATCCACGTCCATTGAGATAACGAGCCAGCTTGCCGACGCGGATCGCGCCCACGACGTTAGCGGGAGGAAACCAGAAGGAGACGATCAGAACTCTCATGGGCCTTTGGCGTGAACCGCGATCCCACTCGCAGGTTTATGAGCACTGGGCGCTAGCCAGGCGCTCCGGCCGGGCTGAGGGGGAGGCACAACCAATTGCGAAATTCGGGGCTCGGAACGATTTCCTTGCGTCGCTCTGGACCCTTATCGGTAATCAGATGCATGGCATATCGGTACTTGGCCAATATCTTTGTGATGCGCGGATACGGGTCGCCGGGATTAGCTTCGAGAACGAGACACGGGCGAACAGTTTCCAGCAGTCGGCCCGCCCCGCTCAGAACGGCATCCGAAAAGCCTTCCACGTCGATTTTTATGAAATCCGGCGTGATATTTAGTTCCGTCGCGATCGAATCCAGAGTACGGCATTGCACTCGGATAAGACGGCCCGCCTGACCCTGATATCCATCTACGGACAAGCTCCCCATCCTTGCATCCGCTGCTTCGTGAAAATCGACAATTCCATCCGAATTGCCGATCGCGACGTTGAGGATGGTGACCCGGTCGTCGTACCTGTTTTGCCTCACATTGTGGGTCAGCGCCGCGCAGATTTTAGGCACGGGTTCGATGGCGACAATCTGCACGTACGGGTTGATTGTCGCTGCCAAAACGGTATATATACCGCAGTTGGCGCCAACATCTATGAAGCAACGCGCTTGACGAATCCGATCCAGCATTATAGGAATAGTTTCCTTTTCATAATCATACAGTCCTGACCAGAATATTGTATGCGTATTATCGTCAAACTCGGCGGGGAACCACTGGCATTTCCAACAATCCCCGTAAATCGTAAACGGTTCGAGCGCCCAACGCCAGGGCAGCAGTGTCCGGACTCGTGAGGGCAGGAGCCGACGCTGGCACGCCCAGGTTACCGGCCCGCGTAATGGGTGCAAAAATGCGATGGCCCGGTCTTTAATCCGCCACTCCGACAGCGGAAAGTTCGATTTGCCCATCGTTCACCCGAGACCGCTTCCGGAGATCCGCTGCGCTGCCCGATAGCACGGCTGACCGACGTTTGATGAATTGGGGTCGCGCACCCTCATTCGTTACAACCGATTGATTTGATGGACGACGACGGCAAACTCACGTGGCCCATATTATAGTCTGGATGTTATAATCATATCACCAAGCAGCGCGGAAATAAATCTCAACCCTCCGTTGCCGTTTTCTCCCTTTTGGGGGAGCACCGTCGGATGTTCGAGTTGCCTTGTTGCGGGTGGGCAAGATCCCGGGCGGGAGCGCAGGATTTTGCAATTCGGATGTGTGGCCGTTGCAGCACGGTGCAACGGGGCGGTAAGTTAAGAAGCTCTGCGATGAGGTGGTGCGATGGCGACGGGCACGGGGTGGACCGAAACGGTCGTCGAATTCGGCGGGATGAAGTTGCATCTCGCGCGCGCCGGCAGCGGCCGGCCGGTTCTGGTGTTGCACCATGATATCGGCAGTCCGGAGCGGCTCGAATTTTACGACACGTTGGCCAATCGCTTCGATGTGCTCGTTCCGCACCATCCGGGTTACGGAAAGTCCGAGCGGCCGCAATGGTTGCGCAGCGTGCGCGATGTCGCCGTCATGTATCAATCAATGCTGTCGGATCTCGCGGTGGACCGAGCCTCACTGATCGGGCTCGGTTTTGGCGGCTGGATTGCGGCCGAGATGGCGACGATGGCGCCGCGCGATTTCCATCGGGTGGTCCTGGTCGGCGCGATGGGTCTGAAGCCACCCGAGGGGGACATCTTCGACCAGGCGATTGTCAGCTATCTCGACTACGCAAAAGCGGGCTTCCACGATCAAGCGGCTTTCGCCAAGATCTACGGCGATGTTTCGACGGATCAGTTGGTCGAGTGGGACCTCTGCCGCGAGATGTGCTTCCGCATCGCCTGGAAGCCGTACATGTATAGTCAGACCTTGCCTCACCTGCTGGGCGGAGTGCGCGCCCCGGCGCTCGTTGTTTGGGGTGACGACGATAAAGTGGTGCCGAAGAGCGCGGGGGAGCGCTACGCCGCCCTCCTGCCGAAAGCGCGTTTCGAGACGGTGCGCCAAGCCGGGCATTGCGTGGAGATGGAACAGCCGCGCGAACTCGTTCGTCTGGTCAGCGGCTTCATCGAGGAGAATTAGCAGATCGAAAGGCCGCAGGCGGCCAAGGAGGAAGCCATGCATGTGATGTATTTCACCGAGCAGCCGATGTCCGCGTATCCCGCCAAGATCGGGCTCGAATTCGGCGCCACCGCGCTGATGTTCTCGAACAAGTATTTCGACCCGGTAGCCGGCAGCAGGCTCTACAACGAATACCTGGAGCAATACATCTACGCCGAGGAGATGGGCGTCGAAGGCTTTATGCTGAACGAGCACCACAATGCGCCGTTCTGCATGCAGGCAAAGTGCAATATCTTTGCTTCGATCCTCGCCGCGGTGACGAAAAAAGCGAAAATCGTCCTGCTAGGAAACCCGCTGCCGTTGGCCGAGAACCCGGTGCGTCTCGCTGAAGAGCTCGCGATGATCGACATGATCTCGAAGGGGCGCCTCGTCTCCGGCTTTGTGCGCGGCGGCGGCCAGGAGCAGCTCGCAAACGGCGTCAGCCCGGCCTACAACCGCGAGCGCTTCGAAGAGGCGCACGATCTGGTCGTCGCGGCGTGGACGCGCGAGGGCCCGTTTCGATGGGAGGGCACGCATTACCAGCACCGCGTCGTCAATCCGTGGGCGGTCCCCCTGCAGAAACCCTATCCGCGGGTGTGGATCCCCGGCGTGCTGAGCAAGGAGACGATTATCTGGGCCGCCAAGCAGCGCTACCCGTACGTCGCACTCAACACCTCGATCGAGGCGACGAAGCAGATCTGGAAGCTTTACGACCAGGTGGCACTCGAGACTGGCTACACCGCGGGCCCCGAGAACCGCGGTTATCTACAGCAAGTGCATGTCTCTGAAAGTGAAGCGAAGGCGGAGAAGAACGCCCGTCAGTTCCTGTGGATGCAGGGCGAGTTCACCGGGCTTGCGCATCCGGTGTGGTCGAACCCGGCGGGGTATTTCTCGCCTGAGTTCCGGCGGCAGTTCGTCGAGTTCGCGGTTGGGCGGGCAGAGAGCCCGCGCGGACGCCCGACATTCGAAAAGCAGGTCGCCGACGGGCGGGTTATCTACGGCACGCCCGACACTGTCATCCCGAAACTGCGCCGCGTGCTCGAAGAGACGCGCCCGAGCATTTATGGCCTGTGGGGCAACGACGGGTCGGTCAGCCCGGAGGATGCCAAGACCTGCATCCGCCTGCTGGGCCAGGAGGTGATGCCCGCGATGCGCGAGATCGGCAAGGAATTGGGCCTCCAAGACCCGTTCGAGCTGAATGCGCCGGTGCATCTGCGCTACTCGACCGATTTGAGGCAAATGCCGCAAGCCGCCGAGTAGGCGAACTTGCGGGGGACCTTCTGTTGTCAATGAAATGGTGCTCGCGATGATGTTTTAGGTCGAAGATCGCAGGCCTCGGCGTCCCAATGTCAGCCGTGAGCGCTGTTGCAACATGCGGACAGGTGTTATTGACTAATCGCTCGGCGCTACAGCAGCAATCAATGTGCAGATTCAACCGGCGCCGGTTAGGGAGGAAACCTATGAAATCGGTCTCATCGCATTTTGGAACACTGTTGTTCGCGGCGGTAGGCCTCCTTGCCGCTCCTTGGCCGCTTGCCGCGCAACCGGCACCGACTAGTCCTGCCCGCGCCGTGCAACCCTCCTCGCCCGCAGCGGCGGCACAGCCGACGCCCACTCCTCCTTCTTGGGCGCAGGGCCGTCCGGACACGGAGGGTGCCGCAAATCTCGCGCCGGTACCGCCGCCGCCGATTGCCACGGCCGCCGACAAGCTTCCGGTTGCGAAACTCAGGGTCCCGAAGAACTTCAATATCGAAGTCTATGCCAGCGGCATGCCGGACGCGCGTTCGCTGCGGGTCAGCACCATTGGGGATGCGTTTCTATACCGGCCGCATGTTTCCGCGCGAATACCACGACGCGATCCTCATTGCGCGCCACGGCTCCTGGAATAAGACGAAGAAAATCGGCGGCGACATCGTCGTCGCAAAGCTCAATCCCGACGGAAGCGTCAAGTCGATCGAGCCATTCATCACCGGGTTTCTCGTCAACAATAATTATATCGGCCGCCCGGTCGACATCGAGGTGATGAAGGACGGATCGATACTGATCTCGGATGATTGGAACGGCGCAGTGTATCGCGTCAGCTACGGCACACCGCGTGTCAGCATGCGACGCTGACCGGCGCTATGCGCTTTGACGCCGGCCGGGCTAGCGTCTTCGCAGCGATGACGGCAGCGGGGGTGTGGCCCTGCGCCGCCGCCGCTCCGCCGGAGCGGCTCGAACCCTGTCTCGCCTGTCACGGCGCCGATGGCCAATCGGAAACCCCGGAGGTGCCCTCGCTCGGGGCGCAACCTTCGCCATACTCGCTGATCCAACTATTCATGTTCCGCGAGGGGCTCCGTATCGCCGAGCCGATGAACACGATGATCAAGGGGTGGAGCGATACCGATCTGCAGCAGGCGGCTGATTTTATCGCCACCCTTCCGGCACCGAAGCCGCCCGCCGATCCCGGCGATCCGGCCCGCATCGAGCGGGCAGGCGCCGTCGTCTTACAAAACCACTGTAATGTCTGTCACCGTTCCGACTTCTCTGGGCAGGAAAACGTGCCGCGACTGGCCGACCAAAGAGAAGACTATCTGCTGAAGACTCTGCGCGACTATAAAAGCGGAGCCCGTCGCGGTTATGACGCGACGATGGCCGAAATATTGCAGCCGATCGACGACACCCAGTTTGTCGAACTCGCCTACTATCTCGCGCAAGCGCGTCTAGCTACGTCAGAATAGGTCTGGATCAAAATCGAGCACGGTGCCTCCGCCGACGATGCCGGGCAGATAACCTGGAGCCAATGCCAAGAAATGCTCGGCATAAAACCGAGCGGTCGTCCGCTTGGCGGAGAGGAAGCTCGTATCGTCCCCATTCTCGGCACATCGGCGTTCGGCCGCAAGCGCCTGCCGCGCTGTCAGCCAGCCCGCGCAAACGGTGCCGAGCAGCTGGAGGTATGGCACCGACCCCGCCGCCGCCAGCGCCGGTTCTGCTTCGACGAGGAACGACGTCGCCGTTTCGAGAGCCGTAAGCCCATCTTGTAGCGGGCGGACGATCGCCGTCAGGTCGGTTGAACGAGCCTGGCCGAGCGGCTCGACCGTCGCCCGCATTTCGGCGACCAACGCGGCGGCAGCTTCGCCGCGGTCGCGTGCGAGCTTGCGGCCCACGAGATCGTTCGCCTGGATGCCGTTGGTGCCTTCATAAATCGGCGCGATGCGGGCGTCGCGCAGATGTTGTGCGGCGCCGGTCTCCTCCACATAGCCCATCCCGCCATGCACCTGGATGCCGGTCGAGGCGACGGCGATCCCGAGATCGGTGCACCACGCCTTGACCACCGGGATCAGCAGGTCCGCCCGGCGCTGCGCTGCCTGGCGCGCGGCGGCCTCGGGGTGGCGGCGGCCTCGGTCGATCATCGCAGCGGCGTAATAGGCGAGTGCGCGCATCGCCTCGGTCGCGGCGCGCATCCACAGCAGCATGCGCCGCACGTCCGGATGATAGATGATCGGCGGCGTCTCGACATTCGGTGGGGCGCCGAGCGGCCGGCCCTGCACCCGGATCCGGGCGAAATCGCGCGCCTGCTGGTAGGCGCGCTCGGCGAGCGCCACACCCTGAAGCCCGACATTGAGCCGGGCGGCGTTCATCATCGTGAACATGTATTCGAGGCCGCGATTCTCATCGCCGATGCGCCAACCGATCGCACCCTCGTCCTCGCCATACGCGAGGACGCAAGTCGGCGAGGCATGGATGCCGAGCTTGTGCTCGAGGCTCAACGTGCGGATGTCGTTGCGCGTTCCTGCGGCTCCCCCGCCATCGGGGAGAAACTTCGGCACGAGAAAAAGTGAGATCCCCCGGCTTCCGGGCGGCGCTTCGGGGGTGCGCGCCAGCACCATGTGGATGATGTTGGGCGCGAGGTCGTGGTCCCCATAGGTGATAAAGATCTTCTGCCCGGTGAGCCGGTAGTGTTCGCCCCGGCGCGCATCGTGCGCCGGCACCGCACGGGTCCGCAGTGCGCCGAGATCGGATCCCGCCTGCGGCTCGGTCAAGTTCATCGTTCCGGTCCACTCGCCGGAGACAAGCTTGGCGAGGTAGAGCCGCTTTTGGTCGTCCGAACCATGCGCCTGTAAGAGTTCGACCGCGCCGACAGTCAGTAACGGACAGAGGGCAAAGCTCATGCAGGCGGAGTTCCACATCTCCGCCACCGGTATGGCGAGAGCGAGGGGCAGGCCTTGGCCGCCATATTCGGGGTCGAAGGCGAGCCCGTTCCAGCCGCCCTCGACATATCGGGCATAAGCCTCGCGAAACCCCGCCGGGGTGCGCACGACCCCGTTTTCGAGAACGCTGCCGGCGCGATCGGCCGGTTGGTTGAGCGGGGCCAGCTCGTTACCAGCGAGCTTCGCCGCCTCCTCGAGGATTGCCTCGACAAGGTCGGGAGAGGCCGCCTCGAAGCCGGGTAGCTGCGCCAGCTCATCGAGCTCGGCCACCTCCTCGAGCACAAAGCGCATTTCGGCGAGCGGCGCGGCGTAGGACATGTCGGGTCTCCGGGCTGCGTTTCCCTGCCGTCAGGGAAAAATCGCGAAAAACACTCTAATCGAACCCCTGCTTCGATCGCAAAAGCATTTTACTTCAAATATTTAGGGTCGCTTTGTCGCCGCATGCTCAGGGAAGGCGGCAGGGAAGCGAAATACCCTGCCGAGGGAGGCGGCAGGGAAAGCGGCAGGGCCCGAGCGAGGGCGGCATCCTCTCCGCCCCGGTAATGTCTCGATAACACGATTTTGTGGCGCGCCCAAGGCGAGCGGGCGAGGCTGAACAAGGCTAAACCTTGACGAGCTTACCCGGGTTCATGATGCCGTCGGGGTCGAGGGCGCGCTTGATCCGGCGCATCAGCTCGATCTCGACCGGCGGTTTGTAGCGGGTGATCTCGTCGCGCTTGAGCCGGCCGACGCCGTGCTCGGCGCTGATCGAGCCCGCGAGCTCGCGCACGACACCGTGCACGATGTCGCTGAACTCCTGCCAGCGCGCCAGATAATCAGGCCGGTCGACGCCTTCCGGCTGGGTCAGGTTGAAGTGGATGTTGCCGTCGCCGACATGGCCAAAGGCCATCGGTCGGATCCCGGGCAGTCTCTCGGTGACCAAGAGGGTGGCGCGGTTGATGAACTCGGCGACCCGGCTGACCGGCACCGCGACATCGTGCTTGATCGAGCCCGAATAATTCTGCGCTTCGACGATCGCCTCGCGGATACGCCAGAGCTCTTTTGCCTGCGCCCCGCTCTCGGCGATGACCCCGTCGCCGACGAGACCTTTTTCGAGCGCTTGGCTGAGCAGCCTCTCCAACAGCCCGCGGATGCCGCTCTCGCTCTCGCTCGACGACATTTCGAGGAGCACGTACCAGGGATAGGGTGCCTCAAGCGGATCGGTCGTGCCGGGAACATCTGCGAGGGCGAGTTCGAGAGCGGCGCGCGGGATCAGCTCGAATGCCGTCAGCTGGTCGGCGGTCGCGGCACGCGCCTCGGCAAATAGGCTCATTGCGTGCTCGACCCGGTCGAGGCCGAGAAACGCCGTCTCGACCTCGCGCGGCTTGGGGAAGAGCTTGATCGTCGCGGCGGTGATGATGCCGAGGGTGCCCTCGCCGCCGATAAAGAGCTGCTTGAGATCGTAGCCGGTATTGTCCTTGCGCAATGCCCGCAGCCCGTCCCAAATCCTCCCGTCGGGCAGCACGACCTCGAGGCCCAGGGTCAGCTCGCGGGTATTGCCGTAGCGCAGCACCGCGATGCCGCCGGCGTTGGTCGACAGATTGCCGCCGATTTGGCAGCTCCCCTCGGCACCGAGGCTCAACGGAAACAGCCGGTCGGCCTCGGCGGCGGCCCGCTGCAGATCGGCGAGGATGCAGCCGGCCTCGACCGTCATCGTAAAATTGACCGGGTCGATCGCCCGGATATGGTTCATGCGGCCGAGGGCGAGGACGATATTGTGGCCGTCCTCGGGCGGGACGCTGCCCCCGACGAGGCCGGTGTTGCCGCCTTGCGGCACGATCGGCAATTTCGCCCCGGTGCAAATCCGCGCCACTGCCGCCACCTCCGCGGTCGAGGCCGGACGGACGACGAGCCGGGTGGCGCCGCGGTAGAGGCCGCGCGCCTCGACGAGATAGGGTTCCTGGTCGCGTGGGTCGGCGATCCAGCCGCGCGGACCAACCGCCGCCTTGATCCGCTCGATGGTCGCCGCAATCTCCATGCTTCACTCCTTAGATACTCAGAGCCTCATCAGAAATTGAGCCATTGTTTTAACGGCTTATCCGTCATTCCCGCGAGGCCGCAGGGGCTGTCCGGGGAATCGAACGCCGTTGCCGGAATGCGGTCCGATTGCACCCAGAATAGCGCCATCGCCCTGGGAAAACGACCCCTCTCTGCCCTTCGGCGGGGAGACGGAGGGACCCGTCGCGCAGCCACGGGAGGGTGAGGTGGGTAATCTGGCTCGTCGGCCCCCCTCACCCTGCACTCCCCCCGGCCGGCGGGGGAGAGGGTAGAGGGAGCGTCCTTGCAGACAAGTTTCAGTCGCTAACCTCCGCAAGACTCGCCCTTCCAAATTTCCCCGGACAGCCCTGCGCGAAGGCGGGAATCCACGGCCCGCGTGTCAGTCAATCGCCCTGACCCTCGCTTTCACGGAGCGACGGAAGTCTATTGAGATTGCTCTGATTTTCGGGGTCAGGCCCTCAGCCTTGCCGCGGTGCCGCGGCGCGGCGCAGACGGTCGTTGATTGCCCGGCCGAGATCGTGCTCGGGGATCCGCATCACCGCAATGCCGGCAAACCCCGGCCGGTCGATCCGGCGCAGCATCGCGAACAGGTTTGCCGCCGCTTCGGCCAGGTCTCCGGAGCGGCTGAGCCACAGCACCTCGGCAAAACCCGGCAGGGTGTCTGGGCCGAAGGCCAGCAGGGCTTCTCCCGGGCGGGCTTCGGTCGCCTCGAGGCGCAATGGCAATGCGGGCGCATAGTGGCTCGCGAGCATGCCCGGCGATTTCGGCTCGGCCGAGGTGGGCACGGCGATTGGGCCGAGGAGTTCCGTCAGCTGCTCCGACGTGACGCCGCCAGGGCGCAACAAGACCGCTGCCTTGCCGGAGAGATCGAGCACCGTCGATTCGAGACCAACGGGGGTCCGGCCCCCATCGAGGATCAGCGCGACGCGATCGCCGAGCTCCTCGGCGACATGCGCCGCTTCGGTCGGACTCACCCGGCCCGACCGGTTGGCCGACGGTGCGGCGATCGGCCGGCCGGTCTCGCGTAGCAATGCCTGCGCAACCTCATGGGCCGGCGCCCGGATCGCGACCGTGTCGAGCCCGGCGCTCGCCAGCAGCGACAGTTCGCTGTCGTCACGGCGACGCAAGACGAGGGTCAGCGGCCCTGGCCAGAATCGTGCGACGACCTCTCGAGCGCGCTCGTCAAAGACCGCGAGTGCTTCGGCCTCGGTCAGTCCCGGCATGTGCACGATCAGCGGGTTGAAGCGCGGCCGGCCTTTAACTGCGAAGATCTCGCCGACGGCGCGTTCGTTGGTCGCATCGCCACCGAGCCCGTAAACGGTCTCGGTCGGAAAGGCGACGAGGCGGCCGGCGCGCAACAGCGCGGCGGCGCGGGCGATCGCCTGGGTAGCAGGTGAAATCGAAGCGGCCACGACCAGTTATTGCACCCGCCCCTCCGTCCCCCGCAAGCGGGGCTGTAGCTGAGGGTGATCATTGGACCTCGGCAGCGCCCGCGGTCCTGACGACGGCCGCCGACGACAACCCAAGCTCGGGCTCGGGGAGCGGAGCGATGCGCGGCGCAAATCTTTGGGGTGACAATGATCGAGATCGAGCGGCGCCGCCTTGCAACCGGGGGGACCGCCCGAATGCGTATCGGCCAGTATCATGACCCGCCCGCCGCCGCGTCAAGCGCGCCGCGGAATGAGGAAGACGCTCGGCGCGCATCCAATTCCGGGTGGTCCGGCGGGGCAGAGCCCCTCCCATCCAACAGCCTGGTGGCCGACGCAATCCGCGGTGGTCGAGGGGGGTGCACAATCCCACCACCTGGCGCAGATTACCGAGGCCGATTTCGCCGCCTTGGATGACGTGAACGTGCCACCCGAGCCCGGGAATGTCGATGACATGTGCTGACGATATCGCTAGGCTATTATAGGTTTAACTGGGTTCTCGCTCGGCATCGTTTGATCTCGCAACTCTCGCGCGAAGAGGAACACAAAATGGCCGAATACGACCTGATCATCCGGAACGGCACGATTGTGGATGGGACGGGAGGAATCCCGGCCTATCGGGGCGATGTAGCGGTCAAGGACGGCAAGATCGCCATGATCAGCGGTCGCATCAAAGCGACGGCGACGAAGGAGGTGGACGCTACCGGATGCATTGTCGCGCCGGGGGCGATCGACCTGCACAACCACTACGACTTGCAGCTGAACTGGGATCCCTACGCAACGATGTCGGGCTGGCACGGCGTGACCGCGGTCGCGATCGGCCAATGCGGCTTCGGCTTTGCTCCCTGCAAGCCGAACGACCGGGAAGCTGCGATGCGTCTCTTGACGCGTATCGAGGCGATCCCCCTGAGCACGATGGAGAAAGGTCTGCCCTGGGATTGGGAGAGCTTCCCGCAGTGGATGGACAGCCTGGCCAGGCGCCCGCTTGGCGTCAATGTCGGCGCGCTGGTGCCCTTCAACCCACTGCGGCTCTACGTGATGGGGATCGAAGCGTCGCGCGAGCGGGTCTATGCAACCGAGGCAGAAACCCGCCAGATGCAGGCGCTCGTCCACGAGGCGATGAAGGCCGGCGCCTTTGGCTGGTCTTCGATGAAGACGCTGATCAACCGCCCAGATGACGGCCGCTTCATCCCAAGCCAGGTGGCCTCCAATGAGGAATACCTTGCGCTGGCGCAGGTGCTGGCTGATTTCGGCGTCGGCAGTATCGGCTGGACCCGCGGCGCCGCCGAGCGGCCGCTGCCGCCAGGCGAACCCGATCTGCTTGGCGGCGCGACGCCGACCGGCTCCGGCATTCAGATGGATCCAGTCGAGGGCGATGCCCCGGGCAAAGGCCGGGAGGACTTCCTTATCGAGATGTGCCTAGCGAGCGGACGGCCGTTGCAATGGGGCGCGGTGAGCCAAAGCGAGGCGGCGCCGGGACGCTACAAAGAGCAGCTCGCCTTTCTCGAGCGCGCCCACAGAGAAGGCGCTTGGATGTACGCCCAGACCGCGTCGAACCCACCATCGCCGGTTTTCGAGCTTGCTGAATATAACGGCTTCGATGCGATGCCAAACTGGATCGATCCGTTCGTGGGCACGCCCGAAGAGCGCATTGCCAAATTGAAACAGCCCGGCGTGCGCGATCGGATGCGCCAGGACGTTGGCGCGTGGACCGGCACCGGCGGCCAAGCCGATGTCGTGTCGAACTGGGCAAAGATGCGGGTCGTAGAGGTGCGACACCCGCAGAATTACCAGTATGAGGGGATGACTATCGCCGAGCTGGCCGAGACGACCGGCAAGCACCCGATGGACGCAATGCTCGATCTTGCGATCGACGAAGAGCTGCGGACCGAATTCTCGACCGATCCAACCAACGGCACGGACCCGCAGGCGGTCGGCGAAATCCTCAATCACCCCTACATCCACCCCTGCGTCTCAGACGGTGGCGCGCATGTCCGTTACCTGACTCTGGGCACTTGGCCGGTTAATCTCCTTGCCACCTGGACGCGGGATCGCCAGGTCATGAGCCTGGAGAAGGCGCACTACAAGATCAGTGGACTGCCGGCGTGGATCGCCGGGTTCACCGACCGCGGCATCCTGCGCGAGGGCTTCGCTGCCGACATCATCGTCTACGAGCAGGAGAAGCTGGGCTTTCTCTATGACAGCCCGGTCTACGCAGCGGACTTCCCGGGCGGCGAGCGGCGTCTGATCCAGAAGGCCAAGGGCATCCGCTTTACCATCGTTAATGGCGGAATTACGTTCGAAGAGAGCAAGTGCACCGAGGTGACGCCGGGCAAATTCCTGCGGAGCTATGACATGGTCATGCGCTGAGCGGTGAAGCGGAAGAGCCCCGTCCCGGTGCTCTTCCGGTGCTTTTATTGGCACAGCATCGCGAAAGGAACGGCAGTGCCAATCATCAAGAAAGAGGAGTGGGTCAGGCGGGCCGAGGCCGCCGCGGGCGCGGAGAGCAGCATCCTGGTCGGTGCCGACCGTGGAAGCCAGTCGCTCCACATCGAAGAGGTGCGCGTGGCGCCCAACGCCCGGATTCCCCGGCGCATTAATCCGCAGACTGAGGTCGCGATCATCGTACAGGAAGGAAAAGTGGACGCGATCCTCGGGCGGGAGCGGGTGCCGATCGGTCCTGGCGACGCGTTGCTGGCCCCGGCAGGAAGCGCACACGGTTTTCTGAACCGCTACGAAGAGCCGGCACGCCTGCTGTTTGTTTTCCCGACACACCAGGTAGAGCAAGTGGAAGTTAGCATCCCGGGCGCGACGTCGGGGTTCCCGTCGGAGAAGGGGTTGTCCGGCTACCGGTCACCCCAGGACCGGCCGCTGGGGGAAGGACGCTGAGGGGACGGTTACGGAAAGCGTTGCGGAGGAGGACGGTCGGGTCGACGCCGCAGGTCGAGCTTTTTCGCCAAACCGCGGTCGCCCGCTCACCGGCGGCTCGCCCCGCCCACCTCCGGGTCGTCTTTCGAGGCTTCCGCCCGATCGCGCGTCGGAGGGGTCCCACTTCGGGGTTGCTTGGACCTCGCTTCTCGCGGCAACTTCCGAACTTTCGAAAGCCAAGCCCCGATCCATCGAAACTCGTGTGCATGCCGATGATATCGGCAGCACGGCGGCGGCGATAGCCGTTGTCGCGACACCCTGCCACTCGTAGCCGGGGCACGCTCGAAGGACAAGGATGCACCGATGATCGGGATAGGGGGACACCTCACGGTGCCACCCCTCCCACACCACCGGGCATACGGGTCACGTACCACGGCGGTTCGACCGGGTTAGGCTTGGGCAGA
>Ga0187846_10000222_pt1 | contig 34750 bp, 31 predicted proteins | sample TC_taG_FD_161473 | JGI IMG/M metagenome (GOLD analysis project Ga0187846, IMG submission 161473) | Biofilm microbial communities from the roof of an iron ore cave, State of Minas Gerais, Brazil - TC_06 Biofilm (v2) | ecosystem: Environmental > Terrestrial > Deep subsurface > Cave > Wall biofilm... | reverse complement strand
GCTCGGCCCACAGATCGAAACAGTAATGCAGGTAGATATTGGCGAGGAGCGGAGAGATCACCGAGCCTTGACCCGTTCCCCTGTCATCCACTGTTACGACCCCGTCTTCGAGTATACCCGCCCTCAGCCATTTCTGGATCAGGTGGATGATGCGCTTATCGCCGATCCGATGTTCAAGGTAGCGCACTAGCCAGTCTTGGCTAACAGCCCCAAAGAAGTTCTGGATGTCGGCGTCAAGTATCCAGTTCACCTTCCTTATTTTGATCGCCGTCGAAAGTGCATCCAACGCATCGTGCGGTCCTCGTCCAGGCCGAAACCCGTATGAGAAGCCGCAGAAGTCGCCTTCATAGATTGCATTGAGTAGCATGACGGTTGCGCCCTGGACGATCTTGTCCTCCAGGGCGGCGATCGCTAGCGGCCGCTGCTCACCATCCGCTTTCGGTATGTACGTTCGGCGGGAGGGTCGCGGTCGGTATGCGCCTCGATGGACCCGTCCGTGCAGATCCTCAAGCCGGGACCCAAGGTCTGCCTCGTAGTCCGCCCACATCATGCCATCCACACCCGGCGCGGCTTTGCGTTTGAGCGCGTAGAACGCTGTCCGGAGTAAGTCGACATTCATGTGGTGGAGGAGCGAAGTGAACTGCTCCTTCTTCTTTTGCCTTGCAGCTTTTCGTACGCGGTCCAACGCCTGGGTCACGCGAGCCCGGCTCTGCGTCCGGTGCGTGCTTTGTTGGTCCGCGTTTCCCTTGGTCCCCGGCCTTGGCTCCGCCAACTCCGCCGCCGGTCGCCCGGCTTTGTTCATCGGCTTCATCGCTACTATGCCGGAGTCAGACTTCTCTGGATCGTGCATCAGCGGCTTCGGCTCCTCACCTTCCCGCTACGGACCATCCGGCTACAACAGCACCTATGGCCGATCCAGAGATCTCCCGGTTCCCGCGCAAGGAGCGTCCGTACATGCCAGGGTCCAAGACCACGCCGGGTCCGGCGGGCACTCGCAATCACGCACCCGCCAGTTTTGCCTTCCGTGGAGTGAACAACGTCGGCACCCGAGTTTATAACGCTTTCGCGGCTCAATGGCTGGCCTATACGCTCCCCTACCGACGCTTCGCAGTCATCCTCGCGGAGGACTGCGCACGGATCGGGGGCGACGTGGGTTGCTACTCCTTCATCGCAGTGGACTCTCACCACATGCTCCTTGCCGGTCTCCCGGCGCACTCACTCGCGTTGCAGCCTGCACACTCGCGCGGTCACCAAATCGTGACCGCTATTCGAAGGCTTCAGCCATTTCGTTACCTCCATGACTGCTCCGATTGCTTCCGGCTGGAGCGAATCGCCGGGTGGGCCTTGCACCCACTGGAAAGCGCCGCCTTTTCACGGCGCACGCCGAAACCAGCCATTCGTCGGGCGGGTAAGCAGCATCACGGAGCGCAAGGGGGCAGTGCTTGCACAACCGTTCGGTGGCCTACGTGGGACGACCTTTATCAGTTTGACCAATTGATCGGCGCGTAGTGCCCGTTCTTACCAGAGTTGTCCCATCGCATTTCATGGTCTGCGAAGGTGCTCCCGTCGCTACCGAACGCGAGCGCGAGTTTGTCCGGCGCGACCGGATGTCCGATCGCAGCCCAGATCTCACCGCTTGGATGCAAAGTCGCAAGAGGCTCGACCGCCATATCGAGGACCCCCGGAATCTGCGCCGCACGGATCTTGCCATTAATCGTATAGGTAATCGGTGCCTTCCTAACACCCAGATTGTTGCTGATCAGAGGAGCGAACGCCGCCATCGGACCACCCTCGGCACCGGTGAAAATGGCCCCCAGCGCGGCTGTCTGGCGGTCATCGGCGCGCTCATCGATATATCCCGCAACCGTCCAGTTTCCCTCGGCCATTGGGCCGGGAGCGTGGGCGACGAGAGCGACATTCAGCCCATCGAGGGGTACGTTCTCATAACGCCCTCTATCGATATGGAAAAGCAGAGCAACATCGCAGACACCCTGGGTGGGCCGCGCCGTGAGGGGAGCTGCCCTCGAGACGAGACAGGGACATACGACATCGCAGTTGCAGTTCTCGAAATAGTCGCCCGATAACTGCCACTTCGCCACTTCGACCTCCTCGGTTAATCAAACTCGCTCGCTTGAGCCTTTCAGAATTCACGGCGGCTCAGGCGCGCGTCCCACCAGCGAGCCGAGGTAGAGCGCCGTAAAGGGGGCGATCGTGCCGGCGCCGAACCGCGGGCGAGACCGACGACCGCAGCGGGCGAGGTTAGGAAATTTAGCCGATCAGCGCCCCGCTGACCATAGCCGGTAGCGTATCTGTTGAGACACCACCCATAGCCTGATGCGAATCCGATACCGCGTTGAGCGATCGGGGCCGCCGCTGGTATCGCGCACGGCTTTACGCAAAATATCGAGGATTGGGCCGAGGCCGGCTATGTCGACACTCCTAAGGCGGATTTACGGCTAATCCTCGTCGACGGGTAACCGCTGTTAGAGTGGCGGCGGAGATATCGGACAAAGGAACCCTTCATGGCAGAGTTCTCCGGCGCAGCAGCAAAACTAGACGCACTCAAATGGCGCTGCATCGGGCCGCCGCGGGGTGGCCGCGTCGTGGCCGTTGCCGGCGACCCCGAAAACCGCGGCGTGTTCTACTTCGGAGCCTGCGCCGGAGGCGTGTGGAAGACGGTTGATGCCGGGATCTATTGGCGCTGCGTGAGCGACGGCTTCTTTGGATCCGCCGCGATCGGTGCGCTCGCCGTAGCCCGCTTGGACCCCAACGTGATCTTTGCCGGCACTGGAGAGACCGAGATCCGGCTCGACGTATCCTACGGCGACGGCGTTTACAAATCGACGGATGCCGGCCGCACCTGGAGCCATCTGGGGCTGCGTGATACCCGATTCATCGGCCGCATCCAAATCCATCCCAGGGATCCCGATCTCGTCTATGTCGCGGCACTCGGCGACGTGTTCGGTACGAACGAGGAACGCGGGGTCTTCCGATCGCGCGATGGCGGCAAGACCTGGAGCAAAGTGCTGTATCGAGACGCCGATACAGGTGCCGTCGATCTCGCGATGGATCCGCGCAACCCGCGCGTCCTGTTTGCGGCGTTCTGGCAGACCCGCCGGAACTTCTGGAACATCTCAAGCGGCGGGCCGGGCAGCGGCCTCTTCCGCTCCAACGACGGCGGCGAAACCTGGGCCGAGATCTCACGCAATCCGGGGCTGCCGACGGGCCTCCTCGGCAAGCTCGGCGTTGCGGTGTCGCCCGCCCGCTCGGGGCGGGTCTGGGCGCTGGTGGAGACGGAGGCGGAAAAAGCCGGCCTCTACCGATCGGAGGATTACGGTGAGAGCTGGGCGTTGGTTTCGTCGCATCGGGACCTGATGCACCGGCCCTGGTACTACACTCACGTCTTCGCCGATCCCTGTCACAGCGAGACGGTCTATGTCGCCAATCTGGCGCTGTGGAAATCGACCGACGGCGGCGCGAGCTTCACGGAGATCCAGACGCCGCACGGCGACAACCACGATCTCTGGATCGATCCTGCCGACCCGAACCGGATGATCGAGGGCAACGACGGCGGCGCCTGTGTGAGCTGCAACGGCGGCCAGACTTGGTCGTCGATCTACAACCAGCAGACGGCGCAGTTCTATCGCATCGACACCGACAACCAGTATCCCTACCGCGTCTATGCCACACAGCAGGACAACACGACGATTTCGACGCCCAGCGCCGCCATGTGGGGCGCCATTACTCTCGGTGACTGTACCTATCCCGGCACCGGGGAAAGCGGTTTTGTTGCCGTGCATCCCGAAAATCCGAACATCGTCTATTGCGGCGCGATCGGCTCCAGTCCCGGCGGCGCCGGGTCATTGCAGCGCTACGACCATCGCACCGGGCAAATCCAGCTGGTCAATGTCTGGCCCGAGGCAGCGCTCGGGATCGCACCCAAGGACATGAGATACCGCTTCGCCTGGACGTTCCCGATCGTCTTTTCGCCGCACGACAGCGGCATACTGTATGCGGCTGGCAACCATGTGTTTCGCAGCCGCGACGAGGGCATGAGCTGGGAGGAAATTTCGCCGGATCTCAGTCTCAACGATATTGCGCGGCAGGGGTCTTCCGGCGGCGATATCACGGGTGAAAACGCCGGGGCGGAGGTGCACGCGACATGCGCATCGCTCGCCCCTTCGCCGCATCGGCCTGGCGAGATCTGGGCCTCGACCGATGACGGGCTCGTTCACGTCACGCGCGACGACGGCGAGAGCTGGCAGAATGTCACGCCAGCGGGAATGCCGGAGCTCGCCTATGTCGGGTGCGTCGAGATCTCACCGCACGACGCCGACACGATCTACATAGCGGCAACACGTTACAAGCTTGCCGACTACCAGCCGTACCTGTTCCGCAGCACCGATGGTGGAAGAAGTTTCGATACGATCAATGGCGATTTTCCCGAAGGGGAGATCACCCGCGTAGTGCGCGCGGACCCGGTGCGCAAGGGGCTGTTGTTTGTCGGCACCGAGACGGGCGTCTATTGCAGCCTGAACGACGGACAGAGCTGGATGCGCATGGGAGGCGGCCTGCCGGTCGTGCCGGTTTACGATCTGAAGATCAAGGAAACAGACCTCGTGGCGGGAACCCACGGCCGCTCGTTCTGGATTCTGGACGACATCACGCCGCTTAGAGGTCTCGTCGAAGGCAGCGACGGGTCCCGTCTGTTTGAGCCTCGCACAACGGTTCGCACAAAGCTGCATTTCGGGGCCCTGCGGAGCCTCAGGCCGAGCGGCGTTGCGCTCGGGGTTGCTCCTGGAGTGGGCGGCGGGATCCGAACCTTCCGCAAGCCGGACGGAACCAGCGGTCGCGAATATCTGGACGTGGGGGAGAATCCGCCGAACAGCGCGATCGTCTATTACTGGCTGGACGAGGGCGTTTCCGGCCCGGTCTCGCTTGCATTCTATGACGAGGAGGGCGCGGCAATAGCGAGCTTCCGCAGCGACGACGGCAGCCTGCCGACGGTGAAGCGCCCGTCGGTTCGCCCGGGGCTAAACCGGTTCGTGTGGGATCTGAAGTATCCCGGACTGGAAACGCTCGATTTGAGCCTCGCCCCACCGCGCAACAATCCGTTGGCCGAGCCGGCGGATCCACCCGCCGGGCCGACGGTGGTGCCGGGCCGATACCGGGTGGAGATGTCGCTGGGTTCGGAGGCGATGGCCACGGAGTTCTCGGTCGTGAAGGATCCGCGTCTTTCGACGACGCCGGAGGGCTACCGCCAGCAGTTCGAACTCGTGCAGGAATTGACCGCCTCGCTCGGCAAGATCAACGCGACGGTCAATCGCATCCGCCGGCTGAAGCACCGGCTTGCGGCGCTGGCCGGGGGATTGGAAAACGGCGAACACGATCTCGCCACGGAGGCAAAGGCAGTGGCGGAAAAGCTGACGGCGGTCGAAGCCGTACTGGTCGACGTCCATCGCGAGGCGCCTCGCGACGTATTGCGCAATCCCGCGGGATTGAACGACACGCTCCTGGCCCTGATCAGCCAGGTTTCCATGTCTGATACCGCGCCAACGGAGCCGGCGGCAGCTGTAGCGAGGGAGATCATGGCGCGCGTCGATGCCGAGATCGGCAAGCTCGAGCGGCTGGCCGCAACCGAGGTCGCCGCGGTCAACCGCTTGGCCCTCGAGCAGGAGGTCGAGGCGGGTCGCGGCTGAGGGCGTTGTGAGTCGTCGGCGCGTATCGTGTCCGACGCAGGTCGGGACGGGTTCTATTGCCACGTCGTGGTTCGGCCCAAGAAAGAACGGATCGCATAGCGCGAGGCGCCGTTGCGGTTTAGATTTGATCCACTAAAAGGCGTGATCAGGCGAACGTCACAAAAGCTTCTCGCGGCTGTGGCAATTTGGCAATCTGCGGCTTCCTAGAACGTCGCGCGGCGTCGCATCGGTCGCGGGGGAATGCAGATGAAGTGGATTATGATGGCCGCCGCCGCTGTGGCGGCGTGGCTGACCGCGCCGCTCGCTTCGGTCGCGGCGGAGCTGATCGAACTACAATGGTGGCACGCCATGACCTCGGTCAACGCCGACCGGGTCAACAAGATCGCCGCTGACTTCAACGCATCGCAAAACGCTTACAAGATCGTCCCCGTGTTCAAGGGTTCCTACGCGGAGACAATGAACGCCGGGGTCGCCGCCTACCGTGCCGCCAACGCGCCGCACATCATCCAGATCTTCGAAGTCGGCACAGCGACGATGATGGGGGCCAAGGGCGCGGTGAAGCCCGTCTATCAGTTGATGGCCGAGGCCGGCGAGCCCTTCGACCCGAACGCCTATCTGCCTGCGGTCACCGCCTATTACAGCACGGTCGACGGCAAGATGCTGTCACTGCCGTTCAACAGCTCAACGGCGATCACCTACTGGAACAAGGACGCCTTCAAGACGGCCGGGCTCGACCCGGACAAGGCGCCGGTCACCTGGCCCGACACCCTCGCCGCGGCGCAAAAGCTGCGTACCGCCGGCATCGCCTGCGGCTTGACCGCCGCCTGGATAAGCTGGACCCAGATCGAGCAGTTCAGCGCCTGGCACAACATCCCGCTCGCGACCAGGGCGAACGGGCTCGAAGGTGCGGACGCCGAGCTCGAGTTCAACAATCCGATCCTCGCTCAGCATATCGGCAACCTGGCCGAGGCGCAGAGGGACAAGGCCTTTGATTATGGCGGGCGGACCAGCGAACCGGAGGGCAAATTCCTCAACGGCGAATGCGGGATGATCCAAACCTCGTCTGCCGCTTTCGGAATCTTCAAGGCCGGTGCAAAATTCGATTTCGGCATGGCCGAATTGCCTTATTACCCGAACGTCGCCGGAGCGCCGCAGAACTCGATCATCGGCGGCGCCAGCCTGTGGGTCATGGGCGGCAAGAAACCCGAGGAATACAAGGGCGTCGCCAAGTTCTTCACCTTTCTGTCGCAAACCGGTCTGCAGGAAGAGCTGCACGAGCTTACCGGTTATCTGCCGATCACCAAGGCGGCATATGCGGCAACGAAGGCCTCGCGGTTCTACGAGAAAAACCCGGGCCGCGAGATCCCGGTCATCCAAATGACGGCAAAACCGCCGACCGAAAATTCCCGTGGGCTGCGCCTCGGCAATCTGGTGCAGATCCGCGACATCATTGCCGAGGATCTCGAAGCGGCCTTCGCCGGCAAACAGGATGCGCAGGCCGCCCTGAATGATGCAGTCAAGCGCGGCAACGGCCTGTTGCGGCAGTTCGAGCGGAACACGCAGCAGTAACGGCCGGCGCGGCGCTCCCTGAGCGGGCGCTTAAACGCTTATTCTCCGGATGAAGGCCCCGATTTTGAGCGCGCTCGCTCCGTTTTCGGGTTAGAACTCATTATCTTGGGAATTGGCGGGGCCGGCGATGGCGGACCAGACGGGTGAAGCGGGTGGGGTGCGCTGAGGCCCCAGTTCGACCGGCGGTGGTGCTTCAATTTCGCGGTTCCAGTATCACCTCCGATGCCGGGTTGCTGCCCTATCGCGAGTTGAATCACGCGATGGGCTTGACCGAGACGGGAGCCGATGCGCCCTGCGATCCGGCAACGTGCATAGTGCCGATGGCTGGCGCGCGGTTCTGCGGCCGGTGCTCGCCCGTCGGACTCGGCTGTCACGCCCCACCTTCGCCCCATCGCCATTCGCCCCCAGCCAAGTTCTGGCCTACAACCTCGGCAATTTCATGCGCACGCTGGCGACGCCCAAAGCGTCGGAGCCCTGGTTGCTGACCAGCCTAAACGAGAAGATGATCAAGATCGGCGACAGGTGGTAAGCCATGGCGGTTACGCGACGTTCCGATTGGCCGAGATCAGGGTGTCGCGACAGATGTTCGTATAATTTCTGTCGCTAACCGCCAGGTTGCGAACGCCACCGCGCCAGCGTAAAGGGACCGTGATGGCAATGGGGCCGACAAATGGCTGGAGGAGTGCGCCTGGATGAAACGGAACCCCGCGGGGTTCCGGCATCACCAAGCAGGTGATCCGGCGCTCGGACCGTTATCGGGGCTGGTTGCGCTGCGAATTTTGTTGCCAGGGAAAGGCAAGAGAACAACTATCGCCCCGTCACACCGAGTATCTGGGGAATGTCGGTTTATATTCCGGCGCACCTTGAGGGAGATCGCTCCATGGCTTCACGACCAGAAATAAGACTGGCGCTCCGTCGGAGTCTCATGAAAGGCCGTATCGAACCCATGTTCGGCGTCGAAGATGTCGCCGATCTGAACAAAGATTTGACCCGGTTTCTTTTGCAAGAAAAGGTCCTTGCCCGCCTCGAACATCAATGGCCCTCTGTCCTCGTCAACCGCGTCGATGACGATTGCGACTGCGATTGCGATGCCACATGGTCCGAGCGCTCCGTTCCGATCGATCTCCCTTTAAAGACTGATCTGGTGTCCTCTTCGAGCTCCACCGTTAAGGAGGTAATCAGAGATACATTTTGGGAGGCACAGAATGCCGGTCTTCCCGTGTGGACCGTACCATTCCCCACGGCAAGGCGAGGATTTTTTGAGGGGCTGGCAGATATGATATACAACCGCTCCCGCTGGATAACGATCAAGTCCACTTCGGCTTCTGCTCCAGCGACCCCAAAGGTTACAGTAACCTCTAGTCCCGCGAACCAGCAGGCGAAGTGGTCGAAAGGTCACTTTTTCAGCATCAGCACCGTGTTCGGCAGGACAAAACATGAACAAAATGTGCCTGCTGGTATCTATTGCTTCTGGCTTTCCAAGGACACTCCCACACCACTATTTCCGTTATATGACATCCAGCAAGACACTCCTGTGCCCCTGTAAATGTTTATTGATCCCGCCCTGGCGGACGTCGGTAACGTAGCAGCCAAATATGGCTCTCTCGGTGAGGTAGTTAAAAACGCCGGGTTTTTGATCGCTGCCACAACCGCGATCTCCCTTGGGTGGATGAAGCGATCCGGTTCTTCCTGGGTTCCACCGGAAGAGGCCGTTCCGAAATCCACCACACGGTTCGCCTCCCTGATCACAGCGGTCCTGCTCGCCATCCTTTATGTCTTTCTCCGTGAACCGGAGCGGACGCCGATCCTCGCAATAATCACCGTTATCTGCCTTGCCATTGGGCTCTTCGGACTCTTGTGCACGATTTTCCTTATAAAAAAATACGGTTTTGAGGCAAAGCGGAGAAACTGGCGAGGAAAAGAAGTGACGACCATCAAACTCGGCGGATCGCAATTTACCCATGACGCCAGCGAAGCAAGGCGTGTTCGGCACGTCGAAGTCGATCCCCTATTGAAAGAGGCCCAAGGCGATCTGAAGCTTGTTTTTACGCGGGAATCCATCGCCTCAGTGCATACAGCGGTAACTGCTACATTCCTCCTGCTTCAATCGTTCGGATCATTGGCGCTTGGAGGCGCTGGACTTCTTCTTAGCACAGCCTCCTCCTGAGAACACGAGCCGGCCCGAGGCCTTTTCCGCATTTTTGTCCCCTGAGGCATTTGCGTTTAAATAGCCGTGGCGGTCTCTATGCTCCGTCCACCGCCCTGCAGACTGCGGGTTAAATGGAGCGGCGCGTCGTCTTTCCGGGCTGGCTGTTCCCGGTGCTGTTGCTCGGGCCGCAGCTCGCAGTAACCTTCGTCTTCTTCTTCTGGCCAGCCGGGCAGGCGATCCTGCAATCGGTGCAGCGCGGCGATGCCTTTGGCTTGTCTACCCGCTTTGTCGGGCTGGAGAATTTCGCGGCCGTCATTGCCGATCCGTTCTACCTCGCCGCGGTCGAGATCACTGCGGTTTTCAGTCTGGCCGTAGCCATCCTGGCTCTGGCCTCGGGGCTGCTGTTCGCGGTGATGGCCGACAAAGTCGTGCGCGGTGCCGCCTTCTTTAAGACGGTCTTGTTGCTGCCCGATGCGGTCGCCCCAGCCATCGCCGGAGTACTCTGGCTGTTTCTGTTCAACCCGAGCGTCGGCATTGTCGCAGCGGCTCTGCGGCACGCCGGCGTCGACTGGAATTACCTGCTGAACGGCCGGCAGGCATTGCTGCTGGTCATACTCGCCGCCGCCTGGAAGCAGATCAGCTACAATTTCCTGTTCTTTCTGGCGGGGCTGCAGGCGATCCCAAAGACATTGGTCGAAGCCGCCGCGATCGACTGCGCCGGCCCCAACCGCCGGTTCTGGAGGATTGTCTTTCCGTTGCTGGCCCCCACCAGCTTTTTCCTGCTGGTGGTCAACATCGTCTACGCCTTCTTCGACACTTTCGGAATTATTCACAACGTCACCCAAGGCGGACCGGCAAGGGCGACCGAAATCCTTGTCTACAAGGTCTGGTACGACGGCGTCGTTGGCCTCGATCTCGGCGGTTCGGCGGCACAATCGGTAATCCTGATGGCGATCGTCATCGCGCTGACCGCGATCCAGTTCCGCTTTATCGAGCGGCGAGTGCATTACGCGTGAGCCGGCGATATGGTTAGCGCGGCCAAAACCGCCTGGATCCCGCATGCAGTGTTGCTGATGGGGCTGGCGCTGGTGCTGTTCCCGGTCTACGTCGCGTTTGTCGCCTCGAGCCTGCCGATCCAAGACATTCTCGACGCGCCGATGACGCTCGTGCCCGGGTCGGACCTGGTCGCCAACTATCGCGATGCCCTCACTCTAGGAACGGCCGGCACCAACAGCCAGCCGGTCGCGGCAATGATGCTGAACAGCCTCGTCATGGCGCTCGCCATCGCCATCGGCAAGATCGCGATCTCGTTGCCTTCGGCCTACGCTGTCGTGTTCTTCCGCTTTCCGCTGCGCCGGTTGTGCTTCTGGGCGATCTTTGTCACCCTGATGCTGCCGGTCGAGGTGCGCATCATCCCGACCTACAAGATCGCATCGGATCTCGGCCTGATCGACACCTATCCCGGCTTAGCTCTCCCGCTGATCGCCTCGGCGACGGCGACATTGCTGTTCCGCCAGTTCTTCCTGACGATCCCCGACGAGCTCGTCGAGGCGGCCAAGATCGATGGCGCCGGACCCTGGCGCTTCCTGATCCATATGGTCATTCCACTGTCGCGGACCAACATTGCCGCACTATTCGTCATCTTGTTCATCTACGGCTGGAACCAATACCTCTGGCCGTTGCTGGTCACTAATAGCCCGGCGATGACGACAATCGTCATCGGCATCCGCCAGATGATCGGCAATGGTGATGCTCAGACCGCATGGCACCTGGTCATGGCGACCGCACTCTTGGCATTGCTGCCGCCGATCGCGGTTGTGCTGGCGATGCAACGCTGGTTCGTCACGGGGCTCATCGAGCCGGAGAAGTGACGGCGAGCCCAACCTCCGCCTCCCGCTCGGGCCCGCTCGCAGCTTGGGGCTGGGTGAGCTCCTTTGGTCGTCGGCAATCGATCGGCTTCGGGATCCTATCGCCATAAACGGCGAGGCCGTCGGAGCCGCACCAACCGGTTTGTCTCCGGATTTATGGATAGCCGGAACCTATATATTGTAGGTGCCGAGGTTGAAGTAAAAGCCGTGCACGAAAGTATTCGCCGCCAATCCGACGGCCTCAAAATCAAGTATAAACCACGGGGCGGTTGCGGAGGATTCACAGGCTAAGTTTTTGACTTCGTGAACGCTTCAAAACATTTGGCATAAATAGCATTTATGCGACTTTGACAGCGGAGCGAAGCGACATCCGCACCACAAGATGTAGATCGACGCTTCGGTTTCCTCCTGTCATCCCCATATCATAATTTAAACCCAGCGGGGCGTTCCTACGGAAGCACTTATTATGAGCAAGACAGGTACAACAGCTCAGAGACATAAAATCCTCTGCAAACATATACTTTACGAAATCCAGATGTTCCGATATAGCCGTAAGATGTGGCGAACACTTCCCCCCAATCAGGCCGAAGTTAATCTTTTGATCGAGTGCTTTTGTCTTCACGCCCGCAACCTAATCGACTTTTTCTGGAAGGGCGAGCGGCCCGGTGCGAAGAACGCAGTAGCGCGTCATTTCACTGATAATGACAACTACACTCCGTTTGGCGGAATATGCCCTCAAAAGAAGACCGAAGGGTTGTATGGAAAACTGAACAAGCAAATTAGTCATATTACATACGATAGAACCGATGAAGATGCGAAAAAACTTAATCCTGATAATCGAGAGTTTTTATACAAAATGATCGAGGACGAGATTGAAAACTTTCGTACGCATATTCGTGAGCCCTACACAAAATACAGAGACCTCTATAGTGAGGGTGATGAATCACTGAAGCTGCGAACCACTCCATCATCGGTAACGTCGCAACCGTACATCGTTGTAAGTGGAGGGCCTCTGATCAAACCACAAGACTAACGTGTTAAGAAAAGGGGTATCGCAAGACGCTGGCGAAGGGCAACAAGCGTAATCGTCATTTTTTCAGAAGCACCGAACAGCATTAGGTTCTTAAAGACATAAGCAGCTTGCGTCTCATCCATCGACGCGAGCGCATTACTAAACGATGTTGCGACACGGCACCCGTCAACGGGCGGAAGCGTTGAAACCAGTTGAGTTTTCGTCAGATCATCCGGAGAATAGCCGTGGCGCTGATATTCCTGAAGAAGCGGCGTAGTGACATCTTCAATATGTGAGGCTTTGGACGGGGCAGACGGATTGTTTATTGAACTCTCAATTATATTAGCTTTTAGGTTCGAGCCTTCTTTGATTACATCCGCAGAGAGTGCATTAGGGTTGACCGAAGTTCCTAAGAAATATCCCACACAATCGCGAGGGTCTTGAAGAGTATCCAAGACTTGCGCGTTGAATTTCAACATGAGATATATCGACTGGTTAGATGCGGTGATCATGTGCTTTTCGAGAAACCGGTTAACCACTTCCGCCGAAAGGTGTTGAGATGCAGCGGCCACCTGGTCGGTTGGTATTGTCAGTAAAATTTGCTTGAACCCTTCGCGTAGCTGATCCTCTGCTTCGGGGTGATATTTTATAAGCACAGAGAAGAGACGTTGTTCCTTTAAAGCATTCATCGCCTCATTCATCGACTCAATGTAACCATACTTATCACGGAGATCGCTGATATAGGAACGCGCCAAGTTAATGGCAACAATCGCACAGAGAAGAGGGATGAAGCGACGGGCACCTTTTGACTTTATCGGTGTAGTAACAAGTGCGCCCAGGGCACCGGCCAACGCGCCGATGAGACCGTAAATTACAAATTGAGGGAGCTGTAGAAAACCAGCTATCAGGGATTCCATCGAGACACATTCGCCGTTTGATATAGATTACCTCGGCTGCAGCGGCAAAACCAGCCGCGGCAAGCAGCACCGATTTTCCAGAAGGTGAGATATGCGTCATTTTGGACGAAGCCACGCGGACGTTACGAATTTATGTCGATCGCAATCTCGCCGAGCGTTTTACAGGTTTGTAGTCGAGAGGGAATTAGCCGCCGACTTTGAGAAAATCATACGGACCGACGCCCTGCACCAACAGGAAACGGGTATCGGCCTCGGAACGGTTGGAGATCAAATGGGCGGTTTTGGGAGCTATGTGGTAGGTCGCGCCGACAGCGAGATCGCGGTGATCTGCCGGTGCCCGGGTTTCGATCGACAACACACCTTCGAGCACGAAGTACCAATCGGTAGAGACACTGTGAAAATGCCAGGGGATCATCTCGGCCGGTGCCAAGGTGAAGAGGCGCGCCTGCACATCGCTGCCGATCATTATCGGCTCGATCGATTTGACCGAATATTCTCGGCTCTCAGCCATAGCACAGCAATCGATTGCGATGCCGCCTCAGCCACGCCCGCGGGCTCGCGCTGCTCGGTGTCAGGCTCTCCACCAGATGCCAGAAACGTGGCCCGTGGTTCATCTCGACGAGGTGCGCCACCTCATGCGCGACAACATAGTTCAGAACCGCTTCGGGGGCGAAGACCAATCGCCAGCTGAAGGAAAGGTTTCCTTGGGCCGAGCAGCTGCCCCACCGGCTCTTCGTATCGCGCACATTGACCCGCACCACTTGGCACCCAATGCTCGCGGCCAACCGACGCGCGCGCGGCGCAAGCTCCGCCCGCGCCAGGCTGACAAGATGGTCGCGCACGCGGCGTGCCAAGTGCGCCGGATCGCCGCCAACCCGAATTTCACCCTCGACGATCCTGACCGGCAGCGCCGCGGGATCGCTGTCGCGCTTAATCCGGTGAGGAACCCCGAGTAGTGGGACGATCGCGCCCTCGACGAACGGTACCGGTTTTGGCAACGCCTGCAGGCGCGCAGCGATCCATTCCCGCTTTGCTGCGAAAAACCGCAGACCGGTCTTAACCGGGACACCGCGCGGCAGAACCAACTCGACCCTGCGTTTGGCTGAATCGATCCGCAGCCCTACCCGCCGCGCGCGAGGGCTGACCCGGATCGTGACAGGAGCACCAAGATCGGGATCGAAGTCTGGAGCAGTAAGCCGCAGGTCTGCGCGCTTCCTCACTGCGTTACTCCCCTGCTTCGAACTTGCGCATGGTAGCTGAGCGGCACGGCGCGGAAAGCGTCGGCGGGAGAGCCCTCTCATCGGTCGCCGCTCAAGCAGTTGTTCGCTCGCAGGACCAATATCCGAGCCCGAATCGGTCGCGACGCGCTTGCCGGTTGCGATGGCCAATGCGAATGTGTTCGGGACTCGCCAGCGAGGAGATGATGCTCGAACGCAGAAGAGTCCTAAAGGGGCTGGGCGGCGTATTCGCATTTGCCGTCCCCGGGCTGGTGCCGCGGTCCGCTTCTCCTGCGGGGCCTCCCTATCTTACGTTTGGCCTACCGGCCGGCGAATACGACACTGCCATTCTCGACGCGCTCCAAGACAAGCAACCGCTGATCAAACTCTCTTATCGCCCGCCAAACTACGAGACGCCGGTTTCCTATTTTTCTTCGCCGGTCACGGCAAACGACGCCTTCTTCGTGCGCTACCATCTCGCCGGCATCCCCGAGCAGATCGATTTGGCGAACTGGAGGCTTCGGGTCGGCGGCGACGGTGCTGCGAGCCCGTTCGAGTTGACGATGGACGACCTGCAGCGCGGGTTCGAGCCGGTCGAGATCACCGCGGTCTGCCAGTGCTCGGGCAATCGTCGCGGTCTCTCCGACCCGCACGTACCCGGCGTGCAATGGGGGCTGGGCGCGATGGGCAATGCAGTCTGGACAGGGGTTCGGCTCAAGGATGTCCTCTCCAAGGCAGGACTGCACAAAGAGACAGTCGAGATCGTGCTAAACGGTGCCGACGGCCCCGTGAACGACAAGACCCCGGATTTCATCAAGAGCATCCCGATCTGGAAGGCGCTCGACGAGAATACGATCGTCGCCTTCCGCATGAACGGCCAGCCGTTGCCGCATTTCAACGGTTTCCCGGCACGTCTGGTCGTGCCGGGTTGGACCGGCACCTATTGGATGAAGCATCTCGTTTCGATCGAAGCCGCGACGAAACCGTTCGACGGGTTCTGGATGAAAGGCGCCTACCGCATCCCCAACGGTAAATTCCCGATCATCGAGCGCTTCCTGTCGCAGGAGAACGATGCGACGACGCCGATCACAGAGATGGTAGTCAATTCTCTGACCACGTCGCCGGCGGAAGGTCAGCGCTTCGACAGAAATCAGCCGGTCGATGTCAACGGCATCGCCTGGGACGGCGGCTACGGCCTTCGCCTTCTCGAGGTGTCGACCGATGACGGCAAGACTTGGCATCAGGCGAGCCTGGGCAGGGACGACGGCCGTTTCGCATTTCGCCAGTGGAGCTATCGCTTTACTCCGGATGGCGCCGGAACGCACAGGGTAACGGCCAAGGCCACCAACCGCGTCGGTCAGACCCAGGTCGATAGCTTGATCTTCAATCCGGCCGGCTACCACAACAACGTGATCCGCCCGATAGCAATCACCGTCGCGTGACGTGTGGACGATGAAGGCCCCGCTGATCTGCCTCGCGCTCGTATTGACAGCTGCGACGAGCGCGCGCACCGAGGAGAAGCCGGTACCCCTCAAGGAAGCGCCTGGGCTGAGGGCAGTCGAAGGCAACTGCGCCTCCTGCCACAGTCTCGACTATCTGCGCACCAACTCGCCGTTTCTCGATCGCCAGGGGTGGCAGGCCGAGGTTAATAAGATGATCAGCGTCTTCGGCGCGCCCGTCGCGCCGGAGGATTCACGGTCGATCGTCGATTATCTCACGGGGAATTACGGCATCGGCGGGTGATACCGGCTCGTTCCGGTCGAAGTGGGGCAAGCCGCGGTCCGCAGGCTCCAAAGGCATCCGAGAACGGTTCTAACCAAAGGCTAATCTCGGCTATGATCGCCGAGTTGAATTTGGCCGATTGACCGGGAAGCGTTGATGCATTTTGACCGACGCCTTTGGGAATTGACGCGTGGACTGCGCGGTTGGATCGCGCTGGCGGTCCTGCTGGGGCTGATCGCTTCGATCGTTGGGATCGCCCGTTTCGCAATCCTCGGCGTGTTGCTCGCCCACGTATTTAACGGCGCCGGCTTCTGGGCGGTGGCCATCCCGGCCGCCGGGGTCGCTATCACGGTGCTGGTGCGCGGGGTGGTCGATCACCATCGCACGATGATCTCCCACCGCACCGCCGCCCGGGTCCAGGAAGATTTGCGCGGCCGTCTCTATGACAAGATTGCTGCGCTAGGGCCGGCCTGGTTTGCGAGCGAGCGGACCGGCGGCGTCATGCTGTCGATCGTCGACGGCGTCGAGCAATTGCAGACGTTCTTTGGCCAATATGTGCCGCAGGTCACAATCGCGGTGCTGACGCCGCTGGCGATCTTCGTCTTCATCGCCTTTTGGGACGTCCCGGTCGCGATGGTGATGCTGGTCTTCGCCCTCGTTACCCTGGTCGCGCCGACGGTGTTCGTTCACCTGGAACGCCGCTCCAGCCACGGCCGCCAAGGCGCACTCAAATCCTTCGGCTCGGAGTTCCTCGATGGCGTCCAAGGTCTGCCGACATTGAAGGCCTTTGGCCAGAGCGGGGCCTATGGCCGGCGGCTCGCAGACAGGGCTCGCGAGCTGTGCGCCACCTCGCTACGAGTAATCTCGATCGGGGTGATGACCCGCGGCATCACCGATTGCGGAGTGGCGATTGGCGCCGCCGCGGCGCTGTCGCTCGCTGTATGGCGCGTGTCCCACGGGCTGATGAGCCTCCAGGCACTGTTGATCGTGCTGATGGCTGGAACCGAAGTGTTTCGGCCATTACGCGATCTGCGCATGGTGCTGCATCAGGGGATACTCGGACAATCCGCCGCCGCGGGCATAAACGCACTTTTCGCCGCCGAACCGCTCGTCCCCGCCCCCACCCCTTCCCTCCCCCGCGAGCGGGCGAGCGGAGGGTGGGGGTTGCCGCGCACGAGCCGTCCGCTCCTCCCAACCATCGCTTTCGAGGATGTCTATTTCGCCTATCCAGGCGGGCGTGGCGCCGCCCATGACGGCCTCTCCTTCACCGTCGCTGCCGGCGAGAAGATCGGCATTGTTGGCCCCAGCGGCTCGGGGAAATCCTCGATCGCGCGTCTACTGCTGCGCGTCTTCGACCCGCAGCGGGGAACGGTACGGATCGGCGGTCACGATCTGAAGACGCTCGACCCCGAGGCGCTGGGCCGAATGATCGCGGTCGTCCACCAGGACACGTACCTCTTCTACGGCACGGTCGAAGAGAATTTACGGCTCGGCAAACCGGGTGCCGACCGGGATGAGCTCGAAGCCGCGGCGCGCGACGCCAATGCGCACGACTTCATCATGGCGCTCCCGCAGGGCTACGCCACGATGATCGGCGAGCGCGGGGTGCTGCTGTCCGGCGGTCAGCGCCAGCGCCTGGCGATCGCCCGGGCATTGTTGCGCGATGCGCCGATCCTAATCCTCGACGAGGCTTTGTCTTCGGTCGACGCCGAAAACGAGGCGGTAATCCAGCAGGCGATCGACCGCCTGTCGGCCGGACGCACAACATTGATCCTCGCGCATCGGCTGTCGAGCGTGATCGGCGCCGACCGCATCCTGGTCCTCGACAAGGGCCGTATCGTCGAGACTGGGCGGCACGCCGAGCTGATCCGCCGCGAGGGCCCCTATCGCCGGCTGATGGGCGCGCAGGCCGAAGACCGCGAGGACGATTTCGACCTCGTCGAGGGTGATCCGGCGGCGACCGAGCGCGGCGACCGCGCCGAAATCGAGACTTCGGGTGCGACGGCGACGGAAGCAATGGCCAGCGCAGCCGCTGCAGTCGGTTGGGCTGCCACCCTCGGTACGCTGGTGCAGATCATCAAGCCGTGGCGGCGCCGGTTTGGCATCGTCGTGACCTCCGGGATCGCGCGGGTCGCAGCGTTCATCGGCGTCGGGATCTTCGGCGCGCTCGCCGTCGCCGCGGTCAAGACCGGGTCGCCGTTTGGCTATTTGCTGATTCTGCTCGGCCTGGCCGCACCGCTCACCGGTCTATTGCATTGGCTCGAATCCTGGCTCGCCCACGACATCGCCTATCGCTTGCTCGCCGAGATGCGGATCGGCCTCTTCCGCAAGCTCGACACTTTGGCCCCGGCTTACCTAGTGCGGCGGCGCTCCGGCGACTTGGTCGCGCTCGCCAATCAGGACATCGAGACGATCGAATATTTCTTTGCGCACACCGTGGCGCCGGCGTTGGTGGCGGTTCTGGTGCCCTCGACGGTGCTCGCCACACTTGCCGTCGTCGCCTGGCCGATCGCCTTGGCATTGCTGCCCTTCGTCCTTTTCGCCGGCCTTGCACCGGTGCTGATGCGAGCGCGGATCGATCGGCTCGGCATGCAGGCGCGCGAAGCGCTCGGGCTGTTTGGCGCCTACGTTACCGAGACGATCCAGGGCCTTGCCGACCTCGTCGCGTTTCAGGCGCTCGGCAGTCGGCGGCAGGATTTTATGGCGGTGGTTCGCGGCTATCAGCGGATCCGCCTCGACCTGTTGCGCGATCTCTCCTCGCAGACGGCCCAGCTCGAAATCGTGACTGGACTCGGCGGGCTTGCGGTTGCGGTCGTCGGGGCGCGGCTCGCCGCCGAGCATCAGCTCGCGCCGACAACCCTGCCATTGTTGATCCTACTGGCACTTGCCTCATTTCTGCCGATCTCCGAGATCGCTAATGTCAGCCGGCAGCTCGCCGATACGATCGCCTCGACGCGCCGGTATTACGCCGTGCAGCGCGAGAAGCCGGCGGTCGCCGACGGGCCGCTCTATCCGCCAGCGCCGGCGGGTGGCTCGGCGATCCGTTTCGAGGGGGTTAGCTTCTCCTATCCCGGCGCCCGCCGCCCCGCGCTCGATATCATCGGGCTCGAAGTTGCGGCCGGTACGACATTGGCGCTGGTCGGCCCCTCAGGCGCCGGCAAGACCACGATCGCCAACCTGTTGTTGCGCTTCTGGGATCCGAATGCCGGGCGGATCCTGATCGACGGGGTCGATCTGCGCGATTTCGCACTCGACCATCTGCGGGCGCGGATGTCGCTTGTCTCGCAGGACACCTATCTCTTCAACGACACCTTGCGCGCCAATGTGGGGCTCGCCCGGCCCGAGGCCGACGAGCCGGCGATCCGCCGCGCGATCGACCAGGCGGCGCTCGCCGATTTCGTGGAGAGCCTGCCCGAGGGACTCGACACGATGGTCGGCGAGCGCGGCGTCCAGCTTTCCGGCGGGCAACGCCAGCGCGTCGCCATCGCCCGAGCTTTCCTGAAAAACGCGCCGACCCTGATCCTCGACGAAGCGACCTCGCATCTCGACGCGGTCAGCGAGGCGCAAGTGCGTACAGCGCTCGGTGTATTGATGCGCAACCGCACGACCATCGTGATTGCCCACCGCCTGTCGACCGTGCGCGACGCCGATCGGCTCGCCGTGCTCGATCGCGGACGGCTCGTCGACACCGGCACCCATGGCGAGCTGGTCGTCCGCAACGGCCTCTATGCGCGGCTGATCCGCCGGCAGATCGCCGGCGCCCAGCAACCGCTCCGTCTGGCCGGAAATTAGCCGGCATTATCGCGCGACCGGCCGGCCGCTGACTTCGGCGCCGGCATCGGGCGACATCCGCAAAAAGAACGGCACCGACAATAGCGAAATCATCGCCACCCCGACAAAGGCTGGGTAGAAGTCGGGTGCTGTCAGAGCGTTCCCGCCGCGGAATGCCAACACCACTTGCAGCAGCAGCGCCCCGGTGGCGACGCCCACGGTCTGCGAGAGCTGCTGGGCCATGCTGGTCAGGCTCGTCGCGCGGCTCAGCATCGCCGGCGGCACGTCGGCATAGCTCAATGTGTTGATGCTGGTCATCTGTAACGAGCGGAAAAACCCGCCCGCCAGGAGGGCGAGAAAAATCACCAGATGCGGCGTCTCCGGCCGGAACAGGCTGTAGCCGAACAGGAAGAGCGCACTGATCACCGCATCGCCGACCAGCACGATGCGAAAGCCCAGGGCGCGGATGATCCGGGCCGCGGTCATCTTCATCGTCATAGCGCCCGCGGCACTGGCGAAGGTCAGCAGCCCCGATGACAGGGCGTCGAGTCCGAACCCGACCTGCAGCATCAGCGGCAGCAGAAACGGCAGCGCTCCCAGGCCCATGCGGAACAGGAAACCGCCGATCGATGCAGCGGCATAGGTCGGGATCTGAAACAGCGCCAAGTCGATGATCGGATGGGCGACGCGGCGCGCATGGCGCACATAGAGCACCGTGCAGCCCGCCCCGACGGTCAGCAGCCCTGCTACCAGGATGCTCGGCAACGCGCCGCGTCCGACATTCTCGAAGCCGAACGCTAGCGTCGCCAGCCCGACCCCGGTCAGCGCAAAGCCGCCGAAGTCGAACGGCCGGCGGCCGCCCTCCTTGAGATCGCCGACAAGCAGATTGACGAGGACGATGCCAAGGAGGCCGATCGGGATGTTGATGAAGAAGATCCAGCGCCAAGACCAATAGGTAACGATGAAGCCACCAAGCGGCGGCCCCATGACCGGGCCGATCAGCGCCGGGACGCTGACATAGGACATGGCGCGCACCAGATCGGATTTTTCGACTGTCCGCAGCAGGACCAACCGTCCGACCGGCACCATCAGCGCCCCGCCCATCCCTTGGAGGATGCGGGCGGCGACAAGGGCGGCCAGCGAATTCGCCATACCGCAGCCGATCGAGCCGAGTGTGAAGACGACGATCGCCGCGCTGAACACCCGCCGCGCCCCGAACCGATCGGCGGTCCAGCCGCTGATCGGGATGAACACCGCGAGGCTCAGCAAATAGCAGGTGATTGCGACGTTGAGGGTGAGCGGGCTTTCGTCGAGCGCTCGCGCGATCGTCGGCAGTGCCGTGGCGATGACGGTCGAGTCGAGGTTCTGCATGAACATCGCGCAGGCGACGACCAGCGGCACCAGGATCGGACGAGGTGCGGCATCGGGGGCAGCGGCGCGGCTGTTCCAGCGGAGCGATGACAATGGCAACCTTCTCGGCGTTATTTATCTCCTTTTTCGGGAACCGGCGTAATGTACAGGATTGCTCTCCTATCGGGCCTTCTGACGCTGACGGCGTGCACCGCGACCCCGACGATCGTCGAAAACACGGCGACAGAGGTCGCGGTACGCTACGACGGTGTCGTTAACAATCTCGACGACGCCAAGCAGGTGGCGCAAAGGGCTTGCGCGGCGAAAGACAAGATCGCGCGGTTGCGGAAGGTCGACGATCAGGGCCTCGGCCAGCATTTTGGCTACTTTGATTGCATCTCGCCGACCGGGTTGCCCTAATGGTGGAGCAGCACGTCGCGGGCGCGGTTGATCTTGGTCGCCAGGTAGTCCGATCCGCCGTGATCGGGGTGTAATTTGACCATCAGGCGGCGATGCGCCTCCTTGATCGCTTCGGCGTCGGCGCCAGGCGGGAGACCGAGGATGGCGTAAGCTTCGTCGACCGTCATGTCGCCGCTCGCCGGCCGGGCACCGCCCGAGGAGCCGCTGGCGCGCTCGCCGGCGAGCTCGTCGCGCCAGTCGGGGTGGATACGGTCGAGATAGGCCTCGAGCAGGCGCGCTCCCTCCTCGTCCTCCGCCCGGCATTCGCGCAGCAATGCCAAGAGATCGGCGGAGCCGAGTTCCTCGACGCGCATGCCGCTGAAGCGGCCGCGCAGGATCGTGCCGGTCATGCTGCCTGTGTCGTGATCGAGGGTCATGCGCAGAAAATCGGTCTCGACCCGAGAAGTCTGGCCGCCGGAAGGCGGACGGTAGCGGTCGAGAAGACTGCGGACCCGGATCAGGGCCGGCATCAGCATCGCAAGCGGCATCAATAGAGCGGCGAGCCGCCCGGAGACTGCCAGGGTCGCCACCGCCAGAACGGCGATGACAATGCCGGTCACTTTGAGGCCGCGCGCGAGTCGCGCCGGATCGGCGTTGACGAAAAGATAGACCAGCATCAGGAAGCCGCTGAGGACGGCGAACCCGCCGAGGACGTAAATCATCGCTGGTTCTCAGCCTTTCAGCTGGGAGGTCAGGCGCAAGACCTCGCCGCCCTTCTTGTCGCCATAAGCGGTCAGCGCCCGATAGCCGCCTGCCGCGTAGACCGCGACGGCGGCGAGCAGCTCCTTTAGGCGATCGGCGCTGGCTAAATCGAAACTGAGATAGGCGCCGCGCGACAGGTTCGCGATCTGCTTGAACGCCGCCGCCGCCGTGCGGTCGCGGCCTTCATGAAAAAGAAAGATCGGCACACCAAGGAGGCCGAGCTCGCCCGCATGGCGGCACAGCCGGTCGACTTTCTCCTCCATCGCATCGCCGACAAAGACCAGCGCATTGACCTTGCGGGTGCGCGTCTCGCGGATCGCGTGGGTCAGCACGCGCTCGATCTGGGTCTCGCCGCCGACGCAAAACACGCGGCGCATGACCCGATGCAGATCGGCGGCGGTCGTCATCCAGCGGCTCGCCTTGCATTCCGAAAAGCCGCGGTAGTAGACGAGCTGGATTTCGAGCCCGCCAAGTGCCGCCGTCGCCTCGAACATCTCGCCTTGGATCCGGCAAGCGCGGTCCCAGGTCGGCTCGCGGCTGGCGGTGGCGTCCAAGGCAAAGATCAGCCGGCCCCGGCCGCCACCCGTATGCGCTGCCGGCGCCTGCTTCAGCTTTTCCAGAAAATCGGCGACTTCAGCCGAGTGCCGCTCGGTTGGAAGCCGGTTCTTGTCCTCACTCATCTTGCCCTCACGCCGGGCGGAGCCAGACCGAGGTATCGTGGAAGACGGCGCCGCCGCGCGGCAGACCGGGATCGGCGCTCGTCAACAAATTGATCCCGATACCCTCCTCGAATGCATGATTGGGCCACAGCCCCTCGACTATGACCACCCGTTTTTGCATGCCCGCAGCGCCGCGCGCGTGGACCACGAGACTGCCCTGCCGATTGCCGAGCCGCACTCGGTCGCCATCGTCGAGCCGTAGCTCTCTGAGCACCTCGGGATGAACGAGAGCCGTCGGCCGACCCTCGCGGGCGATGCTCGACGGCGTGTTGTTGAAGCTCGTGTTGAGAAACGAGCGCGACGGTGCCGCCACCAGGCGGAACGGCCGCTCGGGATCGCCGTCGTCGATCGCCGCGACATGGTCGGGAAACGCCGGCAGCTTCGTGTATTCCGGCCCGATCGCCTGCCAATCGGCGCGAAAATGAAACTTTCTGTCGGGTTGCGGGAAGCCGTCGAGAAAATGACCGGCCGCAAAGGGCGGGCACCAATCGAGCCGACCGCCTTCCGGAAAGCTCTCGACACCCGGCAGTCCGCTCAGCTGCAAGGTCCGCTCGATCAGCTCGATGGCACTCATCGCAAAGCCCGGATGGCATCCGCCGAGCCGCTCGGCGAGCCCATTGATCACATCGTGGTTCGAGCGGCACTCGGCATGAGGCAGCAGGACCGCACGCCCGAGCTGCAGATAGGTGTGAGCGCCGCCGAGATAGAGGTCGTCGTGCTCGAGAAAGGTCGTGGCCGGCAACACGATGTCGGCCATTGCCGCGGTCTCGGTCATGAACTGCTCGTGCACGCAGACAAAGAGGTCGGAACGCGCAAAGCCGCGGTGGACAAGCCCCGATTCCGGGGCCACGACCATCGGGTTGGTATTCTGCACAAACAACGCCGTAACCGGCGGTCCGTCGCCGAGATCGCGCGCGTCGCCGGTCAGCACCGGACCGATCCGCGACTGATCGAGCATCCGGATAGAGGCATCGAGCCGGTCGAGCCCCTCGATCAGGGTGTGGTCGATCGCGACCAGGCCGAGGTTCGAATAGAGCGCGCCGCCGCCCTCGTGTGCCCAGGCGCCGGTCACCGCCGGCAGGCAGCTGGCCGCAAAGAGTTGCGCCGAGCCGTTGCGAGACCGCGAAAAACCATATCCGACCCGGATGAAGCTCCGCTTGGTGCGGCCGTAGAGCCGAGCGAAATCGACGATCTCGTCTTCCGAAAGTCCGGTGATTCCGGCCGCCCAGGCCGGAGTTCGGGTCGCAAGATGCGCCTCGAGTCCCTGGGGGTCGTCGGTGTAGCGCGCCATGTAGCCGCGGTCGGCATAGCCTTCCTCGAACAGCACATGCATGACCGCACAGGCGAGCGCTCCATCGGTGCCGGGGAGCAGTGCCAAGTGGAGATCGGCCCGCGCCGCGGTGGCGGTGCGGTAGGGGTCGACGACGACGAGCTTGGCGCCGCGCTCCCGGCGGGCAGCCGCGATATGGGTCATCACATTGACCTGGGTCGAGACCGGGTTGCCGCCCCAGACGACGATCAGGTCCGAGTTGACGATCTCGCGCCCATCGACGCCGCGCTTGGCGCCGACCCCGGCGCACCAGCCGGCGTCGGAGAGCGCGTTGCAGATCGTCAGATCCTCGCGCGAGTAACGCATCACGTGGCGCAGCCGATTGATGCCGTCACGCTGCACCAGTCCCATGGTACCGGCGTAGTAATAAGGCCAGACGGTCTCGGAGCCGTAACGCTGGGCGGCGCGGGCTAAAGCCTCGGCGACCTCGTCGAGGGCATCATCCCAGGAGATCGGTCTGAAGGCGTCGAGACCTGCGCCTTTCGCGCCGACCCGGCGCAGCGGCCGCGCCAAGCGCTCAGGGTGATGCTGGCGCTCGGCGTAGCGCGCGACTTTGGCGCAGACCACACCCAGCGTATAGTCCTGCGCCGCGGCGCCACGGACCCGCCGGATACGGCCCCCGTCGACGCGCTCGACCTCGAGCGCGCAAGCGCTCGGACAGTCGTGCGGACAAACGCTGGGGACGATGTCGAGCGGCAAGGATCGGCTCCGGCTTGGCTCAAGATAGAGAATATAAGGACGGGCTAGCCGGGTCGAGAAGCGGCGAGACGGCGCCGCTGCTTACTCGGGTTCACAATCCTCCGCCTCCTCGTAATCACAATCATCAGTTTCATCAAAATTCCTCAATGCCAAAATCCGCAGCGGATCTACAGCAAACTCTCTCTCTGCTTTTGGTTGTATCTACGTCCGGGCAAAGATATGGACCACCGCCGCTATCGTCGCCGCCTCGCCGTCGTGATTACGCCTCCGGGATTCTGAATCTGCAATCATAAATTGTATCGATTGTTACCGATGGCTGCACCTGCAGCAAATCTGCAGCAAGATCTCTCGTCTAAGTTGAAGCGCGACTACGCGTGGCGGCCGGTGTCGGCCGTGCCGAGACCGCCGGCTCGGTGTCCCCGCTTGCTACGAAGCGCGAACATCGGTTTCTTCATAATCGCCGGTTTCATCATAATTATCTTCACCAGTTTCGGCAAAATCGCCGCCGTCGGAATTATCCTCGGCATTATCATCATCATAATTGCCCGCAGTCAGGATCTGCAGCAGATTGAGACCAGAGCCTTCTTTCTTTGTTGTTTTGATTGCCCGCACGAAGGTGTCGACCACCCCCGCGATCCTCTCCGCCTCGCCCGGCGTGATCTCGCCTCGAGCGAGGGCCGCGGTGACGGCGTTCATCGCCAGAGAGACGTCGTGGGCCGATGGCCCGCAGGTCTCGCCCGCACGAGCGGCCTCGATCGGGGCAGAGTGAACTTGACGGTGCGTTCCCGACACGGCGGCAGTACGCGCTCCATGCAGAGCCGCATTGCGGTCGGATCGCCGGCGAGCGCCATCTCGACGGCCTTGCGCGTCAACGCTTCGGACTCACCTGCGAGTAATGCCGCGGCGGCAAGCGTCGCCTTGTTGCGGGAACCTCGTTGTCGGCCGCCGGGGTTGCCCGAGCGGCCCTTTTCGAACGGTCGCCCGCGCGCCGGCCCCGGCGGTTTTGGTAGAAGCATATCGCTTATCATCGTCTCCTTGATTCGACCTCGTGGGGCGCATTGTGGCACCCCGCTAACCGATAATGCTATTTAGATAATTTCATAGATTATTTCAATAGCAAAATCGGCCCTCGCCGGAACATCGCCTAAACCGACAGGCGGCCAGTCGGAAGCCGCCCAAGGGTAGCGAGACAAGCGCGGCCTACATCGACCCTTCTGACGACGTACGCCGACCCAACATCTTGTGGCCGAGCGCGCGGAGTAAAGACATACGAGGTCAAGTACTCCGGAAGCTCTGCCAACCCTGGTGAGGCAAGTCGAACGCGCCGCCCGCGCTTCTTATACTTCACATCCTCGACGAATATTTCGCGAAGCTTTTGACCCGCTTTGCAAAATGCACCTTATACGACTTCTGCGAGGTCGGCTGAAGCAAGCACGGGCAAACAGAGGCGCAACTCTGGTTTACCTTCCCCAGTGTCTTTGTAGCAGCAGCGCAGCCACGAACACAGCGGTATTGGGAGAGCCACGGATCGCTTGCCAACTTGCAAAGGCATCGCGAGCGGTCGCAACGTAGGTTGCTGCCGCCAAGCGATTCCATGTCTTTGTGAGGTCATAGTCGGCCTGATGACGAGCCTCTTGAAGTTCGACAAATGCATCGAGAACGCGGACTAAGTGAGGATCGAGAGGAAGGTGAGCAGTGCGCGGGCCGCAGAGGAGCCGCCTCGGCGGGCGTTGGCTCGCACGAAATCCTCGCATACGGCGCGCATATCGCTGTGATTGAAGGCCCGCTGAATGCGGGGCCTGAGCCCGGGCGGTTGCCGGGGAGAGAGGAGTCTTGCCCCGTCAGCTATCAGCAGATGGAACAGTGCGTAATAGGCGGCGGAGACCCCGCGCCGGAGGCTGGCTTGTTTAGGTCTCTGACGTTCACGTATCACCAAGTGCTCGGCCTGCTCAAGCAGGTCGTGATGAAGCGCCAACGAGTGCTACTCAGTAGCAATCTCAACGTACGGCCAACGGTAGCTCTCACTGTGAACTACTGAGCGCACCTCTTCTGCAACGCGTTGTAGGCTCGCGATCTTCCCCTTCGAGGGCTTGAGATCGTCATTTGCCACGAGCACGATCCATACGGCCGGAGCGCCGGTGGAGTCTTCTCCAAAACGGAATTCGACGCGGAGCACGTCTTGCGGGAACCGAACGCGAGCATGAACAACGTCATCGAGCAGCTTAACCTCATTAATAGATGCCGAGCCGCTTTGGATGGCCTCTTCGTGAGGCGGCTTCGGAGTGCTAACCATATTGGATACCCTGTAGTGGTTCTCTCCGATTGCACGCCAAAGGCCGAGCAATCGGAAGTCCAGCAGCGACGCTGCTTTCTCTGAACTCGGAGGCGCTAAACGTGCTGCGGAGGAAAACCGCAACTGATCCATGGGCCACGGCGCTCGGCTCGCGAGTGAATATTCGTTTATCTGGTTCATGGTCTTGGACGCGGTGCAAAAACCGCTCGCAATTCAGAAAGACGTTGCTCGGTCACAATGCCATTCTGCACTAAAAGCCGAAGCTGAGCTTCAAAAAATACAAACATCATGGCAAAGCCATCTATTGGCATCACAACTTGTGCGAATGCTTGCATCTGCGAGCTACCGTCACCTGCCAAATTCGGCTCTAGTCTTCCCAAGAAAAATTTAACGACTGATGCACTGTTTGCCATACTTGTCACGCCATCGGCAAACACCGTAGGAAACGTAGGGGGCGGAAACCCTGCCGATTGCACCTGTCCCGTCGGGGCGTCATCCGTCATCTTGTACCTTCCTCACATTTCAGTGGAGACTACACCGACTCTCCGCCGGAGGGATCATCCCTTTGGTTCACCGACCTCACGGCCCAACCTTGTATCAAACAGCTTGCCGAGCGGGTGCAGCGCTTGTTTTAGGAGCAAGGCCACGCGTTGCAGAACTCAAGATTTTCGGTGCGCCGGTCAAAACCGGCAAAGAGTAGGTGGTGCAAGTGCACTACGGTGAAGGAGTAGCGATCCGCATCGGCCCCGAGCCGTGCGTTGGCATCCGCGAGGGTGTCGGCGAAGTGTCGGCAAGGGAGCACACAGGCCAGCCATTGAGCCGCGTAAGCTTGATAGTCCCGAGTGCCGACGTGTTCGAAATCACGGAAGGCAACATGGCGGACGCGCCAGCGCGAGTGTTCAGCCAACCCGGCGTGGTCGAAGACCCTGGCATGTGTGGAAGCTCTTTGCGCGGGAACCGGGAGATCTGTGCGGGGGCGGTCAGCAATGGCCCTCCCTACCGCGAACAGCAGCAGCGGCCCTTATGCGACGTCTTCTTTGGACGAGCCGAGGCGTCCAGATAGCATACGCCGCCCCACAGAGCGCTCGTTTCGCATGTGCTCGGCGGCAGCCAGGAGGTCGCCGTTCAGCTTTCGCGCAACTGATATCCAGGTAGGCATACCAGCCTTTGTTTCAGGCTTAAGGTCATCCCAGCTTTTAGCGCGAGATAAGTCGCGGTCGAATTGGGTTGCGGCACTGCTCATGCTTTTTAGGTTGATAAGTCTGTCTTTAACATCTGGAGTCATAAACGGCGACACAAGGTCTTCGAAACCAAACAGCAGCCCATCAAACGCTCGGCCATCTACGGTGGGGATTTCTTGCTTCTCGAAGTGGTCGGCCATCCTCCCTAAATGATCCGCCATTCTCCGGACATAGTCCGCGGCGGCATCCCGGCGTCGTGCCCGTTCTTTCCGAGATTCAAACAACCATAGACCTAAGGTCGCGAGGATCGCCCCAACCACCGCGCCGAGGATAGCGTATTCAGCCTCTCGTTCGGTCAAAAACTTTGTAAACGCGGCAGCATCGGCGATGACGACTCCGGGTATGTCGACACCCATGGTTCCCTCCTGCACCTCGTTGTCGCATCATAGTAGGGCGATTGTCCCGCCTGTCGATTCGATGCGCAACGAAGGCCCCCGCTACGCCCGTTGACGTAATGCGCCTTATGCGTCAGAGAACCGTGCGGAGCCGTGGCGACGGGTCTCCCGCGCTATTGACCCACACCCACGGCTGCATTGCGCGCCATAGGGGGACGGGTGACAGGCTCCTGCTTCGCACAAAAAAACAGGAAGGTCACCCCGCGCAAAGCACACTAGGCTAGGCTAGGGATGGCGCATAATTGGTCCACTGGCCTATTGCAGTGTTTGCAGTCCAGGTCGTGCCATCTGCCGAGGAGCACACCAAGATGCCACCGTTATTTGTGGCAATGAACGCGACATAGAGTTTGTTATTGAACACAGTCAACGAAGGCGAGAAATTGCTATACTGGTTGATGAACGTATTGTCGGTCCAAGTCGTTCCATCTGCCGAAGAGCACACAAGAATCCTATTGCTCGGATCATTGGCGATAAATGCAACATAGAGCCGGTTATTAAAGACAGCCAAGGATGTGCCCTTGGAGGCCGGTAAAGTTGAGACCGCTGAGGCCATTTATCGCCTGTTGGGGTTCGTGTTCGCAACATAAACCAAGCTGGCTACGGCAACATCCCCCATGCGAACCTCCCTAGCGGCAGTGTGGGGCGTAACTGCCAGAAGATTGCAGATCCTTGGATCGGCGTCAACGAGAGGACTGCCCGCTTATGACCAAAGAAGCCTCCCTCGTAGTGTCTGCAAAATGGGTAGCTCGACCGGGCCTCGGCTCGCGGTCGGACTTTGCCAGGTCGGTCTCCTCCTATCCGTCTCAACGCTCATTCGGAAAAGCAGGCAGTGATTGACCTGTCGTGCGAATATCAAGCAGACCGTGTGAAAAGTCGTACTGAGCGGATTCCAGCGCAGCGTGTGGCGGGGTAGAATCTGGCATGACGTACATCTCGGGCCACGACCGATCCCAGATTTTGCTGCTGCCGGAGGCGGTTGACGATTATGTCGGGCCGGACAACCCGGTGCGCTTCATCGATGCTTTTGTCGCTGGGCTGGATCTGGTGGTGGCATCATTTACCCATGTGGAGCCGAAGGCAACAGGCCGCCCGGGATATGCGCCGGCGGATCTGCTCAAGCTCTATATTTACGGCTATCTGAACCGAGTGCGGTCGAGCCGTCGGCTGGAGGCCGAGACCCACCGCAATATCGAAGTTATCTGGCTGCTGCGGCACGTGAAACCGGACTTCAAGACCATTGCCGACTTTCGGCGCGATAACCGCACCGCGTTCCGCCAAGTGTTCCGTGAATTTGTACTGCTCTGCCGCCAACTGGACCTGTTTGGCCGAGAGTTGCTGGCGATGGATGGCACGCGGATCAAAGCGGTCAACAACAAGGATCGCAATTTCACGCGGGCGTCGCTGACCCAGTTCATCAAAACCGCTGACGCCAAGCTCGAGGACTATCTTCAGCGCCTCGACAAGAGCGACGCCACCGAGAGCGCAACAGGTGGCTCGCGGGTCAAGAACCTGGCCGAGAAGATCGCTGCGGCACAAAGACATGCTGACGGAGTTGGACCAGACGGGGGAGAGCCAGATCTCGCTCACCGACCCCGACAGCCAAGCGATGGCAGCGCATACGCATGTTGCGGTGGCTACAACGTGCAGATCGCCGTCGATGCCAAGCACAAACTGATCGTCGAGCAGCAGGTCACGAACCAAGTTGTCGATATGGGTCTGCTGGCACAGACCGCCGAACCGGCAAAAGAAGTTCTCGGAGTTGAGCGCATCGCGGTCGTAGCCGACCGGGGCTATTTCAAGATCGAGGACATCGAGGCCTGCGAGAAGGCCGGGATCGACCCTTATGTGCCGCGTCCACAGCGTGGTCCTTCGGTCAGAGCGGGCCGGTTCCGTAAAGATGAGTTCAACTATGACCTGGCCAGCGACAGCTTTCTCTGCCCAGCCGGGCAACGTCTTCATCCCTATTCGTCATCTCTGATGCGCGCGGCTTGAAGAAGATCAAACACCGCAACATCCAGGCCTGCCGAAACTGCGCGATCCGCTCGCGGTGCACGGGCAATCAATTCCGCTGCGTGTCGCGTCTCGAGAACGAGGCCGTATTGGACCGAATGCAAGCCCGCATAGCGCAGCGTCCCGACATCCTCGATCAACGCCGCGAGACGGTCGAACACCCGTTTGGCTCGATCAAACAATGGATGAACCAGGGCGCGTTTCTGATGCGGGGGTTGGAGAAGGTTCGCGGCGAGTTCAGCCTGACCGCACTCGCCTACAATCTCCGGCGCGTCCTCAATATCGTGGAACTCCCAAAGCTGATTGCCGCGCTCCCGGCCTAGAAGCCACGCCGGAGCGCCGCACCTGATCAAATCCAAGACATTGGCGAGTGTCACGGCATTGGACAGATCTTTCTGAAACCGAATTCCCGGCTCAGAAAACTCACTCAACACATCGAGGCGGATTGACACAGCCGACGCCGCCGCAACTAGTGTTTTCACACGATCTGCAAAATTTTTGCATCACCGGGACGGCCTTGATCGAATTGGCCTTTTTTGATGCAGATTTCTGATGCACAATCCGGGCATGATTTACGGCTATGCGCGCGTCTCGACCGCCGCCCAAGACGAAACCGGACAGGTGCGCCAATTGAAGGCGGCCGGGTGCGAAAAGGTCTTTCGCGAGAAAATCACCGGCACCACGGCCGACCGGCCGCAGCTTGCCATGTTGATGAAGGCCCTCGCGCCCGGCGATGTTGTCATTACCCCGGCGGTTGATCGTCTCTCGCGCGACACGACCGACCTTCTAATTATCGCTCGCGACATGCAGCGCGCCGGGGCCGGTATCCGCTCACTGGCCGAGCCGTTCCTCGATACCACGTCCGATTTTGCCGAGATCATCTTCGCCATCCTTGGCGTGGCGGCGAAGCTCGAACGCCGCCGCATTCTCGAACGCACCGCGCGCGGCCGGGCCGATGCCAAGGCAAACGGCGTCAAGTTCGGCCGCAAGCCGATCCTCACGCCGCACCAGCAGAAAGAGGCCCGCAAGCGCCTCGAAGCGGGCGAGACGCAGCGCAGCGTGGCGCGCAGCTACAACGAACGGCGCTCGAAGAGGTATTCAGCACACGCGCCTTCCGTCGCAAACCGATCTTGGAACTCGATCAACGACCGTGGAAACCGGCCCTCAGATCCGAACATGGTGCTCACCCGCTCCCTTGGGAGGATGACGACAGATTACCCCTGTGTTCTCGTTTTGTACACCACATTTAGTCGGACCGGACGCACGCATAAGCCGTTTGGGTGGATTATCGCTCTACACCGTTTATTGACCGGCTAAAGCTTCCGACGGTCTTAGCGTCCGGCTCGTACGTATATCTATTCATCGCCGCTCTCTTTCCATTTCGAGGGGTATTCGACTATTCGAGGTGGGTGTTTCCTAAAATCGAGATACAAACTGACGCATCTCCGCCGTTTCGCCATCGTGCGGTCTGGCTATTAGTCATGGTTGCGGTTTTTGGTGCCGCCATCTGGGACGCGATCAAGGCCATCGTTTCTAGTTGAACATCGGCGCGCGCTTCACTCCGCAACGGCGTGATTTTTCCAGAAGCGCTGTTATCAGACTCTCGTGTGTACGCGCAAAATCAAGACGACACTTTCCGGGGGTTTCAGGGGGCGCCCGGGTGACGGCTGGGACGAGCGGTGGGCAGAATCGCGTCCCGAGCGACGCAGGGACGCAGCTAACGGTTATTTGTCGGCGCCGTGGTATCGTGTGTGGCGCTGGCCCCAGTCGAACAGCGTCTTCAGCACCGGGCGCAGCTCTTCACCCTTCTGGGTCAGCAGGTATTCGGCGCGCGGCGGGTGCTGCTCATAGAACCGTCGTTCGACGATCCCGGCTTCCTCCAGCCGTTTCAACCGACCCGACAACGTGTTGGGGCTGATCCCGGCTAGCGAACGCTCGAAATCCTGAAACTTCCGCGGCCCGCCGGTGACCAGATCGCGCAGAATGAGGATCGTCCAGCGCTCGCCGACAATGTCCAGCGTGCGCGCAATCGGACAGCGCATGTCGTAAGGCGTGGAATTGGGGCGCGGGTCGGTCATCGGTGCAAAGCGGCGTCGCTGGCCGCGACGGTAACATGAGCGTAAGAAAAAATATAGTGACTTCTAAAAATGCAGTCTATATGCTTGGAGGAGTGAATGCTTCCGAGGGCTACACCCATGACCGTTGCAACCGACATTGCCGTTGCCTTACCCGCCCGCGGGCAGCCCTGGCGGGTTTTGCTTTGGCTAGCGCCGCTGACTGCGTTCTGGATCGGGCTGAACTACTGGGTGCCCGCACTGCCGGCGAGCGGTGTGCCGAGCACAGCGAGCCGCCTCGCGATCCATATCGCGATCGTTCTCGGGCTATGGCTCGCCCTCGAACGCACCGAGCTCGCGCCGCGCCGGCGCCTTGGCGTGTGGCTCGCGGTTGTCGTGCCTTATACGCTGTGGCTGGCGATAATCTGGAGCGCCGCGGTCAACGGCGTCTTCCGCCCCGGCAACAGCACCCTGCCGCTGGTGCCGTTCGCGATCTTTCTGCCGGTGATTGTCGGCGTGCCGATTCTGTTGCTGTCAAAGCGGATCGGCGAAGTGCTCGACGCAATGCCGACGAGTTGGCTGATCGGCCTTCAAGTCTACCGGGTACTCGGAGGAATATTCCTGGTCGGCTGGGCGCGCGGCGTGATCCCCTCCCTGTTCGCCTTGCCGGCAGGTATAGGCGATGTGACCACCGGGTTGCTCGCCTTGCCGGTCGCCTATTCGCTGGCGTCGCGAAACGGTAGTGCGGTACGCGGGGGAATCGCGTGGAATATCTTTGGTCTGGTTGATTTCACGATCGCGGTCGGGATCGGGCTGGTCACCGCGCCGGGCCCGTTTCATTTGATTGTGCCGAGCGTCCCCAACACCGGGTTAGGGCTCTATCCGACCGTCCTGATCCCAGCCTTTGCGGTGCCGAGCTCGATCCTGCTCCACGTGTTGTCATTGCGCCAGCTGCGCCACGGCATGCGATCTCGAGAGCGAACCTGACCGCTGCCGCGAGGGTCGCCCCGCTGCGGAGCCGGCCCGGCGGCCAGCGGGGTGGCCCGACTGGCCTTTTTCGAACGGCTCACGCGCCTGCTTTGGCGGCCTCGGTACAAGCATGTCAGTTATCCACCGGCAGTGCGCCTCGGGCTCCCGCGACCAGTGATGCCATATAGGAGGTGGGCCTCACCTTCCCGGAGGGTTCGCTTCGCGGCCTCAACCCCGTGCATTGGGCAGCGCCTGTCGCATACGTACAGCGGCTTCCCGTTCGGCCCCGGCATACCGGCGCCGTTCCTCTTCACCGCGGGCGAACAGGTGCAGCCTTTGGCGATTGCCTCCGAGCTTCCGGGCTGGTGCAAAACGGGTTCATATCCTTGCGGTGTCTTAGCGTCGTGTTTTCGAAGCACCGCCATCCGAAAACCATTCCCGCCCGATCCTGAGGGGACCAGCCTAGATACCGGGTCGGATTTCAGTCGGCGACCTGGGTCAGAATTGCTTCAGCGGTAACAAGGTCATAGACGCGGCTGCCGATGAGGCCGTCGGTCGAGGTGAAAGGTTCGTCATCGCTGGTGCCTGCACATCCGGCGGGAACT
>Ga0187846_10000221_pt1 | contig 34812 bp, 54 predicted proteins | sample TC_taG_FD_161473 | JGI IMG/M metagenome (GOLD analysis project Ga0187846, IMG submission 161473) | Biofilm microbial communities from the roof of an iron ore cave, State of Minas Gerais, Brazil - TC_06 Biofilm (v2) | ecosystem: Environmental > Terrestrial > Deep subsurface > Cave > Wall biofilm... | reverse complement strand
TAGGATAATCATGAACCGGCAGAAGGGAGTCGGCGAATTAATAGTTCGCTGATGGTTTATGATTCCTGCTCTCTCCTTTATTACACTCTGTTCCTTCTTTTGCCTGGAAGGAATCATTCGAAAGGATGTGAATAAATGGCAGTCACAACTCAGGAAGTAGGACCATTCAGTTTCACGCCCATTAACATATGGGCGATGTTGCGATCGTTAATTAATAATTATGTTCCTATTGTAACTAATAATGGTACTCCTACATCTGGGACTTCTGGAAGTTATGCTGGACAGGCTGGATTAGGTGCTATTTTAATTGATTTTATAAATGGTGATATTTACATAAATGTTAATACTCTTGCAAGTCCTACGTGGCAAATTCTATTTGGAAGTTATCATGCTTATAGCTGGAATACACTTACAACAAATGGTGCAATTCCTATTAATCAATCTAGGCAGTATGTAATCACTAAAGCTGGTATTCTAGCAGATACCATTGCGGCTCCGAATGCTTCTCCTGCCGGTGATGGTGTTGAAATATTAATAACGAGTGATCAAGCATTTGCACATACTCTAACATTTACTGGTGGAACGTTAGATAGCGGCGGTAATGCTGTCTTAACGGCTACTTGGAATGCTAATAAAGGAGCATCTTTATTAATTGCTTCATATAATTCAAGATGGAAAGTCATTTCTTCCAATGGTGTTTCGTTCAGCTAATGAAAGGAGAATGAACATGAAAAAGACACTTTTTACAATCGTTTTCCTTGCATTAGCTTGCAAGGATTATGGTCAAACTCTAGGAACAAATACTCAAGTTCCAGAGGGATCATGTGTTGCTGGAACTACTACAAGTGATACTTTATGTGCTAATAGTGCTGACCATACATTTACATTTAGTGGTAATGGTGCTTCTGGTCTTAATATAAGTCAAACTTTTTATGATACAACTACTTATACAAATGCAACGACATCCTTTACATCTGTTACCGGTTTATCATTCCCTATTAGTGCTTCTCGTAACTATCATGTTACATGCAATGTATTTTGGCAAGCAAGCGCTATAACTTCTGGTCCTAAGTACCAATTTACTGGTCCTAGTGGATTCACAGCTCTTCAATCTTCTCTTGTATCTCCTCTTACACAAGTAACATACATAACTCAAACTGCGAATACGTATAATACTGCCTTAGCTAACACTGGTACAGCTATTCCAATTCTATCAAATCTAGTTGATATTATTCAATTCTCAGTTATTAATGGATCTGTTGCAGGAACCGTTCAACTGCAAGCCGCTGCGAATGGCTCTGGAACATTAACGATTCAGCCAGGTTCTAATTGTGTGGTTCAGTAACGTAAAGAATTTCACAGTCGTTGCATTAGTTGCCTGGTATCTCTTATTGTTGCATATGAGATTACCTGAATGGGATAACAATAAAACTATTTGGGTATCTGCTATAAGAGTTGAGCCAAAAGATCCTTGGGTATTAAATAATGCAGCTCATTATCTTCAGAATGGACGAACAGTATTTTTATTATTAGATTTAGTTAATTTAGATGTGCCAGAATGGCTTCCAATTAGTGAGAGAGCTCCTTATATTATAGGATATAATGGATTAATTAATATTTATAGACAGAATAATATGATTGAGTCAGCTAATCTTGTTAGTGAAATGTTGAACCTGATGGAGACAAATAGAAAGCAGTTGAGTGTGACATTTGTTGCTCAGTAATATTAAGAAGATATTCTTCTTGGTTTTATTTGTAACTTGTTCACTATATTACTTTCTACACATTAGAACTAGTGTATGGGTATTCGAGGATAATAGCCTCGGTAGCGGCTGGTTTTCGGCTAGAAATGGATTTACATATGATTTACATAGAGTTGTAGAATCTGTACCAAATACTTATTTTGTTATTTGGACTTTTTATATAACTCCTTGGGCTCCTTATGTTGTTCATCTTATTAACTTCTTTATTCATATTTTAAATACATTTCTGTTAATACTTTTAGTTAATAGGTGGAAAGGTTTAGGATGGTTTACTGGATTAATATTTTTAATAAATCCATTATCTATTCAAGCCGTTGCATATGCTTCAGGTAGAGCTGAGTTAGTATCATTAACTGTTTTGTTAACTTTTTTATGGTTTTGTACAGCAAGTAGAGCACTAAGAATTCTTCGATGGTTATTATTAATTGCTTGTATAGTGTTGATGACGATGACTAAACCTACTTTATTAGTAGTATCCACTCTTGTTTTATTTATAGTTTTTATTAATAGAAAATGTGAGATTAGATGGCTATTTGGCTTGTGGCCTATGATTTTGTTAATCTCTCTTGTAGAGTTGATATTTTTGATTCCAAGAGTTTTAGCAATTGCTCCATCTCAAATTCCTCTTTGGAGATGGTTTATGATTCAAACAGCCGCTAGCTGGAAACTCATGTTAGTGGCTTTAACTGGGATTGGAATATCAATTGATCATGCTTGGTGGACGATATCATTAACATTTCAAGTAATAGCTGTATTATCATTGCCAATTTTAGTTTATTTTGTTATATTTGCTAAAGAGAAGTATTCATGGATTGCATTGGGATTAAGTTGGTGGTGGTCTGCTTTACTTCCGAGATTAATTGTTCACGATCAATTAGGATGGATTCGTGAACATCATGCATATGTTCCTCTTGCTGGATTTTGCATAGCAATATCTTCAGCAATTAGTCTGATTCCGGAAAGATACTCAATTGTTGAGATTGCAGAGGAGTATTTAGAAAATGGAAAAATCCAAAGATCTGTTTGATGAAATTGAATCATCAAATCCATTTAGTAATATTAAAAACAAAGAGGAATCTAAACAATATGCAAATCCACAAGTTAGAGAATTATTAGAACATGAAAAGATTTTGCAGGAATTTGGTGGATTAGAATCCAATATTCCAGTGAATCATCCTCGCTATTGGAAGGTAAGGCCGTAATGGAATTAAGAGAACCAATTGAGTTTATCAATCAAAAGCTACTAGAAGAGTATGGAAGTGAATATTCTTCTCCAATATATAGAGTTGTTTGGTCAGAAGATCAATTTGAGAAGAGGTTTACTGATTATACATCAGAAGGTTTCAGATTGCTAGAACCTGAGGTTCGTCTGTTACCGAAATATCGACATTATATAACAGCTAAATATATTCTAGAAATTTTAGTTCCTGTTCCAAAAAATCAAGAAACTGATTTAATAACAAAAGTTTCCTACGAGCCGCTATGGGTATTTCAGGATAAAAAGCAAAATTATCTTCCTCCTTTTTATGAAGGTTGTAAACTCATAATTGAATCTCGCTTAGCGGCTATGAATGGAAGTGGATATCCTAAGTATAAGGACAAAAATGAAACTGAAGAAGAATACGAGGCTAGAATACAAAGGGTTCAGAATGATTTATTTGGTAATGAAACAGATGTTACTGATGCCTTAACATATGGTTATGGTGTTGGTTATACAGGAAAAGAATTTAAAGGAGTAGTTAATTAATGGCTAGTGAAGTTGGAAATCCAGTAATCGCTCCTGGCGGTAATCAATTAGAATTTAATAGTACATCAATTAGTAAGAGGAGATATATTAGATCACCTAAAAATCCTCTTGATAAATCTACTATTGTATCTATTTTTCCAAGTCCTATTGATGAAGTTAAATGGACAATTGAACCAGGAAAATTTCATATCGATCCAGGGACATTTGAAAATCCTAGTATTCTAGTAGTTGGTAGTTCTAGTTGGTGGGCTGATACTGATATTGAAAGACCAGTCTTGGAAATTCCTACTGGAAGTATTCAAATAGCTGAATCTATTGTAAAAGATTTTTGTAATGGTATGTATGGCTGTAATATGAGTGATGCCATGCCTGGATTATTCTTCGTACTAGGTGAGAAAACTGTTTCTGAAATTAAACTAAGTTATAGAAATAAACTTGATGAAGTGAAAGATAAACAAAATAAATGGTATCAAATTCTTGTTCAACAAGCTGATGCTCTTTGGGCTCGTTCTAACAATAATCCCCTTGTTATTTGGGATTTAATGAGAATCGCCGCTAGGTCACTAGGTTTACATGATAAATCTTGGCTTAAAGATTTTCATCTTATTCAACTTGTTCCATGCAAATTTTGTGGAACAATGAGAAATCCCAATTTTCCAATATGTCAGACATGCAAAGCTATTGATCCAGATCATCCTCTATCTAAGGAAGTGAAATTTGCTATTTAGAATTCTCACTTCTAATTATATTCCAGAATGGTTAATATTTGTTTTACTATTAGTTTGGTTCTATTTTGATATAACGAGAGATAATAAATGGCCATAACAGCTAGTGCTCAGTTACAGATTCTAATCTCTGGAGATGATACAGATACCATTCTCCAAGCAGCTCTAGATAATACTTCATCTCCGTTTAAAAGAGATTTAGTTAATCTTTTAGTTGGTAATACTACCTTAACGGCTCCAGTAGTTACTGGATTTGTTGTAACAAGACTAACGATTCTTCTACCAGCTGGAAATGCTACAATAGTAACTGTAAAGGGTGTAGCGGCTGATACTGGATTTCCAATTCATATTACTGATTGGTTCAGTGTTGGGTTGGATCCTTCGTTTGTGAGTTTGGTTCTAAATGTTGGAACTCAAATTAATGGAGTCAGAGTCTATTGGACATAGTAAGAATATGGAAGTAAATCCCAATTACTTTGTTAGTTTAAGGATAAGAGGAGTAATAGAAGAGATTCAGTATAATACTAAATTTGATATAGAAGAAAATCATGTTGATTGTGTTGATATACATATTTCTAGAAACAAGCTGAGTGGCTTGCTAAGTTTCTCATTCAGTATCTAGAAAAGAAATCAGATGCCGAAGCCGAGTGAAATTATCACAGCCGCTGCAGCCCTAATGAATGATTCTGCTCAAACGCAGTATACTAATGCGGCTGTGCTACCATATTTCAATCTAGCATTAGATGAATTGCAGGAAACATTTGAATTGAATGGATTACCAATAACTCACAAAACTACTCCAGCTGTTATCACTGTTCCAGCCGTTTCTAAAGCAATTAATATATTTGTAGGATTTGATACAAATCCTGCTCTTCCGAGTGATTTGATAGAAATTGAACAAATTTGGGAGTCACAAACTGGATTAAATCAGTGGACTCCTATGACTAAGAAGGATTTTCTTCCTCATTATCTTGAGGATGGTACTACAATTTCTAATTTTCTCATTTGGTCCTGGGAAAATGAGAAAATAAATCTGGTAGCCGCTAACCAGGTTAATGATCTTAAATTGGATTATGTCGGTTCAATCTTTAAAACTCCAATTCTAATTGGAAACATTAATATGAATCTTCCTTATACTAAAGTTAAGACTTACTTAGAGTATAAGACAGCGGCTTTATGTGCATTATTTGTTGCTGAGAATGAATCTCGTGCTATGGCTCTTGATTCACTCACAACAACGGCTCTTTCTCGTTCAATGGGAATTCAAATAAAAGGTTTGCAGTCTATTGTTGTTAGACGTAAGCCATTTAGATATTCGTTCAAACATCGAGGTGTTAATTATTAAAATGAAAAATCGTGATGCATTAATTCAAATCTTCTCTACGATGCCTGACGAATCTTTTAGTTATATTGTAGCAGCTGTAATTAGTATTGTAAGAAATAATGTTGATAATCATGGATTCATGCCAGAATCAACTCAAAGTTTCATTAATTTAGGTAAAGCAATTAATGATTATATTGGTGGAGATTTCATTGATCCTAATATACTAAAATGAGCCCAGTCCGCGACCATCAAGGAGTTGTAATTCCAGGTTTTAATGGTCTCTGGAAAAGAGGTAATGATGATACTTGTCCGATAGATCATTTCTCTAATTGTGTTAATATTGATTTTGTTGGTGAAGCTTCATTTAGAACTAGACCTGGAATTGGAATTAGTCAGTCTGTCTCTGGGCCAGTATCTAATATTAGACGAATTTACAATTATCCTACTCAAACTGCTAATACTATTCTTCTATTAGCTATAGATTCATCTGGTAATGGGAATATATATCATATAGTTAATTCTACAACTGTTTATGGTCCTATTCTAACAGTTGCTGGAATGACAGATTTTGCATTTGTTCCTTATGCTGGTAGAGCTTATATCAGTCCATTTACTGATTATACAAATGGAGCATTAACGTTCCAATCTGGAATGAGTGGTCAGAATTTACAAGTTTATGCTGGTGATGGAACAGCTGCTCAACAAGCCGCTGGCAGTGCATTATCTGGAACTATAACTCCTGCTAATGGAGCGGCTGGTCATACTGATGCTGGTTTAAAAGTTTTTGCTTTTGTTTCCCAAACTAAATTTGGGTATAATGCCCCACCGGGGGGAAATGCTAGTTTTACTACAAGTGCTGGAAGCTCAGTAAGTTTTACTGGAGTTCCTACAGGTGCCTCAAATGTGGTGAAACGACTATTAGTTGCAACTAAGACTATTCAGAATTTTAATGGAGATTTAAATGGATATCAATTCTTCTTTGTTCCAAATGCTGTAATTAATGATAACACGACTACAACTTTAAGTAATATTTCATTTTATGATGCAGATTTATTATCAGATGCTAGTCATTTAATAAACAATTATACAGCCATTCCGGCTGGTTCAACTCTCGGAATGTATCATAATCGACTTGTATTAGCCTGTACTAATGCAAATATTTCTTTGATTTTAGTTTCTGCACCTGGTGAACCTGAAGCAATAGATCAAATCGCTGGTATTATAGTAGTTCCTCTTGATGGAAATCCAATTACTAATGCCCAAGAGATGAGAGATATTCTCTACGCTTTTAAGAGGTCACAAACAGTTTCATATTCGGATAATGATGGATACCCATCTTCATGGCCTCTCGTACCTGTTGATCCATCTGTAGGAACTTGTCCACACGGAATAGCTACAGTTCTGGATTCTGGTAAAGCTAGTGTTGATTCATTATTAATTGCTACATATCGTGGAATTGAACAATTTAACGGAAAATATCCTATACCACAACAAATTTTAACCTGGAAAATCGATAATTATTGGAAAAATTTGGATAGAAATGGATATGGTAAAATTCAATTAATTAATAATCCAATAGAAAGGAAACTTTATTGTACTCTTCCAAGCCGCTTGCTACTAGTTGGTGACTATCAGAATGGATTGGATTATAAGAATATTAGATGGTGTCCTTGGAATTTTTCACAGGGTGTTAATGCAGTAGCGATACAAAATACAGATGATGTAATTATTGGTTCTGATATAGGATTCTGATGTCTGGAACTTTCATAATAACCCCTGATTCTGGTACTGTTACTAGCGGCAGTGTTGAGAATAATACTGCTTTGGGTGTTTATGGTTCTTTTGTTTTAGCAACTATATTTTCATCATCTACAGGAGTTCCACCGCCATTTCCAAGAATTTTACAGGGTAGAAATACTATAACCCCTAATACTGGGACTGATATTCTCAGATTAGGATTTAGTCTCACTGGCAATGTGATAGCTCTAGATGGTAATGCAGCAATATCATTTGCAGGCTTACCAGCTGGATTTAATATCACATCAGCTAAGATTGCTTGTTATTTTGATAATAGTGCTTCCGATGCAACAAATCATTTTGATTTAACTTTTGACCCATCAATAATCTCATCTGATTTAGGATTGACTAATCAAAGCTTTCAATATCCATCTAACGAGATACCAAATCCATTATTATTTTTTACTCAAGGTTGTGGATTTCATGTTGACAATACAACTATTGGGCATCAAACTTCTCGATGGATTAGTAAATGGGCAGTTAGTGGAACATATAGTATATTAACTTCTAGCTGGACTCTTCCAGTAACTAGTAATGTTGTTATGGGTCAGAAGTTTACAATTAATGGAGCTTCCGGATTAAGTTTAGTTTCTAGAATACATGTTCAAGCTCTAGTTGGAACAACTTTACATGATAATGTTGTATATGCTCAAGATTTCATTAGTCAAACTGATACACAAATTGTATTCTGGTTCCCAGCATTTAACAATCCTAATAGTGGAACTGTAACTCTTCTCGCTGATATGAATGCTAATAATGCTACTCAAACACCGCCGCAAAATGGTGTTTTAATTGGTACTGTTTCTATAATTTTTAATGATTCGTCTGGTTTATATGTTTTAACTACTGGACAAGCATTTGATAACGTCTATAATCCTAATAATAGAGCCGCTGCCGCTACACCTGTAAACATCTTGGACCCAACAGTTGAGTTTGGATTCATTCCATAATGGCAACAAAGAAATCAACTGGTGAAGAAGTCGTTAATCATTATGGTTTAGTTCGTTTACGTGTTAACGGCTCTGCTAGTCTTGTTTCAACTTTATACAGTTTGGATAAAACTCAAAGTGACTCACTAGCACCATTAACATTGAATTCTACAACTAATATTGAACCAACTATATTATCTAATTTTACTCAACAAAGGGCTAAACTTCAAATTAAGACAGTCAATCTTGGTGAATGGTTTCAAATTTCTAGAGTAGTTATTTATGTCAAAGCAGTTGCGAAGTCTTATCCACAATGAGCTTTGATCCTTCTCGTCTATATCAAGCACTATTAAATACAAACTTGCAAAATAGGGACAACCCTACATATCAAGTTATTAGAAGTTTAATATCTGCTTTAGCTTCATTAAATACTCAAACTACATCGATAGCTTCATCTTCTGGAACTCCTGGACCACAAGGACCACCTGGAATAAATAGTCAGTTATTTATTGATCCTTTAGATGAAGCGGATTACATGATGTATCCACCTGCTATTTTAAAGAAATTTACTAAAGGATCAGTTCCATTTGGTTCTCCGAGTGGAGACTTAGCTGAAGATAATGCTGATTTATTTTGGGATAACACTAATAAAAGATTAGGAATAGGAACTTCAGCAAGTCCTAGTTATACTCTTGATGTTACTGGTACAGAAAATATTTCAACTTCTCTTATTTGCCCTATTATTTATGGTGGAACTCTTAATTCATCACAATTAAGTTTTGTTGGGACATCTGGTAATGGCGGCTCTGGTGCGTCATCAGCAATTTCATTTCTAGTTGGTAATGATGGTGGAACTATATCTTTTCAATGTCAAAATAATGGTAATGTAGGATTTGGTGGAACGAGTAATCCTATTGGAACACGCGTATTTATTGCTGGAGGAAATGGAGTACAGCTTGATCTTCAATCATCAGGAGCTACTTCCCTTTGTTATTTCACACCGACAACGGGATTTGATAGATGGAGTATTGGAGTTGGGCAGATAACTACGAATGATTTTGGAATTGGAAATACTACACAAGGAACGACTCCAATTCAAATTCTCGGTGGTTCTGGAACAAATCAAATCGTATTTAATCAAGAAGTAGCATTTTTAGGAACTGGTCAAGGTCAATTATCAATTCTTAAACAAAATTCTCTAACTACAGGAATAGGACTAGATGTCTCGACTGATGCTCTACTTAAAATTAGAACTAGAGCACAATCAGCTTATGGTTCTCTTGATGCTTTAAATATTCAATCTATTGGTGGATACATTTCAGGTGATGTTGATGCTATTGGAGTCGTAGGAGCCGCTGCCACAATAACCGTCACAAATCCTAATTTACATACTCTAACCTCCACTGCTGGAACCAATATGACTCTAACTCCATCAGGAGTTGGAGTAGCTGGTCAACATTTATGGATTTGTATCACTTCCGATGCAGGCGGAGGAGATGTTGTTACATTTGCTTCTACATTCAAACCAAATGGGACAATGACTTTGACAGGCTCAAAAAAACATATGATTGAATTCGTTTCTGATGGAACAACTTGGAATGAACTAGCAAGGACTTTAGGATTATAATATGGCAGCCACAGACGCACAAATATCATGTCTTGCTGATTCTCCATCATTTCAAAATGCTTGTAGAGCTGCAATAGTTAAAATAGCTGCTCAAATTTTAAATGGAACATCAGGTCAATATACAACTCCTCAAATTAGTAGAGCACGAACATTAGTTGTAACACAAACTTTTCAAGGTTATTATTTAGCTTTAGCTGCTTCAACGAATGTAGTAGCGAGTAATATAACATTTGATTTCGTGAATAGAGTTGCTATTAGTGATATTTCTGATGCCGATTTGGATAGTCAAGTCTTGACGACTGTTTTTGGATACACATTGCCAATATAACTTATGCCAGCAAATAAAGTCTTTAGATTCGGACCATTAGCACTAACGAGTACGTTAACTACAAATATACTTAATCCACCAACATTAACTGGTGGCACTAATATTAGTGGTTCTTATGTTAATTGTTATATAATTATTAAACATATTAGAATTATCAATAAAACAGGTAGTGCGGCTACGTTCTCATTGTGGTTAGGAGCTACTGGAGCTAATACGGCTGGAACAGAAGAATGGAATGCTCATTCAGTACCAGCTAATAGCGAATATGAATGGTATGGGGCATTAAGACTTGATACTAGTGATTTCTTAGTTGGTGGAGCATCGGCTAATACAACACTAATTATTCAAGGTGAGGGAGAAATAGGTGTCGCTTAATGATAGCTCAGAAAGATTTGTAGCTTCTAATGAAGGATGCCGCTTAACAGCATATCTCGATCCGGCTGGAGTTCCTACTGTTGGATATGGTTCTACTATCTATAATAATGTTCCAGTAAAATTAGGAACAACTATTACTCAAACTGAAGCAGAAGTCTTATTACATAATAAGTGTGATGAGATTAAAATGCACCTCTTTAGCATCATTCAAACGGAGTTGGATAATGATAAAGTTGATGCACTTGTTGACTTCTGCTATAATCTTGGTATTTATAATTTTCTTACATCAACTCTCTATAAAGTTATTGAGAATGGACAAATAGTCACAGAGGACTTATTTACTAGATGGGATAGAATGCATAAAGATGGAGTCCTTGTTGAAGTTCCTGGTTTATTGGCTAGAAGGGGAAGAGAATTTTTGAGGTTCTCTGGAGGTTTATAAGAATTGGCTGGATTAGCAACTTTTGGTCAAGATAATAGTCCTGGAATTGGTATTCCAAGGTCTACACCTCCATCAATGTTATTTGGAGACCCATCTAATTTTGCAGCCGCTGCTCAGAGTCAAGGAAGTGATTATGATAAAATAATGGCAGATTATTCTAAAGTCGCTTCTACACCGATAACGGCTCCAAATATATCACCGGTAAATGTATCTCCAACAACGGCTCAATATGCTCCAACATCAGCCGTTACTGGGTCATTATCTAATTTATCTGATTTAGCTACTACTGGTGGATTTTCATCGGCTGATATTGCTAATATTAGAGCTAGAGCAATTAGTCCAATTAGATCTATTTATGCTAGTGCTCAGCAAAATGTAGACCAGCAAAGAGCTTTAGCTGGTGGTTATTCTCCTAATTATAATGCTGTACAAGCTCAAATGGCTAGGGATGAGTCACAGCAAATATCTGATGCTACTACTAATGCAGAAGCACAAATAGCTCAAGATGTTGCTCAAAATAGAATTTCCGCTTCTAGCCCATATGCTAGTGCCGCTGCTACTCAGAGTGAATTGCAGACATCAGCAGCTCAAAGAAATGCTGATATTGCGAATCAAATCAATTTAGCTAATGCTAATGCTAATATGCAATCTCAGCAGACTAATGTATCAAATGCTTTAGCTACTCAGCAGGCTAATAAGAATGCTGCGCTCTCAGCGGCAGGTGGTCAAGCATCTCTATACGGAACTAGTCCAGCATTAGTTAATACGTTCGGAAATCAGGTTCTTGGTGCTGGACAACTAAGTTTAAATCAACAAGATATGCGTAATCGAAGACTTGGAACTGTTGGTTCTCTCGCTATGAGTTAATCATGCCTACATTTGCAACTGGAACTCCTCCGAGTGGAATTTATAATCCTTTTCCTCAACAGCATGATGATTATTCTGATATTTTAAATCTCTCAAATCAAATTAAGAATAGAGATTTACAAGATTTTAAAGAAAAAGCTCAGTTCATGTCAGATTTGAGCTTGAGGCAGAATAGATTGCAGAGAATCTATGATAATGCTCTAAATCAAAATCAGAGTTCTCAAAGCTCTCAAGGTTCACAACCTAATACTGTAATGGGATTTGATCCTAATCAGATGACTGGATATCAAAAAGGTGAGTTAGGGATAAGACAGCAACAAGCAAATACTGAGAGCCAAAGACAACAGCAGCAAGGGCAACTAGGTCAACAAGCATTAAGTATTAAATCAGCTCAAGAACAATTAAATCAGCAAAAGAGTGATCAAATAAATGCTCAGAAAACGGCTGATTTACAACGCAAGACTGATGAAGCTAATCAAAAATTAGCTCTTTCTCAACAGGCTTTACAAGATAAAACTAAATCAGCCGAAGATCATTTACAAGCTCAAAAAGACTATCAAGTCGCTGTTGAGGAAAGGCATAAACTTGAGATGGATTCAAAGCAGCATCAATTCGATGTTACTACTGAACAGCATAATAGACAAATAAAAGATTTAGAAGACAAATTAAAACAAGCTTCTAAAACTACAACTATAACAAAGATTAGTCCAGATCAACAAACTAAAACTACTACGACAACTAAAGGAGATCAAAACTCTTCAGATAAACCAAAAGTAATGACTGATCCTAAAACAGGTCATATGTATGATACATCTAATTGGACAGATAATGATTTTACTCAAGCCGCTAAGAGGGGATTTACTGAAGAATCTTCTAATTCTAGTGCTGAAGAAGAAACAGGTCAATGATGCTTCCTAGGGAAATGAAACCTTCTATCGAAGTCCACCTTCCTGGCGCTACTGCAAGGTTAATTAGAGGAAATTATCATCGGTATAATGCTCTTCAAGTGAAGAATGCAACATATGCATATAAGCATTTATTAGATACTGGTGGCAAAATGTTCTTAGCAATGGCTGGTGCCTCATCAACTGCACGACTCGGCATATCAATTGCTAAAATGATTTATAAAGGCTATATTTCTGGAATCTCTTGTACTGGAGCCAATCTTGAGGAAGATGTATTCAATTTAATTGGTTTAAACGATGCTAAAATAATACCAAATTATAAAGATTTAACTCCTGAAGATGATGAAGAACTTAATAAGAAAAAACATAACAGAGTTACAGATGGAACTATATCAGCTGAAACTATGAAAAAAGTGGAAAATTTAATTATAGAAAAATGGGAAATATCTGAAGAAAGAAAGTTTCCATTTGAATTCTTAGGCGAATTATTACTTGATGGTAGATTTGAAGAGTATTATCAAACTGACCCAAATGAATCATGGCTCTTAGCGGCTATGAAGATGAAGATTCCCATTGTTACACCTGGTAATGGTGATTCTACATTAGGTCAAGTCTTCTCAGCTCTTATTAGAGAGATGGAAGTTGATCCCAATATTATGAAGAATGATTATGAAGCATTAAATTATCTAGGAGATTGGTATTTAAGAGAGAAAGCTGATAAGGGATTCTTTCAGATTGGTGGTGGAATAGCTGGAGATTTCTCTATTTGTGTAGTCCCATGGCTTAGACAAGATTGTCAAATGGGAAATAAAGTTAAACATTGGGCATATCTTACTGAAATTACTGATGCCGATCCAACATATGGTGGATATTCTGGAGCCGAAGCTAGCGAAAAGATAAGTTGGGATAAAATTAATAAAGATACCCCAACATTCATCATTAAGTCAGATGCTACGATTGTTGTTCCACTCATTTTTAACGCAATTTTAGGTGAGTAATGCCTCAGCTTTTCAGAAAACAACAATCTAACGATGAAGATGAATGGACTCCTCCATCTGAACCAATTAGTCAAGATGATTGGAAACCTCCTAATGATCCTATAGCTCCTAAAGAAAGTGGTCTAAAGAAAGTTTTTAAGTGGGCCACATCTCCTTTAGTCAAAGCTGAAACAATAGATCCTCGCTCTTTAAAAGAGTCTCCTACTGAAGCTAGAATTAAAGGTTTCATAGGTGGAGTATTAGAACCATTGTCTACTCCATTAAATATAGGACTCACAGCCGCTGGTGCTGGAGAAGAATTACCAGCAATATCACAAGTTGCTAAAGGTGTTAGAAGATTACTATCAGTTCCTGTAACAGTTGAAGGACTGCATGGTGTCTATAAAGGATTAAAAGATAGAAGCTTATCAGAAACATTAACTGGAGGCCTCGAAGCGGCAGGCGGTGTTCTAGGATTGAGAAAAGGTGAAACTCCTTCAGTAAAACAAACACAATCTCAAGATATTCCTTCAGTCAGACAAACTCTTCATACTACTCCACAACAAGATAGAATAGCTATTGCTTTAACTAAAGAAGGCACTCCACGAACTGCTAAAAATATATCTGATGAAACTGGTATTCCACAAGCATCAGTAAGACGTACAATGAGTGAATTAAAAAATAAGCAGCTAAAAGATAAACCATTTGGGCCTGAATTAGAAGAACAATCTGATACTTCAATAAAAGATGAATCGGGTAGAGTAGTAGCAGATGAACAACCTCCTATTAAACAAAGACCTCCTGGTCCTTGGGATCAAAATATTTCTCCAGAAGATAAAGATAGAGTAGCATCTCAAATTCAAGCTCTTACTGGAAAAAAAGCTGAAGAAACTAAACCAACGGCTGAATTTGCTTATATTGATCCAAATAATAATCAACCTATGTACAATGTTAAAGGTGGAGATTATGATAGATCAACAGTTAGTGCTGATAGATTGAAAGAGCAAAATATTGATATTCCTCCTACTCCTGCTGATGCTCAACTAATGTCAGGTGAAGAGTTAAGGGCTAGAGCTTTAGCACAGAGAAAACAAGTTTTAGAAGAGCCAAAAATTACACTTTATCGAGGTGAATCTGAATCTGCTATACAAGGTCAAGATGCAGGAAGATGGTATAGTGATGACCCTTCTACAGCTCTATTCTATTCAAAGCGTGGTGGTGATGCTGGAAGGATATATAAAATTGAGTTACCTAAATCTGAAGCTGAAAAATATTATCAGCCAGATTCACCAGAGAAAGGCTACTTACTTCCTCAAGATTTAGCAGATAAAGCTAGAGGGAATCAGATTGGTTCTGAAGAAGAGATTAAAACTCCTGAACACCCAATCCTTGAAGGTGAAGAACAATTACAAGCAGGATTTGGAGCCGCTAAGAGGTCTAAAAAGTATCCTAAATCTCAAGGTCCTAATGGACCAGTATTAGATAAATTATTTCAAGCTACATTGGATGCTATAGAGAAAACTACTCGACAAGAATTAATTAATAGAGCTGAAAGAGCTAAAAGATTTGCTGCATTCTCTGATGTGACAGCAACTGGTTCTAAAGGAGCCGCTATTAGGTTAAGTAAGTTAAGAGGTGAATTTGAGAAAGTTAATCCGGGTGAAGCATTAAATCTCAAGCCAGAAGAAACAGATCAACTCTTCAATGCTATTACCAAAGCTAGGATATCTGAACCAGAGAAAGCGAGAAGTTATACTGCTTTATTTAAAATCCTTAATGGTAATGAAACTCCACAAAGGAATGAATTAGCATTATTAGATCAAGTATTTGGTAATAATTTTGCTGATAGAATAACTGAATTACATGGAGGATTAGGAGCCGTTAAGCTACAAGTCTCTAAGATAGCTAATACAATGAAATCGATGCAAAATGCATTTTCTTTGGCGGCTCCATTGCGGCATGGAATTGGACTAGCTTATCGTAAAGAGTTCTATCCTGCTTTAGGAGATATGTTTAAATTTTTTGGTAATAAAGAGTTTTACGATGCGTCGATGAAGGCTATTCGAGAACGTCCAAATTTTGAACTCGGAAGAGATTCAGGTTTATTTCTATCTAAACCTGGAAGTATAATGAACTCTGAAGAAGAATTTCTTCACTCATATGCTGAGAAGATAACTGCTCCATCATCAAGAGCTTATTCTGGATTTCTTAATAAATTACGCTCAGATGTATTTGATAATATGATTAAACAAGCAGAAGGATTAGGCTATAAAATAGCTGATGAAAATGGACCAACTAGTAATGCAAAAGCTATAGCCAAGTTTATTAATACTGCTACTGGACGAGGAGATTTAGGAGCACTTAATAAATATACTAATGAGTTAAATACAATATTCTGGTCACCAAGAATGATTGCTTCTAGAGTTCAAGTGTTCACCAATCCTAAGCTTTATACTGAACTTCCCAAAGAGATGAGAATGGAGGGATTAAAGTCACTTCTTGGTATTGCTGCATTAGGAACTACCATTGATACCCTATCCTCTTATGGAGGAGCAAAGGTAAAGACTGGATTAGCTAGTATGTTATCAACTGATTTTGGTAAATCTAGATTTAATCAAAAAGATGTTATTGATCCGTGGGGTGGATTTCAACAATACATCGTAGCGGCTGCAAGATTTTTAGCTACAGCACCGGGAACATCTAGTATGTTTTCGAGAGAACAAAAGAGAGTTTTACCGCAATCAGTTCAAACTCCACTAGATGTCATTGGACAATTTCTAAAAAATAAAGAGTCTCCAGCCGCTAGTTTCATACATGATTTACTTACAGCAAAAAAATTTGAGAAGCCAAAAACTGAAGATCTATTTGCATTTGGAAGTTATACGAATGAATATGGACGGAAGACTACAGTTCCAACTGAAATAATTAAAAGATTCACTCCTATCTTCTTTCAGGATCTAAATGATCTAGTGCAGAAAGAGCCAGATTTCTCTAAGAATATTGGACTCGATACTGCACTAGGCATTGGTTCTCTTGCAGGAATGACACAAAACTATCCTGAACCTTCAGCAAAGAGATTGAGATTTAGGAAACTTCAATAAATAAAGTTTCTCTATAGCTATATGAATGTAATCACCAATTAAGCTTCTCTCATCAGTCAACTCTTGATATCTATTCTTAATATTGAAAATAAATAATTTAATTATATTTATCATATATCTGCTCTAATTTCTCACACTGCCGCTGTGACAAGTCCTTTTTAATAGTGAATTGATCTGCTATTGAAGCTGTAAAGTCAGATTCCCATTTAGACATTTCATCCTCAGTTTCTAAAGCTTCTAGCATAAACTTAATCATTTTTCTTCTTTCATTAATATCATTTGGAATCATAATTTCTTTCCATGAAGATAGGGTCTATCAATATTTTTATTCATTTTTCTTCTAATTTCATCTTCGATATCTATCCCTTCATGAACTGCTAAGTCAAATAACCTAATAGTGGCATCTGCAAGTTCTTCGCCAAAATGACCCATCTTATCTTCTCGATAATCTTCTAAAGCTTCAGAAATTTCAGAATGGATTAAACACAATTTTTCAGGTATGGACTGAGAAACTTTCCAAAAACCGTGTTTTATTGAAATTTCATGACATTCAATAGCACAATCTCTGATATTCAATGTCCAAATCTCCAAATGAGATAAGCCCACGCCGCTATCTTCAATAAGTCTCTCTTATCTCCTTTATTAGTATATCTAACACACTTATAGATAATCTCTCCTATAGCATGAGAGTCGCTATGTGATAATCCTTGAACAAATTGATATAACTCATTTTTCTCAGTTCCTAGAGAATTGTATCCTTTCTCTGTTGCTGATGGTTCTAACATATCTTTTATTTCTGCAACGAATTTATTGAATGCTTTTGTTTCTTTGATTTTTTCTGTCACTCTTTTATAATCCTTTCTCCTGTCATTTTACTGTAAAGTACTGTTATTAATGTAGATTTACAAGTTGTACATTTAGGATTTGCTTCAATAGTGATATGATAAATGTCACATTTAGGACACCAAACTTCTCTTTTCATTGTCATTTCATTAAAGTGGCTGACCATTTCCAAAACTGCTATAACCATAAGCTTTGAATTGCTTTGCTATCGTAGCGGCATCTGATGGCTGACTCAACTTTCTAATTTGACTATATGCTCCGCCCCAAACCCACTCATAAATACAAATATTTAATGGCCCTCTTTGTCTTGGAGATGAGAGATAGTATACATTAGAATGATCATCACAGCCAGAAATAAGAGGAAGATTATAGCTCTTACCGAGGATTCTTGTACCCTGTTGCTGCATTCCACAGTCAGGAATTGGTATTTGCCCATTATTACCATATTCCAAACATAAACAATCAAGTTGTTGCAAGGGTCCATCATAATCAGCTTGTCCTTGTCCCATATCAATATATGGGAATAATCCTCCGGGTCCACCGAATTCTGTAGCAATCTGTCCATTAGGACCTAAACATTGTCGCAAAAGCTGTATAGCAGTAATAGTTTGATCTCGGCTCCAAGAAGGAAAGCATCCGTCCCATCCTGTATTCCAAAGACAATATGGAATTAGTGGTTTTAGTTCAGAAATTATAGTTGGAATATTATTCATTCCCCAAGAAAATCCATTGTCATCCCATGAAAGATGAATATGTGGGATAAAATTCATATTTATTAGAACATTAGCTATCTTCTGTAGTAATGGGAGATTATTTGTGAGATCAATATCTGAAATAGGATAACGATCAATCCAACCAAGATTCTCATCATACTTAGCCGTTAAGCCTATATCAATGTGAGTTGAACCAGCCGCTTTGAGCCGAGTAATCCAATTAATAAATTTATCTAAATTATTATTAGCATAAAGACTCGTTAAATAAATCGTAAATATTGGAATATCATCAGCATCTCGAAGATTACAGAAATTAGATTGAACGTTGATTATCTGATCTCTTGTTTTAGGCTTATAAGAAGTTGATTGATTGAGTAAAATTAGTTTATTACTCATATTTAATATCAGCACCGTCAAGTAATTTATGTTCCATTAAATATTTGACAGCAATATCAAAAGTTTCGAAGTAACAAATGAATATTTCATCAATAATAATTTTACTTATTTTCATTTGCTCAACTGTAATTAATATAGGTTGTTCATCTTTTAACTTTTCTAGATTTTCCTCAAAAAGGATTAAAATTAATAATTTTCTTCCATCTTTCTCAGCAAGAGCTTTAATCATAGATTTGGCACATCAGGTAAATAGAAATAATACTGAAGATAAGCTTTACCAGCTCCATCTTGTGGACAATAAACAGCTAAGTTGCCGCTAATAGAGAATACTTCATAATTTCCAGCCGTTCCAGCAGGTCTCTCTTCCCAATGATTATCACCTGGTTGATTGCTCAAAACGCCTCCAGTAGCTTTGTTAACTAAAGTTGTTCCTATTACATCAACTATATAGTAATCACTCATTGTATCATCAGGCCAAGGATTCTTGCTGAGGACTCCGCTCATTTCGTTCCTCCAGTTATAATTTCAACACATTTATGAGCTGTCTCAGTTGCATAATTTAATTCATATACTAATGCAAAAATAAGTAGACTTAGAACTATATTCATAATTGAACTAAAATACTTCATTCCTTGTTCCTCATTCTGAATTTCATAAGAGACTCTTTTGGTTCCCCACTGAGAAAATATTGATAATCAATATTCTTTCCTACTCCTATCCTTTCTCTCTTAACCCATTTCATCTCAATTAGAGTATCTAATATCTTATCTAATATTACTGTATCATAATCTCCATATCCTCTTATTAGAAGCTCTCTTCGTAGTAAACTATTATCAGGAGCAGAAATTAGAAAGTCTACAACTTTTTTTGTTTGAGCCGCTAAGGGGTCAAGTCCTCCGCCTTCAGCGGCTTTAGCACTAGCGTAAATGAGATTGGTTATCTTAATGATTGCTTCATTCACATCACATAATGGAATTACCGTATTATTTTCATATCGTCCTAAAGTTAATAGCATAGCCGTTTTCAACACATGATCTGGAACACGATTTACAAATCCAGTTCTATCTTTATATTGAGCTTGATTATCTCTCCACTCTCTTCTCCAGGCATTATATCTAACTCTTGCCGATTCTTCAAAACGCATTCGTTCCTTATTAGCGGCTATTTTTATCAAATGAGGAACAAACTTAGGAATTATATAATTCGTAAATCTATCTTTATCGAAGGCTTCTTCTTCCGAATCAATCGGATCAACATATCTCGCTCTTTCTTCTTCATAGATAACAAGGTTCCTTCCAATATAGCCACCCTCAATGTTATCTTGAGGGATTTTTGCGTAAAAGTGAGCAGGGGAAGACCCGAATAAACAAGTGATATATGGCTCTTTGAGTTTTTCATGACCATCTCCTTTCAACATATTCGTCCACTCTTGTCTGTAATTTCTATCAAATAAATCAGTCAATATTGTTAAGCTATCAGGGTCAGCAATGATAGCCGTTGATAACTCACCATTTACAACAAACATCCTACTGTCTGTAATGAGCTTTTTGTCTTGCTTTGTTCTAGTAGTAGCTCCTTCTTTAATAATAGCTTGAATAGAGCTTCTTCCAGCGATAACTCTTGTACAATCTGATGCTCTAACTAATTTCTCAGCCAGAGAAACTGGAAATCCCTTACCCAAACCACTCTCACCCATGAGAATAACATAAATATTTGGATAATAAACATGATTACCTTTGAATGAAATCAGTGTATATGCGTTAGCGGCTGCCGCACTTATACAACACATTAAAGACCAATATATCCAGCTCTCTGGTGTTTCTACATCGCGGTATTCATTGACTAAATCTTCTATCCACGAAAAGCTCATTCATGAGGCTCTCTTCTTTTCTTCAATTAACCGTGTAATTTTAGCATATAGGCCATATGCTATTAATTCATCATCTTTTCTAGGAGATGAAGTCTGTAGAGCATGAGTTATTACTGTAGCTTCTCTTATAGATAATTCTATGGCAATCTTAGAACTATCCATTACGTTTTCTTCTCCACTCATTCCTAACTCTATTAAAACAAGATGGAACACAATATATTCCATGTCTAGCTTCCCATAATGGGTTATTATAATCTAAATTATGTATTATTGATATAACTAATCTATGCAACTGGTAACTTTTCCTATCTACCATTATAGAGCAATATCCTCCACCAGGTTTAGGAGCCCTATCAGATGGTATCCAGCATCCATTTGAATTTATTATTTTAGGAAATGATATAACCCAATTTTTATCTTTCATATTCTTCCAATTTTGCCTCTTACAAGAGCTAATTCATAAAGTCTCTCAAAATGAGAAGATGGAATGCCAAGAGCGATTACATGAAAGTTATTCTTAGTAATTACGTCAATTACATTTCTAGCATAGAAATATTGTTCAGATGATAAATTTTGACTATTAGCCCATCTTCTTGCTTCATCAGCAGTTTCAGCGATTAAACAAATCTTGGTCATGATTTATTTATCCTATTCAATTTCGCTTGCCTCAACTTTCTTGAACTCAGAAAAGTTAGTATATGATATATCTATTTCGCACGGAATAACCAAATCGATATCACGTTTTAATGTACAGTAGGTCCTGAAATTAATTGGGCACTCCATGTGCTTCTTCATCAATCTAGCATATGGTTTCCAATTATTAATTGGAACTTCAATACAAATAGCATCATGTTTCTCCTCCAAAAAGAGAACATTTCCTTCGTCATCTTGAAGTTCTTCATCAATTTTTAAAGCTGCTCCCTGCACAAGATGAGCAACTGTTCTTTGTGGAATGTTTGCATAACCCTCTCCATATATTTCATCAGATCTACCATTAAATACTCTTACTCCTCCATATGGGTCAATTAATACCCTAGTGTTGTCTAAAGCTTCCTGTATTTGTTTATGGAATACTGAACGTAACTTAGGGCTAGCGGCATGAAATATCTCCAGCATTTGTTTAGCTCTCCACTCAGATATATCCATATTAATTCCAAACTTTTGAGCATCCGTATTAAATTCAGTTCTAAATCTTCTCTCCTTCATATCATAATTACCAGCATGTCTAACTTTCTTGCCCGTGAAACGCTCCGGGCAGTCCTTAGACATTAAGTCTACATTTGGAATTTCATCCAAACCTAAATTAAGATTAGAAGTAAAACCAAAAATTAATCCTGCCGTTCTTCGGTGAATATCGATCAAATCAAAAGCTTTCAATAATTCCCAATCTTCACTTAATACTGCTACAATCCGTGCTTCAGCTTGTGATGCATCAGCGGCTATTATAACTTTGCCTTCATCAGCGATGAACATAGACTTGATATCTTTGGCCAATCTCCCGTGAGCAGAAATTGTATGGTCTGCAAGTCCAATTTTTTTTGGTCGCAAAGGTTTTTTAAGAATGCCTGTAGATGAGCGACAAGTTTCAGTAGCTGAAATGTTGTAAGCTGATTTGCATCTGCCATCATAGTCAGGCGAGAAAGAGATTTGTCGAGATTTTTGATCTCTAATTCGACGTTCTTCAAGGACATTTTTTAAAATCTCCTTTTTAACTCTATCCTTACAATTACTCATTAATGCAACTATAGAATCCTCACTAGTAGGATTCCTTTTACGAAGCTTAAACTTCATAATCTTATATAGTAATTCAAATATTTGAGGATAGGATTTTACATTCATATCCTGTCCTATAGCTTCAGTAAGTCTATTATGAACCTCATGAGCCATTTCAGTATATTTCTTCATCAGCTCGCGTTGTCTAGCAAAATCAACTCTCTTACCAGTATTTTGTAGCTTTAAATAGAATTTATGTTTCTTCATCATGTAGTTATAGTAATACTCTCTTAGTGGCACGTTATAGGTTTCAGCTAGTTGAATTAAATCTTTTTCTTGTTCTTCATCTACTTCAAATTCGACAGCACAATCTCTAGCATTGTAAATAAGAAATTGATCAAATTTAACTTTACCGAGTTTAAATTCTTTTCCATCATCTTTATAGTATGGTTCTCTTGTCCATAATGAGCTAACAGTGAGAAGTCTCTTATCTGGAAGCTCAGGAAAGATAACTCTAGTCTTAATAAGTGTGTCAGAGTAGACTCTAGGGCATTCAAATCCGATAAGTCCAAGTTTATACTCATCGTACATGAAATTGTGTCCAATGATTCTAACTCTTCTGAGTTGCTCATCAATCATCCTCCAACATTCATCAAGCTCGTTATCGCCCATATCAGTAAGTTTATGAGGACCAATATTACGTAACAAAGAAATAGAAATGGCATGTACTTTGTTGAAAGCAAAACCAACACATACAGGAACGCAATTAATAGACTCAATATCAACACTAGCAACATCTCTTTTTTCATACTCTCTGAAGAATCTATATAGATCTAAGGAATTGTGACATATTTGTAAATTCCTTTCAGGCAGTTTAATGTCAGAAGTGAAACTTTCTTCAGCCGCTCGGCGTATATCTGCCTCAATTACTTTTAACCACACCCACGATAATCCACCCTTAGAGTCTTCATCGTCCGTAGCGGCACGAGAGAACAAAGCGGCAGGATGTATTGTTGGAATAACTTTCTGGACTCCATTCTTAGAAGTTAATATACTTCCTCTATAATTGAGTATTCCACAGACTCCAACTGTTGCTTGAAGAGCGACATCACCAACGGCTAGTATACAATTAGGACGTAAGACATTAATTTCATTTTCCCAGAGATTTCTAATTTCATCTTCGATATTAACACCTATTAAGTGAAGCTTCTTCAAATCATTTAATGGAGGACGATATTTGCATACGTTAGTTATATAGCATTCACCTCGTTTAATTCCCGCCTTTTCCAAACAGGCATCTAAAATCTTACCTGATGGTCCTACAAACGGAATGCCTTGCTCATCTTCATGCTTTCCGGGTGCTTCTCCTATAATTAATAGTTTGGGGGAGAGTGAGCCTACTCCCGGAACATAACGGTTGTTACTCATTAGTCTATATCATTTAATATTACGTTGTGCATAGTACGTCCTACAGATAAACTATGTTCTGATTTAATAAATCTCATTCAATATCACTCAATTCGGCTTCTTTTTCTTTTTTACGAATAAACTCTAAAGCCTCATACATATAATCAAATCTTTCAATCTGATTAGAATGAGTCTTTAACCATCTTGCTATCATTAGATCTTGACAAACACTTCCATGACTACGACGAAGAGTCTTAGCTGTTTTACGTGTATCCCATTCGCTATCAACTAATTTCTTGGTTTTATGGAAATGGTATGTCTCTTTTGCTCTCTCTATCCATTTCTGATTCTTTTTCATAGCCTTCTTTTCTAAATTCTAAAGAGATTCATTCCTGCTTATCTCACTCTTTTGAAAGAGAAAGAGCCGCTCTAGTTATAGTCCAGAACGGCTAGATGACTTTTCTTTACTTGTTACGTGCTAACATTATCAGTCATTTCAATATTACGTTAGCGGCTTGAAATCAGTCACATCATTAAATTCATTACCTTTGTTAGACTTTCCACGCTTGATATAAATCATCAACTTACGACCAATGGATTGTTTAAACAAGTCAGTAGAGAATTCGTATCCACCATCAGTTCTCTTCGGGATTTTCAATGCTTCCCAAAATGGACGAATAGAACGATGTCCGAGAGCCTTTGGCTTCTCATTTACTAGCTTAGTTACTGTAGTTCCTTTATTTTGTCCATCAAGGATAGAGAATGTAAAGATGCAGTTAGTTGAACCGTCAGTCTCTGCATCCTTCTCTTCGTAATCAGTGATTTCTACTGGATACCAGGTTGGGTCAAGTAAATCTCCTGATTTTAGGTCATCTGGGCTGAGGATTGCTCTCATTTTAGGTTCTCCACTCTTTTTCTTGTGTTGTTTGTTTTGTGAAATGATTGTTGATAGGTTCTATTCCTCTACTTTTATCTATTAACTCCTTCCATACTTGATAGAATAATTTATCTGTGATATCAAATTCCTTCACATAGTCAGCTAGCAATGGACTCTTAGCATATTCATCTCCAATAGCTTCGGTATTCACTATATATCTCTTAGAGGATTTACCATCTGTCCAATTAGACATCTGACTAAAATGATATATCTCTGTAAATGAACCAGGTATCATACTAGCCACTTTAGAACCATAACTAACTATGGGATTAGTTCTTGTTACTTTCATAGAATTTCCACTACCAGACAAACTAACTGAACTCAAAGGATGCGCAGTCCATATCATATGACATGGAAGCTTTCGAGAGATGTCAATACACTGGCTAACTAGACTTGTCTCAACTTTATACTCATCCCAATCCGGAAGAACATCTTTAATTTTCTTTTTCTCATTGGATGTTTTTCCAAAATTGAGTGACCAATTAACACAAGCCGCTGTCATATTTGTGACTGAATCATTTATCATAGCGAAATAGCGACAATCTTTTGTTAGATCAATTAGTTTGTTCAAGTATTCATGTGCATTGAGGCTGCTATAAACATCATATTCTATGTTGTCTAGTATTTTCTTGGCATCACTACCAAATCTTTTTTCAGTGAAGAAGGTTAGCAGCTCAATAGGTTTAGATTTATCCCAATAGGATAGATATACTGGACCTTCTAATGCAAAACTCGCAGCGGCTAGAGTCTTACCAAATCCAGGTGAGGATTTAAATAAAAAAGATATATTTTTATCGGGTGTTAAAGCAGAAGCTTTCATAGAATGTAAGGAACCTTTTTTAGCTTCTCGTCAATATCATTCTCTTTATCATTATCTTTATTTTCATCATCATCGCTTTCATCTTCATCATCGTCATCTGCATCATCATCGTTTTCATCTTCATCATCGTCATCTATATTTAATGGTCTTTCATAATCTTCAAAAAACATCATTACATTTCCTCCTCTTCATTTTGTTGTTGTTTTTCTCTCGCTTGTTGAATGGTTCGAGTTAGTTTTTCTGCTAATGTTAATTCTCTAGTTGTTGCAGTCATTTCCAGACCGTCCTCAATAATTTTCTCAACTTTAGGCTGATGACAAGCATCACAATGAGGTTTAGCTAGCCTGAGACTATATTCACTCATGATAAAGGATTTACCACATCGATTACAGATAGACCTCTTGCCTAAAAGAAAGGCTACCTTGCTTTTGAAGTTACAATCTGGTAGAGTACAAAAGAATATTACATTACCAGATTTAAAACTATGTCTCCTTAATTGATGAATGTGTTTTTCTGCCCTCATCTTCTGCCTTTTAGATTATGAATTAACTTCGAAAGAAAAGGCGACAGAGCCGTTAGCGACAGCATTTATTTTATGCATGTGCGTCTTAGCGGCCCTGTCTATTCATTATCAACTAGCACTATTGTCCTGCTAATAAGCTTTCGGCTTCCTGCTTCTTTCACAGTATTGCCTACGTGGCGGCAGAACGGCTAAGTTAATAATGAAGTCTTGCTTAATGTTTGATAGCATCTTGTTCTTTCAGTAAGTTTCTGTAGAACTCTGCTCTTTCTCTAAGAAGATTATTCTTAAATCCTAAAGATAGATTACTCCAAATTAACAATAAGTTAAAAGTAATACTAATAACTTCTAAAATAATTCTAATCATTATTCTACCCTTAATCCTTTTGTAACATCCCATTCCTCCGCATCGACATAATCTGTTTCTAATTTTCTATCCTTGGAATCTTGACCAGAACTATCACAAACATCATAATATTCACAAAGTCTATTAAACTTATTGCAACTCGTTGGTTTTTCAGGCCATGATTGTTCGGCAACACAAATTAGATATTCATTAAGAATTTCTTTTACAAGATTATCCTTCCAATCTTGAATGTAAATTGGATCATACGATAGAGTGACTCGCTTAAAACGCTCGTCAGGACGTAAAGACTTCTGAAGACCGATACGATTGATGACGATATAATTGCTACTGACTGCGCTAGAATAATTGATGAATTGATTTGACTTCCGATAAAGCACTGAATCACGAGAGAAGGTTTTATGATCAAATGGAAGATTAGAATAATCTGCTCCTCTTCCTAATCCTCTATAGTTCGTGAGTAAATCTATCTTGCCGCTAAGCAATATCCGTACATCATCATCTTCGTAAAGCGTATAGGCGAATGACTGCTCAACGGCTAGAACTTCTATATTATTCTCGTCCTCAGCTCTCCAGAAGTCTAAATTTTCTTCTATTGCTCTGAGTAGAGTTTCAACTTCTTCCGGTTCTGAGTTTGATTGAGTCACATCACAACTAATCGCACGTATTTTCATTAGACATCGCTGCACTCTGTCTGCAAAGTGTAAGCCTTCTGCTAGCAACTGGTAATATACAGCTAATCCTTCGTGTGCTAATCCACCCAAGTCTAAAGACTTGCTTCTATAGAGTACTGGAAGAGTTTTATTTCTTATATGTCTAAAGAAATATCTTTTTGGGCAGGTTTCAAATAAATCTATTTTAGAAGCATCTAATATAATATTTGCCTTATTGTTTCCCATATTTCCTCTATTTAATAGTGTGTAATGAATCACAATAATCTACAAATGTGAACATTACTGATAATTTCGATCCTTCACTTCTGGCATTAAGTAGCAACTCCTTAAATTTATCATATAAATCTATTGTTCTAGTAGCGTTGCTAGTCAATTTCCACCTCCATCGAACTTCTTTATTTCTAAATATGGAACCTTAATGATTTTGTACTTCTCAGCTATTTCATCGCAGCATTCATTAAAATGTTTTAGATAAGCTTGTTCTTTCTCATCTTTTGAGTCTAGCCATAGAGGATTATCAATTACTGCTATTGATTCAACCTTAGCAAATTCAGATCGATAACCTTCTTTATATGCAAAAGTTAAACCAAAAACTTGAATTTTCCCAAGAATGTAGTAGTAGTTGTAGTTGTAGTTGTAGTTGTAGTTGTAGTTGTAGTTGTAGTAGTTGTTGTAGTTGTAGTAGTTGTTGTAGTTGTAGTTGTAGTAGTTGTTGTAGCTATATAAGCCTACGCTATTATTTCTTTTTAGCCCAACCCCAGTAGCCTTATCAAATGGCCACTTATAATTCTGATTTAATGATAGTAGCATTCTATCTTTAGAAAAGCTATTACTAATCTTGAATAGCCTAACTCCATATAACTTTGTATCCTCTGCTATTATTTCTTCTCTTAGAATTTTAGAAGAATCGCCAAATTGACACATTATTTCACCTCTTTCAAAGAATCGAGTATCTGTTTCATCTGATATTCATCCTTATATCTTAAACTTCCTAACATAGTTTTATTATTATCTTCAGAGTTCTCATAATAGTTATATTCCATTACATCTAATCTACACAAATACTTTTGCTTTTCAACTTTAATCTCACTCCTTACAAAAACTGGAATAGGATGTGGATAAACTTTCCATACATCCTCTACTTTCTGAGTGAGACGAGCTGATTGTTTAATGTCTAGAGGAGTTTTACAGTGATTATCACAGATAAGAATCTGATTCTGAGCGACCTCCACAGCAACTACATGATGTGGAACAAATACAACGTAGAGACCATCATGATTATGCAGCCTAAAGAGTGTTCCATAGAGTGTTGAACTAGAGAAGTTTGTATTCTCTACATCAAATTTCAATCTCTTCAGAGCTTCTCTAAAATGCTCTCTACTCACAGCTTTGATCTGATTTCTTCCAGAAACTGAAGAAATCACAGCAGCACACCTATCAGTACTTTCACCCGTCAATGCACTCAGAACGGCAGGGCCGCAATATTGATTCAAACCGAAGTTAACTTCTTTTAGATTAGGATTAGTTGTCATAGACTCCATGCCTTCCTTCCTTTTATCAGGAGTAATTCATCTAGTTCCTTCATCAAACTAGGTTGGTCCCATTGTATTTCTTTCTTATCTAATGTAGAAGCAACAATTTGTCTCTTCACCTCAACTAACTGAGTGAAGTATTCATCAATTGTTCCAGAAGATATCATATACGTGATACTTACAGGATTCTTCTGACCAAATCTATGAAATCTTCCTTCAGCTTGTTCTTCGTTTGCCGGATTCCATTGCCGCTCTAATATCACTGCATCTGAGCAGAATTGAAGATTCAATCCTTCTCCAGCCGCTAAGGTGCTTGCAATCATCACTCTACGAGCGAGGTTATTCTCGAACTCCTTAGCGGCTTTAGTTCTTTCCTCACCATTCAATCCCGAGTGCATCACGACACAGGGACCAAATCCGCCATCTGCTAACCAAGTATTTAGTTTTATTTCCAATAATCCCATTACGTCTTGATGATGCACGAAAACTACTATCTTTCTATCTGTTGAGAGAAGAAATTCTGTGATAAAATCTATACAACCGCCATCAGCTTCGACTTTACTTATTCCTGTAATATGTCGAAGCTTCATTCGAATGGCCATTTTGTTTGCTTCAGTAGCAAAACTATCTTCTCCATAAAATAATTCTTCTAATTCATCCATCAGAGCAGCATAAGCTTTATGAAGCTTTCTGTCTAGCTCAACATGATGGAACTGCCTCGCTATGCTTGGTAGTTCTTTGAGAACATCAGATTTGGTGCGACGAATGATGATGTCCTTTGTGTCTTCATGAAATCTTTCTGCATCTTTCAATCCACCAATTTTCTGGCCCCATCCGCTAGAGTAGCTATCACAATAGTTATCGATGTATTTCTGATAATGTGGAAACAAAGTTGGTTTCGTCAGATTCAGAACAGTGAAATACTCACCAGCGTTATTCTTGATTGGCGTTCCAGACATGGAGATAATGTGTGGAGTACCTTTTGCAACACGCTGAACGGCTTTAGCTCTTTCAGAGAGATGATTCTTTATCCTCTGGCATTCGTCAATTATGATTGTCTTAATTTCTCCGTCTGGCAGTAAAGAGAATAACTTATCATTCTTCAATACATCATATGTCACAATATAGATTTGAAACCCTGGCATTGCTAAGTCCTTACTCGTCTTAATTACTTGAGTGAGAAATCTTTCATCCTTGAAGCCTTTATCCTTATCACAACAGATTCTGCATATCTCATACATCCATTGTAATTTCACTGTCGAAGGGCAAACTATCACACAGGGTAGTAACTTAGCAGCATGAAGACGTATCAAACCTAATGCTTCGATTGTCTTACCTAAACCTGCCTCATCGGCAATAATGCATCTTACGTTAGACTCTTCAGCAAACCTTACCGCATCGATTTGATAGGGTCTCGGTTTACATCCATCCGAAAATACGATAGAATCATAGGCTTTCTCTTCAGAAGCCATTGATTCGAGTGTGAGTAGATGGCCACAAGCAAGCTTAATTAATGTTGTTTTCGTTCCAAATTTAATTCTTGATTCTTCGACAGCAATTTTTTTACATACTGGACATTCTTGTCTTATTATTTTTGTTAGAGCCATTGTTTACCCTCTTGTTAATCCTTCAAATGGATTGTGAAATGGTTTATCATTATTGTTATTGTTATCTTCTTTTGGTTTTTCTTGCTCTTTTATATCGGCATTATCAATTGCTTCTTTAATCGCTATGTTACTTGTACGCCTCTCAGCCTCAACTGTAGCCTCGGCAGTAGTCATTCCGGCTTCAGTAAATAGCTTAATTAATCCAGCTTGAAGTTTCTCTTTTTTGCTTAATCTTTTTTGACGTTCTTTTATGGCATTGATTGCATTTGTAGCTGTCTCATCTTGATTAAGAGACTTCTCAAATCCAGATGGTTTATCAGGACCTGCTTTTTTCTTCTTTATTTCTCTTTCTGCATCATCACAAGCATAAATAGAAGCTTTAGCCTCTAATGCAATGATTGACATTCTCTCACGAAATGTTCTTAACTCAAATAAATTCATGTCCTTTACATAGTTAATTATTGGTTCACTATTTCTATGTTTGTTAAAGAACTCAGCAAATAACTCTTCATTAGGTGTCATATCTTTACATATCTCCCTATTATATATATTTGGAAAATTACAATTAACACATCGTTTCCTTTTATCATCTTGATTTTGCCACTCACATTTTGAACAAATCCATGACAAGAATATCCTCCAGAAAACGGCAGAATATTTCTACTCTGCCGCTATACTGCAAGCTACTCTTCTTCTTTATTTACTGGAATGAACTTCACTGTCCGAGTCATTCTTAGAGCGGATGAAATCTTGAAAATGAGACTTGCAGGAATTTCGACTTCATCATACTCTATATCATCTGTTCCTGGAATTTCTCTTCCCTCTGATACAATTTTAACTCTCCCATTCTCTTTGATTGTAACATGGATTCCGTTGTGCTCTAGTGTTAGCGGCTGGTGTGAATATCTTTTGACCATTCCATCATTACTCTCGTTTTTAAAAACTGGATTGTTACTGAATGTTTTAGGCATTTTTTCCTCTCTTAGTTTTGTGCAGGTTATTCTGCAATCATTAAATCATCTGCTTCGATATCTTTACCATTAATCCATGTGAAGATTAATGATGATAACTCTGTTTGTGGAGAGTCTAAATCATACCATTTGTAATAGATGCTCTCAAATCTATGCATTAATAACTCCTGAAATTCTACTATGATGTTCTTATTCTGTTGGGTTATTGTTACTCTTCGTTGTGGAGCAATAAGACTCATTTTTACACATCCTTTCTATAGCAACGGCATGTTGGTTGATTTACGTCCTCCCTATCGAAACAGATGAAATAGTGAAAGTGATTTATAGCATATTTTTTGTTATAATACCAGCAAGGATATGAAATTACCCTCTTGCATAGAACACAACGAATTTCAAATGGAGACAAAGGTGATAAAATACTCGGTTGATTCAGAATCAAATCAAACTTCTTTGCAATCGATGGATAAATCTTTAGTAGTCCTGAACTGTTATTAGCAATATGATTGAGGTTTTGTCTACTACCTAGAATAATATGGTTTGTTTGGATGTTTTCCTTGCTCGCGGCTCCTGACATACTAATGCTATTAAGAATATCTTGTTTTTCTTTATTATCTACTGGCATATAATTCATCCTTTAGTATTGTGTTGGTATGCCTTTGCATGTCTCCGTGCGTCTTCGGCCGCTGAGCGTTTCGGCTGTAAGTCCCACAGCCGCAACGACTTACCTGCCGTTGCCGACATGGCGGAGACGTGGCCACCTGAACAGTATAGCAGAGCGGTCGGGTTGTGTCAAGGGGTGGGGTGGGGTGTCTTATATATAATAATATATATAATAATATATATAATAATATATATAAGATAGATACCTAGATAGCCTATAACACCGCCACCCCCCCACCTCGACACACACGCGGAGGAACGCGAGTAAAATGCGAGTTCCCCCGCATAAACATTGGAGTTTTTGCGGTTTTGGCCCCTGTTGCAGCCGTGTGAAAAGCACCCTTACACGTTACAGAGCGTCCCAGAGCGTTCGAAGATTTCCAAAAGCATAACGCCTCATGCAGAGTCACTTGTAAAAAAGACTTGACCTACAAATCAATTTGTGAGACAATTTCCAAGTCGGAATAAACCGACAAGGAATGTGAGGTAGAAGATGACGACAGCCGTTGAGACTCAAGCAAACGAAAAGGAACTCGCGAAGAAAGCCGCTGAGGCACGAGCCACAGAGATTGCAGAGAAGGAAGCGAAGGCTAACGAGGGACGAACTGGAAGAGGCTTACGAGTCTTCTATGGAATGACTCGAGGCCGCAACACCACAATGATTTCGTATGAGAATTGGGATGAATCTCAGCCGGAGACATTGCCAGATTCAATCGCTAATTTCGTTGAATTGCGAAAGCTTTCAGATGCGGATTTGCTGAAACGTCTGATTGCTGGAGATAATGAAATCCTTTATTCTGAGGCATCAGACCCAATTTCGGAATTTGTGGACCCAACATGGGACGAAGAAGTGCAAAAGCGTTTTCGTGTGTCTGTTCGTAACTACTCTGTTGATACTGGAATGTCAATCGAGGATGCCGCGAATGTTCTGAAGCCAGCCATTGCCAAAGCGCAAGCAAAGAAAGTCGCTGCTGCCGCGTAGCAAAAAAATAGCCGCTATGATTGATATTCTAGTCATAGCGGCTATTCGTTTATTCAGCGGCGTAATAATCGAATTTAACTGTCTTCAGGCCAATACGTGAGAAGTGCCAGCGTTCGATTGATTGTGCTCCTGTCGCTCGAATACATTCGATGAATTGACAGCGACCTTCATGGTCAATCAATCGTGCTGGTTTTGCGAGAATCGAATACCTCGCTGGAATGGTGCCACAACAGCGGCAGTGATGCTGTGAGCATGAATTGAGTGATAGACAGATTTCACATTCATACATGAGGATTTACCATCCTTTAAATCGCAGCCGAAATTGACTGCATATCTATTCTTCATATCTGGCATCTCTCAGTCAACTACATAATCTAGTTACCTGGTACCCATAACCCCCCCACCATAGATTGTGGATGTTAATAGGTCTAACGGAGCGGAATGTCACACTTTCACTAATCTTAAATTATATACACTTTTACTAATGTCACTTTTACTAATCTTAAATTATATATAATCTCTCACTAATGACACTAGCACTAATCTTAACTTTCACTACTTTTAAGTAAAAAAATAAAATAAAAATTAATAAACCAAATGAGCAGCTCACTCATGAGCAACTCATAACCATCAAAAATACAGGGAAAAACACTGTTCACTACCGTACGGACGCCTGTATACTGTCTAACAGACTGGGAGAGGTGTATGATTATCAAGGATGAAGATGCAATAAAGAGATTAAATTCTCCTCTTAATCTCATTAATAAATTAAAGGCTACACGCAGAGGAGAAGCTATGAGTTTATTTGGAATAGGCTCCCCTAAAAAAGCCGCTATGGCTGTACAAGTTAAAGAATCGCTAAAGGACCTAATAGAAAATAGTGAATCACAAATAAAATTAAAATTAGTCCATGATAATGCTTTAGACCTTTTACATAAAGCCACTGAGACCCTCTCAACAAAACTGGAAGATGTAAGAGCCGATAAGCTGCCATCAGTTATTGCAGCGGCAAGTAAAACAGTTGAATCAATTCGAAAAGAACGAATTGAAGCAACAAAGAATGATAAAGACCGTGAAGTCCATTATCATTTTTATACTCCTCAACAGAACAAAATAGAAGATTACGACGTTATTGATGTAACACCAGCCGCTAACCCATAATCATGTCATGTTTAAAAAGGGTCCAATCAAGGATAGAAGAGTTGGAGATATAGTTCATGAGTGTGTAAGCTGTCATAGAAAGACTAGGGCTGTCATCGGAATAGTTAAACTTAATAATAGAATCATTTATTTATGTACTAATTGTGTTGGAGATAAGTTATTACAGTTGGCTAAACAATTATGACTGATAGCAAATTGAGAAGACGTATTCATGCCTGTGAGTGCTTATAAAAGTGATGATGAAGAATGCAATCAAATATTAAAGTCTCTCATAAATGAGTGGAAATCTAGAGATGGAATTTGGCCATGTGCCGCTGAGGAGTTAAGATTGAGTCAGATGGTGAGATATTTGTATGAGTAAACTGCTAACCAAAGACAGAATCAACCCTCTCAGCAACAGAATCAACCCTCTCAGCAACAGAATCAACCCTCTCAGCAACAGAATCAACCCTGGGAAATTACATATTTTTAAGAAATGGTTGAATGGGGAGCTATAATTGCACTCTTCACGTTTATTCTCGGGATTACTTTCCATGCCGGAGCTGTGTCTACAAGAGTTGATGTGTTGGAAGATTGGAGAAAAGACTTTAAACATGACATGGAAAATTGGAAAGTCGCATTTCATGGTGAGATGATGAGAGAGTTTAAACATATTGAAAACTTGATTAAAGTTAGCGAAGATTAACAAAGGAGTAGAAATGGACAAGTGGCTTTCAATCGTTCAAGCCGTTACAC
>Ga0187846_10000220_pt1 | contig 35017 bp, 45 predicted proteins | sample TC_taG_FD_161473 | JGI IMG/M metagenome (GOLD analysis project Ga0187846, IMG submission 161473) | Biofilm microbial communities from the roof of an iron ore cave, State of Minas Gerais, Brazil - TC_06 Biofilm (v2) | ecosystem: Environmental > Terrestrial > Deep subsurface > Cave > Wall biofilm... | reverse complement strand
AGCCTGTTTTGGCGTACATCGACATTGTACGAGCGAAGGAGGAGTCCAGCTTTCCTGAAATTGACTATCCTAAAAGAGACGCTATTACCGGACCGTCCTATCGTACAGTCATAGAGTATGTAGAAGAGTGTAAAAAACACGAGTTTTTGTGTTTCGACCTCGAAACGATGTTCTGGCGAAAAGACAGAATGGGAGAAATCGCTTGTCTTTGTCTTTGTTTTCGCCCTGATCAAGCTCTTTGTGTTCCTTTTATGCGTGGGGGCGGTCGGCCTTATTGGAGTGAACATGAGGAATCTTCAATATGGCAAGCACTTGGACGTTTGTTCCAACTTCCAGAAATTAAAATAATAAATCAGAATCTCGCCTTCGAGTATATTTATATGTGGCGTCAGGGTATTTACCCACCAAAACCCTTTTTAGATACTATGACAGCACACCAATGTTTGTATCCCGACTTTGGTGGAACAGCACCTGATATGTACGGTTTAAGAAGGACATTTGATGAGCCTGGCCATGGTTTGGCATTCATAAACTCTCAATACACTCGTACTCCATATTATAAGGATGATAGAAGAAACTACGATCCTGTGTACGGAGACCATAAGTTTTGGGAATATAATTGTAAAGATGGTATGGTTACTTTAGATATCGCTATTAATCATATTAAGCCTGAGCTTTATGATGAAGGTTTGTGGGACTTTTACCAAGAATATTATATGAACCCATTTCTACACTCATGTCGTACCGAATGGTACGGTGTTAAAATTGACACTGTAAAAAGAAAACAAGCAGACGAGGAAATTATAAAAAATATTGAGCGTTTACAGAAGGATATTGATAATCGGCTAGGTTGGCATCTTAACGTGAATTCGCCACCTCAAATGTATAAGCTGCTTTACACGGTTAAGGGATTACAAGTAAAAAAGAATAAAAAAACAGGTCGTCCTACTACTGACAAACATACTCTAGAGTTTTTCGCATCTAAAACAGGTGACCAAGTTCTACAATGGATCATCGACCTACGACATAATATAGACTTAAAAGGTGACATCATAGATCAGGAGTTAGACGAAGATGGACGAATGCATACCCACTACAACCTCGGTGGAGCAGACACCGCAAGGCTCACGTCGGTTCGATCGATACTCGGAACAGGGACAAATTTACAAAATGTCCCTAGATTTGGCATCGCTAGGGAGCTGTTTGCCCCCGATTAAATATTACAAGAAAATTTGGTTTATGGAGTGTTTGTGCGGAGACGTTGATTGTATGAAATATCCTCCCGTATTACTCTATGACTAAAAAAGTTTGGGTGTTCGGCGATTACAAACAAGCCGAGGCTATGGTAGTCGCTTGGCGCGGGCCGGTTCCGTTCCTTAAAACTTGGTTTGAGCAAAAAAAGGATGTACATCTAAACGTCGCAAAAATGATTGGTAAGGTTGTGCAAGATTCTAAGTTACAAATGCCAAGCGGCTTATGGATGACATGTCCCTGGCAAGAAATTCCCAAAGAGTCTAAGGAAAGAGAACTTTCTAAACGAACAGTTCACGCAAACAACTATGACATGGGTGTTATGAAGTATTCCCTCATTACGGGGCTACCTGTGAAGTACGCCCGTATATTACAAGACATGTATCATACATTATTTCCCGAAATTCGAGGTAATTATCATCGGTGGATTCGTGAGGAGCTAACACGTACTCATACATTAGAGAATCCACTAGGATGGCATCGGCGCTTCTATGATCTTATAAAATACGGAACGATTGACCCAGATGTTTTACGTAAAGGTTACGCTTGGTATGCACAATCTACTATTGGATTGATGACTATAAAATGGTGGTATCGTGTTTGCGAGGTTTTCAAGGACGACCTCCCTGAAGTCAAAATTTGGACTCCTCAAAACATACGACGTCAAGGTCTTGATGTACAACTTCAAGTTCACGACTCCATCGGTGCTGTTGTACCTGATGACAAACCTACAATCGACTATGCGGTTAAGAGAATGGACGAATTAGGCTCAATTCCACTTCTTATAAACAATGAAATACTCGACATCCCAAGAGACTTCAAAGTAGGACCTTCATGGGGAGAGTTAAGGGACTATGACTTGCGATCTCTGTCGTGAAGCAATCAACGTTAGAGACATTAATTACAATAACGTAGTTGACTATCGAAGCTTCGTAACAATAGAAAAGAACGGAAGGAGACAAGTATGCGAAGAGTGTGCACGAAAAGTCTTCATGGTCTACTTGGATTCGCGCTTACCGCGTTACTCCTAGGTGGTTGTGGTATCTATGTAATTCAAAAGGAGTGCGACGAAGTTGGTGGCAGAGGTTGTTTTCGTACTATTACAGGTCTATGGAGCGTTCGCTCTGATCCTGATTTTAGAGGTGGTACTGGTCCACGTGAGATATGTGTTGTAGAGTATTATGGTGCCATATGTCAGTAAGATTAAGGCAAATGCCTATAAACTGTCCTAACTGTGGTGAGTACCTCTTTGAAATTCAACGTAATGTTTATGTTGTAGGTGACGCTATGAACGAGCGTACTAACGAAGGCTATGTTTGTAAATGCCAAGGGCAACGTTGGATCGATTTAATTCGATCCGCTATTGCAATTCACTTGTTAAAAGGTGATGCACGTACAGAGCTAGAAACGCCTCCTGAGAAAGGTTAAGAAATGTGCCCCGTAAACTCAAAGACTGGATCGACAGTTATCTTGAGTATACGTCGAATCAAGAGAGTCCGGAAAAACTTCATCTTTGGTGTGGATTTACTGTACTGTCTGCGTCTCTAAAACGTCAAGTATGGCTTAATCGCGGTTATTACAAATTATTTCCTAACTTGTACGTGCTCATCGTTGCAGAAAGCGCACGTATAAGGAAGTCCTCTGCTATGAATATTGCTGTGAAGCTATTTAATGACTCTGTCTCTGATGGTTACTATCTAAAAGGCAAAATGACGAGCGAAGGTCTCGTAACGGAGATGAATCGTGCTAAAACTGTGGTCAAAGAGGGTGGGCGCGGGGGCGTTATGTACGACTCTCACGTCTTTATACACGCAGATGAATTGGCTACGCTCTTTGGTCATGACAAGAATGCCGCTTCGCGCATGGCGACGTTGCTTACTGAAGGTTACAATTGTGACGACGACTATAATCATATTACTTCTGGACAAGGTCGTAAGGTTTTGCGAAATATGTATCCTGTTCTTCTTGCGGCTACAGATCCGAGGAATCTCAAAGTATTACCGGAGGATGCGGTCGCAGGTCTTACAGGACGTATGCTATTTATTACAGCAAGAGATAAAAGAAAAGCAATAGCCTGGCCTAAGTTGACTGACGAGGATAATGAAAAACGTGAATTACTTAAAAATGACTTAGGTTATATTGCAACATTGCAGGGTGAATTTACCGTGACTCCCGAGGCTTATGATTTTTTTGAAGAATGGTATCTTGCTCTCTCAAACAAAGAAGGAGGCGACCCACATGTTGACGCATTTTACGAGCGATGCCATGACACCGCTCTCAAAGTGGCCATGCTCATTTCCGTTAGTCGTTCGGATAGTTTGGTTCTTGACAAAAGTCATATGGCGGGTGGCATCACTTTTATCGAGAGACAACTTCCAGAGTTTTCCAGGGTCACCAACTGGGTTAGCACCAACGTCTATGCTCAAAATAGAGCGCGACTCATTGATTTATTACGAAGGAGTGGAGGATTTTCCTCCAGGCGGACAGCTCTCAAGTGGCTTAAAATAGGTCTTGACGAACTTGTGGTACTTGAAGCTTCGCTTCATACAGAAAACACCATCAAAGTAACTAAAGAAGGTAACGACTTTAGTTACAAACTGAACAAGGAGGAGCTAAATCGCTAACCTCCGCTAACGCTACCTGGCGGACACCAATGCCAGAAGAAGTGGACAGCGAGTCCACCAGTTACCATTCCCCACAGAACCAGAAATAGAGGCCAGTGAGCACCTATGTCATAGGTATATCTAGATAGTGTTAACCTACCTGTTTTGAGCGCGTAAGATTCGAGTATTGCGAATACAAGAATACTACCCAGAAACCACGCCGTCCACGCTGTTATCATCGCTTCTATCTCGCTTTCAACGTTTGTGTGCAGCCTTCCAGGCGTCCACTTTTGCTTTCAACGCCTTTATGTCGTAGTTGACGTATTGAAGCGTAGGTCCGCAAGCGTCAGCAGCTGTCTGTGTCATGGTGGTTGCGTGTTCGACTGTATTGACGATATGCGCTGCCGTGATTGCGGACCCGGCAGGTGGGTTTCCGTAGATCGAGACTCCGTCGATTGCGAGCTGTAGGACGCAGCGTCCATCAGCTGCGACACGTTGTGCGACCGCAGGGTCGTATTGCCCAGACGACGCGCATCCGCTAATGACCACTGCTAGGATTACTGCCAGCTTTCTCATCGTTGCCTCCTTGTGAGACTTTGAGACATGCTCCCATAACTGCAATGATTACTGCTGGAACCCACGTGTTAGGATCTGAAAGGTGTCCTCCTGTCGCACCACACCACGCTACGGCCCCCGCGCCTAGTACACCTGTGAAGGTCGACTCGATCTGCGCGATATTTTTTGGATGGAAGCTAACTTGCATTCGGACCTCCTCTTTTTTAGTGATCAGAAGCTAGAGGTACTTCTGACCTGTTAAGATGATTTATAAACACAGACCACATGGTATCTACTTTAACTTCTAAATTAGTAATGCGTGTAACAATTCCAATATATAAACTAATTGCAGAAGTTACAATCACTATGAGATTTATAATTCCACCTAGTGTGATTGTTTTTTCGATTCTCATTCGCCACTTAACTCCTTTTCTGTTACGCGACTCGCCAGTGTAAGTAGAAAGTCAAACCACGGAAAGTTCACTGGATCAATTTTCCGTCCATGCGGGACAGCTATGTCCCGATGTCCTACAATTCTGTTCATAGGAATCTTATATCTATAGATAATGTCTTCACACAACTCGAACAACGCAGTTAATTGCTCCTCTACATAAGGGTCATTAGCCTCATCATTTACGATCTCGATTCCAATACTGAACTCATTTACATCCTCTTCACCGAACAATGAACTTTCACCTGCGTGCCACGCTTTTTCAGCCTCCGGTACGCATCTATAGATAGTTCCATCCTTTCCGACGACATAATGACTTGACACCTTACTTGACTCATCCCTGAACCAATCCAAAGCCGCTTTAGCAGTCTTGGAATCCGTATCGTGGAGTATAAGTGCATTCACAATACTCCTATGAGCACGGGCGCTTTTGTTAGGACTTTGAATCTCTACGATTCGCTCAGTTAAGCTACTCAACGACGTACCCCCAATTTTTCAACATTTCAAGATCCTTGCACGCTTGCTCTCCTATGTCATCCCTAAACGTGATATCTGTAACCTCGATTTGAGGAATTACATCTTCATACAATTCTCTTGTAACTTCCTTGACAGAATCACCCACGGCACAACACTCCAAAATGGGTGTAAATCCATTAAGTGCTTCACAACCTACGGTGAAAAGCTGTCGTTCATCGTCTGCACCTGTACTCCACAAGTCTTTAGGATAAAAACGGGAGTCTTCTCTGAGGGGCGCAAAGACTGGTATATTCGGAGCAGCCGGACAATACACTCGTATTGCTCCACAGTAAGACCCTCTAAATCGCATTGGTTGAGCTTGTCCTTTAGCGAAGTTGACGATAAATTCACCAATTGATCCAATATATCCATACATGAGGGCTTCAAATGCGTTCCAACCCAGTCGTGGGGTAAATTCAAGCCAATGAGGCTTACGAGATTTAAAGTCAATAATGTTATTTTGACTAAGTGGCCCACGGTATTTTATCTTCTCTAAAAAGGGTGTGAGGTGTTCGATCGTCTGACGAAATAGAAGCGGTCTGTCCCCTTTCCACGGCCAGACGATACTGCCCATACAGCCAGACATTGGTCCATTATCACCAGACATAAGGTACTTGCGTTCAAGAGTCGAGTTAATGGGCATGAGCCAACCATGCTCGTAGTCGTACCATCCTTCGATGTCGACTTCGACTCCTTCAACTTTCTGTTGCAACACGAAACGTTTGCTACCCCTTTGCTCTTCGTAATCAAGGACAGCAAGCAAGTGGTCTCTTGACTTTGTAACATGCGTCGTAGACACGTCAACGCCGCCCGCGCCATCTGCCTTGAAGACCCAGTCGTGCCTTTTTCCACTTTCATGTAAGAAGTCTCGAGCTTCTTCTGCACTATTAAACTTATGAGTGTCTGGAAGCACACCTGAGCTATACTCCTTAACAATGTTAGCTGCGTAAAGTCGGTCATCCTCGAGTTTGTCAGCCCATTGTGATGAGCCGAAATTTGGAATCTTTGCTTTTGTAAGCTTCTCGGCCGCCTTAGAACTTTTGTAAGTCAGAATTGCGTCCGGATTCCATTTGATTAACTCGTCGAGCGTAGTATGCTCCACGAGTCCCTCCCCGATTACTTTTTCTTCTTCGGCTTCTTCTTGGATGACGTACCGTACGCCATGCCCCTCTCCTTTCACATGCCAGGCGACCGAGAAGAGTGAACCAGAGTTATCTACAAATCCAATTCTCATTGCTCACCATAAGCCTTTAAAGGCTTTGTCGCACGTTTCTCCTGTCTTCTTTGCTCCAAAATAGCATCATACTCGCTAGCTTTTGGCCTAAATCCTAGGAACCACGTTAACGCCTGATCATCCGTCAAATGTGGTACATCGGACCAGAAGAAGTTTCCTCCAGGAGTAAACGGTGAAAGGTCTCTTTCAAATTGTTTCCACGCCTCTTGTCGTTGCTGCTTGTGGAATTTAGGCTCCCCAGTTTGAAATAGGTCACCTACGAGGTGTTCCACCTCACTTGTTCCTACATTGTAAGCATTCTTTCCCATAGTTGCCATACTCAAACTGTAAGGCATAGCAGCCTGAGCTAGCGTAAAATTCCACAAGTCAGCATTCAAAAACTCACTTCCCATCCACATTAAGCCTGCGGTGCTCATCATTAGACGAGCTAGGGGCATAGGATCACCTTCAATAGCTCTTTTTCCAAACGTACCCCATAACTCCATTGTATTTAGAGGAAATGTCATGAACATATTGAGTAAATTACCCACTGCACCTTTCATGAGCGCGGGCCGTGCTGCACGTTCATAAATATATTGTAAATTAGCTATGTTTTCAAACATATATCTGTCCATCGCTTCTTCAGTCTTGCCAGCCGCCACCAATGGTCGAAGCTCATCCTTGAGTGCACGCCGCATACCGAGTTTCTCAAAAGCACCTCGCGTGATGTAATCTTTGAATTTTGCTTCTGAACCAGCAAGCGTAGCAACACGCATATAATGATCGATCGCGGTGAACAATTGCAAACTGGCTTTCGTCGTCTCATTGACAACCCTACCTGTCTTAGACGCGATGTCCATCTGTCTAAGGAGATTCTCCCACGGCGAACTTATCAACCCCTTTTCCTGGTAACGTGCAAGTTGACCAGGCTTCATTCCATCTTTTAATCCTATCATGGTGAATTTAGCACCCAACTCAGAGAAAGAAGGTACAGTATGTAAAATGCGACGTATGATAGTACCAGGACGACCACCCAAAGGAGAACCCATTGCACCACCGTAGGACAAACTCGAAAGAGTCTGGGAAATTTGGTACGCGGCCCGCGGACTAATTTGCTTTCCAAAGAGGTTACCAAAGCGTTGAAGTGAGTTTGTAAGTGCCACATCAGTTGGTGTTACACCTCCCAGAAGTGTATCCTTAAACTCCTTCCATAGTTGAAATCCGACTTTATCATTGGTTATCACAATGTCACCTACAGGTGTTTTAGCAAGTCTCGGATTAAAATAATTATTTGCTTGAATGTCCATGAGTTCCAAATAAGGTTTAAGCATTGTAGAACGAGTTCCTGCGTTGATGAAAGAACGGATAGAGTCACTAATAGTAGGAGCAGATTGAAGTATAGTTCCTTTGCGCTCAAATTCATTGTAGAATGCCTCATTTTTGCCGGTTTTTAAACGGGCGCGAAACTGCTCGTCTAAAGGTGAGCCTATAGGAGTCCTTAAAATACCCCCGGGCCTGTCCTTTAACAATTGACGATAGTAATTGATCCATAGATCAGGATCTACACCGAATTTTTCGCCATATTTGTTAAACCATTTTCTTAGACCTTCAACAGTTGTTTTTTCAACGTCCGTAACAGAACCCGTAGGACCAATGTAACGACCATTAGTGTCAGTTTGTCGTATCAAGGTCTCTAACCGCTCACTAATGTGTTGAGGTAATCCCCAAAGACGATTTTTGAATTGCTCGATTGGTCCAATTACTAATGGTTTAATGATATCTAAGGCTTCACGATAAGCTTTATTTTTAAAATTCTCAACTTTTATATTTTCACGTAAAATCGGGTCAATAACTTTAACACCAAACTCGTCACCCCACGCTTTACGTGCGACACGTACATAACCGAGAATACCAGTTTTAGCACGTGAAGTTGCAACATTAGGACCTACTTCGGTTGGGTCACCTAAGTTCAAGACTTCAACATCGGAACTACCTGAAATAGGTGGTTTTCCCTCAAGTCCACTTACATCGGTTCCTAATTTCTTTTGTTGTTCAATAAACTTATTCTTTTCTTTAAAACCTGGTGGTTTTTCAAATTTAGGTGGACCCTCAAATTTCGGTTGTTCTGCAAAAGGTGCATAATGTTCAACAATGCTTTCAACGTTCGGGGACTTAGGCGTTCCAGGCTTGTAGCGCACAAAACGAGCGTCTTCAGGTGCTTCACCTAGTGCTTTTTTAACATCTTGTATTGCTTCTTGTACTGTGGGTCTTTGAGCAAGTTCGCTTATACTTATTAATCTGTTAACTGGAACAACAGGGTCAGCCTCAATAATTCTTTCAACAACTTCTTCAGGTTGTTTGACGAGCTCACCAGTTAAAAGTGGTGCCCTTTCCTTTTCAATGTCAAATTTTGCCCTAACACTTGGTTCAGTAGTTAACAAACTCATCTGTTCATTAGTCAAAGGTAATTCAAGTTGACTAGGACGTTCCAAAATCGCCTTGTTCAGCGCCTGAACACCTAGATCAGTTTTAGGTGTTAGAGTCGGTAAACCGCTTGCAGGATCAATTCCCCTTTCAAAATGTTGGTCGATTAATTCAGCTTGTTGTTTTTCGAGCGCACTTCGATAGTTGCTTTCGACTCCTTCGAATCTACCTCTAGGTAAAGTCTTTTGAAATTCTTGTTCAATTTTAATGCCCTTACGAATCTCCTCACTACCTTGCGTAGCCAATACGTCAGGACCAAGTGGCGCACCGTACTCATCACGATAATTAGTAAAGGTCTTGCTTTTAACGAATGGAGCGGGATAAAAGTCAAACGATTGTTGTTTTCCCGGAACTTCCCCTAATGGAAGTTCAGCCTGTACAGGTGGTAAGTCTGGCGCCCGTTGAGTCGCACTTTGTAACGCTGCCGCACGTCCTGGACCATCCTCAATCACAGTACGTGTTGCAGGTGCAGCTTTAAGACTCGCCAAAGCTTTTCCTACACCAAGTATTCCCGTTTCTGTCGCAGCAAAAATTGCAGCGCTCTTAGCTGCTTCCGAGCCTATTTTGCCTTCCCTAGCGCCTTCTAAGGCCCCTGTAGCCGCACCTGTTAGCCCTGCTGCAGCTATCCTAGCCCCAGTGGCGCCCAATGGCAACTTGAGTGCCCGTAGCCCCGCACCTACGGTCGGACCAGCGACTGAAGACACAGCAGCAATGGTCGGTACACTACCAGCGAACTCTGTTAAAGACTCTGGAATAGTACGCGCGGGCGTTTTTGGCCCAAGTAAACCTAAAGTCGCACCTTTTACACCTAACTGCACGAATCTTTTCGCACCTTGCGCAGGGACGGGCTCAGCTTCTGCCTTCAGGAGCTGAAATGGATCGTTAAACTCTTCTTCGCCTGTCATTCTGTAGCTATTCCACCCAAACCTCTAGGCACTTCTGGAACATATTTCTTTAGTTTTTCATATCCTTGCTGTAATCTCGCTCTGTCCTTTGCAAAAGGATCCTTTATACCCTCTATTCTCTTCGCTTCCGGATCCTGTACTTCAGGTGCTATTTTAGGTGTAACATCACTAATTGATTTCTCAATTATAGCCGTAGCCTGCGCCTTAACCTCAGGACTCGCTGGGAACTTGTTTATATAATCCAAATAAGGACGTGGATTATCCTGAGGTCTTCCTACATAAGCCTGATCTATTGCAGCTAGTTTTGCCAACGCCTGGGCACTACTAACAGATTTAACTTGTCCATCAATGTCAACATACTCACCACCTTTACCCATAGCAGCACGCTGTAAATCACCATTTATATACATACGTGCAGTAGGTGTTGAGACAGTCGATCGCGACATTTTGTAAGATGTCCCTGTAATACCCTCTTCACGACCCACACCTACAAGATTAGTAGTTGTAGACTCAATAACTTGTCCCGCTGCAAAATTACCTCTGTTGTAACGGTCAACTTCCATAGCGATTCTAGTTGGGTCATTGGTCTTGAATGCGGCAGGAAGCGAGGCCTCTACTTCTCTAGCTTCTGTAGACATAGTCAAACGAGCATACTCGTTCAATGCTTTCGGACGTGCCTCAAGAACTCCAACCTCGTGTCCGTTCAAAACAGCAATTTCACGTAACATACCTTGTTTTCTATTTGGATCCACTTCCTTTTGATAACCATCACGTAAATCATCAATACGTTTAGCATTGGCAGCTTCACGTTGTGCTTTTTTAATTTCGAGATTAATCTTATTAGTCTCCGCCTCATCTTTGTTAATTTGAGCTTGTTTTAATTGCATCTCAAGATCAGCAAGATGAGGTGCATATTTTGCTTTGGTTTCTTCTGCAGAAGCGCCTGCCTCTTCTCTTCGTACTTGAGCGGAACGAAAAGTAGAATAAGTCTTAGCTTCTTCCGTCTTTATACCAGCTTCTGCTTCCTCTTTCTTAGCTTTAGATGCCTCTCCCTTAGCCTTGAACTCCTTTTCGTAAACGTCCGTTAGTTTACTGGAGGGAACAAGGTCTGGCCGTCGCGCAATCTCTGCTGCAAATTCGTCACCATACCTGGCTCTAGCTTCTTCAACTGCTGCGGCTCGAGCTTCTCCAGTAAGACCTCGCAAACGTGCCTGACGTCCCTCTCGCACCTTTGGGTCAATTGAGACCCCACCAGGTGTGGCTTCCTCACCTCTGAAAGTTCTTGCGAAAAATCCTGGACGTTTTGGACTTGTGACGGATATTTCACTTCCAACAGGATACTCACTTTCCGCCTTCGCGTAAATTGGACGCGCTTCACTAAATGGTATTCCACTCTCGGCTTCCACATCAGTCTGATAAAGCTTTTCAGATTCTGCAATACCACGCGTTCGTTGAGTTTGCTCTTTGACGTTAATATCTTCAAGCGCTTTTTCACCTAACAGACTCCGTTGTCCCATAAGATTCTTAAGCATAAGAATCTTATAGAGTTGATCGGAAGTGCTTGTACCTGAGTAAGTTCCAGGTGCGACAGTATGTTTGCCACCCATTATGGTGCGTCCGTACTCCCACCACCACCGCCATTATCACCAAATATTGGAGCAGGCATTGGTGCCGAAGGTGGTGCAGGCGGTGGTGCCGGAGGTGCGACTCCCCATATCCCCGTCTGAGGATTAAATTGTAACAAATTACCTTGTGCATCAAACCAATTACCGCCAGCAATTCGTGCGCCAGGTGGAAGTTGTCCTGTGTTTCCAGGATTAAATTGTTGTCCAGTTGGAAGTGGAGTTTGTTGTCCCTCTAGACGTTTTACAAGTGGATTAGCTGTGGTAGGACCGCCTCCAAATGGTGTTGTTGGTGGTGTTGCACCACCAAAAATAGGACGATTCATACCAGGTCTTTGAGCACCTGGTCTAACTCCCATTCCACCTCTATTCAACACACTCATATTAAGGTCCCGTTGTGGCGCTAGCAGCGTCGGGTGCGCCCCCACTTATCGAACCAGTACTCGTATCATCGCCACCGCCACCACCACCTCCAAGACCTTGGAGTTTGCCCAGCAAACCGAGTCCTCCACTACCTCCACTATTCTTCTTCAACGCATTCAATAACATCATAGATTGCATTAGTGAGTTTTGAGTTCCTGGTGCGCCAGGAGCGTTCAATGCAGGATTACTACTTCCAAAAATAGGATTCGCCAAAGGCGCGTTTGGTTGTCCTGCTGCGTAGAGCGATGGATTTTCAGGACTCATATCTTGACCTCCAGGAGGACACCCGCGAACGTGAAGCCTAAAGGTTTATGAAACCATTTGTAGAAGCGTAATGGTGATCTTGTCACTGTTGTCATAATACGTACAGCACCCATAGAACGTGCCCACGCACATAACATTTCAAAAACTTCGTTTTTGGCTTGTTTTGCTACACCAGGTTTGGTGTATAGAGCTAAAAAGTCAACCCAATAAGGTACGTCATAAGTTGTAAGAATGGCGTGTAGAAAACCTAAAAACTCATGAGTTTCTGCATCTACACAGATTAGTAGATAATAGTCGTTACGTCCGATCATGGTAAACATGGTTTTGATAATACCTTCTGCTGTCGCACCATGACCACCTGTGCGTCGCACCATAGCACGGGCGCTTTCACATAAGTCGTCAAACCACGTTTCTAAATCCCGTTTATTATCCAACGAGACGTAAGATAGCTTTCTCACGCCAGCAACACCGCAGCAATTGTAGCAACTGAAGCAGCCTCACCTATTGCTGAACTAGTCTGCTGCTTTCCAGACAACGTCTGTTGTTGTGTCGTTACATTGTTTCCAGGTGAAGCCTGTCCTGCACCCAACAGACTTCCTGCAGCAGCGCCTTGTCTGAATATAGGCTCCTCAAATGCTTGTTGTTGTGCCGTTATCTCAGATTGAGCTTGTTGTTGTTCAAGATTTCCAGCTTGCTCAAGCGCACCTAGACGTAGGTTTTCCGAAGCTATTGTTGAAGGTGCAATTTTCGCTGCATTAGTCATATTCGCACGTTCAGAAGTATAAATTGGGGCAACAGCGCCCGCGCCTAATCCTTGTCCTAATTGATTTACTGCATTAGATGTTGCTAAATCACGACGTGTTGAATTTACGCCTTGGCCAGTAAATTGTGCTTGATCTCTTATGCCAGGTAAGACACTTTGTGTAAAGTTCTGGAAAATAGGTTGCGAAAGTCCAGCGACAGCATCCTGGGCTTGTGGACCACTTAGATATGCGCCACTCTCTGTATCAGCTAATTGTTGATTTGTTGTAGTCTGTACATCTGTTGGAGCACCTAATGTTTCACCGGTCTGTGTAATTCCTGCTGCGGTGTAAGGTGATTGTGACGCCACACGAGGACCACCATAAATAGGTGGATTTCCTAGAATTCCCTGATAATAGTCTTGCGCCGCGCTGTAACCCTGTGCAGCTTGTGGCAGAAGTTGTGCTGGTGATTGACTAGATGTTGTGGTGGTTCCGCCGCCACTTCCACCCATTTTATCTCATCCCCACTATTGCGAATTCGTATTGGTAACCGTTAAGCACTAAGATAGTGCTCAGGGGCATTGTAAGTCGAATACGATACCAACGACCTATTGGGCGCGGAACAGCAACTTGAATAGTGCTTTTGCCTGTTAAATCTATGTTGATAAATGGAGTGAACGCAATAGGTACTCCTAAGTCCATTTTATACCCAACTTGAAGCTGTGCAACTCCCGAACTTGACTCAATTTCCAACCACACAAAATTAACCTGACAGATAACACCCATAGGTAGTGCAATAATTTGTCCAGTAGCTGCTACAGCAGCCGCACGTGGGCTTATGTCACAACTTTCAATTACACGCGTCAAATTTACACTGTCATCGGCTTGTTGTAACTCATCAATTTCTTCAATATTACCACCACTTTTTATAAAAATTCCCTCAGGTACTGTAAAAGAGGTTTTACGTCTTTCAGCTCCTAATGCCATAGAACAGTCAATAGGAAACGGACCGTACCACAACTTTTCTTCATCGTTGTAAATAACACAAGTGTCAGGATCAGTTACTGCTGCAAGTGACGGATACATAAACAATGCTTCATGCGTTGCGGATATGTATGCGGATCGTACACGCGTACGAAGCGTGGGATGTAAATTATTGAATACGTTAGCACGAATTGGAAGCCCAATCTCATCGTCGACTTGTACACCGCCCTGATAGCCCCAAAAACGATCCTGTCCCATATTCAAATGTCCTGTTTCAACTGCCACACTACCATAAGGTGAGACAATACCGAACCCATCAATCTCGTTCCTAATACCAAAAACTTCGTTACCACCTACAAAAGCGATGTCTACAAGTGAGTCTTCTTTATAAGCTATGAGATCAATACCAAGAGGATTAAGTGCCATTCCGATGTCAGGAGTAAATGACAAGTCAAATTGACCCTGATCTGTAGTTGTGTTCGGTGTAACTAGCCAGGCTATGTCACTGGCTTCTGCTGCCCACATAAAAGTAGTTGGACCACCTGGGTTTGCCATTATTGCCGGATCATTTACTACATTCAATACACAAATATGGTTGTTTAAAACATTTATGGATCGCGCCCGTGGTGTCAAAGCTATTTGTTGAATATTTCCAATACCATTAAATTTACACATTCCATCCTGTTTGTTCATCAAATATAATTGATCATTGTAAACCATCCAAGTCCAAGGCTCATCACGTGTAGCACCAAAAACAAGCCCACCACTTATATCGGTTATAGTTTGTGTCACACTATTAAATAGATAAATTTTACCGCTCCCGCCGAAAAGTAAAAATGTAGTCGAATCGTTTTGTACATACTCAGCTATTAGAGTACCAAAAGAATTAACATTTGCACCAGCGAATAAACGCTTCCAACCTGGGAAGTTCACAATACTACCACCACGCGACCGCATTTGCGTTAGAGTCACCCACTCGTTGTCATTTAACAAATGTGGCTTTCTAAATGAATTAACACCACCGTTACATGGCATAACAGTTCGATAAAATACACTCATGTAATTTTGACCCAATGTTGTAGTAAATCATGCCATATGACTAGAATTGCAGCTAGAGGTGCAATTGTAATATCGGACGCTGTACCTACAACATTAGCACTATGCAAAATTGTAACACTAAAACTACCCTGATTATGCAGCGTAACATATTGTCCATCACGACCTTTTTTGATAGCGTTAACAGGATCTGAGGACACGTTAGCCAAAGATATAACAGGTACAAATGACTCAATAGGTGTGATTGTAAATCCAGCGTTCAACTGCTGAACAACTTGATGTTTTGCATCTAAAAGTCTATCAGCAGCTTCGAGTAGATTTTTTCCAAAAAAGTCCGTTAAAGAATCAGACAAGTCACGTGCCCATCCGACTACGTGGTCGATGTCAGTAGGTTGTTGTGGCAGTTGAAGTAGCGAAGGTTTGACTGGTCTAGGCATTATCCGATTATCTGTATAATTATCTCAGGACGTGTCGAATTAACTGTTGCACTATTGTCACTAACATCAGGACTAGCTGTACTTTGATTGGCCATGTTGAGTGTAACACCATCTACTGCACGCCAGCCTAACGAAAATGAGTGTGAGCCAGCAGAAAGACCACTAAATACTGTATATCTAACAAAAATACCAGTCGGATTTGCAGTTCCATTGTTAATATGTTGGAATTGAGTTTGAGCTGCGCCATCCACAAGTAATGCGACGTCTGCATTTGCAGTAGTGCTACTCACAAAAGAGTATTTGACCCATACGACAATGGTACTATTTGCAGTAGTCGTTTGTGTAGTTTTTAAATTACTACTGTCAACATCTACAAAAGTTGTGCTCGTTGTCTGATAATTACTACCACTACTTGAGCCAACCAGTCCTATAGTTAAAATTGGTGCCTTCCAGGTATTATCACCACGAAGGAAAGTTCCTGTATTTGGTGTTCCAGTCCCCAGATCTGTTGCAGGAATAGGTGTAGTCTGAAATGTTGGCGCGCTTGCTCCGTTACCTTTGACATAAGCGCCAGCAGTCCACGTTGCAAGCCCACTTCCACCATCACCTATCGGAATAGGTGTTGTCTGATTAATTATTGTATTTCCAGCACCACCTTTTAAGTAGTTGCCGTTTGTTGTAGTCTGTAACGACGCTACACCTCCTGTTAGTAATGGAATTCCGTTACTAGCACTCCAATTCTGACCTGTACCACCGTCAATTGTTCCCACTGGCGTAACTGCGCTAAGTACGCCGCTCGCGCTTTTAATATAACCTGTAGCGAACGACCCTTGTCCAGTTCCACCATCTCCAACAGGAATTGGAGTCGTTTGGAACGTCATAGTATTATTCGGACCACCTTTTGCATAAGCACCATTTACAATAGTGTTAACGAGCCAAGAACCTCCATTTACAGTTGGTAAACCATTTGAAGCAGAAGTATCGACGCCAGTTCCACCTTGACTTGGAGGAATTGGAGTCGTTGTAAATGTTACAGTAACCCACGAAGTTCCATTCCACCGTTTCATAACTCCATTAGTAGAATCAAAACACCACGTTAAACCTGTTTCAGGACTACTTATATCAGTACAAGTTTGCTCACTTATAATTAGACCACGTGTAGCAAAAGCAACACTAAAAAATAGTAAAATTAAGACAAACGAAAGTGGAAGTTTTCTCATGGGGATTCTATCCTCCAGTCTATACTAGACAGAGCTGGCGCGGGCGTGCCAAAAGCGACCGTAAAACTTGTATTATTTTTAGCTAACACCTTAACCGTAGTATCCCAATTTGGCGTTACGAATACTTCGTACGAAGCATTTATAGCAGGGGTGAAGTTTACAACAAAACCACCTTGCCCCGTATCTTGTGGGATAGCTATTTGACCGTCCAAAAATGGTTGAACGCTCGCGGGTGTGACAGGTGTCCATGCGTTTGACGCACCAGGTGCAGCTACAATCCAACTTACGATTCCACCTAAAGCTGGTGAGGCAGTATCAAATGTGACCGTAATTTGTGTAGGTGAATACACAATGCTAGCTATTTTTGTGTTCCAATTTGGTGTTATCGCAGCCTGATATGGAGAGGTAAAGTTACCACCAGTCGTAATAACAATAGACGCTAAATTTCCACCAATGACGGCTTGACCACTAAGAATTCCGAGTACGTTGCCCATTACTAGAAGTTCACCCAAGCACCACCAACGCGCTTACACCAGATTCCAGTACCACCATTAGTGGTGCAGTTCGCATTACAGTCTGTACACCAGATGATCGAGCCATTGGGTGATGCCGGCAGCGAAGTCTGCGCTTTACCCGCACTCTGGAGCGAGCCATCAGTATTCATAGTCCAAGCGAGCACGTTGTTGGGAAAGAACTTAGGCACGAGGTTGACGTCACCGATGTCGAGGTTATTCGAACCGTCCACCTGCATACCAGAGCGAAATGTGCCACCCGAGTCTTGCATTCGATAGGCTTTGAGATTGGCGAGTCCGAGATCGCCCGTCGAGGAGAGCCCCGTTGAGCCAAGCGCGCCGAGGGTTACTGAGCCACCGGAAGTAATAAGAAATTTAATGTTATTATCAGTGAGTGAGCGAAAATAGATCGTGCCATCTGTGTCTTTCGTAAGCTCGTAACACGTCCCATCACTCGAACACATACGAAGAAAGGCAGCGTTGTTCACACCAGTCGCCGTGATGCGTTCCCGTGAGGCGTCCCCGCCCGTACCTTTAATTTCAAGCGCACTTGCCGGACTAAATCCCGTACCAATTCCGACATTAGGTGTTAACATGGGTGTAATAATTGTCGGAGATGTCAATTGTGATACCCAACTACTACCACTCCATTCCAGCCATTGATTAGTTACTGAGTCGAAACAAACAGTCTCGCCTTTTACAGGTGTGGTAATACGTGTATCATTAGCACAAGTCGTATTAGGAAGCGAAATAAAAGATCCTACTTGTGCCTCTGCATTGCTAACTAACGTAAACAACAGCAGTAATAGTAACTTTTTCATCCGCGCATCACCAACTCTCCTGAATTTGAAGCGTCCACGTCAGGATTTCTTACCTCACTCCATGAACTTGTCACGAGCGCCTGCCACATAGGTAGTCGTGTATCACCACCGGAAGCTTGTGCGTACTCTATTAAACTTCTATAAGTTAAATAATCGAAGGCATGAATCGTGAACCAGTCAAAAGAATTTTCAGCAGGAGGCAAAAGCCACCTGTAGTAGTCTAATTGAAAGTAGTTTGCATTGTCTGTAATTCCTGGCGCAGGATCAATTTCTATAGTATCATTCCATATCGCAAATTTGGAAGACTTTGACGTGATTTGTCGTTGTCCAGGGAGATTCAAATTCGGATCCGAGTCGGTGCCAAAAGGCCATTCAGGTGAGTTTGGCGAAGTATACCAACGATTTTGCCGAATGGTTTCAATTGAGGTCTCCTCGAAAAACCTAACAATGAATCCAGTTGAAGGATCAATCTGATAAGCTACACGCGACTTTTTAAGGTCAGGTGGAACAGGATAGCGAGTTATTCCTAAAGTTGTTCCGACTGGTCCAATTAATGGAACAAAGCTTGTAGCTTCCATGCATCTAAAATTATGAAGTCTTTGCAATGCTTTGTGTGCTGTGTAAAACCACGTCTGCACAAGAGCAGTCATAGAGGGATCACTCCCGCGATTTAAAATATTAAGGACGTTATTTTCAACATCCTTACGAACATTAATCTGTAAGGTCAAACGTCACCTCTCCTAGCTTTGCTTAGAGCTATCGCTGTTTTTTGACGTTCTGCTGCCTTAGCACCCTTCTTCTTTCTTGTCTTTTTCACTATCGACGGTTCGTTGTGTTTCACTTCGTGAAATGCTTTCTGAAGCAACTTCTTCTTCGTGTGGTCGTACCCCATCTTCCACCTCGTATTTTAGAACGGGATAGTCATCCGCGTTAAGGCGATGAACAAAGTCCTCTAGAATACGCCCAAGAGGGAACGGATGACGTGCTTTCAGTCCAGGATCCTCGACTGTGATTTTGATAACTTTCACAGTCGTTTCGATGTCTTCCGCTGCGGAACGCTTTACGACTTCATCTGCCATTTTTATACTCCTTAGTGAGTTCCGATATACCAAAGTTGGACACTCGCAGCAGCACTTAACGCTGTAACATTTCCACGAACGAATCCGACTGGAACATCCACAACAGACGTGTTAATTGTAGATGTACATGTCTGAGCAGAGCCAAGAGAAAACCAATTTACGTTGTCCAATGAAAATTGCCATTGAACAGTACAACTCGCAGGCGAACCAATAGGAAGTGCAACGAGCTGATGTTTTGTAGGAAGCCACGCGCGGGCGTCAACCACGTTTGATGTGGTTACGCTCGCGACTGTTCCTACAAAACGAAGTACGTCAGCTTGAGCTAACGAACACGAAAGAGCAAGAATACAACTAGCAAAGAAAGCAACAAGATACCTATACCATCCCACATTCATACTCCTTTTCGGCGAGTCCTAGAAGCAGTAGAAAGAAGTAGACTACGACAACCCAAGGTTTTAGGAATGTAAGATCGAAGATTCCCATTATTAAAAAAGCTGAAGTTGCAGCAGCAAGATTTCGGTGCCAAAAACATAGAGTTAGCGGTAGTAGAATTGCCACAAAACCAAAAATACCACGCTCACTTAAAAGCTCATAATATAGTGAATGAGCCCACGGAATATAGTTCATTTCAAGTGGCACACCATAAGGTTTTGCATAAGTCGTGACAGCTTTGAAATAATGATCCACAAATGTGTAAGGACCAAAACCGATGTCAGGACGCTCCCAAAACATCTGTGTCGCAAGCGCCCAGTGACCCAGTCGTGTAATAAAGCCACCACTAGGATGATACATATGACTAAACATAAAAGCAGAGCTTATACCTCCGAGCAAGTACCAGCGATAACGCCAAGTCGAGAATACAAGTACGACCATAGAACCTAATATGGCGTTACGACTCCCACCCAACAACATTGCTAATAACGCGGGCGCGAGTCCCCACGTGAACATAAAGGGCGCTAGCACCGGAACAATTGCCAAATCGTTAAAATGTGGCATAAATCCATTAGCACGGTATAGAACACCAGGTTCAAGATGTACATTGTTATATATTTGTAATAGATTTCCGATACATAAAAATACTCCGAACGTACTACAAGTGAAGAAAACAAAATTACGTGTCATGTGATAATAACGATAAGCAACCAAAGCACCTACAATGATGATATATGTAGAAGTAGAACGCATAAGACTGTAAAATGGTGACTCACCAAATATCGTAGATATTCCTTGACTTAGTAAAAACAAGCTCACGCCTTGTAAAAATGTCATTGTAAAGATTGTCCTAATACAACAACTTCTGCTGGACCAGAGAATTGTCTAAGTTGTTCACGATTCTCAAAATAACACTTCCCGCCCGGGCGCATTATAACAAATGCACGTGGTGCAAGATTATTCTGAGCATCTGATTTACCGTGTACGTACCCCTCTACTGCACCTTGCACCCAAGCCCCAAGGAGCGCCAGGCCGTAAATGAGCACGTACACGATTTTATTCATTCTATAGAGTTCTCGAACAGATGAGGTTGACGTTGTCACCTGGACTAAATGATGCGACCGCTGGTGTCAACGGGAAAGGAGCCGGAACTCCTAGCTTGATCAACACACCTGTTGTTGATGGTGTTACTGCGTAGATGTAGTAGCCGTACTTACCTGGTGAGTCGTACATAGCGACACAGGCTGGTACATCGAGATAAGTGTTAGCAAACGTGACTACTAACACCGATCCAAGTGTGCCTATGGCATTCTGGTTGTTTGCGCCTAGCAGAATGCGTGCTGCAAAGTCACTACCACGTGAAACCCCAGCGTTGTTAGTGACTCCACAACTACCCGCTGCGACGATCATACCACCTAGACCGTTGGCCATGCCACATGTCGGAACGCCTGGAGCAGGGAATCCGTACACAAACGCTCCAGAGATACTCTGGAACGTGAGTGTTCCTGCGTAGGCGATGAACGGGTTTGCTACTCTGAACAACAGTCCTTGTGCGCGCCACTCGACGCTTGTCTGAGCCCATGCGACACCGCCCGCGAGAAGCAGGCCAGCGACCAGTCCAGCAACGGTCTTTTTGTGTGAGCGGATGAAGTTGAAAAACACCTGCTTCCCCCCTTTAGAGTGTCAACGCTTCGACCTGGAGGTCGTTAGCGAGAATGTCGTTGTTTGCGATTGCGGTTAGAGCTGTTACACTGATGACCTGATCGACAGTGTTGTCGATCACCAAACCAGCAGTGCGTGTTTGTGCACGTAGTGTTGTACCACCGAAGATGAAGCCATATGAGAACTGAGCTTTCGATCCAGTTCTCACGAGGTACGCCTCGAGATACCACGGGACGTTGTTGTCCGTTAGGACGCCAGTGTCGAAGATCACCGTACCACCGATTTGAATCTGAATCTCTTTGTTGTTACCGTTGGCGGCAAAGCTACCTTCGGCAACAATACGAATACGCATTGCATTTTTGTACAATGCGTTCGCACGTAACGTCGCGGTCAGCAGGTTTAAAGCTCCAGTCGCAACAGAGCCAACACCTGCTGCCGAGACGTTACTTTGATCGAGGAGTCCGACAAAGCCCGCCCGGGCCTTGCCAGACCCCACTAAGAACTTGCGCCATTTTATCATCTAGCCCTCATGGCCGTTCCGTCTTACGACGAGGCCTAAGCTGGTTTTTTGTGTTTAGCTCTTCCTGATCGGCACCTTTACGTGTCCGCTTCCTGGATTCGGTCCCTCTCCATCGATCCAGGAACCCTTGCCAGACTCACCAGTCTGACCGCCACCCGGAACGTCCTTGTGTGCAAATTTGTTGTCGACAGAGTTCTGTGGAGTGATTCCCTTGTGTTTGGAAGAATGTTCTTCCGCCCACCCAAGACCGTGTTCCGTACCGCTTCCTGTGTCGACCTTTGTGTTTCCCTGGTAGCCGTGTCCCTTGCTCAATCTCTCCTCCTTTGTTCCTCGGGTGAGTCTTCTGGACCTTTCCATTGGAAGATGTTCTCGCAAAGAGTATCTAGTGTGTCCTCATCTAGTACCTTGTTGTCTGTAGAGTCATCCACGAAGGTTCTCTTGTTAGCAAGGATGAAGTTCAACACTCCACCCGTCATACGTTGCGGTTTTTCCTTGCTCAATCTCTTCTCCTTGGAGCACCCTGAAACTCCCTGCCTTCAGGAGGGTCTTCCGGACCCTCCCACCCAAGTTCGTGACCACTCGCGTTCCTGTGCAGAATTTCGTCGTTTCGGTCATATGCCTCGAACTCGTCCGAGAGCGCTGCACCGCTTTGACCACCGAGTTCGTTCTGCCAGTCACGCAGCCTATGGTCACCCACCTTTTTGAAAGGCTTGTTGTTGCGTGCGGCTGCGTCACGTCCCTTGCTTCTGCCCGGCATACTCTCACCTCACTTACTGGATCAGAGCTCCAGTCACGTTCTCGATGTAAGCGTGTGTTTCCTCGAAGTGTAGCTCTAGACCAGATTCCGTCATGAACTCGTCCATGCTTGCGTCCTCGTCGTTGTCCTGACGATTCTTGATGAACATGGTGTCGTCCAAATCTCGATAGACGAGATTTCCTGGGTCCAGGATGACTGCGTTCTGCCGCCACACAGGATGTTGCGACAGAAGCGGGTGATTCTTGAGCATGAGACTACCGTAAGCAGTCACATACTCGATGACCTTCATGCCGTAGACGTGATCCGTCGGTACTAGGTTGAGCGTACCATTACGCTTTCCGAGCGTGGTGATGGCACGTAGGAAAGTAGACCCTGCCAGGCACAATTTTTCATTTGTGCCGAAGCGGAAGATATTCTCGCAAAGAACATCTAGCGTGTCCTCGTCCAACGGTCCGTTCACGTTGAATGTAGCAGTAGTACCTGCCGAGCCGCCCGCGCTCGAACCTTTGTTCGTGAGGATGAAATTTAACACCCCACCCGTCATGCGTTGAGGCTTCCCGTTGTAACCTGTGATTTCCACCGGGTTGCCCCATAGAAATGCCTTTTCCATTTCTATGGAGTGAAGCTGAAGAGCTTCACGCTTTGCTTCGCGATAAGGACCGGTGTTGTCCCACCGTAGACGCGTGCGTCGTGCTGTACGAGTGAGGTACAAAGGCATCCTGAAGATCTGGCAGAAGTTCGTCACCTTGACAGGTGCGTACGCTTTCGCCGTCGGAGCCTTCGAACCTTCATCGTGTACGTTCCCGACGACTACTAACGCGTCACCTGTGTTGATGATCTGTGCTGCGATGGCACCGTAACCACGTGTGACCTGTGGGATGTTGGTGTCGGACACAGGATCGGCGTCGATTCGTAGCAACTCGAACGTCGTCTCATCCATCACGATAGTGCCTTTGACTATATCTTTGGCACCACCTTGTAGCCCAGGATTTGTAGCCGAGGCTTGCACGGTGATATTAGCGTTGATACCTGCCGCGTAAGGACCGTTCGTGACGATCATACGCTGTACAGGAAGACGCTTCTCCCACCAGTTGTAGTCGGGATCGTCTGTTCCCTGTGCCTTCAACATGGACATAAGTCCAGTCAATGGCGCTTCACCATTGGGGAACAGGAAAAGGATCATTTCACGCCAATTCTGCGGACGCTCGTTTGCCGTGAAGTCCCCTGCTCCACGGAGTCCTAGTATTGCGGGCATTTAGCGCTCCTAACGACCTTTGTTGTCGATGAGGTCGTCCATTTCGGCCTGCTGACCAGTGCGTCGAACACGTGAACCGCGTCCGGCGACGGGCGTTGTGGTCGCCCGTGAACCGCCCTGTGTCGGCCTACGTTCCCCGAGGTTACCCATATACTCGGCGTAGGACTGGCCACGAAGCGTTGCTATCCGCGTACGTGCAGCTTCTGCAAGCTTGTCCATGTAGGCTGGACGAGGAAGATGCTTCCACGTCTCCCACACTCCACCCTGACGAGTCTCGATCATCTCTACTAGGTCATCATGACCTTCGAGATCTTTGAATTTCGAAACGAAAGTCTGCTTTGCAACAGAGGCGTTGTCACGTCCTTGTAGGAATGTTCTGACTTGGCCTGCTGCCATTCCAGGAATAGTGTCCAGAACGAACTGATAGAATGCGTTTGCCAAGACGTTGAGACCATCTGTAATCTCAGGGTCAATACCCATCTTCTTGACATCCTCTTTGCCAAGTTTGATGGGCCACATGTTACGGTCCTTCGGCAAACGAACATTTGGAATGATGTCTTCGAGTTCGATGGTTGGTTCGGCACGAGCAGTAGTGCGTGGTGACGATTCCAATGACTGAATACGACCAGTCAAAGTCTCGATAGTTTCCAGAGCTTTTGCAAGACGATCGTCAGCAGGTAGCTCTGTACCCTCACGCTCCACACGAACTTCACGCTCACGGGCGGGAGGCTCTTCACGAGTGGGACGAGGCTCGGGTTCACGACCTGTTCGCTCCGCTTCTTTGGCGAAGTCTTCAACAGCTTTGTCATCGGCTGTACCACCTTTGACTAACCGTTGATCACCACGTGAATCACTCTTTGCGATATCACCCATTTGCTCACGGATGATGTCGTTCATCTCGCTCGCGTCCATCTCACTGCGAAGTTCTCTAGGAGTCCGCTCGCCTGCGTGCCCGCCCATTTTTTTCCTCCTCTAGTTGTTTAGCTTTGTTGTCCAGTGCAAGAATAAAAGTGTCCTCTTGAATGCGCCCACGAAGCATGTCCTCAGCAGGTTTGTCAAGACCACCTTCACAAAGATTGGTGACGAAAGCGTTACGCCGTTGTGTAACAGACTCCACAAAACAATTCCACCAAGGAGTCCCCGCAGCTTCACGCAGCAAATCCTCGAAGGACTTGATGTCCGCCAGCATACGACGTTGTTCGCGTTCACTATCAATCTCTAGGTCGCCCAGCGCCATTTGCGAATCCTTCAGTTGTTAGTGAACGTTCGGCTGTACGAACGCCTTGGTCGGGACGACCCACAGGAGCAAGCTGTTTCTTTGCAACTCCGTTTCTTACAACGTCAGGAGGTACAATTTGTACATTGCTCTTTACACCTTTACGTAGGAAATCATCAATATTATGCATTCCGTACTGACGTACAGATTCTTTAAAAATTTCAACAGGGTCGAATGCTTGTGTGAGAAATGGTGCTTTTGCAACTGTCTCAAATACTCCTTTGAGTATTTCAGCCATCTGTGCTCTATCCTGAGGCAAAACACCTTCTTCTGCGGGGAAATGGAAATTCCCTTGAATATGATCACGTTGAACCTTCATAAAACCTTCAACAATTCGCTCCTTTTGGACGCCAAGGCGTTCCGCCGCGACACCTGCAATTTCAATAAATTGCTCTTCACTCATGTTTTCCTGACGTAAAATGGACATTTGCTCGGTAAAAGGCGCAACACCTTCACTACTAAAAACATCAGCTTGCATCTTCATACGACTACCAGAACTCTTGAACACTCCTTGTAGCTCCGCTGCTGTACGCCGGCCTCCGGCAACTTGTCCAAACATGGCGCTAGTTGCACCTGTTATGCGCTCCCACAACTCTATAATCATTTTACTGTCTGCAATGTGACCTTGTGTAATGTCTTGTACAACAAGTTGTTTTACAACCTTGTCAAGATCCATGTTGTAAGCTGCAGGAAGTAGTCTTATGATTTTACCTGCTTTCGGGTCCAGAAGATCTCTTAAATCAATTTTGGAGGGGTCTACAACAAGCATGTCGTTAATAGCTTTACGCACGTTAGCCATGTGAGAGTTAAATAGAAAGCTCATATGATCTGAAAGGGGTTCGGTAAGCTCCATGAGTCCCTGGCTCATGGTAGCAAGCATGTCAGGATAAGACTCTAATACTTCAAAATTGAAACGAATGAAAGGTGACTGCTCTGCTCTTACGATTGTGTCATCGTCAATAAGATTAAATAGCCACTGTTGTGGTCTATCTTCGTCACTTAGATCATATTCTGCGGGTTCAAGTTCTATAATGATTTGCTCATTTACGTGCATTCTTGAACGTCGCGCTTCGGTTAACTCTAATTCTAATGCTTGCATAGGATTAATTCGAGACCTACGATTGTCGTCCATTCCTGATTCGGAGTCCCTAGTCGCACCACCACGTGTGGAACGTCCACCTTCGGGAATCTCTCCAACATTGAAGAAGAGGCTTGAATCTTCCATTTTTCGTAAATCGTTGTCGTGTATGTAAGTACGTCTTCCGCAGAATTGCCCGTCCTGAAAACGTGAAATTGGCACACGAGGATCAGGAAACCACGTTCTTGGATCTATTAAAGTCCATTTGTTTCCCTCAAAAGTTGTGAACCAGTCGTTCACATATTGCATGTCACCAGGGACGTTGTACTCTACACCTTCAATCATGAGCGAGCCAGCAGGTTTACTTTGTCCCATACGTTTACGTAAGACTTGACGAGTCTCCCACGAATTCTCAGCAGGCGCATAACCGTAACGATATGCGTTCAGGAACCACTGTTGTAGGAAGAAATAACCTCTATTTCCTCTATAATCATAATCTAATAATAGTTCCATAATACGTGCAGGATGGACTGAAGTCGGATCAGCACCGCGAACTCGTAAAACGGGTTTAAGTGCTGTAAAAACTTCCATCATGAACGTAGTCATAGTTTGCATAGTTGCAAATTGAATTGGCACGACAATTTTTTGAACATTGTTCTTACGAATACTTTCAATATCGTCTTCGTCTATGGGCCGGAAAGCTCTATAATGTTCCTCAATGTCATCCCATACATGAAAGTTCATACTCACAGTGCGATAGGACAAATCAATACAATCACGAATAAGCTTACGAAGTTTCTGTGCTTTTGGAGTATGATGAAAAAGATCAGGACGAACCGCCCGAACCATTATTTGGACCTTAGTGGATATGGGAAGTTTAGCATCAAATGTGTAAACCAAGGTTTAGGAACGCTTCTACTAAACATCATACTCGTGTTGTAGTAATTGCACCTTTGAGTACATAGTTTTCGATTAAATCTACTTCTGCGTCGGTAATACGTCGATAAGCACGTACAAATACATTATGTGGCGACCATGAACGATATCCATCTTCGTAGACTACAGTATAACCGGCAACACCGTTCTTTTCTGCAGGCTCAGCTAGCACGATCTTAGTTCCGATATAACGTTCCATTTTATGCTCCTATATTATACTCATATCAGGTAAACGTCTACCCTCGTAAGGTATTTCATAGTTAGCGACTTCAAGCCGACTACAAATATATTCAATACAGTTAAGAACGTGACTGAATTTGTTTTTCAACGGAAGCGGTTTGTACTCACCTCCTACACCTGCATTAGACTTTGGATAATGGTAACCTCCCTGCATACCCTCAATGCTCATTTGACAACGCTCGTGAATTCTCAATCTAGGTATAAGCTCATTTCCAACGGTCGTATAAAATCGTGTGAGAAGATCATCGACCCCAGTTCGTCTTTTAGCAAATGATACTTCACCAGGAATAGGAGACATTCCATGTTTTCGCATTTCATCAGCGAGTGAAGATCTTTCAATTCCACCTGGTGTAAATACACTTTGGTCTGCAACGTGGAGACTAAAGCCTCCAAGTTTGAACCACTCAAGTTGAAGTCTACTCCCCACAATTTGAACAAAGTCCTTGACATTTCCATCGTCTATCATAAACTCGTCTATGATAGTGACAGCAAGTTCATGCGGTAACACCAGTCCGAGAGCCCAAGCAAGATTGAGATCCGTCGGACCTCCGTCCCATCCAGAAACAAGTTTTGCACGGCGAGGCGCAATAATATTTCCTCGTGCAATATGTGCTGTAGCGAAATCTACATAAACAGACTTCCCGTCGTATACAACCCAAGTTTTACCATACTCCCGCTCCCACTCCGCAATAGGCATCCCACGCTTTTGTTGTGCAATCCACTCTGGATTTCGCTTTTTTGGATCAGCAACAAACTCTAAATCAAGAACGCGAAATCCGTTTTTCGGATTAGTCCAAACGGAAACGCCAGGCAGAGGATTCTCTAGTCGACGAGTTTCAACTGTGACATCACTGTTCGGCTGCTGAACAACTTCACCCATTTGGATTATGTAGTCGTACCGTCCGCGTGATGATCGAAAGTCAAGAGATTAGACATAATACGATCCGTCCACGGATTTCCTTGAGCGTCGAAGTAACCCACAGTCACGAAGGACGATGCTAGTCCCGCAGAACTCCCCTGAAGTGCAAGGACTACACCACCAGACCTTCCTGAGATGTTCCCTTGCACCTTGCTGTATGCGATGTTTTTGACTACGTCCAACACCGTGAGTTGCTTTCCGTTGATGTCTTTGCTCACCGTCTCCTCCTACGAAGAAACAGAAACACGTTAGTCTGCACGGAGGCTTTTCCTATGCTAGTCCAGACTTGTCCAATTGTGGAATACCCACGGGTCGTCCATTGAACATAACGACGACCACCTTGTTTAATCCATTGGAGCATGTTCATGGCCAAATCTCAAGTGACCAACCTTGGTCGTCAGCACCTGTCGCCGTACACCGAAGTACTGCTTCGTTACCATTAAGGTCTCCGGCTCCGTAGGAACCGAGAATGTACCATCCAGACGATAGCTCAGTTACGGCGCCAAGTGTACCATTGGCGAAAGCTGCGGAGTCTAATGACCGCTGACAGGTTACAGTCAAGCCTGTTTTAGGTGCGTGATTTGTTGAGTCGGTCATTAAGAATAAATGGCCCGTGCTATTCGCTATGTTCTTATTAAATGGAGCTTGTGTACGAGCACGACCATTGCTGTCAATATTAAGTAATGAGAAATTCGTGGGGAAAGCCTGCGTTAAACTATAACCAGTTTTGTCGTTGTTCGTACTGACTGTGACACCGTTGGTCACAGCGGTCGTGGTACCTACTGTCGTATTGGTCAATGCGACGGTGCTAGTCTTGTTCGCAACCTGCGCCCAATCAATACCGACCGAGCCAGCAGCCCCCGTGGAGACTGAGCCTGAGATGTTTACGACGTTCACTCCAATTTGCGCTGTTGAGGTGGACACAGCGACGGTAGCTATGTCCGTTACGTCGGACTTCACAAGGGCAGAGGCGCCCGTGCCTGTGAAGTTCACGGGCTGTGTGGTCCCTTGGTTAGCGTTTACCGTCGTTACGCTGCTCGTTGAGATACCATTGATTTGTGTGGCATTAGCGGGCATGAGCGAGAGACCAAGGTTTGTCGAATTCTGAGGATCATAGTCCGTAAGTGGAAAATCGCGAACAACTGGCGCCATATTCGTAGCGCCTTTACAATGTAGACGCACAGAATTAGCACCTGTTGCAACCATTGCAGTTGCAATGCCTAACTCATACTCACCGGGCGCGTTTGTTGCGTCTTTTTCTTTGAAACCTCCTGAGGACCACGTACCTAATGTACCGGCAACGAGCGAGAGTTGCGTTGCACCCGCGTTGCCTTGATCAGAACGTAGGTAGTAACAAACAAGGTTAGCACTAGAGTTTGTAAGACCTGTAAGTCCTGCACCGACCGTCGACGACGAATCTTGGATGAACAGATGCACAAGACAGGAACGCGGAGCACTATTTGAGCATGTAGTTCCTTTGAGAATTTGTAACTGCGAATGTGCGGGCGTCCACCATATTAACGTAACAATAATAGCAAATAAAAACTTTTTCATGGCGGTGTTGTCCTAAAGAATGAGCCACCAACTCCTGCACCTGTAACAGGTTCGGCAGGACGAAATAACCCTCGTGAGCCACCACCTGCCGTAGCATACATTTCCGCCCACATATGTGGACCACAAGTCTCCGATGCGCTACTACCGAAGGTCCCAGGCATTGCTGCATAAGTAAACGCAATAAACTCGTCAGTGGTTCCACCCGCTGCACATGTTGTTGAATCGACTCGCATAGCGATATTCGTCGTGTCGTTATTCCACGTGGGCCAGAATGGCGTGGACTTCGCGAGTGTCACCGAGCCGCCGAATGCCAGGCAATGAAGGTTCGCCGTACCTGAGCCTGCTGGAATACCGAACGCGGTCGAGCCGGTATCTGAATTCGTGACGAGCGCGCTCGGCAGTCCCGATGCGTCGGTGTAAATACCTCCTCGAATGTTCCCGGTATTCCCCGCGTCATTCGTAATCAAACAAAGGACCGCACCAGTATAGCCGTTCGACGCCGCGCCTGTCGTCCCCGTTACTGCATCGAGGTTGTTAGCAAAACCGTTCAAATAGCCGTTCGGCCCACCACCTCCACCTAGACTAAGAACACCATTTCCAATTTGTGTAGTACCAGCAAGAAGCTCTACAATACCCATACCAATTGAAGCTGAAACATGTGTTACTGATACTGTACAGGTGCCACCAACCGATGTAACAGGACCGCTGTCGGCCATCGCTGTCGTGGTGTTAGTTAACGACCCTGACCAGCGTACGCCTGTAAATGCGTTAGTATCATTAGAGGAAAATATTGCGACACACCAGCTATTAGGAGCTGTCGTAGTTAATGAGATTGACGGATTAGTTAATGTAGCGGGCGCGCTATTCTTTTGAACTCCGAATCCTGATACTCCGGAGTATTCATCACCGCCACACACCATATTACTAGCAGATGAAACTGCTAGCGAAAGTGTGTAGCTTCCGCCAGCTATGCCAGCAGCAACGTGGACTTCGTGACCAGGGCTACTATTGCTAATCGCACCAGGTAATGCGAAGAATGTATCTGTAGAGGCGGTAATTCCTGTGACTGCTGTTGCACCATTCGAGGAGCCGAAGCCGGCGACGATGGCGTTTGTCGCGGTCCACGTCGCAGAGCCGGACGCACACGGAGAAGCTGCGGACGTTCCCACCGTGGGGTTTTGCACGAAGGCAATCGCACCCCACGCAGGTGCAACGAGAACAAAGAAACTAAGAAGCGTTAGTAATAGATTTCTTCGCATAACAGTCTTTACAAGCTGTTTGACCACTTGGGAAAATAACGTGGGGTTCTTCATGATGTCCGCAAGAGAGGAGTGTTTTCACACGTTCGTGCACGGGCGGGAAAAGCGAAATTGGGTCCTTTGGTGGTTGAGGGACTACTATTTCTCGGTGAAGCCACCACATCAAAATACCTGTACATATTGGAATTTCTATAATTAGTATCCATTCAATCACGACGGTAATTGGTTCAAACTAAAGCCAAGAATAGCGATTTCAGCTACGACCGCACCACCACCGGCTGCCAGCGTTGCAACTATAGCAGTATTTGGATTACAGACAAGTCCATCACGACTAAAGTCAATAGCACAATAACCGTGACAATGTTTTTTGATTGTTATAGCTCCGGCAGGTGTAGTAAGTGTAATTGAAACAAGTCCGGTAATAGTACGATCGCTATAAGAAGCTTCCAGCACGGTAATGACATGTTGTGCATTAACGACCGCTGCATGTGTAGCAGATGCTTGAGCGCCACCGGCACCTTCATTAGCCTCGGCCCACGAGTCATGAATTTTTGCATAGGTGAGTATGTTCTTTATTGGCATCTACAAGATCACGCATAGGAATAGGATGCTCAATACAACTGTAAGAAAATTCGACGAACGTGTGTCGGTAAAACCATTACCTTGTTTGTCAAGAAATGCACACGTCACGTTCGCAATTACACCAATACTCTGAGCCTGAGTTCCTGTAACGACGCCGACTAAAGCGGTTTGTTGATTGGGGTCGTCATCAGGGACAAAACGTACGAAATTTCCTACAACAATTTCAGTATTTGTACTATCTACTGGCATCTACTTAATTCCCACACCATTCGGGGTGTTCGGTACGACGAGCGCAAAAGGGAAGGCAGCACTCTTTGTGGACTCACTTGAACTACCACCTGCTGTTGGTGTTTCAACTGCTGTCAGCCAAAATGTGTATTGACCGGGCGCTAAAGAATTACAAGGACTAGCAGTTAGAACCGTGATTCCAGTTAATGTAGGTGTTCCAGGAGGTGTTGTTGGTGTTCCCGCTGCGAGATATAAATTGTAAGTAATGGCCCCCGCGATCGCTGTTCCGTCAGTGTTCGTCGTTACTGCGCTCCACGTTGCTACGCAATTCGTACCGACCACGGGACCAGTAGCGTTGGCACCTATCGGGACAATCAGGATGCTTACAATAGCGATGCGCAGGGAAAAGAGTGCGAAGCCAACGAATCGTGTTAAGTGCTTTTTCACGTCTGAGTTTCCTCTTCTTACGTGGCGTTTCGTGCGGCCTCTATTTTGTCCTCAACGATCTCTTTGAAGAAACCAGGCCACCTTGTGCTCACTAAACAAATCTTACCACCACCTTCAATGGTTGGCTTCATCGCTACAAACGTCGCACGTGCCTGGGGCCAATAGGCGAACTCGTCACACCCAACACGCGAGCAAGTGTATTGTCTAAGCTGGTCTGGACCTTGAGGAAATCCATGAATAATTGAGGAGATTTCAGGAAAGGACAAGACGCAATATTTGTATTCTGCTTTCGGTTTAATAGGAAGTTTCTCACGTGGTATGTTATCATAAATGAACTTACAACGCCGCACAAGATCGTCAGAGTCTTCTTCTTTCTTACTAACCAAAGCATTGAAGCGTCCTTCAAAGAACATTGCGTCGTGGAGATAAGTAAGACACATGGCCCAGGTTGCTCTCATGCGTCTATGTTTTACGACAGCAGCTAGAAACTCGTCCTTCATGTAATTTAGCAAATATACTAAATAGTCTTCATTATGCCACTTCTTGATGGGATTATACCGGTCAGTCTGATCAATGGTCCACGCACAATCTTCTGCGAAACTCGCTAACGAGTTTCTGTACGTATTGAGAGCTTCAGCTTCCGGCGGGAGCTGTAACGACATTATTTTGAATGTTGACGGTCACGCCCTTTCCGATCTGGTCAAGCTGTCGGAGGATGTCACGGTAGGAAACCTCAGCATCGTCGACATCCTTCTTAAAGACGATACGATCCATGAAGTGTTGAGCGATTTTTGCACGGAGCTTGTTCTCGCTCGCACCTTTCATGATGGTACGATTCACGTCTACAGCTTCACGTCCAATATCTTCTAGTGAAGCCTGAAAGGCTGCACGTGTAGGCACGTCGATAGTCTTCTCATCAGCCTTGTGTTGAAGTTTCGCTACCTCAGCTTGTGCAAGCGGTGAGCGCAAAATACAATAAATGGCTTGAGGTGTAAGATTGACGCGGGCAGCGACCTCCACGCCAGAGAGTCCAAGGACGTGAAGTCGCAATACCTCACGATGGCGCCCGTTGAGCTTTTGCGGTTCCCAACTCATCCTTAGACTTTTCCCCTCATCACGCTATAAGTATAGCATACACCGATACAAAGGCAAGCCTTCAAAAACGTAATAAAACCGCCAAAAATGCTAAGTTTTCGATACTTAAGTACGCATGCGATGGCGTAGTATCAAATACTTAACACGTCTTTCTATAAAGTTGTTCAGCACGTGAACACACCGACTACTAACTTAAAAACACCGACTACTAACTTAAAAACACCGACTACTAACTTAAAAACACCGACTACTAACTTAAAACCGACGGTTATGAATTTTAAAAACTCGTGGGAGAATGGGGGAGGCTCGAGGAGACGTCGGGGACCTGGTCGTCTGGCTTTATTACTATATATGAATATTCAAATATATAAATGTTTATACATATATAACATAGTATAAGTTATATAAGATATATTGTATATACAATTGACATAACTTATATAGGAACGGGCGCCCGTGCTTGTGAAAGTAATCACGAGACGCCTTTTACGTTAAGAAAATTTATTTGCTTTTTTATTTTGCGTGTTATATTCTGCCAGCGCCCGTGCTTGTGAAAGTAATCACGAGACGCCTTTTTTTTAGCGCAGGGCCGAGTTTTGGGCGGGGTGCCGTAGGCAGCCCACCTGCGGGCCGTATTCGCCCTAGGAGCCACGATCAGCGCCTAGTGCGTGCGGTTCCCCCCACCTGGCCATTATGACGCCAGCGCTGGCAGCAAAATGGCAAAAGAAAAAAAACTTGCTTTTTTTGCAAATGCCTGCTAACCTTCTAACTAGCGCAGCAAGCCAGGCCAAAGCCTGGCGGCTAGCCAAAGGAGGCCTAAAATGGCCGAGCGGAAAGTCGTAGCGACAAAGGGTCACGAGTCCACGTTCGAGATCTCGGTGAAGGATCGAGAGAAGGAGGTAAAGGCGCAGTTTACCGCGCCGTCCAACCCAGATGCTTTCAAGACCTGGGTCGCTGGTCTGGGGGGAGAGCCCCTGCAAAAGGCATGGGAGCTTCACATGTACGCGGCCGACCTCAAGGCACGGGCTGCGGCCCGCGAAAGTGTGGTCGCCGAGTCGACCATCGTGCGCAAGGATGGCAAGGAGATCGATTTGCTACTCCTGGGCATGGACGGCAAGGCCGACTTCAATCGAAGTGTCGCGATCGTGAATGCTGCGTACGCGCAAGCGGGAATTATTGGCGGAGAACCGAACCGAGCCTTTGTGGTAGCCCGGCGAAAGCTTCTGGAGGGGAAGCACGCGACCGAGCAGAACGGAATGCTAGCGGTCGTGCGGAAGTAGGACAACCAAGGATGGGGCAGGGACCACAAACCTGCTCCATCTCATAAAAGGAGGTTTGCAAATGGACATTGTTAAGCCAATCTTTGAGGACGACGTGAGGTGTCCACAGTGTGCCTCGCAGTCTGTCAGACTCCGTAGCGATCAGCACGCAGTGGTGTGGTGTGAGCAGGGGCACATCTCGACCACGCAAAACACACGAGCGCGGGACACGTACAAGCTAGTACATACGTTCAAATCATAAAAAAAACCGGGTGGGCTAGTACAGACACCCGGGTTCTATGTCTACTAATGGACCTATGATCTCCCTAGTTGTGCCGGGGGGCAGGGTGGAGCATGTCCCAGGACCAGGCTCTGTTCT